>Ga0315288_10012683_pt1 | contig 10578 bp, 15 predicted proteins | sample YL17G11_20_MG_FD_203454 | JGI IMG/M metagenome (GOLD analysis project Ga0315288, IMG submission 203454) | Sediment microbial communities from Yellowstone Lake, YNP, Wyoming, USA - YL17G11_20 | ecosystem: Environmental > Aquatic > Freshwater > Lake > Sediment | place: USA: Wyoming | collected...
GGAACCCCTTTTTGGGAGTGAGTGGCATGGCGAAGAAGCAAGCGCAGCCCATCGTGAAGGGAGAGGACCCCAAGGTGGCCGTCGAGGCACAGCCGCAGGTCCAGCAGCCCACCGAGATGACCATGCGCGTCGTGGACGCCGTGCCGGAGGGCTTTCGTCCCGTGACGGATCAGGAGCACGGGGAGATGATCGAGTTCGGCCGCCAGTACGAGACGGTCCTCCTGCGAAAGCGGGCGGTCGAGGCCGAGATGAGCGTGAAGCAGATGGAGTTCAACAACGTCATCGCCGAGATCGGCGGGATCAAGGCCATGCTCGACGGCATCCGGAACAAACTCGGGATCAAGGGCCCGGGCGACATCGTGCAGGAGCGGAAGACCGGGAAGATGTACGTGGTCTCCGCTGTGAAAGCCAAGAAAACGGTGGGGGTCGTCAAAAAGGACGTTCCGCCTGCCGAAAAACCCCCCGTGACCCCGGGGGGAAAGGCAAAATAGGGTGTTCCGAGGGGTTGGTCAACTTCCTCTATTACAGGGAAAGGGCACGCCATGGCCGACGAGACCGAACTGGACGCCTTCCTCGCGGAAGCGATCCCCGACGAGGAGAAGGCCGCCGCCAAAGAGGCGCAGGTGCAGGCTCTTCTGGAGCACCTCACCGGCCTCGAAGGACAGAGGAAAACCGTCGCCACAAAACTCCTGTCGGCGACGGAAGAAGACGCGAAAATCCTCCGTGTCGAGGGGAAGTGCGTCCTCGACGCCGTGAAGGTCACGATCCAGAAGGTCATGGACCTCGGCGGTGCGCTTCCTGAAAAACACATGGGGCTGGCGAAATTCGCGGCGAAGCCAGCGGCAAAGAAAGCGTCGAAAAAGGCGTAAGCCCGGAAGGAGGTCGCCGTGAAGACACTTGCACTGCTTCTCGCGCTCGCGAGCGCCGTCGTCGTCTCCGGTTGCGGCACGGCGACGGCGTGGCTCAAGGACACGGCGGACGAGATCAACGCCGCCGCCTTCGAGGGCAAGGTCGATGCCGTAGTCGTCTACTGCGACCGCCACGCCAACCCGGCCTGCTGGAAGCACCACGGCTTCTGCTATTCCCAGACTGCCTTCTCTGGCCCGTGCATCCACATCGCACCCGAGTGGTATTGGGAACCGGGGATATATTTCCGTGGGATCATCGCCCATGAGATGATTCATGCGTGGCTCTTCATGCGGGGTGAGCACGACCCCGCGAAGCCTCATGACTGGAAATTCGACCGTGAGCGCACGCGGGTTGCGAAGGCTCTCGACATCCCCGTCTGGGCGATCCCGAACGGGAAGCGGGAGGACAAACTCGATGCCACGCGGAAGATGGCGTACCTCGAACGCTACATGCAGGCGCAGATCGACGCCGTACACGGGATGTCGCATCGGGAGACAGGTGGCGCTGGCTGGCCAACACAAAACTATGATCCGGATTAGCGCAGAGGGGCCTGCGGAGATCGGAGTGACGCCATGCTTGACACCGGCGACATGAACCTGATTCGCGAAGTGATGAACGAAGTCAAGACTGACTTCATCCGCGAGGTCACGTCCTTGAAGGGCGACATGGCCGGTCGTGTCTCGACGATGAACACGCAGATGATCGCGGAGTTCAAGATCGTCTCCGACCGCTTGGGCGATCACAAGAGGGCCGTCGATGCCGAACTCTCCCGGCTTCGGATCGACCTTGAGACGGCCAAGATCGACCACGTCAAGGCAATCACGAGGCTGGAGACGAAGCCGTGCAGCGACGTGAGAATACACGTCGCGTCAGAGCATAAGGCTCAGGCTCAGAACCAGAACGGCTACGGCACGTGGTCTCGACTTCGGGACGTAGCCCTGATCGTGACCATGCTTGGCGTCGCGTACGGGGTCGCGAAGGACATGTTCGTGACGCAGAAGGACTTGGCAAAGTCGGCACCAACCGTGGTGGGCGCAAAATGAGGTGCCTCTGGCCGCTGATCCCCTTCCTGTTCACGGGTTGCGCGTTCTTCTCGGACGCGAACCGGGTCGGCGCAGACTTCGATCTCGGGATCGACGGCATACTGGCAAACGTCGCTGGGATTCACTTGAAGGCATCCGTGGCAATTGAAAGGAAGGTCGGCTATGAGAAGGACAACCCTGCTGCTGGTGCTCCTGATCGGGGGTTTCTTTAGCGGGGGATGTGCGGCCACCCGGGACTGGGTGCAGGAGACCCTGAAGGAGTCTGTTGACACGCTCAAGACCGAGTCGAAGGGGGCGATCAACACCCTCCTCTCCAACGTCATGGCCTCGCTCAAGGAGCAGGGATCGAAGTGGCTGGAGAAGGTCCCGGGGATCGCCAAGGGAGCCGCGCAAGCCCTCCTCGACGCCGCCGAGAAGAAGAGGAAGGAGTTGCAGGCGAAGGAGATCGTGAAGATCAACGCGGAACTGGACAAGGTCGTTCCGGACCTCGCCTATGACAACAACAAGGACGGGAAGGTCACGTGCGAGGACTTCCTTAACGAGGTTGGGGACCTGAGCCCGGCGGCCTCCTTGCAGGTCGTCATGTACCACAATGACCGGCCCGCGAAGGAAGGAAAGACGAAGGACAACACCGGCCTTCTGATCGCGGTCGGCGCTCTGGGTCTGCTCGGCGTAGGCGGGGTGGCCGGGTCCGCCGCGCAGAAGAAACTGGCGGGCAAAGCGGCAGTGCCACCGAAGACCTCGTAGAAAGGGGGCGGCCGTGGACGAAATCCTTCAGATGCTGCAGGGCTCGGCGGGTGAGGCGAGCCTCTACGTGATGCTCATCTTGGCCGCCATGCAGGTCCTGAAGTCGTACGTCGTGCCCATCGACTGGTGGACGGGCCCGCACGAGGACAAGTTGCGGCTCCTGCCTCTCGTCTTCGGGATTCTCGCGCACGTGGGCTTCGACGTGCTCCCGTGGAAGGAGTGCATCCAGCCGGGAATGGTGGACGGGTTCATCGCTCTGGGCATCTTCAACGGGACCAAGATCGTGAGGAAACTTGGCGGCGGGTAATCTCAAGAGGCGCTCATGGCCGACTACTGTGCCCATTGCGGAAAGGAACTCCCGCTCACGATGCGTGAGCCGAAGAAGTACAGGCATCGGAACGATTTTCAGAGGCGGCAGATTAACGCCGCCTTGTGCGGCGAGTGCAAGGAGAAGGTGAAGAACGAAGGGTACGAGGTCGATAACAAAGAAGGGTAGCCCCATGGTCTCACAGGAACAACTGCTCCACTTCCCCGAGTCGGACCGGCTCCTCATTATAGAGGAAGCGATGGCCGACCCCGCGTTCGGGGATCAGTTAAGCCAAGTCCTGTCGCAGCCCGAGGGCGCGAAGGCGGTTGCCCTGTCCATGCGCCACGCCGTCGTGAACGAGATGAACCCAAGGCTCTACCCCGAGTCCAAGGGGGAGTGGCCCGTGCTGCGGAAGACGGTCGTCGCCGTGGCGAAGTCGATGCCGGATATCGTCCAGAAGGAACTGGAAAAACTCCCGCTGGAGACGCTGACCGAGATGCTCAAGATGGTCGCAGCGGGCCAGAGCCCCTTTGCGGTCGCCGTGTCCGGGATGGGTGTGTTCGACCTCGGGTCTCTCTTTGGCTCCCTCATCGAGGCCGGAGGGAGTATCTTCGAGAAGAAACTTGAAAACGCAGCGGCGGTGAAGATCGCCGACATTAAGGCGGGTGCCGCCGTGGCGACCATGGACGCACAGGCCAAGATTGCCGAAGCGCAGAGGGCCATAGCGGAGGCTCAGGCCGCCTCAGCGCCGACTGCGGCGAATATCCTTTCGGCGGAAGTCGGGATGGGGATTCCACTCTGGGCCGTCGCGGTTCCCGCGATCCTAATCGCCGGAGTCAGCATCTACTTCGTGGTGAAGAAGAAACGGTAGAGCCCCCCTTTCCCGAAGGAGCCCGTCATGAACCCGCTCGCCATTGCCGTCCCGGTCGTCGCCGTCGGAGGCTTGGTCGCTTACTACCTGCTCACGCAGCCGAAGGCCGATCTCACCCCGCTCCCGGGAGCGCCCGCCATCACGTCCGGTGGGGCCCGCGCCGAGGAGTACCTCAAGCGCCTGCGGGACGCGAACACCGCCATCTCCATGGCCAAGGTCATCGGCGGCGACACGCTCAAGAGCGCGTCCACGGAAGCGGCGGCGACGCTTGACGTGGTCGGGACCATGGCGGCCGTCGATGTCGCACAAGGCCGGATCACGTCCGTCGATCTCGCGAACATCAACGCCCAGATCGCGGCGATCAAGAAGAATGTCGGGTGATCCTTCGTGTGGAGTACTGATAGAAAGGGAGGAAGCCGATGGGTATCGCATCATGGCTTATGCCGGTTGCAATGTTCGGGGTCTCCACGTACCTCAAGTCCATGGGGACGCGGGGAAAGTTCCGCTGGATCGTGAAGCCCGAACTGGAAGTGCGCGGGCAGTCGATCCTCACAAACGTCACGACCGCCGAGAGCGGCGACGTCCTCCCCGCGCCACCGGACGGGTACCGATGGAAGCCGATCCAACTGACGTTCCAGTCGGGTCCCTTGGCCGCGCCCGCCGTTGTCGAGATTCACGTGCTACAGGAAGCCCCGCAGGAATCCTCGACCGGGACAGCCGGGTTCCTCTCGGTCGAGCACTTGGCCTCCATGGGCCGTCATGGACACCACGGGGGTGGGCATCGCCATGGCGGCGGAAACTGGGGCGGGGGCTGGGGCTATCCGTACGTCGCCCCCCTCTACGTCGAGGAACTGCCCATCATGCCGACCGAGACGTGGACGGTGGACTGGATCGCCACGAACGGAGCCAAGCAGCAGCAGGTCGTCCGCACGGAACTGGAAGCGCGGCGGCTCAAGGACTCGCTCGCGATGAGCAAGATCGCCGCGACGATCACAAGGGGCGGCGTGATCTAAGGAGGCTCTATGTTTGGCCTGAGTGGTTCGTGGAGTTGCCGGGGGTCGGCTTCACTGTCTTCAGTGTTGGCCGCATTATTTAATGCGGCTAACAAACTGTACGGAGCAAAGTACATTTACACGATGAAGCCTCTGTTTTCCAACATTAAAGACACGGTAACGCCGGGTGAACTGGAGTTGATAAAGAGTCTCGCAGCCAAGTTTTATTTGCTTGTTCCGGCGAAGGAGGCTGAGTATATAGCAGCAAACCCCAACTATGCTTCCTTCGCTGTCAGACCGGCGGCTGCGGCCATGGCCGCAGAGCAGGTCCTGAAAGAGGCTCTGAATGCCGCAAACGCCGTCGTTAATGCGATGCCACCGGAACTTATCCGGGAGGTGGCACCCGTGTACCCGCAGGTCACGGAGTGGAGGGTCACGCGGACCCACATATCATCGGGCCCAACTTTCTCCGACAATAGACGTTTTGTAAGCCGCCAAGAAGCAATTGATTGGGCGAATGCCATTTCGGGGCCCACGGAAAAGACAACAGTCACGGAACTCATCCCGTCCGGGTTCACCGACAAGCCCCCCATCGAACATTTGATCTACTCTTCGGACCTTCCCGCAGACACTGCTTACGGCATCCCGGGCACCCAACGAGCGCAGAATGAGCCGTTGACCACTCTACCCCCCGTCGATCCGGAAGCGGCGGCGGCAGAGGCGAGCGCCATGAAGTCATGCGACTCCTTCTACGCCCAGAACCGAGCCTACTTCGAGCAGCGCGGGTACACGTCCGCAAAGTGGGCCTCACTCAGCGTGAACCAGAAGGGGGAAGTGCTCAGGCAGGCCATCAATCAGGACATCGCACAGGCCGGTCCGATCCAAGCGACGCAGACCCCGCCTGAGCCCCAGTACGTGGCCTCGCGGCCCGCCGAGACGACCGTGATCCAGACTCCGGTCACCAACGAGCAGGCGGCTGCGGCCATGGCCGAGATCGACGCCTTCTATACCCAGAACCAATCCTTCTTCACCCAGAACGGGTACGGTCCGGATCGGTGGGTGCAGATGAGCATCGGGCAGAAGTCCGAGGTCATCAACGCCGCCACGTCCGGAACGCTGACCGGAGGCGCGGCCCCCGTCGCCCCGGCTGCGGCTCCCGCCCCGGCAACTGCCGACACCGTCGCGGTCACGTACGACCTCCAGATCGAGGGGGCGAACTCCGGTTCGTTCGCCAAACTTGAAGACGCGGTGACCGCCGCGCTGGGAGCAACAACGCCGGGCGACCGTTTCGAAGTCCTCTATAATGGCAAGACGTCCGGCCTCCGCATCCGGACGACCACGGGCTCCGTCGATGTGCCCGCCGACATCGACGGGCAGGTCCGCCTCCTGTCCCGGGACAAGATGGGGCAGTTCGTCGTGGACGCTGAGACGAAGACGGCCGCCACGGGCGGTGGCATACCGTGGTGGCTGCTGCCCATTGCTGGGGCTGCCGCCGTCGCGACTCGCTTCTTGTAGGGAAAGCCATGTACCTCAACGACGTCCTCGCTCTCAGGCGCGGCATCCACGGCCTCGGGTACATCTACCGGGACGCCGGAGGGAACGTCATTAGCACGCCGTGGGAGGCCCCACAAACGATTTCCCAGCGGCAGGAGTCCATGCAGCAGCAACAACAGCAGCAACAGGCCGCCATTGCACGGCAGGCGTCGGTGCAGGCTGCCGCAGCCCGGCAGAGGGAGTACGAGCAGAGGACCCAAGCCGAGGCGGATCGGAGGGCGGCCGAGGAAGCCCAAAGGGCCGCCCAAAGGGCCGAGCGAGACCGGAGGGAAGCCGAGCGGCGGCGCAGGAGATCAGAGCGGCCCCGGAGGGAGCGGACTCCGGTCTCGACTCCGGTTCCTTCCACTTACGTCGCACCGCTGACGCCCCCGGCCACGCCGAGGCTGTACATCGCCTCGCGGCCCGCCGAGACGCAGGTGCTACCGCCGACCTCGCAGCCCGTGGATGCTCCGGTCGCCCCGGGTGGCTCACCTGCCCCGAAGACTCCGGACGTCGTCGCCGTCACGTACGAACTCCAGATTGAGGGTGTAAGCGTGGGGTCGTTTGGAAAACTCGATGATGCGGTGAAGGCCGCCCTCGCCTCGACGACGCCGGGCGACCGCTTCGAAGTTCTTTTCAACGGAAAGACAACGGGGCTCCACGTCCGGACGACCGACGGGTCCGTGGACGTCCCCGCTGACATAGACTCTCAGGTCCGTCTCATGTCCCGGGACAAGATGGGGCAGTTTGTCACGAAGGCTGAGACGGAAACAACGACGTCAAGTAGCCTTGCGTGGTGGCTGCTGCCCATTGCCGGTGCGGCCGTCGTGGCCGCCAAGGTTTTCTAGGTGCCCTATGTACCTCAACGACGTCCTCGCTCTCAGGCGCGGAATCCACGGGTTCCCCGGTCTGGGGAGTGCGGCGTTCCTCCCCCCCACCACGTGGGCCGAGATGATGAATCCGAATCCTTTGTTTGCCGCTGCCAGTCTGGTGAAAAGTTACATCCCCACTTGGGTCACGGCCGTGTGGCCGCCCGTGAGTTCGGGTTTTCCGCAGTGGGTCTGGGACGAGCAACCGAAGGCCGAGGCCGAGGCGGTCAGGAAAGCACAGGAATATACTGCGGCTCATGCGGGTGGAAAGACACCAGATACGGACATTAGCGCGTGGATAACCCCGGGTGGCATCTTAGTGCTCCCCTCTGAGAGTGAGCCTTCTAAGGTGTATGGTACTACTAGGTTCCGTGAAACAACTTACGAAAAAATCCGCAGATTGGCGGGGAAGAATTGGAGCGAACTAATAAAACCCATCAACTTCGAGTTTCCAACTGTATTGGAGATGAAACGGGATTTGCCCAATTGGTCTATAATGTACACGGATGTCCTTAATCGGATCGTTCCGAAGAATCCCGCCGATCCAGCAGCAGCCTACCTGCGGCTGGTCACGATCCCATACCTGTTTTCTCCACCGGGGATACACGCTTTTATCCCCTTGGAGAGGGGTTCGTTTTTCGTAGTTGCTTCATCTCTTCTGACCATGAGAGCCAAAGTGGACCAAGCCGACGCGACGGCAGATGTCATGGGCCGCTCATGGAACTACAACCGCTTGGCCCAAGAGGAGCAACTCGCGATCATTGATGCGGCGTTCGATACGATCCGGGATGCCATCGACCATGGAACGGAGAAGGACGCCGCCTTCGCGTACTACGCCGCCTACGATGCTGCAGATAAACTTCTATACTCGCTAATGCCGAAAACCATGAGCGACGTCATGGATTCTGGCTCAACGTGGGGGACCATCGCCAAGGGGACCTTGACCGCCGCTGCGGCCATGGTGTCCATCGTAGCGGGCGGCGTCATCGCAGCCCCGCTCGTCGCCGCCGGATTGGTCATAAAGGACGCGGCAGAGAAGAAGGCCGAGGCCGCCGTCGATAAACAGATTGATCAGGCCATTACGGACATGGTTGCGCTCAAGGCCGAGCAGGCGGCGTGGGAACAGGCCGCTGCCTCAGTCGTTCCCGACACCTACGTCCTCATGATCGAGCAGACGGAAGCGGGAAGGTATGGTAAACTGGAAGACGCCTCGGCCGCCACGATCACACTGACAAAGCCCGGCGACCGCTTCGAGGTGTTCCTGAACGGGAAGTCCTTGGGAATCCGGATCAGGACGAGCACGGGCTCCATGGCCGTCCCGGACGACGTCGGTGTGAAGATTTACGCCATCGCCCGAGACCAGATGACGCAGTTTGTGGGGCAGGCCGAGACGGAAGTCGCCGCGTCGAGAAGCGTTCCGTGGTGGGCGATCATCGGCGGCGGGGCCGCCGTTGTGGGTTCTCAGTTCCTGTAGAGGAGGCTTCCATGACGTCCAACCCGCGCCGTCGTCGGGCCCGTCCCCGCAAGCGGCTCATCATCCGGCCGCCCAACTACGCTCCGAACCGAAGAGCCCGCCGGAACCCGATGCCCCTCGGCACCTCGTGGACAGGGCACAAGGCCAACTTCATCTCGCGGCACGGCGATTACGGCAGAGTCCCGTCAAGCGAACTCGCCATGAGCACCGGCATCGCCGACAAGCCCGTGGTGCAGTTCGCGCTCTTCAGCGACAAGGGCCGGTGGCCGCACGTCACGTGGGCGCACGTCCAGACCGCCGACGGGCGGGTCACCGACGGCCTTCCCAGCGAGGTCCTGCCCGCCGAGGTGCGGAGGAAACTGGGCGGGTTCGGGAATGAGAAGATGCCCAAGGGGGCGTCGCAGAAGCACGAGTACGCCCTCAACGGCGGGGCGAGGGCAAACCAGTTGAAGCAGTACGCCGTCTTCCGCTATCAGTACAGGGAGATGCCCGCGCCGAAATGGGGCGCGGTCGATGCGACGGGCCCGTTCCCTCGCGGCACGAACTGGCGGGACCTCCTTCCGCCGGGAGTCCTTTCGAAGCCCGGGATTTTGGGCATCTGCGCGAAGACCAAGTCGGACGCCATCCGGCGCGGCATGAATGAGTTTGCGCTGCACGGCGGAAAGCAGGTCGAGGAGAACCCCCGGAAGGTCCACCAGATGATCGTTCGCGCCTTCCTTGACGGTCGGAAGGCGCACGCCGGTCGGCGCTACTGGACGGACGGGAAAAACCTCCGCGTGTGGAACAACCTCGTCGCGGAGAAGCAACAGCAGGGCATCCTCCTTCGCGACTGCGGCTGGCGCACGCTCCTGACCCGGAACGTTCTAAACGAACTCCTGAGCCAGATGGGAATCCCGGGCTCCATCCGGCAGGTGAAGCACGTGTGGGTGCTGGGCGGGAAGCCGTGGCCCGGTCAGGTCCTCGCGCCGTACAAGACCCTGCCGAAGCCGATGAACGGGACGGCGGGGAACCCGGCGGGCCGCCTCTTCACCCGTGAGCACGCCGCTCACAAGCGCCGCGTTCTGGCGCAGATCGCCGCGCACAAGAAGTCGCTCAAGAAGCACCCCATGGTCACGGTCGGTCGGTTCCGAAATTGGAAATCGCTCCGAAAAGGCATGCGATCACTTCAAGACGACGCCGGGATTTGGACAGCACAGGCATGGAGGAAGAAGGGTCAATCGTGGAAGGTGGACGTTCGGTCCTACCACAAGACAGCCGCCCGCCGAGCCCTGCGCGGGCTTGCAAGGGGAAACCCCGTCGTGGACTTGACGATTCGCAAGACGTTTCAAGGCGCGTTGTCGATTTCGGCGATTGTTGGCGGGTACAGGGTGGAACGTCAGTACATGGGATACACCAAGAGAGAAGCAATCGCAATGTTCCGCTCCTACATCAAGACGATGAAGCGGAACCCGCTCACGCGGAAGGAGTCTGCGAGGGTGTTGCGCGAGGCGCGACATCACGAAAGACTCAGCGGCTTCTACAGTAAGGGCATCGCCAAAGGACTGACGAGAGCCGTAGAGATAGCGGGACCGAAAAAGGCTTCACGTGCCGCCGGGATTCTCGGCATGCGTGCCGCTGGGTTCCGTCCGGAAGAGTACAGGAAATACTACCCCAACCCCCGTTCCTGCAAGTTGTGCGGCGGGCCGCTCATGAAGATGGGCGGGCTTGGAAACCTTATGTGGTACCGCTGCCGTAACTGCGGCATGGAAACGTCCGTAAAGAAGTAACATGCCTATCGACAAAGCGTGGTCGTCGGCGACGGCGAGGCAGCGTCGTTTCATGCTGAGGTTCGTC
>Ga0315288_10012684_pt1 | contig 10576 bp, 8 predicted proteins | sample YL17G11_20_MG_FD_203454 | JGI IMG/M metagenome (GOLD analysis project Ga0315288, IMG submission 203454) | Sediment microbial communities from Yellowstone Lake, YNP, Wyoming, USA - YL17G11_20 | ecosystem: Environmental > Aquatic > Freshwater > Lake > Sediment | place: USA: Wyoming | collected...
CTTTGGTTGCGTCCGTGGACCATCGTTTTTGAAGCAAGGCGGTGCGCCGGAAGCCTCAATTCACCGGCTGCAAGTGGCGACCGTGGATCAAAACGGTGCGACCTCGGGTGTGATCACGGGGGGGTCTAAATCGACCCAGGTGATAGCCGCCAGCCCCAACAGTACGGTCGCTGGTTCAAATATCGAGTTTCCGCCTGGATCGCTGGCCATCAGTACCGAGGTGACCATTCAAGCAGGCAGCAGTCTGGCTACCAGTTCGGTATTCAATCAGCTTAATGTGACTGCCGAAGTGGCCACCAGCGCGACTGCGGTGTCCTTTAAGTCGAGCGTGGCCACCGATGCCGTCGTACCTTTCACCGTGGCGATCCCTTTGCCAGATACTAGCAGCCTCGCATTGGCTGATGTGTTTACCAATTTGATTATTATTTATCATGTGACCAAAGCCTCGGCTGGTAATACCGACTTCACTGGGATTATCAGTCGTGACGTCATCGACACCTCGTCTGGCTTCGCCCGCTTCGCCGTCAGCTACTTTGGTACCTATCAGGCGGTGATCACCAAGACCTTGGTGCAAGCGGTCGAAATCGCCGCAGCGCCTAAGATCAAAGCCAAGAAGGTGATCCCACCAGGAGTGATCACCGACCGCTTTTACTTTAGCCGTGGGCCGCTGCCAGCTTCTTTTGGCGGCGATGCGCCACAAAACAGCAGCCACTTTAAGGGTTGGGTCCATGCCTTTGGCCCATCCAAGGTTGGCACCCAGGCAACCCTGTCGACCGGCAAGATCAGTAAGGCGTTGCCCGACAAGCCTTAGCACCTTTTGGTCGCCTGCAGTGATGCCCGCCTAGCAGGTCCTTGCGCTCGCTTGGTCGATGCGATAACCTTCCTAGGAATTTTGGCACCATTTTAAAATCGATTCGTACTTTTGCAGAAGTAGCGCACTGCTTGCAGTGATTTCAGTTCTTTCACATGAACTTGGGTGGCGACCATGCAATATTCCCAGACCCATGTCCGCTCAGCTTTGAGCCAGACTTGGACTCCCTCAGACAGCCCGATCATCCCATTAGAGCCTGCCTTTACTGACAACCGTGGCGGGATCCAGCCTTTGGTCGACGAGTCGATGCAGAGTGCCGTGTTGATTACGTCTAAGAAGGGCACCGTACGGGCCAACCACGTGCATCATACGGACTGGCACTATTGCTACGTGTTGTCCGGCAGTATTGAGTATCATCATCGGCCCGTGGGCAGCGATGACGCGCCGACGAAGGTGATCATCGGCGAGCGCGAGATGTTTTTCACACCGCCGCTGGTGGAGCATGCCATGGTCTTTCTCGAAGACACGGAGTTTCTGTGTCTAGGGCGCAATTCCCGTGAGCAGACCTCCTATGAGGCCGACATCACCAGGGTCCAGGTTTACCCCTTTAAAACTTGAGTAGGTCGATGGCAGAAACTGTTCGCGAACGCCATGACTGTCGCCTGTGCGGCTCGGAAGGAGTCGATGGCGTATTCTCCTTGGCTGCAACTCCCCCGGCGAACGCCTTTCTATCGCGGCAAGAGGTCGCTAGCTTGCACGGCCAAGTCGAAGAGGCGTTCCCATTGGACCTCCTCTTGTGCTTGGACTGTGGTCATTTGCAGCTGAAGCACGTGGTGAATCCCGAACTGCTTTTTGGTGAATACAAATATGTGTCCGGGACCTCACCCGTGTTCGTTGAGCATTTTCGTCGGTACGTCAGTGAGGTCCATGGTCGTCTAGGCCACCGCGTTGGTCCGAAGGTGCTGGAAGTCGGCAGCAACGATGGCACCATGCTGCGTTTTTTTCAGCAGCAGGGCTATCAGTGCCTGGGAGTGGATCCAGCGCGCGACATCGCCAAGCAAGCCAGTGCTGCTGGCCTAGAGACCCTCCCCGAGTTCTTCACCGAGGCGCTCGCGGAGCAGATACGGGCGACCCGGGGCGAATACGATGTCGTGATCGCCAACAATGTGTGTGCCCACATCGATGATTTGCATGATATCGCCCGCGCCGTTCGCACCGTCCTCCGCTCGGACGGGCTCTTTGTCTTTGAGGTGTCTTATCTCAAGGACGTCTTGACGAAAACGCTCTTTGACACGATTTATCACGAGCATTTGAGCTACCATGCGGTCAGACCCTTGGTGCGGTTTTTTGCCCGTCATGGCCTCCAATTGGTCGATGCCACCTTGGTGGACAGTCACGGCGGCTCCATCCGGGTCTACGTGCAGCATGAAGGCGGTGGCCGCGATGTTGCACCAGTCGTCGCAGAGTTGATCAGACAAGAAGAGCACCTCGGACTTTTTGCCGCAACGACCTTTCAAACCTTTGCCGCGCGCATTGATGGACTCAAGCGCGAGACGCGCCAGTTGCTTCAGGATCTTCGCCGCGCCGGTAAAAAGATTGCGGGCTTTGGGGCCCCGGCCAAGGCGACGACTCTCATGCATCATTTTGCTCTAGGTGCTGATGTCATTGATTTTATCATCGACGATAGTCCGCTAAAACAAGGCCTTTTGACCCCCGGTCTACATATTCCCGTGCTTCCGTCCGAGTCGCTGAGTACCTTGCGCCCGGATTATGTCGTCATATTGGCGTGGAATTTTGCGTCTTCCATCATCGCCAAGCACCAAGCGTACCAGCAGCAGGGTGGACGCTTTGTGGTGCCCTTGCCAGAACTAACAGTTATCTGATTACTTGCGAGGTAGGCCGCCATCGTAACACATCTACTGGATAGCGACATTGCCGAGATTATCGAAAATCTCGGAGAAGAAGCCGAGGAGTTCGCCGGCAAGACCATTCTCCTCACGGGAGGCGCCGGCTTTCTTGGACGCTATTTTGTGGCGACCTTTGCTGCACTCAATAAAACCCTGCTGCAGGGCCGGCAGCAGTGCAAGGTGTTGGTGCTAGACAACCTGATCACATCGTCGCGGCTTGGTGCCGACCGTGATCATGAAGGTGGCAAGATTCGATTTATTCAGCATGATGTGATCAAGCCTTTTCGTGTCGAGGAGCCGCTTGATTTCATCTTGCACGCCGCGGGAATAGCCAGTCCGTTCTATTATCGAGCCTATCCTTTGGAGACGATGGACGTCGCCATCAGTGGGACCCGCCAGGTTCTGGATTTGGCGCGGCAGCACCGGGCCAAGCTATTATTTTTTAGCAGCAGTGAGATCTATGGTGATCCCGATGCGAGCCATGTACCGACTGACGAAGAGTATCGTGGAAACGTCTCATGCCTAGGTCCGCGGGCCTGCTACGACGAAAGTAAGCGCGTTGGCGAGACGCTCTGTCGGATCTATGCCACGCAATACGGTGTCGAAACCAAGATCGTCCGGCCGTTTAATGTCTATGGACCGGGAATGCAGGAGAAGGACTACCGCGTTCTGCCTAACTTTGCTAGTCGGATCGTCGCCGGTAAACCACTTGCCGTCTATGGCCACGGTGAGCAAACGCGCACTTTTTGCTATATCACTGACGCCATCAACGGATTTCTCCGCGTGTTACTCTATGGCAAATCCGGGGAGCCCTATAACATCGGCAATCCGACTCCCGAGATTTCGATGCTAAGCCTTGCTAGTATGATCGGTAAGCTAGTTCCAGGTGGCGTCGAGATCCAGCAGGTGGATTACCCAAGCAGCTACCCCGCCGACGAGCCTAATCGGCGCTGTCCAAATATCGCAAAAGCCAGCCGGGACGTCGGCTATAGCGCTACACTCGAGCTGACGGTTGGACTGCAACGATTCTTGACTTGGGCCATTCTGACCTACCCGCAGATCGCCAGGTCCCTGGAGCACCATGATCAAACTCGGACTAGTCGGAGCGGGGCGCTGGGGCAGCCGACTTATTGACGCATTGGCACGGCATCGTCGCTTGGAGCTTGCCGCGCTTTGTCGCTCCCATGTAGAGGCTGATCCTCGTTTACAGCCGTCGGTTGTGGTGACGAGCGACTGGCGGAGCCTGCTTGCCGTCCCTGGCCTTGATGGAGTGGTGATCGCGACTCCGCCGCACCTTCACGCTCAGATCACCGCAGCTGCCCTTGAACGTGGGATAGCGGTCCTAGTCGAAAAGCCGTTTGCACTGGATGTCGATACGGTGTTGCATGCGAGCCAGTTGCTTGGGCGCCTCGGCGGGACCTTGCTGGTCGATTATATCCACCTTTTTAGCCCGGCCTTTCAGGCGCTCAAGGAGCGTGTACCGGCTGCCGCAGTCACCGGTGTCGTGTCCGAGGGCTTTAATCATGGGCCGTTTCGCCACGATTATTCACCGCTGTGGGACTACGGGCCGCATGATGTCGCTATGTGCCTCGATTTAATGGGAGTGCAGCCTTTACACGTCGGTGCGGTGTGGCAGCGTGGCGCTGCTGAGTCCGGCCTTGGGGCGGGCATGTACTCCGTCGACTTGGAGTTTCCCGGTGGGGTGCTTGCTCACATCACGGTTGGCAACACTGCGGCGCGAAAAGCGCGCCGATTTGCGGTCGCCACGGCCGATGGCTGGTGGGTCGTCGATGATCTTAAAAGCGATCAATTGATGTTCCATCCGCATGGAGGCGGCGTGGCTACCGTGGTTGCGTTGGCAGCGACTCAGCCGCTTGATCTGGTCTTTGACGCCTTCGCGGAAGGGATCCAAGGACGAGTTGACCGGCGCTTTGGCTTGGACTTGACCCAGCGCGTGACTGAGGTGCTGAGCGTAGCGGCAGCGAAAGCCGCAGCGTTGTCACTGCGGCATTCGCTGCGAGCCCATGTGGTGCCTCCTTAGGGTCCGGGGTCATGCGACTCATCGTCAAGTAGCGCGTCGGATTTGGTGACTTCAGCCGTCTTCTTTTTGGTGCCAGGCAGCACTTCAAACCAGTGATCAAACTTGGTCATTGTCGAAGCAAGCTGCGCTAGGATCTTCGGGTTGCCATCCATCTTGGCTTTGCCCGCGGTCACTTTGTCGGCCAGCTTGGCGGTGCCGATCATGACATCATTTAATTCACTTCGGTCGATGGTGATGGTCAGATCAGCATCGGCGGCTTGATAACCGGCAATCGTGGTGAGCGTGGCATTGCTCATTTCGACCACGAACGTCTCGCCGTTGTCCGGAGTGACGAGATTGATCTTAAACTTCATGCCTTCCGCCTTGCGGCTGTCCATCTGGATGCCCAAGTACGTCAAAAACAGTTCGGTGCTCGTACCGCGGATGAAGTCGGGGCTGCCGGTCTTAGCGGTGCTCACTTCGACGACGCCATCGCGCAGCTCCTTAGCCCCGGATAGAAAGCTGTTGCGCAGGCTGGCGCTTTCGTACTGGTAGCCAAGTTGTTCGAAGGTATCGGCTAAAAGGTCTTTCGCCGACTGATTGTGCGGCTCGGCATAGACTAGTTTGTTGAGAATTTCCATCGCGTGGCGGTATTTGCCCTGATCATAAAGCTCGCGGCCTTTTTTCATGATTTTTTTCGAACCACCCATCATCTCCACATATAGCGGTGCCGAATCCTCAGGCGACAATGGTGCTAGCGTCGCTGGGTTCAGGTCCCAAAATCCGAGGTAGCGTTGAATGATCGCCTTGCTGTTGTGGATATAGGAGCCGTGATAGCCGTGGGTAAACCACAGCTTTTGCAAGCTCTTCGGCGGATGGTACACATTGTGGATCTGGTTGATGGTGACGCCGGAGTTGGCCAGATGCAGCACCTGGTTGTTTAGATTGGCGTACATATCGCGTTGCCCGCGCATCACATCGTTGATCCGATCTTTACCCCACCGCGGCCAGCTGTGCGCAGCGAACATCACCTCGGACTTCTGACCAAACCGGTAGAGTGCTTCGTTAATATGCTTGGACCAAGCCAAAGCGTCGCGCACCGGTGCGCCGCGCAGCGTCAGGATGTTGTGCAGCGTCGCAACCATGTTTTCGGCTGCCCAAAAGGCCTTTAGATCTGGAAAATAGGTGTTCATCTCCACCGGAGCCTCGGTGCCGGGAGTGCTTTGAAACACCATCTTAATGCCGTCGACTTCGACTTCTTCGATGCCGACGCCGATGCTTTTGGTCGCCGCTAAGATGCCGACATTGCCGGAGGCCACGCCTTTGCCGATCGCCGCATCGACTTGGCCAAAAGGGCTAACAGGAACCAAGTCGCCGTAGGTGTAGGACTTGCGCCGCACCATCGCGTTGCCGGCAAACAGGTTCTCTGAGATCGCTTCATTGATAAAATCGGTGGGTGCAATGATTTGGACTTTGTTGGCAGCGAGGGCCGCCGCATCCACCACTCCGCGCACACCGCCAAAGTGATCAGCGTGGGAGTGCGAGATGACGACTGCGACCACAGGTCGTGCACCGAGCTTTTCGTTGATGAACTTGAGAGCGGCCCGCGACGTTTCCGGCACGGTCAAGGGATCCATCACGATCCAGCCGGTGTTGCCTTTGATAAAGGTGATGTTGGCTAAATCAAAGCCCCGGATCTGATAGATGCCGGGAACGACTTCAAACAGTCCATACTCCATGTTGAGTAGGGCTTGCCGCTGGAGTGACGGGTTGATGCTGTCATAGTCCTGCCCTAGCAACAAAAAATTCCAGCGGTCTAGGTCCCAAGCGACGCTGCCATCGTCTTTGAGGATCTTGCGGTACGGCGGAGCGGCGATAAATCCCCGCTTGGCCTCCTCGAAGTCCTGCTTGTCGGCAAAGGGCTGAGTCTTTCGCTCAGTCTGCTGCCGTTGAATGGTGTATGTGGACGGCAACTTGCCCTTAGGACTGAAATGCTTATCGCTAGCTCGACTGGTCCTGCTCCACATCATAGAGCTGAGTGCGCACATGACAATCGCTGTGATTCTGATGACTTGTTGCATCCTGAGGTCCCCCAGTGTTCTAGTGTCAGAAATAATCGACGACACGATGCCTGATATCTGCCGCTAAGGATACGACGATCCGACCGAGGCGTTCACCGGGTGTCCCCGTGTGCCGCGTTTATCGTCAACGCAGCCTACTGTCAGCGCCGCAAGGATGGCTCCAATGTTTGCTGCTTGGCCGCCTTGCAGCGTTTGGCGCTGAGATCGATGCCGAGCGCTGCAAAACCTAAAGCATTCGCAACGGCCAAGACAGAGCCTTCACCGCAGAATGGATCGACGATGGTCTTTGTGGTGGTTTCATCGCGCAGAAAGCGGCAGGCCACGCGGCAGGCGGTCTCACCCATGGCGCGACTCCATGGCATATAACCAGCCTCGCCCAGGACATCCGGTCCAGGCCTAGTGGGAGTTGCCATGAGGGTCTTACTAACGCAGAGCATATGCGAATAACTTGGTCGACCGGGGGTGATGGTGCCGGGTCGGCTGCGGCAGACGATTTTGTGCCAGATCAATGCTGCCTGTTCGTCCTCAGCGGCCCGCTGGATCAAGTAGGATTTGTCGATCCAAACCTGCTGGTGGCGGATATCGCTTTGGTAGAAGATCGCCACGCCGCCCTCTGGAACCCAGCGAATCACCGTCCTCGCGGCTGTGATAAACCAAGCGCGCCAAACGTCCAGCTGGAAGGGGGCAAGCTCCGAGACGTCCGGTAGAGAGGTGATGACACTGCTACCTGGGGCAGCAGGATTGACGGTAAGCCAACTTAAAGCCTCGGAATGGACGACGACACGTGGAGCAGGAAAAAGCGGCACGGTGGACTCCCCAAAGGTGTCAGCGTCGATGTTAGATGGTTGTAAGGAATGATCGACTTTGTCCCGCTAACTTCCAAGGGACTTTGTCCCCTCCCTCCAATTTTCGGCATAGGAGGGGGTTGTCTTTAGCTGGCCACGCTGGTCCATTGACGTTGCGGGCTTTTGACCACCGCAACTTCCAGAACAATGTGCCCATAAAGCCACGTAATGGCGCCTTGCTCGTCCACGTGGACCGAAACATCCTTTCCTGCCAGCGAGCCCAGCTGAGGTGCTAGGATTTTGAATTTGCGCCCTTCAAACGACACCGTGTGATCACGTCGTACCTGCCGCCAATGTTTCATACATAGAATCCTGTCGAGATTCAGGTGAGGCAGAAGGCGTTGATAGCGGCAGGTACTATCCCGTGCCGTCACGGTGAGTTTTTCTTTCCAGTAGCTGGGCAGGAAAACCTGATCGAGGTAGCGGTTAGCGTCAATCATACTGTGAATCTCGTTCAGCCTTAGCTCTGGAACAAGGCGCCCTTGAATAGTTCGCCAAGCCCTTTCAATACGGCCTTTCGATTCGGGCGATGGGGTCGTAATGACTCGAATGCCTAGCTCCTCACATGCTCGGACAAACTGTGAGAAAAACCTGCGTTTGTCGCCGCCACCTGCCCACCCGGCTTCATCGGTGTAGAGAATTTCTGGTACGCCCTTGCGTTCAATCACCATGCGTAGGGTATTCATGCATCCCCAGGTCGTTTCAGTTGGAAAAAATCGAGCGGCTGGCATATCGCTTGTAGCGTCATCAATCAGTCCAATTAGGCACCATTCATCCTTGCCGTTCCAGCGATGAGGTGAGCCATCCATTTGCAGCATAAGACCTTCGTTAGCCATGCGCTCGCGGTGGAGACGGGCTTTACTTGGGCGCCGTCGTTTCCCCTGCTTTATGCCGGCCTTGCGGCACCACGCATGGAAGGTCGCGTAGCAGACTAGGAGGCCATGTTCTGCGACAAGCTTGTCGAAACAATGAGCTATGTTAAAATCGAAGTATTTAGTAATGGCAAGGTCGATCGCCTGAGTTCTGATGCTCTCGCAGGAACGATTCGCAGGAGCTTTACCTTGATTACGGTGCTTGAGACCTGTCGCGCCCTCCTCCCGCAGCCTCTTAGCCTTGCGGCTGACCGACTTCTCGGTGATGCCGAGCAATAGAGCGGCTTTAGCCCTCGTGGTTCGACCGCTGCGGAAGTCCTCGATGATCTTTAGCTCAACTAAAGTCCTGACTGACATGAAGTGCCCCTTTGGCTTCATCTCCCCCTCCATCCATGAGCGGTGTTGAGGGATTAGGTTAATCCTGGGGGGGACAAAGTCGCTTGGAGATTAGGGGGGGACAAAGTCGCTTGGAGATTTCACATGCCGGCGCTGGGTGCGTCGCCAAATAGCGGTATACGGCGACTGCCTTCAGCCCTGGGCAGCCCGGCCTTTCCGCGCCTAACCGCCTAAAATATCATCGACTAATCGGTTGCTAGAAGCGCCTTCCCAACGCCCCTGTATTTTTTTCTCAAGTTTCGCCACCAACATTCCGATCAGATCAGAAGCAATCGCTACTCCAGAAGATCAGATTCCTTTAGAGGTCGTTTTGTGGCGAGAGGCAGCAGTCAGCTTCATATCAATCCAAGCAAGCGAGGGTGGTCGATGCTGGATATCAGCCTGGTCCTTGCAAGGTTCAGCGGCCGCCATGTCGTGTTGGGCGCCGCCACCCTGAGCAGCCTCATCAGCCTGCTTGGCTGCGCCCGCACGGTGAGCACCAGCGATCTGGCTGCCTCGGCCGAGGCCAAGGATTTTGTCGCTGCCTACCACGACCTCGAAGCTCTTCCCGATTTTCAGGCTGTGCTGAAGCAATACCAGCGCTTTGGGGCCGACTTGTCGAACGACGCTATACCCGCCACCTTGACTATCAAGGGCAAGACCTACCAAGGCTTTAACAAGATGGTCGACATCTCAAGCAAAGGCCTCGATATCAAAACGGTGTTGGCTGGTAAGTCCTACCAGGAACATCTGGCCAGCAGAGGCATGCTGACGAGCAAGCTGAATCCCGGCGATATCGACTCTCTCGTGGCGATGATGAAGGGCTTTGTCGACATCGGCGGCGACCTAAAAGGGCACCCGGAATTGCTTGCCAAGTTTTCGTCGGACGAGACCATGCGTGCTGTCAACACGGCGATGGTCCTTGAAGCCGTGCAAAAGGTGGCTAAGAGCCAACCGTCCGGCTTGCGCTTGGCTGGGGACTCGCAAGGCAATGCCTACTTCCTTGCAGCTGAAGCGACCACCGCTCTCGCCAAACTTCTGGTCGGCGGCGTCACCACAAGTATCCAGAACATCGACACGGCTAAATCGATCGAAGCCAAGGCCAAGCTGATGAACCTCTGCACTGATAGCCGTAACCAAGTCAACAAGGAAATCACCAGGCTTCTCAACTGCCAAAACAAGATGCCACCGGCAAACACTTGTAACCAAGACACGACGTTGGACATGAACAACGGAGCTCCCGAGTGCAGGGATGTTCTTTTCAAATGCGTCTGCCAGGAGACGATGGAGCCGGGCAAGAAAAATTGCCTTTGGAAAAAGTCGGATGAGGTAGCCTCGTCGACGCCAGCACCACAAGTCAAATCAGCAGGGACCTGCAATAAACTGTAAGGTCCACCAGTCAAGGAATCGCAACCAACTATGAATGCCTATTCACCCCAGCATGATGCTCTACCCACAAGCTCTCGACGCTATGCTTTGGCACTCAGCACCGTCCTGGCGTTGAGCTTCTTGGTTCTTCCTGCCTGCTCGCCAACCAGCAGTTCGACCGCGGCAACGATCGACAATGAAGCGACGAATATCCTTGCCGCCTACGAGCAGCTGAGAACGACTCCGGTATTTCAAAACTCGGTATCGTCACTCCGCGATAGATCCATGGCCGATATC
>Ga0315288_10012686_pt1 | contig 10576 bp, 9 predicted proteins | sample YL17G11_20_MG_FD_203454 | JGI IMG/M metagenome (GOLD analysis project Ga0315288, IMG submission 203454) | Sediment microbial communities from Yellowstone Lake, YNP, Wyoming, USA - YL17G11_20 | ecosystem: Environmental > Aquatic > Freshwater > Lake > Sediment | place: USA: Wyoming | collected...
GCTGTTCATGATCGACGAGATCGACAAGACCGGCGCCGATTGGCGCGGCGACCCGTCGAGCGCCCTGCTCGAGGTGCTCGACCCGGAACAGAACATCACTTTCCGCGACCACTACATGGACCTGCCGTTCGACCTCAGCAAGGTGCTCTTCATCACCACGGCCAACCAGCTCGAGCCCATCCCGGCTCCGCTGCGCGACCGCATGGAGATCATCTTTCTCGCCGGGTACACCATCGAAGAGAAGCTGCACATCGCCAGGAACTACCTGGTGCCGCGGCAGATCGAGGCCAACGGCCTCAAGCCGAAGCAGGCGACCTTCCGCGACGAGGCGATCGTCGAGATCATCTCGAGCTACACGCACGAAGCCGGCGTGCGTAACCTGGAGCGCGAGATCGGCAGCGTGTGCCGCAAGCTCGCGCGCGAGGTGGTCGAGGCCGTCAACGGCGGCCGCAAGCGCTTCACCGTCAACGTCAAGCGCGTGCACGACCTGCTGGGGCGGCCGCGGGTGACCGCCGAGGTCAAGCGGCGCACCAGCGACCCGGGCGTCGCCACGGGCCTGGCCGTGACGCCGGTGGGCGGCGATATCCTCTTCATCGAGGCGACGGCCATGCCGGGCGGCGGCCATCTCACGGTCACCGGCCAGCTCGGCGACGTGATGAAGGAATCGGCCATGGCCGCCATGAGCTACGTGCGCACGCACTCGCGCGAGCTCGGCCTGGAGGACGACTACTTCCAACAGCACGACATCCACATCCACGTGCCGGCGGGGGCGATCCCCAAGGACGGCCCCAGCGCCGGCGTGACGATGGCCACGGCCATCGCTTCGCTGGTCACCGGCACGCCGGTGAGCAGCGAGGTGGCCATGACCGGCGAGGTCACGCTCACCGGCCAGGTGCTGCCCATCGGCGGCCTCAAGGAGAAGACCCTGGCCGCCCAGCGCGCCGGCATCACCACGGTGATCATGCCGAGCCGCAACGAGGCCGACCTGGAGGACGTGCCCGAAGAGTTGCGCAAGGGCATGACCTTCGTGCCGGTCGACCGCGTCGAAGAGGTGTGGGAGGCCGCCATGGGCCTGCGCCTCGACGGCAAGGGCGCCGAGCTGGCCGAAGCCAACGACCTGCTCGAGGAGGCCAGCGAGCTGCTGCAGCAGGCGCGGCGCAAGACCGGCGTGCGCGGGGCCGAAGGCGAAGCGGCCGCGGCCGCCAGAGCGCCGGTCAGGAAGGCGCCGGTCAGGAAGGCGCCGGTCAGGAAGGCGCCGGTCAACAAGGCGCCCGCCAAGGCCAAGGCGCCGCCGCCGAAGGCGAAGGGCGGCGCCAAGAAGACCACCGCCGCCCGCGGACGCAGCGGCCGCAAGAAGTAAGGGCACCCTGAGTCGCGGCGCCCAGTGGGGACGCCGGGCGCCACTCCCATCCGCACCGAACGGCAACGCGGCGGTGGCACCGTCTCGGGTGCCGCCGCCGCGTTGCCTTTGGCGGTCGCGGCGCATACGCTTTGGCCAGCCTCCGCCGGCGCCCGCCGGCCGAGCCCTTCGACCTCGAGGAGCCATGCCCGACGCCCCGTCCGCGCCGCCCGCAGGGACGACGCTCAAACGTGCGCTGCCCAGCATCCTTCTCATCGCGGTCGCGTCGCTGGCGCCGCTGTGGGGCGTGCTCGCGCGAGACTGGAGCGTGCTGGCCGTCGTCTTCGTCTACGTCGCCGACGGGGTCGCGGACGGCCTGACCTTCTGGCTGCGGGCGCGCCGCGCCCAGGGCGCAGCAGCGGACGAGGACGCCAAGGACCGCGTCCTCGTCAGAGAGTTCGTGCGCACCTACTTCGTGGTGGTGGCGGCCATGGCCCTCGTGCTGTACATGGTCTTCAGCGGCCGCCTGCTCAAGCCTGTGGGCGGCGTGCCCGAGGGCGTGTTCCAGCCGTTCGCCACCTGGCAGTTCTGGGCGGTGGTCGCGGGATTCGTCGCGGTCCGCTGGTTCACGTACTGGTGGGATTGGGTGCGCGGCGGGGAGGCGGCCTTCATGCCGCCGGCCGGCGTCGTGGCTGCGCCGCTGCGCCGCCTCTTCGTGTTGCAGTTCGGGGTGCTCGTCGGCGGGCTGATCGTCTACTGGCCCCTGGGTTCGTCCGCCGCCGCCCTGGTCGTCCTCGTCCTCCTCGTCGCGGCGGCCGAAGTGGCTCTGGCCGTGCTCGAGCGCCTGCGCACGGCGCGCATCCGCGTCGCCGTCGAGGCGGGCGTGAGCGTGACGCCCAGACGCAGCGGCACGACCACAGGGTCGCAGGGCCGGCCGGCCAAGAGCCGGCCGCGCGGCGGGCGCCGCCGCGCGCGGCGCCGCTGACGCGACCCGTCTTGCCTCCGTTCTCCGCGCCGGTCTACCATTGAGCACCACGCGGGTGGATCGCTCCACCCGCACGGGGTCTCTGCATCAGCCAAGGGGGTGCCGATCTTGAGCGCGAAGGAGCGCGAAACGGCCAACGTGGGCGCCGGCCTGTGGAAAGGCGTCGGCATGTGGGCCTGGATGCTCTTTCGCATCAGCGGCCTGGTGCTGGTCGTCTACCTGTTCGTCCACCTCTGGGTGATCTCCCAGGGGCGCGTCGGCGGCCCGCAGTCGCTGGACAAGCTCTTCGAGTTCTTCGACAAGCCGCTGCTCGTGTTCCTCGACCTCATGCTGGTGGCGGCCGTGCTGTACCACGCGCTCAACGGCGTGCGCATCCTGCTCATGGACGTCGGTGTGGGGATCAGGCGGCACAAGGCCGTCTTCTGGGTCTGCATGCTCGTGGCGGCGCTGGGGCTCGGCGCGTTCGCCTTGAAAGCCTCCAGCCTCATCCTGGGTTAGGGGGCGGCTATGGCACTCAGGACCGAGACCCTCGATCGTAACCGCGGAGGGATGTGGCCCTGGCTGGGCCAGCGCGTCACCGCGGTGCTCGTCATCGTCACCATCATGGTGCACCTCGTGCTCACGCACTACATCGCCATCGGCCAGTTGTCCTTCGACAACATCGGCGAGCGGCTGGCCGGCGGCGTCGTGCTCGTCAACGACGTCGTGCTGCTGGTGGCGGTCGTCTATCACGCCCTCAACGGCCTGCGCATGGTCGTGCTCGACTGGGGGCTCGCGGGCAGCGGCGGGCGGCGCGTCTTCGACGTCGTGCTGTGGCTCGTCGGCAGCCTCGCCATCGTCTACGGCATCTGGGCCCTCTGGGTCTGGGTGAGCTGATGGGGACGGCATGATCCATCATCAGCTCATCGTCGGCGGCGGCGGCCTGGCCGGGCTGCGCGCCGCCGTCGAGGCCAAGGCGGCCGGCCTCGACGTGGCGATCCTCAGCCAGGTCCACCCCGGCCGCAGCCACTCAGGAGCCGCCCAGGGCGGCATCAACGCGGCCCTCGCCAACCATCCCGACGGCCACGACGACACCCCCGAGAAGCACGCCTTCGACACGGTCAAAGGCTCGGACTACCTTGCCGACCAGGACGCCGCCATCCAGATGACCGGCGACGCTCCGGGCGTCATCTTCGAGATGGACCACTGGGGCTGCCCGTTCAGCCGCTACGACGACGGGCGCATCGCCCAGCGTCCCTTCGGCGGCGCCGGCTACCCGCGCACCTGCTACGGCGCCGACAAGACCGGTCACTACCTGCTCCACTGCCTCGTCGAGCGTGCCTACGAACGCCAGGTCAAGATGTACATCGAGGTCTTCGTCACCGACCTCATCGTCGAGGATGGCCGCTGCCGTGGGGTCGTCGCCTACGACATGATCCGCGGCGGCTTCGAGGCGTTCACCGCCGACGCCGTGATCATGGCCACCGGCGGCGCCGGGCGCATCTACAGCAACACCACCAACGCCATCATCTCCACGGGCGGCGGCGCCGCCGTCGCCTATCACGCGGGCGTGCCGGTAAAGGACATGGAGTTCATCCAGTTCCATCCCACGGGGCTGCTCACCACCAACATCCTCATGACCGAGGGCGCCCGCGGGGAGGGCGGCTATCTCATCAACGATCTCGGCGAGCGTTTCATGAGCAAGTACGCGCCCACGGCCATGGAGCTGGCGCCCCGCGACATCACCTCGCGTGCGATCACCACCGAGGTCCTGGAGGGCCGGGGCATCGGCGGCAAGGACTACGTCTACCTCGATCTGCGGCATCTGGGGGCCGCGCAGATCATGGAGAAGCTCCCCGGCATCCGCGACCTCGCCATCCACTTCGAGGGCGTCGACCCGATCGAGGAGCCCATCCCGATCACGCCGTGCCAGCATTACACGATGGGCGGCATCGACACCGACGTGGACGGGCGCACGGTGATGCCGGGCTTCTACGCCGCCGGCGAGTGCGCCTGCGTCAGCGTGCACGGCGCCAACCGCTTGGGCGGCAACTCGCTGCTCGAGACCATCGTCTTCGGGCGCCGCGCCGGCGCGGCCGTGGTCGCCGACCTCGCGGGGAGGGCCGGCGGGGGCGACGCTTCCACCGCCGGCGCCGGCGCGGTCGGCGACGTAGAGGCTCGCGTGGCGGCCCTTGCCGCGCGCGGTGCGGACGGCCAAGACCCATACGCCATCCGCGCCGAGATGGCGACTACCATGAAGGACCATTTCGGCGTCTTCCGCGAGGAGAAGCAGATGCGCGAGGGCCTCGAGCGGCTGCTCGCGCTCAAGGAGCGCTGCGCGACCATCGGCCTGCGCAACCCGGGCGGCGTCTTCAATCTCGATCTGATCCGCACGCTCGAGCTCGAGGGGATGGTCGATCTCGCTCTGGCCGTGGCCACCGGCGCCGTGGAGCGCACCGAGTCGCGCGGCTCGCACGCGCGCACCGACTACCCGGCGCGCGACGACGAGGCCTGGCTGAAGCACACGATGGCCCACTACACGCCCGCCGGGCCGCGGCTCGACTACAGGCCGGTGACGCTGGGGACCTTCGAGCCGCAGGAGCGCAAGTACTGATGCCTGAAGCGAAGTTCCATATCAGGCGCTACGACCCCGCCCGCGACGCCGAGGGTGCGTCGCGCTACGACGACTTCGTCGTCTCCTACGACAGCAGCCTCACGGTCCTCGAGGGGCTCTTCTCGATCCAGGAACACCAGGACGGCGCGCTGGCCTTTCGCTACTGCTGCCGCGCGTCCATCTGCGGCTCGTGCGCGATGTACATCAACGGCAAGTATCGGCTCGCCTGTCAGACTAACCTGCGCCACGTGCACGCCGACGTCATCACCGTGGAACCCATGCCGCACCTGCCGCTGGTCACGGACCTGGTCTGCGACATGAGCGACTTCTTCGCGAAATACGAGTACGTGAAGCCCTGGCTGATCCGCGACTCCGAGGCTCCGGAGCGGGAGATCCTGCAGTCGCCGGAGGAGCGCAAGAAGCTCGACATGCCCATCGACTGCATCCTCTGCGGCGCCTGCTACAGCAGCTGCCCATCGGTGTGGACCGAGGACAGTTACATCGGGCCCGCGGCCCTGCTGAAGGCGTACCGCTTCGAGGTCGACTCGCGCGACGAAGCCGGCAAAGTGCGTATGCCCTCCTGGGACAACGAGCGCGGCGCCTACCGCTGCCACACGATCACCAACTGCGTCGAGGCCTGCCCCAAGGAGCTCAACCCCACCGAGGGCATCCAGTGGCTCAAGATGGCGGCGGTGCGCCGCCGGCTGTTCGGCAGGGCCAAGTAGGGCCGGCGGCCGGGCGCCGCCTCAGAACAGCCGCGCCGCCGTGGCGATGAGCACGCCGGCCATCGTGAGGGCGACGGCCAGCGCCAGCCGGGCGCTCAGGCGCTCCTTGAGCAGCAGCATGCCGGCGGCGATCGCGAACACCGGCGCCGTGCTTGACAGGAGCATGGCGAGTACGGCGCCGAGCTCGTCGATCACCAGGTAGAAGAGCACGGAGAAGAGCGCTTCGAGGGCACCGGAGGCCAGCAGCAGCCAGGTCATCCGGCGCCTGGCGGGTCCGGTGAGGCGCCGCGTGAACAGCGGGGCGCGGCGCGAGGCGATGAACGCGCCGAGCGCCAGCATGCCGATGAGCTGGCTTTCGAGCATCATGAAGGCGCTCGGTTCGCCGTAGGCCCCCTCGGCCATCTGGATCAGTACGGGGCTGAAGCCCCAGCCGGCCGCCGCCAGCAGCGAGAGCGACACGACGAGGAGGGCGCCGCCGGGAGCGGCCACCGGCCTGGCCAGATCGGCCGGCAGCGGCGTCATGGCGCCGTCGGCCGGCCCGGCCATCGCCCCCGCGCCGCCCTCCATCCAGCGCGAGATGAGCACGACACCGAGGATGGTGACGGCCATGCCGACGAGCGTCGAGGCCCGCAGGGCGACGCCGATGAGCAGCAGCGAGAAAACGGCCGTCCACAGTGGGTCGGTGCTGGTCAGGGGGGCGACGACGGCGACGCTCCCGGCGCGCAGGGCGTAGTAGTACGCGCTGAACGCCACCAGCCAGGTGACGCAGGCCGACGCGGCGATGTACCAGAAGGCCGCGCCGTTGATGCCGAAGCCGTAGGGCCAGAGGCGCAGCGCCGTGAGCGGCACGGTCAGCGCGACCAGGCCGCCGATGGCGACGATGCGCACGAGGAAGTTGAGGGGCACCGGGTGCACGTCCTCGAGGAGGCGCTTGTTGATCACGGTGACCACGCCCCAGCTCGCGGCCATCACGAGACCGCCGCCGATCCAGATGACCGATGCCTGCGAGATCGCCTCACCCCTCCAGGCGCGCATCGTATCGCAGGCGTGGCACGGGGCGCGAGCACCGCGCGCGGGTATAATCGCCGCAGCGCGAGCTCCGTGCCCCAAGACACCTTGGAGGACCATGAAGACGTCTGTCGGCAAGACCAAGCTCGAGATCGCCTCCGGCGACATCACCGAGCTCGAGGTGGACGCCATCGCCAACGCCGCCAACACCGAGCTGTGGATGGGCGCCGGCGTGGCCGGCGCCATCAAGCGCGTGGGCGGCGAGGCCGTCGAGAAGGAAGCCATGCTGCAGGGGCCCATCGCGATCGGCGAGGCCGTGGCGACCACCGGTCACGACCTCAAGGCGCGCTGGGTGATCCACGCCGCGGTCATGGGCCCCGATCTGCAGACCGACGCCAACGCGATCGCCAAGGCCACGCGCAGCGCGCTGGATTGCGCCGAGCGCTGCCACGCGCGCTCCATAGCCCTGCCGGCCTTCGGCACCGGCGTCGACGGCTTGCCGCTGTACCAGTGCGCCAGCATCATGGTGGCCGAGACGGTGGCCTATCTGAAGGCCAAGCCCAACACCGCGCTGCGGCACATCATGTTCTCGGTGTACAGCGACGCCTCCAGGGCAGCCTTCAAGCACGCGCTCGCCGGCGCCAGCCGCTTCTAGAGACGCGGCGACTCCCGAGCACCGGGGGGGAGGGCCCCCATGCCGATCGCCGTCGACGCCGTCAGCATCGAAGAGACGCTCGTTGTTCTGCTGCTGATCGCCGCGGCGGTGGCCGTCGCGGTGCGCCGTGTCGGCGTGCCGTACACGGTCGGCCTGGTCGTCGTGGGCCTCGTCGTAGGCCTCGTGACGCACCCGTCGGCGGTCAGCCTCTCCTCGGACCTTGTCTTCTACGTCTTCCTGCCTATCCTGCTCTTCGAGGCGGCGTTCAATCTGGAGGCGCGGCATCTGCTCGCCGACTGGCGCCGCATCCTGGCGCTGGCCGTCCCCGGCGTGCTCCTCGCCTTCGCGCTCACGGCGACGGGCGTACGGTACCTCGGGGGCACGACCTGGGTCGTCGCGCTCCTCTTCGGGGCGCTGATCGCGGCCACCGACCCCGTGAGCGTGGTCGCGTTGTTCCGCCGGCTCGCGGTGCCGGAGCGGCTCACGACGATGGTCGAGGCCGAGAGCCTGTTCAACGACGGTACCGCGGCGGTCGTCTTCGCCATCGTCCTCGCCGCCGTCGTGGACGGGGGCTCCGTGGGCGCGGCAGCCGCCGTCGGCCGCTTCGTCTGGATGGCCGCCGGCGGCATGGCGGTGGGCCTGGCGGTGGGATACGCTGCTTCGGCGCTCCACCGCCTGCTCGACGACCACCTCATCGAGGTCACGCTTTCGACGATCGTCGCCTTCGGCGCGTTCCTTCTCGGCCAACAGCTCGGCATGTCGGGCGTGGTCGCGTGCGTCACCGCCGGCATCGTCGTGGGCAATTACGGCCGGCACCGCGGCATGGGGCCGGTCACCCGCGTGACCATGGGCACGGTATGGGAGTACGCGGCGTTCGTGGCCAACTCGCTCATCTTCCTTCTCATCGGCCTGCGTCTCGACCTGTCGCTGATCGTCGACCACGCGGGGCTGGTGCTCGTCGCCTTCGCGGTCGTGGTCGTGGCGCGGGCCGTGACGGTCTACGGCTTCGGCGCCGTCTCGTGGGTCGCCGCAAGCCGTCTGCCGTTCAGCTGGCAGCACGTGCTCGTGTGGGGAGGCCTGCGCGGCACCATCGCCCTCGCTCTCGTGCTCAGTGTGCCCGCAGGCGTGCCGGGGCGCGAGACACTCCAAATGGTCACCTTCGGGGTCGTCCTGCTGTCGCTGGTGGGTCAGGGCCTGACCATGCCCCTCCTCGTGCGGCGGCTCGGTCTGGTCGGCGGGGATGAGGAGCCGGTGGGCGTGCGGCAGCGACGGGCGCTGGTCGAAGGCTTCGTACGCGCCCACGAAGCGCTCGACCGGCTCCAGGAGACCGGCCTGATGACGCGCGCGGAACGCGAGCACCTCGGCGCGACCATCGAGGCGCAGGAGGAAGTGCTGCTCGAGGGCCTCGATCCGCTGGACGGCGAGCCGCCCGCCGGCGAGGACGACTGGCTGGCGGACCGCATCGCGGAGCTCCTCGCGCGGCGCGCGCGGGTCGAGGCGTTGCGCCAGGCGGGCGCCGTCGACGAAGTCGTCACGGCGGCGCTCCTGGACGAGCTGGACGACCGCATCGCAGTGCTCGGCGAGCGGCTGGCAGGCGAGTCACCGACAGAGGAGGGGGGACCATGAACGGCACCCTGACAGATGTGCGCGGCCTCAGCGTGGGTCACTGGGCCGACCGTGAGTCCGCCACCGGCTGCACGGTCGTGCTCTGCGACGGGGCCGGCGTCGACGTGCGCGGGTCGGCGACGAACTACGCCTGGTCAGGTTCGCGGCCGGCGCGATCTTCCAGGGCGGCCCCAGTGGTTGCCGCATCACCTTCGGCCACGTAGTAGATGGAATACGGGAATCTCCTGAGAAGCCCGCGCCTGTACCTGCCGGCAACGACCGCGCACGCCAGGGGGCTTCGGGAGATCTCGTCGCTGCGAGCGTAGACCATACGAGCAAAGTCCTCAACGAGTCCGGGGGACCCTTCCTCGTACTAACGAGAAGCAGTCACAACGTCACCGGCGACCTCAGGAAGAAACCGCAGCCGGTGGTTCATCTGCCTGCGTCGACCGTCGCTTTCAGTTCTTCGAGAGACAGCAGGTCGCCCGGCGCGGCAGCGAATCGTGCCCATCGTCGATCCAGCTCACCAAGATGGCTCTGCGGCACGGGGACAGGCGCTGCATCCGCGGCAATGCTGTCCCAGATGTCTTCGACGAGCAGGATCTTCTCCGCAGTGCTCAATCTGCTGATCTCAGGAATCGAGTTGACCCGCATTGGCTTCCCCTTTCGGCGGCACTGACGCGGTGAGGCGGCCTTCGCGCAGTGAGAGAGGCTTCCTGTCGGTCCGCGCACGCATAACGGTAGCACCTTTCCGTGTCGGGCGGCCTGATCGTGCAGCCGCCTTTCGGCACGTGGGATGCTCATCGTGGCGACCGCCGTCGTGGGTCTGAACGCCAGCCGGAGCCGGGCCGGCTACGTGCTCTCGCGCTCCTCAGACGCGGCGATCGTCGACCCACACGTCCGTTGAACCCTCGCCCTATCGATGAGCCGGCCTCTGACAGGCACCGCGCACCCACCCGGGCGTGCCTAGCTCTCGCCGCCGGGCGTCACGCCTCGCTCGGCGAAGGCGCGCAGCAGCCCGAAGCAGCCCGTGAGCATCATGTCGCCGTGGGGCGCCGCGTACTCGAGCGGCAGCGCGCTGCCGGCGAGCAGGCCGCGGCGCGGCCCCGTGGCGAAGAAGGGCAGCGCGGTGAGGTCGACCGTCGCCGCCGTGGCGGCCAGCACGGCGCCGTGGCCGCCGTCTTCGCGCACCTCTTCGCTGCCCAGGTCCCCGGCGAGGAAGCGCCGCAGGTAGGCGTCGAGGCCGGGCCCGTCGAGCTTGCGCGTGTGATGCTCGAACACGCCCGCCAGGCGGCCGCCCAACGTGACTACGCAGATCGTGTGCCCGTTGCCGACGTTGACGAGGACGGCGTCGGTGACGCCCTCAGGGAGCGCGCCGTAGAGCGCCGCCGGGCCGGTATCGGCGACGAGCGCCGGCCCGCCGCCGGCGAGCTCGTCGGCGAGCGTCGCCGCGGCGCGCAGCCTGGTGAAGTCGGGCGGCGCGTCGGCGGTCGCGTAGAAGAGCTCGCCGAGCGGGCGGCCTTCGTCCACGGCGGCCTTCCAGAAGGCGAAGCGGAAGACGCGGTTGGAGCCGTGCGGGCTGAAGCCGTGGTCCTGGACGGCCACCGCCGCGGCGTCGAAGCGCGGCTCCACGCCCAGCATCTCGAGGGCGGCGCGCAAGCCGGCC
>Ga0315288_10012690_pt1 | contig 10573 bp, 9 predicted proteins | sample YL17G11_20_MG_FD_203454 | JGI IMG/M metagenome (GOLD analysis project Ga0315288, IMG submission 203454) | Sediment microbial communities from Yellowstone Lake, YNP, Wyoming, USA - YL17G11_20 | ecosystem: Environmental > Aquatic > Freshwater > Lake > Sediment | place: USA: Wyoming | collected...
CTATACTTAACTTGAAGGATAATTTTATCTCCTTCATGGCTCACCCCCTACTGTATTGTTTGTATCTAATCAACACAGTATCAGGTGAGCCTTTATCCTTCAATCACGGAATTGGAGATGCTTCCTTTGCATTGTAATTACTTTAATTAATCATGGGGATATGAAAAGAGCGCTTTTTTTCTTCTTTATTTTTCTTATATTTGCAATGAGCATTTGTCTCACGTCCTGCTGTAGCTACTTTGGTGGAAATGAAAAGGAAACCACCACTGAAAGCACTGAGACAACAGGCGAGACAGCGAGCGAAGATGACTTTAAGGTCTTCACAAGATATGCTGAAGATGGGAGAGCAGTCCTTCATTCTTTTATGATCCCAACAAGTTGGCAGGTCGCCAAGGAAGAATCAGATTCATCCTACAGCGGACAGGAATCCTTCTTTAACGGCGAAAAGACAAAGATAGTATTTATCAGTTTCACAACGATCGATGACTTAGAGAAACTGGGAATATCCAAACTTAAAGGTGAGGATAGTTTTGCTATCGCAATAGACAAGGTTAAAGAGTATTACATAAACTCAGGTCTGCTTGGTAAACTTGATCAGAAAGGCAAAAGCGGATTTATTGGTGAGAACAAAAGGATCAAAGCCTATCTCTCCAGGTTTGAGGGACCCACAGACCTTAGCAACATGGGAACTGAGCTTGGGAAGCTATCGGAAAAGGGTAACAAGACAATCTACATTTCTTTCCTATCATACGATGATAGGTTAATCGGATACTACTTCATGATAGATGCACTATCAGACATCAAGGATGATGAAAACATTATCGTTAATTTTGTTAATTCTCTGAAGATATCTAAATTTTGAGAGTCAAACACCAAGGGTTAAAATCAATTTTTAATATTGTAAATAATATTAAAATATCTCTAAAGATATGGGCTGGGGCGATGGAACGATTTTCGAACTTTTAACTGGATAGAAGTTGTTGAATATCCTGGATCCTTGTTAGAAAGAACACAAAAACTATTGGCAATGGTTGCTTAATAGCACGACATTTCGGGTATACCTCAAATTTCTTTAATTTAAACATAGGCCATACAAACTACATAATATTGTTTGGGGATAGTGGACAACGTTAGAACTAGAATAATTAGCTTAAATGAAGATATTTATATCCCAGAATTGAGTTTTTAAAGTTTTGTACTCCATTATTTGAATCTGAAATTATCTTTTATGATTTAAAAAAGACTCCAAACCAAACTCTTAAAAACATTTACTTCAAAATCTTTTATATTTAAAAAACGTCTAATAGGTTGCAACAATTATTAAATACAAATCGAATGAGGTAAAAAATGCAAGAAGAGAAAAATAAAATCTATACTTCTACACTTGTAATTTTCTGGATAACATTTGCTTTCTCTATTATGGTAATAGCTGGTATGTATGGTATGTATTTATACCTTGCTCCCTATATAGGTATACTTATAGGTGTACCCTTTAAAGCTGTTCTATCCATTCTGGGAATAGTACTGATTGTTCTGGCTGCAAAAGCTAAATTCACAAAGATTGCTAAGATATTTTTTATTCTTACCGGAGCATCAGCTCTTGGCATGGTACTAAGCATGTTACTGGGGGATCTTGTGTTTGCTCTTTGGTTAAAAGATTTGGAGAAGGTATTTGCGATGAACCTGTCTTTTTATATTCTGGCTACAATCGTATGCCCCCTGGCATTACTGGTTGGAGCAATAGGTAGTATTGTTCTTATAGCAAAGAAAAAAGTTAAAATATAATAATACAGTCTGATAGTTTTAAATAATTTAATAAAAATTACAATGGCGATAGTTTTGAAAAAAATAAAAAAGATTTTCAGCAATGCCTTCTCAAGACCAAAAGTAATTATCTGCTGGACAATTGTAACTATAGGGGTCTTAACAGTTGCCTTGCTGCTGACAGGGTGCGGCTTGCAAAACTTAGGCTGGCAAAACTTATTTCTCGATGTAGGACCAGCATGGTCACCAGATGGGAGCAAGATTGCCTTTATAAAAACCAGTTATTATCAACAAGGTAGTAACTGGGGGGTTATCTGGGTCATGAATGCAGATGGTAGTAATAAGATAAAGCTTACCGATGATACTGAAAAACTTAACTCTCCAGCATGGTCACCAGATGGGAGCAAGATTGCCTTTTCGTCCATGAATAATCGGGAAAGCTTCGATATCTGGGTCATGAATGCAGATGGTAGTAACAAGGTAAAGTTTAACAATAAAATTAGTGCCTTCTCTCCAGCTTGGTCACCGGATGGAAGTAAGATTGTCTTTGGGGTCGCATATGCGGCTAACAGTGATATCTGGGTAATGAATGCCGATGGTAGTAACAAGATAAATCTTACCAATAAGCTTGGAGACTACTGGGGACCTGCATGGTCACCAGATGGTAGTAAGATTGCCTTTGTATCCCAACAGAAGGAGAGCAAAATCAATTTCTTTGTCATAAATGCCGATGGCGGTAACAAGATAAATCTTACTGGTAATTAAGGCAAGTAGTAAACCTTATTTAGATACACAATTCAACCTAAGATGAAAATTAGTATTTTGTGTCTGAAGTGGCTGGCCACAGTGGACAAAGTTAGAACTAAATTGTTGAGCTTAAATGAGGATATTTTTATACCTGAATTGAGTTTTTAAAAATAATTCACCCAATCAAATGCTTGAATTTAAAATTAAATTTATATGTTACCTTTAAAGTAGTAAAATACATTTGAAATATTATTATAAAGCTATAAAAAATTAAATTTAGGGGCATTGAAGCTTACTTTCTTAAGTTGGGCGCTTATATAGTAAGCAGAGCCAATAGCGAAACCGACTAAATAGGTCGGTTTTTTATTTTAAAAGGCAAATAACACGATAGGAGGTGAATATAATGGCTGAAAAAGAAATTGAAAATACCATTCGTAGCCTTGTTGATTCTTTAGAGAAAAAGGATATAGACAGAGCACTATCCTTATTCACTGATGATGCTACGTGGTTTACCACAGAAGGTACATTTAAAGGAAAAGATGAAATAAAAAGATACCTTACCTGGATGTCAAAATATCTAACGGGTGTAAAGGTTACTGATGATGGGGTTGCAATCCTAATACAGGAAAATAAAGCAGTTTATCAGTCTATCTTTGATTCTACCTATGAGGGGATAACAATTAGAGTAAGTACTGTCTGCACCTATGAGTTTGGCGGAGACAAGATAAAGAATCACTGGACAATAAACGATAGGCTTTCAATTGCTAAACAGGCAGCTACAGGACCAATTGCAAGAAAGGTAGTAAATACAATAGTGGCCCGAATGGAAAAGGGGTTGCATTAATATGCCAAAAACATGATATGTATCAGCCCGAACCATTGCATTCTAAAGCATATATTATTTAAATAATAGTACTACTTGTCATATGGTTATTATAATTTAAAAATAAAATAATAAAGGAGTTGAACTATGCAACTTATACCAATATTTAAAATAGGTATATGGAATGCCTGGATTTTTGTGGCTTGTTTTTTACTCCTATCATATTCAATAATGTCTATTAATAAAAAAGCTTACAAAAAATTAGGTAATCCTCCTGATATGAAGCTAAACAAAAGAGAAAAAGCAATAGGTTATATTGGTACTATTATTACCTATATTGCATTTTTATATCCTATTTTCCTACCTTTTAAATTAGGAACAGCATGGTTTTATATAGGGCTTTTCATCTTCTTATTAGCCATAGTGATATTAATAACTGCTAGTATAAATTTTATTACTACTCCAATCGACAGACCAGTAACTAAGGGAATATATGGTTATTCCAGACATCCATTATATCTTTCTATTCTCTTAACTCTTATTGGGATAGGTATAGCTACTGCCTCATGGATTATCTTGTTAGCTTCTATTATATTTTTAGTTTTAGTAAATATTGCTGCTAGTTCTGAAGAACGATACTGCAAAGAGAGATATGGGAATGCTTATAAAGAATATTTAAGCAAAACTCCCAGGTGGATAGGAATACCAAAGTCCTAAAATACCAGAGGTGGCTGGGGATAGTGGACGTATTTCGAACTTTTTGTTTTGAAGAAATAGTAGGTTTTAAATATAAAATAGAAGAATTTAATTTTGAATTTTCTTCAAAATAGCTTGTAAATGTAGCTGCCCAAAGGTGTGAAATTTCGAACCAATATTTTATAGAATTACTCAAACTGGAAAATTTATTTATGCTACAATTAAAAACATTAAATTTTTTAATATTAAATTACCAATTTTTAATTTTGGGAATATGTCAAATAATGTAGAAGTCGCATTTGGTTTATTAGAAAATGGATTAGATTTTATTCTTTCATCTACAAATCACCTTTCAAAAAGTCTTTCTAAAGCAGACATAAAATACGGTATTTTGCATTTATCATCTGGTATTGAGCTGGTATTAAAATATAGGTTATCAAAAGAACATTGGTCTCTATTATTTCAAGACATTGATAAAGCATCAAGGGATTCTTTTGAATCTGGGGATTTTAAAAGTGTTGACTTTGAAAGTTGTATAAGTAGGTTAAAAAAAATCAGTTCACTAGAAATCAAAGATGAAGATTGCAACAATTTAAAACTTTTTAAGAAAAAAAGAAATAAATTTGAACATTTTAATATATTAGATTCTGAGATTGCTTTAAAATCTTATAGCACTAAGGTTCTGAGTTTTATTATAGATTTTATAGATGAATATATTCCTAAAGAAGATATAAAAGATTCTGAAAGCGAAATATTAGATAAAATTCGCCAAAACTTAGTTAAATTTAATGAATTTGTAAAACATAGACTAGAAGAAATTAAACCAATTCTTGATTCTTCAAAATATTCTCCAATTGTTGTCTGTCCAATCTGTTTTCAAGAAACACTTGAAATAGATAACGGTGCAAAATGTTATTTCTGTAATTACAATGGTACTGGATATGAAGTTGCAGAAAATTTTATAAATAATGTATTAGGCATAGATAAATATTCATGTATCAAAGATGGCGGAGACTATCCTTTATATATATGTCCTAATTGTGGATTAGAAACTTTTGTTTATTCAGATACTGACACTGGCCTAAATAGCTGGATATGTTTTTCATGTGGAAATTGCTATGATTATGATGACATAGATTTTTGTTCAGTTTGTAATGAACCATTTTTATGTAAAGAAGATTCAGGAAATATATGTGATGATTGTTTCAAAGCCAAAATAGAGCAAGAGTAGTGAAGTAAGCTTTAGATATAATTCATTAGTTTCAAGATTTGCTTAAGGGTCTATTCCGTTCTGAAAAATTTTATTTAGATTTTGGTGTTTATCGATTTTTAAATAAAATGATATTTTGGAGCCAGCTATTAGAAAATGGCTGGGGCGATGGGACGATTTTCGAACTTTTAATTGGATAGAGAATATTGAATATCCTGAAGCATTAATGGATAAAACACAAAAATTATTGGCAATAGCTGCTTAGTGGTTCGACATTTCGGATAAACTTTAAAATCACTTGTTTCAAGTAACCCTTATTGCTAATTAATAATGGACACTTCTTGCGTTCAACTTTTAGTTCTTAATTCTTCTTTTTGATTATCGTCCAATGTATTTTGGTATATTTGTGGGCTTATTAATTTGGGTGAACGATGGCTATTATGTAAATAGCTTTTTACAGAAATTTCAGGACAGGGTCTCCATTTCTAAACCAAGACGTTGATCTCGATATTCTTTGTTATCATCTTTATATTATAATGGTCATATGTATTAACTTACCCTTTTAAACAAAAAATGAAAGGATAGGGAGATGAATATACATAAAAAAATATTTTATATTCCTTTTATTGCCATAATAATAACAACTTCAATACTTCTTCTTACCGGATGCAGCAGCAAACACGATATTGCTCTTCAAAACTCAGATCAAAAAATACTTGTTGAGTCATTTATTGAGTATTATAACAATGGGGATGCAGATTCCGTTATCGGGCTTTTGAGCAAAGATATTGTAACTGAGCAAAAGTTAGGAGATCAGGAATCAAAATCAATAGATGTAAAATCAGTGCACGAGTCTATAAAACACAATATCTTGTGGAATCATAATATAAAAATCCTTAAATGGACCAATACCAGTGGGAATATCATCAGCTTGCAAATTGAAGAATCCGGTGATGAATATAAAATGATAGGTATTAATACAATTCGGGCTGAGATGACTTTTGAAATAAAAGATGGGAAAATTATAAAAACTAGAACTGTAATAGATAAAAGTATGGTTGATCGGATGATTTCAAAAGCAAGTGGTGGAATTGGAGTCAAGATTGAGGTTTCTCCGAATTTCATTACCATAAATGAAATTGCCCCAGGCCTACCTGCTGATAAAGCAGGATTGAAAAAGGGAGACATGATTATTGCCATTGATGGAATTAAATGTTCTGCTATGAGAGAGGGCGAAGGTTTTTTACGTCTAAGAGGCCCGATAAATAGCAAGGTTACTCTTACAATATCTCGGGGAGAAAATGAGAAACCATTTGATATAGTAGTTGTAAGAGGGGACTTATCGAAGGCTACTGACAACTAGGATTACAATTACTGCAGTCATTAAGGTTTTTTTCATCTTGTCCATTCAAACTCCATCCTCCATTATTCTATTTTATATCATCCTGGGGATAGTGGACGTATTTCGAACTTTTTACTTTAATGAAATAGCTACTTTTAAAGATAAATATATGAAAATTAAGGAGAGTTTTGGTTTAGCTTAATACTAAGGTTGGTATTTGTATGGCTGGGGCAATGGAACGATTTTCGAACTTTTAAGTGGATAGAAAATATTGAATATCCTGAAACTCTGATAGATAAAACACAAAAACTATTAGCAATAGCTGCTTAACGGTACGACATTTCGGGTAAACCTCGGCCTTTTATAATAAACATAGATTTTATCTTTCCAAATATTTTTGGCTCAATTGTGGCCAATGTTAGAATCACGATAATGATTTTGAATGAGGATATAAGCCGAGTTATAAATTAAAAATACTTAAAAGATGCGTTTAAACTTGTAAAAAGAAACATCATCAATTTTTATTTTTAAGAAATAAATCTAGCATAGATATCACCAGAAATGGGTGTCCTCTTTGGCAAGTTTGAAAGAATATTTGAAATATCATCAGGTCCAACCCATTCATTTAAAACTAATGAAATTGATTCACCAAAAGAATAATTGAACTTAACTTCGCCTATAGAAGCAAGATGTTCTATAGTATTTATGGCTAATAAAATGAATTCTTGTGTTGGTGTAAATTCAAAGGAGACCACCCTTATAGGCTCTGATAAGCTTTTTAAAACCTTGTATTCATACCCTTCTACATCAATCTTGCAAAAAGCTGGCTTTCCATACTCTTTAATTAGTTGGTTTAAAGTAGTAACCTGAACCTTAGCTGACTTTTGCCAGCTGAAAGCTTGAGTTGAAACAAAAAACATATCACTCGATTTTATACTATCTATCCATTCCTTTGACATAGATGAAAGTGTATGTGAATCACTTATCATAAGCTCTTCTTCTCCATGGTTGTCACTAATTGCTTTTTTTATCAAGTTCACTCTTTTATTATTGCCATATTTTTTTTGCAATTCTTGCATACAGGCATCTTGAGGCTCAACTGCAACAACCCTAGCCCCTAGCTTTAAAAAGATTTCAGTTCTCCAACCAAAGTTAGCACCGATATCGAAACATAAATCATCTTTTTTAACAAATCGAGAATAAAATTTTAATAATTTTTTTCTATTAACAGCATTCATTAAAACTAAGGATATGTTATAAATAACTTTATATATTCTTAGTGACCTCATTAAATTGATACATATATCCATGAACCTATAAAAAATCTTAATAGGTACTAGATTTGATTTGGTATATGATATAGATTTACTAAACATTTAGTGACTATTAACCTTGTTGTTAAATTCATTATTTAAAAATGCTTGAAAGCATTATTTAAGCTCGTAATATGAAAATATTTAATTTTTTTATTAATGACTCTGTTATTCATGATTATTTAAAAATAAATATATTTCTAAAATTATACCCTCAATGATTATTTGTAACAATTTAATAATAGAATTGATTACTTGTGCTATTTGCCGAGTTATAAACTAAAAATAATTACAAATTGAGTTTTTAGATTAATTATTTTTTATTTTGTTGGTATACACCCACTTATTTTTTTACTTAAAGCACTGAAATAATTCATAAATACTATCGGCGCCAAATTCTATTGCTTCTACTGGTATTCGTTCATTTGCATTATGGAATAGTTGGATAAAATTCACTTCTTCAGGCAATGACATTGGTATAAAACCATAGGTCTGAATTCCCAATTTTGAAAAAAATCTTCCATCTGTTACGCCTGACATCAATATGGGCAAAGCAACACCTTCGGGGTCAGTTTTATGTAATATGTCTTTTAGAGTATCAAAAAGTCCCATATCTATTTTGTGTGGTACAGATACAAAATATAAAACCTCATATTCAAATTCATCACCAATTATTTTTTTTAATTCAGCAATAATGTCATCTGCATTATAACCAGGTAGCAAAGTTGCAGCCAAGATAATTTCTATCTTACTTGGTATACCATATATTTGCTCACCTCCGTGGATGCTCATGACATTTACTGTATTATGTAGTAGTGGGTCAAATGCATCACCCTTAGCTCCAAATAATTTTAATACCTTATTTGTAAATATTGGTATTTTAAGTAAACGCATAAACAGATTAGATGGAAATGAAAGATTTGATGCCATGGTATTTAATTGTAATTTTAAAATTTCAGGTATATGCACAGGCATACTATGTTTATCCAGATTATTAAGTATAGCTCCAAGCTTAGCAGCTGCTCCACCATGTATCGGTAATGCACCATGTCCGCTTGGCCCTCTTACTATAACTTTGATATAACAAACATGTTTTTCAGAAACCATTATGGGGTAAAATTTTTTCTTTCCTATATAAAAGGTAAAACCCCCAAACTCCCCAATTGCATATCGTATGCCTTTAAATAAATTTGAATGATTTTCTATAAGATATTTTGCACCATATTCGCTCCCCTGCTCTTCATCGCATACTATTGCAAGTACTATATCACCAGGAGGAGTTAGATTTTCTGCTTTGGCTCGAAGTAGTGCAGATACCATCATAGCTACTCCACCTTTCATATCCAAGGTACCACGACCCCATAAATAACCTTCTGTAATTTTTCCTTCAAATGGCGGATATTTCCATATTTGGTTTTCAACAGTTACTACATCTACATGCCCATAAAGAAGTATTGGAGTTGTTTTTCCCTGGCCAGTAAGATGTGTAATTAGATTAGGACGCTTGGGGTTTTTAGCTAATATTTTTGTTTCAAATCCGGCATCGGTAAGTATATTATTTAGATATTTTATGCACTCTTCTTCATTCCCTGGCGGATTTGTAGTATTAAAACGGATAAGATTTTGCAGTAGTTTGACCGGATTTTCATAAGTAGAATTTTGTTTCTTGGCTGATAGTGTAGACATTTGAGTCCCCTTATAGTTTAATGCCATGAAAAATTTGCGTCCTCTTGAAAGATGGTTTTAACTATCTTTTTGAACAAACAAACAGAGAGTCGCATAATGCTCTACATGGGAATAGATTTACATAAAAGATTTATGTTTGCAACCGTATTAGTGGAATGAATAACGCCTTTGACAAATAAAAAAAATGAAAGGACTATGGATATGGAATCAGTTTTAGGTTGGGGAACACCATATGGATTAGCTATTATTATTGTAGCTATTGGAACATTCATCCTTTTAGTTAGTATCGCAAGTAAATTTTCAAGGAAATAAAAGGATAGGTAAAAAAAACATCCGTTGGCTGGCCACCGTAAACGATGTTAGAACCAGAATTATTAATCTAAATAAGCGTATTTGCATACCAGAATTGGCTATTTGAGATAGATTAAGAATTACCCCACCATGATACTCACTATAATTTCAACCGCTCGTTAGTGGGGGCATTTCAAACTTTTTGTTTGTTGAAATAATTAAATTAAAAGATGATTATCAAATATATGTATAGACTTAAGTTATTAACAGAAAGTAGTAAAATAACAATGTTGGTGCGCCAAAATATGAAAAAATTACAGAACTTTCAGGACTTAGCTCGGGGCTTATATATATTGTTTCTTTTAAAAATATAATGATTACAAAAGTAGAATGAAAAATAGGATGAAAACAATAATAAAAATCTTGTATTAATAAGATTTATAGGGTGATTCCATTAAGCATTATAAAAGGATTTTTTAAGATTGGAGATGTATAAAAACAAAATAGGAAGGAATTGGTAAATGGCTAAATTTTGCATAAGATGTAATAAAAAATTATCTTTATTTGAAGGCTTAAGGAAGCATCTCCAATTCCGTGATTGAAGGATAAAGGCTCACCTGATACTGTGTTGATTAGATACAAACAATACAGTAGGGGGTGAGCCATGAAGGAGATAAAATTATCCTTCAAGTTAAGTATAG
>Ga0315288_10012692_pt1 | contig 10573 bp, 8 predicted proteins | sample YL17G11_20_MG_FD_203454 | JGI IMG/M metagenome (GOLD analysis project Ga0315288, IMG submission 203454) | Sediment microbial communities from Yellowstone Lake, YNP, Wyoming, USA - YL17G11_20 | ecosystem: Environmental > Aquatic > Freshwater > Lake > Sediment | place: USA: Wyoming | collected...
CGCAACCGGTGCGGCTGCGCTTTGCCCCGGCGGTGAGGCGGCGCGTGAAGGAAAGCATCTGGCACCCGCTGGAGACTGTGACAGATAGCGACGATGGCGGCTGCGTGTGGGAAGCCCCGATCGCCGAATGGCAGGAGATGTTGCCCTGGGTACGCGGCTGGGGCGCGGATTGCGAGGTGCTGGAGCCGGAGGGGTTGAGGGAGGCGCTGGTGAAAGAGGCCAAAGCGTTGGCGCGAGTATATGGGCTGGCAGAACGAAAGAACGAGCAAGATCCGACAATGGGCAAACTCTTGCGGTTGTGGGGGAAAACCGAGCGGAACAATCCCGATCCTGAAGCATTTCATCCGGCGCTGTTCCATATGCTGGATGTGGGTAATGTGTCTTTGGCCTTACTGACCAATCCAGCAGCGGTTCGTATACAGAAAACGCTTGAGCGCGCTTTAGGGCAATCTTTACGCGAGCTACGCATCTGGTTGCCCTGGTTGGTTGCAATGCACGACATCGGCAAATTCTCTGTGGCGTTCCAAGCCATCAATAAAGGCCAATTGACCCGCTTGACACAAGAAGGTTTCTCATTTGATGGTTGGAACATCAATTCGGATGTACGCCATGAAGTGGTCAGCCAGGTGTATTTTGCAGAGAAACTATCTAACGCCGATATTTTTCTTGAGAAGGCAGTCGGGACCTGGGCTGAAGTGGTAGGAGGACACCATGGGCGTTATCAGCATCCTGATACGCAAATTAAACATGCCCATCGAGAATTGACCCAGGAACCAGCTGAATGGCAAACCTATCGCGAAACTGCCGACATGCTTTTGCGCCGAACTTTTGGTGCAAACAACATCAGTTGTATTCCGCAGCCAGATAATCACTCCACAGAGATTATGGCGTTGACTGGTTTTATGATCCTGTGCGATTGGATCGGTTCGGATGGCCGCTATTTTTGCCCGGAGCCAGATACCGACTTCGAAAATTACGTACAAAAGAGCTGGAAGTGTGCAGAGAAGGCGGTTTCTGAATCGGGCTTATTGGCGGGTGCGGCCAGTATTGCCCCGACAGATGTAACGTTGCTCTTCGATGACCTGGGCGGCCTGCGTCCGCTGCAATTGGCAATCAATGAGATTCCCGCTGAGTTACTTCAAGCCCCATCCTTGTCCATTATCGAAGCGCCCACTGGCGAGGGAAAGACCGAGGCGGCTTTGGCGCTGGCTCACCGGATTGCCCAGGCTACCGGCACAGAGGAACTTTACTATGCGTTGCCGACCATGGCGACCAGCAACCAGATGTTTGGCAGATTACAAACCCATTTGCGCGACCGGCTTGGCTTGCCGACTGCTGTCAAACTGGTTCATGGGCAGTCTTTCCTGGTGGAAGAAGAACTACGCGATGAATTAAATCTGGCATTCGTGGAGCCATTGGGCAATGGCGGCAATCCCAACCAATCGGAGGTTGGCGAGACAATTTCCTGGTTCAATACCAAAAAACGTTCGCTGCTGGCTCCGTTTGGAGTAGGAACGATTGATCAAGCTGAACTGGCTTCTCTCAATGTCAAACATACCGCTTTGCGCATGATGGGACTGGCCGGTAAAGTAGTCATTGTGGATGAAGTTCACGCTTACGATACCTACATGGTCACCATCATCGAACGCTTGCTGAAATGGTTGGCAGCCATGAATACATCCGTCATCTTACTTTCGGCCACGCTGCCCAAACTGCGCCGGAAGCAACTAGCCGAAGCCTATAGTGTGGCGCTGAATTTGCCCGTTGAAAAAGATGATTTATACCCCTCACTGTTGGTGCTGAGTCAACAAGGTGTATTCCACACCAGCGCAGGCGTTTGGCAACCCAATCGCGCCATTCACCTGAATGAATTGCACTTGGGCGATGATGACGCTCGGACAAAGACAGAATGGCTGTTAAATGTGGTAAAAGATGGCGGCTGCGCCTGCTGGATAACGAACACCGTGCGGCGCGCTCAACGAATTTATGAAGAACTGCTTCCGTTGGCCTCGCCTGACGTGCAATTGGATTTGCTGCACTCACAATATCCGCTTGACGAGCGGCAGCGCCGCGAAGGTGTTTTGACCGATCTATATAGCCGTAACGGTCAGCGCCCTGCATCGGGCAAAGGGATCGTGGTTGGCACGCAGGTTTTAGAGCAAAGCCTGGATTTGGACTTTGATGTGATGGTCTCTGATCTGGCGCCGATTGACCTGCTCTTGCAGCGCGTTGGACGACTGCATCGCCACGACCGCCAGCGCCCGGCGGCGCATTCCACCCCATGCCTGTATGTCAATTACGAAGTCAATCCCAATAGCGAATGGAAATCTGGCTCTGACCGAAAAATCTATGCCGAATTTATCATGCGCCAGACATACCGGACGTTGAAAAATATCGAGGCAAAACAGATTTGCTTGCCTGCCGATTACCGTCGATTGATCGAAGCGGTTTACTCCGACCAGCCCCCTGCCGCAGATGACCCACTGTATGAAAGTTGGAAGGAATTGGAGAAAGACAAGGATAAGGCTTATGGCGAAGCCAGTCAGCGCCTGCTCCCCGCCCCGTACCCACGCGATTCATTTGCCCTGGAAGCGGCAACGCGGATAAAATTTGAAGAGGACGAAGGCCGCGCCGATTGGATTGTGGCGCAGACCCGCCTGGGTGAGGAAACGCTCAATGTCATCCCCATCGAAAGGAGCGGCGGCTTTGCACTGCTGCCGGATGGCGAAAAGGTAGACATCAATGCCAAAGCATCTCTGGAAATTCAGCGCAAACTGCTCAAACGCAATCTGCGCATCAGTCAGCGTGATGCGATTGCACTGCTGAAAGAGAGGAAAGATTCCAAAGAATATCTCACCCCATTATTCAAAGAGTCCACTTTGCTCAAAGGGTATTACCCTGTGTGGCTTACCAATGGAAAAACCGAGTTCAGACTGGAAAAGGGCACATTGCGAATATGCCTGGACAAGGACTTAGGCTTGAAAATCACAAAGGAGGGCCAAGTGAATGACCCAGACAAATGAGAATATCCCCCCATTCAACCTGTGGACAGAGCCGTGGATCACGCTCGAAGGGCCAGACGGCGCTTTGTCACAGCACGGCATTGGCGAAACATTGCTACACGCCCGCGAATACGTGGCGATTTATGACCCCTCGCCGCTGGTAGTGGTCGGCGTTCACCGGCTGCTGACAGCTATTTTGCAGGACACGCTCAACCCTCAGGAAAATGCCGTCCTGGAAGCACTGTGGGAGCGCGGCAGATTCCCAGCGGAGGCCATCGAGCATTTCAGAGTTCAATATGCCGACCGCTTCGACCTGTTCTCGCTGGATAAGCCGTTCTACCAAAGCGCCGATTTGCCGATGGTTCCACAGTCCAAAGATAGTGGTGACTCTGTGGCGAAACTTTTTCAGGATTTGCCGTCAGGTTCTTTTCTGACCCATTACCGGCATATAACCGAAGACGAGCAGGTTCTTTCATTTGCAACTGCCGCGGCAGGGCTGGTGGCTATAGCGCCTTTTGCGTCGGTAGGTGGGCGAGGAAATATGCCCTCCATCAACGGCGTTCCGCCGATTTATGTGCTTCCGGCGGGCGAAACACTTTTCGAGGCTTTGGCGGCTTCTCTGATCACGCGGCAAACCCTAACAGATAGCCATCCCACCCGGCAAAGCGATCTGGCCTGGTGGAAGCGGCCTGGTCCGGTGATTGTGGAAACCAGTAAAAAGAAGAAAAAGGGAATGAGCATCACCGAGAGCAAGCAGTTAAGCGAAGTAGGTTATCTGCACGGTTTGACCTTTCCGGCGCGCAAAGTTCGGCTGCACCCGAAACTCGTGAATACGGTTTGCACACGCACCGGTCAGCCATGTGAATGGGGAGTAGCCAGCATGGCATTCCAGATGGGCGAAAGCAAGCTGGAAGACGCACCAGTTTGGACTGATCCATTTGCGGCCTATAAACTACCTGCCGCACCCAAAGATACAGGCAAGTACAAGGGTATGAAACCGGGCAAGAAAAACGAAGCCAAGAAACCGCTGCGCCCCATGCGCGGGCGGGCTGCCTGGCGCGAGTTCAGCGGCCTTTTTTTGCAAGGCTCCACAGCAGAAAAGCAAACACAGCGACCACTGTTTCTCGATCAACTGGCAAAGCTTCAAATAGGTAAGCGGTATGAAGCCTACCCCTTCCGCTGTATTGCCTTACAAACGGATGGCAAGATGAAATTCTTCGAGTGGGCAGATTTCGGTTTTGACGTTCCCCCGGCGCTGCTCAATGACCCACAAGGCGCTTATTGGACAGAGAAGGCAATGGGTTTCGCCGAACAATGTAAAAAGGCTATCACCAGTGTTTTTGCCAGGGAGTTTGGCAAGGTAAAGAAAAAAGGGGATGAAAAACACGAGCGATTCAAACGCCTGAAAGCACGCATGGAAGAAGATTATTGGGCAGCGTTGGCCGGAGAATTCCGCCAGTTCGTGCTGGAACTTGGCGATCAGTCTACTCAACGCCAAACCCTGCAGTGCTGGCTGGATACGACCAAACGCATCGCCCAGAAAACCTTCGATGCCGCGGCTGACGCCACCGGCGACGATGGCAGCGCCTTGCGCGACATCGTTCAAGGCAAGGCCGAATGTGCTCACCAGCTAAATATCTTGCGATCCAAGAACCGATAAGGAGGACGATTTATGCAAACGCGTGAACCGGACGAAAAAGTTGTCAAATTTCTAGAAAAACTGGCGGCGCTCGACACAGGAGAGAAAGCCCGCTTGAAGCGCGACGCCGGTAAAACGATTGCCGAAGGGCACAGCCTGGGCCTGTTCTACCGCCTGCTGCCTTACGGCGTGCCATCCGGGCAAGAGGAAACCTATTTCCTCGCCGCCACGCTCTCCCCGCTGCTCAAAAACGGTGGCGGCGGTAACTTCGGCGCAGTCTTGCGCCAAGTGCGAGATCCTGACGCCAAAAAGAACAGGGGTCTCGACCGGCGCGTCGAAGTTCTTTTGGATGCTGACGCCGGCCAACTGCCCTTTCGCCTGCGGCAGGCGGTACGCTTTGTTAGGTCGCGGAAACCTGAAGCTGCACTGAACTGGCAGCGGTTTCTGACCGATTTACTCCGCTGGAACAGCCCGACACGCTATGTGCAGGAAGCCTGGGCACGTGAGTATTTTAGGCTGCCTGAAAAGCCTGCCGAAGAGTCCCAAGAACCAGCCGCCCGGTCAGAATTTGACGGGGATGCGTAGACCCTAAAGGTCTCACGCGCAACCAATTTGCACGTCATCGTGCAAGAAACCCCACAACCATATCCCAACATCAACTACCAGAGACCTTTAGGGTCTGAAAGGAAACCTACCATGTTAATCCAAATCCACATGCTCCAAAACTATGCCCCTTCCAACCTGAACCGCGACGATACCGGCTCGCCCAAAGATACCGTATTCGGCAGCGTGCCGCGCGGGCGGATTTCCAGCCAGTGTCTAAAACGTAGCATTCGCAAATCGGTTGTATTTGAAGAAAACTTCCGGTCTGACGGTCTCCTGGGTGAACGTACCAAGACCCTGCCCGTATTGTTACGTAAAAATTTGACTGAACAAAAGGCAGATGACGAGACCATCAATGCCATTCTCTCGCGTTTGCCTGAAATCATTCGAGGGTCAACCAAAGGCGGAAAAAGCGAGGATGAAGTCGAAACGGAAGACGAGTCCGAATCGGTAGAAACCGAAGTAGTGTCTGATGAGTCAACTGGCGAAATCAAGCAACTCGTTTTCTTGGATGTCAAGACCGAACTGAATGGTTTTGCCTCCAAACTTTTGGATGCTTATATCGCCGCTGGAGGCAGCCCTAAAAAATGGGCGGCTCTCAAGATAAAGGAACTGATGAAGAAGTTAGGTGAAAGTATCCCCCGCTCAGTAGATATCGCCATGTTCGGGCGCATGACGACTTCACCAGCCTTCAAGAACGTGCAGGCCGCGGTACAGGTGGCACATGCGCTCTCTACCAATGCCCTCAAGCAGGATTTCGATTACTACACGGCAATGGACGATCTCAAACCCGACAGTGAACCCGGCGCGGACATGATCGGCGATATCGAATTCAATAGCTGCACCTACTATAAATACCTGAACGTGCATTGGGAAGAGCTGGTGGAAAACCTGGGCAACGATTATGACGCCAAAGCCATCGCACGCCGCGCTGTGCTGGCCCTGCTCGAAGCCGCCGCCGTCAGCCATCCTACCGGCAAACAGAATTCTTTTGGCGCGTTCAACCCGCCCGATTTCATCCTGGTGGAGGTCAGCGAGCGCAACCTGCCGATCAACTACGCCAATGCCTTCCTCAAACCGGTAAAAGGGTATGGCGAACATACGTTGTTAGCCAATTCCGTGGGGCAGTTCTCCGAATACGTGGGTCGATTGAGCAAAGTCTATAACCTGACTCCCAACCGGTCGTATCTCACCATTCAAGATCTGGCTTTCCTGGACCTGAAAGCGCAGCCATCCCTCGACGATCTGAAATCCTGGCTTGATAAGCAGCTATCCCAGGCTTAGACCCGGAGGCCATGATGGCAAATACTCTTTTCCTACGTCTGGAAAGCCCGCTGCAATCCTGGGGCGAAAATGGCCAATGGTCTGAACGCCGCACTGCGCCCGAACCGACCAAAAGCGGTATCGTCGGGCTGCTGGCATGCGCCCTGGGTTGGGCTGACGATGAGCATATTCGCGCCTTGTCACAGCGTATTCGCGTTGGGGTGCGCTGCGATATGCCGGGGACGCCCTCCCCATTGGTGGATTACCACACGGTTGGAGGTGGCTACACCACTCCACAACTACTCACTGCCGAAGGCAAACCCAAGTTAAGTAGCGGCAAACCGCATATTGAGCAAACCTGGCGCCACTACTTGTGTGATGCGTCATTCCTTGCCGCTGTTCAGCCTCGGCAGTCTGGCGATATTGAATTGATCGCCGAACTGGCGGAATCGGTGCAAAACCCGGTTTGGCCGCTCTTTTTGGGACGAAAATCTTGCCCTCCGGCGCGGCCTGTCTATGAGGATGTTGGCGACCATGCAACGCTCGAAGATGCCATGGAAAAACACCCAGCCCGCTTTACCGAAGAAAGACAGGTCGCTTTGGCCGAGATATACCCGCGCATTGTGGTGGAATGCAAACCCCTGCAAGGAATCCGGCGGCGCAATCAACTTGTCTCACGGGTCTACTGGCTTCACGAGCCAACCTACTCACGGGAATATCTCCCGTTTCAAGAGATTCTCGTTGAACAAATGAGCATAGGAGGTGACTGATGTACCTCTCCCGCCTCATCCTCAACCCGCGTTCGCGCCAAGTGCAGCGCGAACTGGCGGACCCCTACGAGATGCACCGCACGATTTGCCGGGCATTTCCCGGTGCGATTTTTCAGGATAACCAACCGTCGGGTATTCTCTTTCGGGTGGATATTCACCCGCACACGGGTGTGCCGACGCTGTTAGTGCAGTCGCACGAAATGCCCGACTGGTCATTCCTGCTTGCGCCGGAGAAGAATTACCTGCTTCCCACCGATGCCCTGCCGTTGGATATGGAAAACCTGGCAGTGAAAGAAGTTCAGTTGACATTGAACGCCGGGCAGGTGTTGGCTTTCCGCCTGCGGGCCAACCCCACAAAACGCCTAAAAGAGGGCGCGAAGCGCGTCGGTCTTGTCCGCGAGGAAGAGCAGTTGGCCTGGCTGAGACGCAAGATAGAAATGGCAGGCGGGGTGCTGGTTTCGGCCCAACTTGCCGGTCAAGCCAATCTGCGCGGCAAGTTGTTTACCGAGAAAGACGACGAACGGCGTATGCGTTTCATCTCGGCGCAGTTCGACGGTGTTTTGCAAGTGAAAAACCCCGACCTGTTGGTAAAAACCATCGGAGCAGGCATTGGCAGTGGCAAAGGGCTGGGCTTCGGCCTGCTCTCGCTGGCTCCGGTGCGCGGGTAGTCCGCAGGACACCCTGCGGGTAGTACAAAGCGTACTGAGAGTTTGCCAAAGGGTTGATTCCGCTCCCCTTCGGGGACACGGGAAACACCCGGAGGCAGGCCCGGTCTCCATCCGCACCTTAACAACCGAATAGTTTTGGTTCTGTCACTGCGAGCGCCGATGGTCGAGTAACGCAGTGTATCGAGACCGAGGCGCGAAGCAGTCCCCTTTTAACGAGGAGATTGATTCGCTCGGAGAACACTTGCTCGCAATAACATTGGAGGCAGTATGCAAGATTTACATGAACTTCCCAAGCTGCGGGACAGCCTGTCTTACCTGTATATCGAACATGCCATCGTGGAGCGCAAAGACTCGTCCATCGAGTTCATCCAGAAAGCCGGGCGTACGCAGGCCCCGGTGGCGACGCTGTGTGTGCTGATGCTCGGTCCCGGCACGAGTATCAGCCACGCGGCCGTCAAGATACTGGCCGAAAACGGCTGCCTGCTGGTGTGGACCGGCGAGGACGCCACCCGCTGTTACGCCCAGGGACTCGGCGAAACGCGCAAGGGCTATCACCTGATCCGTCAGGCGGAACTGGTCAGCGACCCCGCCCTGCGCCTGGGCGTGATCCGGGGGATGTATCAAAAACGCTTTCTGGAGCCGTTGCCGGCCGATCTGACCCTGGAGCAGATCCGCGGCATGGAGGGGTCGCGCGTGCGCAGTGCTTATTACCAGGCCGGCAAAACCTATGGTGTACCCTGGAAGGGCCGCCGCTACGACCGCGGTAACTGGGGCCATGCCGACCCGGTCAACCGCGCCCTTTCGGCCGGTAATGCCCTGCTCAACGGTATCTGCCACGCGGCCATCGTCTCGGGCGGCTATTCGCCGGGTCTGGGATTTATCCATACTGGGCGGCAGACCTCGTTCGTCTACGACATCGCCGACCTGTACAAGGCCGAGATTACCATTCCGCTGGCCTTTCAAACTGTGGCAGAGTCGGATGAGCATGTGGACGGTCGTGTGCGTCTCGCCTGCCGCCAGAAGTTCAAGGAGGTCCGGTTGCTGGAGCGTATCCTGCCGGATATTGACGACCTGCTGGGAATAGACAGCACATTTGTCCCGCCTGAAGGCGACCCGGATGTAGAAACGTCCCTGCCTGCGCCGTTATGGGATGCCCCCGAGGAGAACCTACCGGAAGAGGAGGTTGTTCCATGATCGTGATGATCCTAGAAAGGATGACCCCGGCCCTGCGCGGCGAATTGACCCGCTGGTTGATCGAGCCACATACCGGTGTGTTCGTGGGGCATGTTAACGCCATGGTAAGGGAGCGTCTTTGGATAAAATGCTCTAAATTAACGGGGTCGGTGGGCGGCATCGTGCAAATCTGGACCACCAATACAGAGCAGCACTTTGCCATGCGGATGTATGGTATGACCCAACGAAGTGTTCTTGAACTGGAAGGGATACAACTGGTATGCGCCCCTAACGTACCGGAGAAGGTGCAGAAGAAGGTCAAATTCAGGACAGGCCACCCCCCAGATATGGCAGAACAGGCTTAAGATGACCAAAATTTAGTACTGTCCCCACACACGTGGGGGTGAACCTGAGGAGGTCGTCGCCCGCTTCGAATATGACAAACTGTCCCCACACACGTGGGGGTGAACCGGAGGGCCCGCCCGGCAAGGAGGGCATCCCCGGACTGTCCCCACACACGTGGGGGTGAACCTTCCTGGGCAACAGCCTGGTGCCGAACGCCCACACTGTCCCCACACACGTGGGGGTGAACCGCCGCTGCTGGACCGCGGCAGGCTGCCAGGCCCACTGTCCCCACACACGTGGGGGTGAACCTTTCTGCGCCTGCAGGCGGAACCAGTCGCTCAGACTGTCCCCACACACGTGGGGGTGAACCTGTCATGACTACCCAACCCCTACCCGCCAGCACACTGTCCCCACACACGTGGGGGTGAACCGTGGGTACAAGAAGTAGACTGCACAACCAGTGGACTGTCCCCACACACGTGGGGGTGAACCGACGGCGCGACGATGTATCACCAGATCCAGCTTTGACTGTCCCCACACACGTGGGGGTGAACCGAACCTGAACATCCAGAACGAATGCGTGGCAGACACTGTCCCCACACACGTGGGGGTGAACCTAACTAAGGAGGAAATAAGCGATGGTTAAGAATAACTGTCCCCACACACGTGGGGGTGAACCGGAGCGCAGGTTACGCCCGGCATAATCGGCCGCCACTGTCCCCACACACGTGGGGGTGAACCTACATATTTTGACATTTTAGAATTTAATACTCCACTGTCCCCACACACGTGGGGGTGAACCGACGGAAGAAGAAGGAGCGTATTATGCAAAAGAAACTGTCCCCACACACGTGGGGGTGAACCGCACACCTGGAGACCTGGCCGGTCTCCCCACAAACTGTCCCCACACACGTGGGGGTGAACCGGACCTGCCCAGCGAGTTCGTGACCTGGATGGCACTGTCCCCACACACGTGGGGGTGAACCGGTGGCTGAATAAATTCTCACATCAGTCATACACTGTCCCCACACACGTGGGGGTGAACCGGCCAGCCCGTTGTTTCGGGGGTATATCATGTACACTGTCCCCACACACGTGGGGGTGAACCGT
>Ga0315288_10012693_pt1 | contig 10572 bp, 9 predicted proteins | sample YL17G11_20_MG_FD_203454 | JGI IMG/M metagenome (GOLD analysis project Ga0315288, IMG submission 203454) | Sediment microbial communities from Yellowstone Lake, YNP, Wyoming, USA - YL17G11_20 | ecosystem: Environmental > Aquatic > Freshwater > Lake > Sediment | place: USA: Wyoming | collected...
GCGCAGCGCCTCTATCTGCATGCCTTTGGCCCCTCTCTGCTTTTCAAACTCGCTGTTCACCGCGGCATTGAGCTTATCCTTCGCCTCTGGTGACATGGCTTTGACCTGCGCCTCCGCCCATCTCTGGTCGAAGGACTTCTCCCCAATCCAGCGTACGGGAGATATACTTGATTTCTCGCTATCAGCCTGGCCTTTGTCCGCCGCCTTGCCCTCTGGCCGATCGGTAGTTGGTCCCCCAGATCCATCGCCCTGGGGACCGCCCCGCTCGCTCCCCTTCCCCCGTGGCTGCTCAGTCGACGGGCTGCGCCCGGGCATGGACCCGGAACCTTCAGCGCTGCCCCTAGCCTGAAGCTCCCAGTAATGCGTGCCGAACCGCAGCGTCAGCTCCTGCCTGATGAAAGCCTTCCTTGCTTCTGCAAAGCTCGGGTTTTCGTACTGGTTCACCACTGGCAGGCCTTTTTCCAGCCACTGCCTGTCCCGTTCCTGAGCGGCCTCTTTTTCCTGTTCGTAGGCCCTGTCTGCCTCGGCATCGACTGCTTGCTTCCCCTCCTCAGACATGTTCTGGTACTGCTGTTCTGCCCATTTGGCATCGAAGCCGTCCGTTTTGCCGTCCGATGCAGCGGTTTTCCACGGGCTTGTCGCCGAGTCTGAGCGTCCTCCTGCCTCGCTGTTTCGTGGCTGTCCAGACTGGTCGGATGGCATACCGGCGTCGCCCCCCCCACCTCCACTTGTTCCCGGCGTTGCCGGTTCGTCACCGGTGCCCACTCGACCGGGAGAGCTGTAGAACTCGGATCCACCGTGGCTGGCTCTCTCGCTTCCTAGATCCGAATAACCCCATGTATAGGTATCCTGCGGGGCTCTATCCGACGATGGGAGCGGAGGCGCTTTTTCCCAGGGCATCCCCTCCACCTGTTCTTCTTCTCCCTTTCTTCTAGCCGCCCTCTCAGCTTCGTTTTCAGACATATCACCGGGGTGTCTAAGGGGTATTCCTAAGTCTCCTCTCCTGGCCATATCTTCTCGCCTCCTTATCTCGAGCATTGCTCCGGGCCTCTGCTTCGAGATCCGGGTGAGGATCTAGAGCTCTCTGAGCATCCTCTATATTTCCATCTCCTCCATGCTTTCTGCTCATGTCCTCAAAGCCTCCCTATGGACTAACTGCTGCCTTCGTCAGGTCTTGTCAGGTAAGCCAGCAGCCTGTTGACCGCATCCTCCCGGACTGACTCCACCATCCCCGGACGGTAGGTGAGCTGCATCACACCGTAGCAGAGACCAATGGCCTGCTGCACCTCTACCGGAGTGTTGTCTCCATTGAGACGGCTGATCGCCAGTTTGAGGGCGCTGACGTCTGGCCACACTTCACTGACAGAATCTCTGGCCGCCGCAAGGTTTTCATCGAAGAGCCGGTTGAGCCGCCGGTCTGCCAGCAGCATATCGTTATGATAGCGAAAGAGGCATTCGCCCGTCGGACAGATATGGAAGCAGCCCGGAAACGGGTCCTCCTGGCGCCGGCAGGACAACCGGTACAGCTTCTGAAACTCCGCCATTTTTTCGTTAATGCCAGCGGCAAGTTCAGGCGAACCGGCGTCTATCGCCGGCAACATATCGAGCAACACTCCGCTTGCCAGTTCTCGCAGACGAGCCGTCGTATCATACGACCAATTGTAGCGGCGGCCAAAGTAATCAAAGTACCATCTCAAAGCGTTTAGCATCACGCAGCTGTAGGCACTGACATTGAGGGCGTGCTGGCTCAGCCGCGAACGCATCAGTTGCAGTAAGTTACCGTATTCCTCCCTTATCGAAATGCCCTGAAGGACTGCCGAGAGCATGAACGCCGCAAAACGTTCCTGAAAATCCCTGGTGGCGACGAGTTCCTTGGCTTCATCGCAGTAGAGCAAAGCTCCCTCACACACAGTGGAGCAGGCCTCAAAGGGCATATATAGCCGGGCAAAATCAGGCCGGTTCCTGAACGGCTTCATGTGTTGCGCCACGACTTCATCGCTGCCGGCCTTAGTCTTCATTCCTGCCGGCACTTCGATCTTGGCATAGGGCACTTTCACCATAACCGGCTTGTCGTCTCCTTCCACGAAAACTGCGGCCTCTCCCATTCTGAAGACCGATAGCATGTCGCACTGTCGCTGGCTCATGTTCATTGTTTCAGCAAGCAATCGCCGGTCTTCCCCGGCAACTGTACGGTGGACGATCTTCAGGTTCGTATTCTTGATAACATCGATGGCAAGCTTCACCGGAATCTGTTCCGCAACAATGAACCCCTCACCGTAGGCACGGACCTCAGAGAGCATGCTGGTAAATGTCTCGACTGCCTTGCCCTTGATATCGGACTCCTCCATGCTCGCCCGCGGGGGTACGTTAGCCAGCAGGCGGTGGGCTTCCTCGATTACAACTATGTGTCTCAAACCGGTACCTTCCGTGCTGCCGCGCCCGCGAAGATATTCGTAGATCCGTGTCAGCAGCAGCCCCATCAGGAACGCCTTCTCGGCGTCATCCCCGATCTGCTCCAGCTCGATAATGGTTGGTTTGGCCAGCAGTTCCTCAATAGGCATGGAATGCCGGGTATCGAGCATAATGCCCTTGCTGCCGATGCGTAAGCTATTGATTCGGGTCAGCAGCGCGGCCCTGATGTCGCTTTCCACACGTTCCTCGTAGCCGAGACCTCTGACTACCTCATCGATCTTTTCGTAAAGGTCGGTGAGGGTGGGGTAGGCCTCGGGGCTGGCAGTACCTTGAGGTTCCAGCCTCACATTTGTGTTCCGGGCCGGGGCCCAGCCCCGATCGCGATAGATCAGATGGATACAGCGTTCCAGCACCTGCGGTAACGGATTCCACATGCCGAAGCTGGCATTGAAGACAGACTTGAGCAGGTCAATGTGCGTGGAAACCGAAACGCCGGCCTCTACCTCAAACGGGTTCAGGCGCAGTGGCGAGACACGCTCCTCGCCCAGAGTGAATATGTTGATGTCGGGTCCCAGTTTGTTGTGTGTCACCATCGCACGGTACTCGCTCTTGGCCGGCTCCAGTACCAGAAAAGGTATCCCCGCCTGCCAGAACTGGGCCAGCAGGTGGAACACCGTATTTGTCTTGCCGCTGCCCGTCACGCCGACTATCAGTGCGTGTTTCTGGAATGAATCCACAGGGGCCTGGTATTTGCTACCAATTGCCCTACCGTAATGCAGCACTTCTCCGACCTCGATAGACCGTCTTTCCGCTTCCTGAGGAGATACAACATCGAAACGGCAGCTCTCCCTAACAGTGAATCCGGGGACTTCAAGTCGCGGCAGATGTATCAGAGTGGCTAGCCGTCCTGAAGTATGCAGGGTCTGAAAACGGAACGGGTATTCAAACTTGCCCGGGCTGGCGTCAGGTTTGGCGATTATTTGCCCAAGCTTCGGGGTTATTGCCGACAACAACGGGAGCTCAAAGGTACGGATAGGGTCAGGCGTTGATTTCTCACCGCCTAAATAGGCACGGATGGCAGCGCCCAATTTGCAGAAGCTCATCTCTGCGGCCGAGAAATAGCAGGCGGTCACTGCCCACAGGCCTTTTGCCTTCCCTTCCTCATACTCCTTCCGAGTGATTTCGAGCATATCGTGGTAGGCCTTGGCAAGCGGAGCCCACGTCGATTTTGTCTGCTCAGCATTAGATATGATTCGCATCTCATTGAGCGCCGCATGAGTCAGCGACGTAATAAGCTCATCCGGAACAGGTTGAGCGATAACCATATATCCCCAGTCCGAACCGTACATCGTTCGGATGAGCCGGTCCAGCTGGGTCGGGTCTTCCACTTCATCTGTTACCTTGACCGTGGGCAGTCCAGTAACCATTCCGTAGAACTTGGACGTGCCGATTTGTTTGGTGATAAGGTCGACACTCTCTGTGTCTCGCCTGGTCGCTTGAATTCCAGGATAATGGCCAGGCAAGGACTGATTAACAAAGTTGATAGAGGCGTCCGGCTCATACCGACGAGCAGACCGGTAGTAGGGCTCCAGTGTGCCGATATCAATATCTATTTCCGGAGACGACGAAAGACCTCGCACCAGAAAGATCAATGGGACTTTCGCACCATGACAGCCGACGAGAACATCTTCCATACGGTATCGGTGCTGCTCAGTAGTGTCGTCTTTCCTCTGGGAAGGCTCCCAGAAACGATTCAATCCGGAAAGGTGTATTAGCGTCAACGAGGATTTGGGGGGAATGAACAGGTCCTCCGGCCCGAGTTGTGCCGCTCTCCCTTCGGACACCTCGTCAAGGTAGGTCCTCGAAAGATAATCGATATGCTTGCTTGAAAACTCCATCTCCTCCTCCCGTTATTAGGTTCGGCGGGCTCCCGTTTCTATAGCCAGACCGTGACACGAGAATCTGTCGTCTTGTTCTCGACCTCCAAAGCCCGCAGGATGTTCTCTCTCGACATCTTGCCTCTGATTTTGACGGAATCACCGTTGCGAAGGTTTCCCGTAATCCACTGTCCGATGAGTTCGACTTCAACCACTTTAGCCACGTTTCCCTCGGCGTCAGTTTCTTCGATTCTGAAGTTCAATTGCTGCTTTTCGGTTTTTTCGCTTCTGCCTGTCTTGATGACGGATCGAGAGATATCGCGCACTGTTCCGGCGCTGTCGGTCCAACGGTCGGATTGCCTGGCGAACCAGCGTCGCCACTGTACCTGGTTCTGATTCTTGAGCAGCCTGTTCAGGAGAAAACCGTCCACAAGCCATGCCAGCAAGAGCAAGACACCCAACACCATCAGCGCGAACTCGGGCATTGGCAGACCTACTATCCAAGCAAACAAGAGGAAAACGAATACAATGGTATACAGAACTGCTGTAAAGTACCTGGCCAGATAGTATCGGTGGCAGCCGAAAAGCCCCAAGGGTATGATCCAGAGTAACCGGGCGGTGGAACCGCTCTTGTCCTGCGGTAGATCAATCTGTTTGGGTATGGACGGTTTCCCCGATTTACTGCGTCGAAAGAACCTTCGAAACCGGTCAAAGAAAGTGTTTTCCGTGGTCACGCCCTGTATGGACCCGGCCGACTGGCGTTGGGACCACTGGCGCGCGTCTGCTGGCCTGACATCAGACGAGGAGAGCAGGTTCTCAGGGTTGGCAGGACGGGAAGTTGTATCTCTTTCCGGAAGCAGTTGCTTCTCTGGCGACTGGATAGCAGTCGAGAGGGGCACGTCCTCAGGGTCGATGGGAGGAGGTTCAGTCTGGCCTTCCGGAAGCATTTGTTTTCCTGGCGACTGGATACCAGCTGAGAGGGGCAGGCCCTCAGGTCCGATCGTGGGAGGCCTGGTCCTGCGTCTTCGCCGGCGAAAGACCGGTGTCAAGATGGCTGCGGTAATTATGATAATGACAACTAAAAGCAGCCACTCCGGGGTACCCATAATACAACCATCCTTTGCCCTCGAGGGCGGTGTTTCAATCCGGATATTGCGATTCGAGTACTAGGTGGTGTTCCCTATCGGCCATCCTTGGATTACACTGTAATCCGTATTGAAACCAAAGTCAAGATGCGACTACGGACCCGGTAGTTGTTGGTGACGCCTCTATGAAATGCAGGGAAAAAGCTGACCCGTGGCACAAGGAGTCTGATTGCAGTTATGAGAGCCAAGACGTACAGGATTCAGGCATGCCAGCGAAGCCTATACGCGTGAGAACATTACTGGCATTGCAGCGATAGGGGAGATTGGTATACTATGCATCTCCAGATGCAAATCACTGCTGTCGAGGTACTGAATAACAACGTCGCCTCAGGGGCTGCATCAGTTCGATAATTACGAAGATAGCTACCTGCGCCTCCAGATTCTCCTGCTGATGATAATACTCAATACAAGACCAACCAACCATACTAGTATTGCCATCGCTGTGCTCAAGGAGCCACTATTTGATAAACCCTCAGTGATAAATCCTATGCCAAATCCCGCCACAACGGTGGCGGCAAGACACACGAGAAGTACGAAGATGGTGAGTATCCTCGGTGGATGCCGAGGACTGACTGTGAGACCCTGTTTCGAATCGGGTAGCCCCGTCTTGAGCTCAGTGTAACCTGGCGGATCTGCTCGTACCCAGTCTGTTCCGCGGCTACTGTACCACTCCAGTGTTTCGGCTCCGAGCATCCACCAGGTACCATTCTTGTCCATGAACATAAGATCGCGTAGTTTTGCCTTGAATTGATCCTTGGTCAGTCGCCCAGCTATCATATCTTCTCTTAACTTGGTAGCTTCAGCTTTGATCTGGGCGAATTTGCCAGTAATTGATTCTCTTGATATCATCTCCAGTTTCTCTTTTTCCTGCTGCTGTTGATACCAGTTGCCCATCTGCTGCCGCTCTCGTATTTCCTCTTGCTGACGCCGCATGTTCTCTTGCTGCTGTTGTTGCATCTGCCGCAGTTGCTCTTGCTGTTGCTGCCATGGTTGTTTCATCTATCCGCTCCCTATCGTATTTGACTGTTGCCGCTGGTTTCCAGTCGTTCTTATTCCAGTCTCCCCTGAATTAATTCCATGCCGGTGCTCTCTTGAACCCTCTGTTCTGCACCCGACCTATACTCTGCAAGACAACGTCTGATTCACCATTAGGCTAACTATATCACAATGTATCAGACTGTCAATAATCAATTACGTACTCAATTACGGGTATGTAAATATGAGTAGATTGCCTTAATCAAACATATTCTGAACGTGCGCAATGCAAACGCACTTCTTTTCACTGAGTGCTGGCATCATCCTGGCTCCTTTCGTCTCTAAAACCACACTTCCATTGAGATTACAGTCAATACCATCGGAGCCAACGCTCTTGCAGCATAACCCCTTGGCAAAGTAACTGGGTTTGGTAACATACCCGGGTGCCATTTCATCAAGCAGCTGATGAGATATTGAGTATATCAAAGTGACGATCGCATCCAGTCGAGTAGATTGTTCGCTCAGACTGGAGGAGCGTAAGCTGAGAGCCGGCCACTCTTGACCACCAACAGCTCAAGAACTGCTTGCTCCAATGGCTTTCGGTCGTCAATTGCTCCGACGGGAGGTGAGATGAGAACGATCTCCGGCAGGCCGAGCCAGAGCAACTCGACCTTTGGATCACCGGCCTCGTAGGAGAGCCTGAAGGTAGCGCAAAGGGAGGAGCCATCCTTAGCCCCCTTCCAATAGAAACGAAAAGGGAGAGAAGACTGTCGGGCTTTCTCAAGAAGTGTCCCTACCATTGACTCACCCCTCACTCCGCAGATCTCTGCATCAGCATCAGTGGCAAGGCTTTCCACCATTACTGCCACGGCAAAATAGAATTCCGAAGTACCTGCGGTACAATAGGCACGTCATGCCACCCACGAGCTCCCAGTTAGCTTTAATAGAGGCAACAACTACTCGGAAATCAACACATCGATGAAAGGGGAGCGTCCGTTACCAATGACGGGTTTGTCACGCGACCTATGAAGAATATGTTCCCTGTCTTAACATCACGTATCAGAAAGATAAAAGGTGCGTCGATAGTGACCTCATGCACCCTAGCTGATCTTCCAGTTCCCAATACTGAAGCGGTAGCTGCGACGGCTTCCGTCCCGGCTTCATCAACCGAAACGAAAGATCTATGCAGCATGTCGCTAAGGAAAAGATCGTTGCTACCCGTCATACCGGAAAAATCACCCTTATCGGAGAAGGCCAGTCCCATGCCCATTGTGGTCAATGTACTGCTCAGGTTGAAACTGGATGAAAACTCAAACTTGGGCATGACCAGACCGATATCCTCATTCTTGAGCTTCATCAAAACATTGTTTACTAGGTCAGTATCAAGTGACCGCTGAAAGGTCTCAAATCTATTGGGCTTAGGGAATAGGATGACCATTGAGATCTCGCAATTATCGTAAGGTAATTCCATTGCCTGATAACAATCGCCCTTTGCATATTTCAACTCCGCCTCGCGTCTCATCATAGGAACCGTAATCTTGTTGTGATTGAGCAAGTGGAAGATGCCGCCAGAAGTTGCCTGCTTTGAGAAACGATATTTCCATTGTGCCAGAAAATAAGTCGTACTGGTTAGAATTAGTCGCGTCATCTCGTGAACAAATCCCTGAGGTAACAGATCTTTGATCCGCTCACCTGTCTGGTCAGCAACCCACTCGTTGATCGTCAATCGTGATCGTTCCGGGTCTTTCGCAAAATCAAGCGTTCTGACTCCAGATTCGTAGCATTCCGCCAGTACGTCAAGAAATTGGGGTAAGAACTCGTAGTCTTCTTGTCCCCATATAGTGTTAGCGACATGAAGGCAGAATGTATCTTTAGGTCTGTCCTTCCCCAAAACCCCACGTTGCTTGAGATCATAGTCAATACGACTTAACGCCCGGTGTAGACGATCTTGCGACGTTACGCTTCTCAAAACACCGAGGTTGGTAGCACACCCGAGCCAAAACTTATCAAGCAGCGGGACGATATGCAGAACATTAGCCATCTCCTCCAAGTTTTCTCCTCGTGCTCCAGCGCATATCATGGTTAGTGCTGACGAAATCCTGTACGGGGAGAAAAATAGATTACCACCCCCGTTTTTCAGCTTCTGATATAGATCAAAGGCCAAGGTATTATTGGCACTGATTAAAGTGTCCTGATCAGCTTGTCTGGCAAGCGGAGGATCATAGCGGTGCTTCTTGGACTTCACTAGATTCACGTGTCAACCTCCCACAATACAGGTTCCGCTGGCATACCCCAAGCAAGATCAACGCTCACTGAATCGCTTCCAAGACAAATCTCGACTGTTCATCTACCAACCCACGTCAGGGTATCGCCTTCCCACTGCAATCTTGGAGTACTCTGTGCCAGATCAAGCGCACGTACGGTTCTCAGACTTTCGGTATCATCCTTTTCAACAGGAACATATATGGTCGTCATAACATCATTTCCGTCCCGCCAGTTCACCAATTCGTAGAACTGGAAGAGGTAGCGCTGGCCGCAGCGTCTACATCTGACTACCGAGCGCTCGAAGTGCGAATCGTCAGCTTCGCTGGCGATTGATTCGAAATCCAGGTCATCTCTTGTCAGAATACCTTTCTGCCAGAGATGGCAGTGAGTTGGCTCCTTGAACTGCATTAAAGTCACTCCATTTTAACACCTATCCAGATGCTTGCTAACCAGCGGCTGCTTTATGCCTTTTTCAATGACGGGACAATCCAAGTCTTGTTCCCTAGCTGATAAACTGAGGCTTGCGCGCCGTCACGCCCACGTCATCCCTTCGAAGGGAATACCTTGAGATTGTAAGAAATCCTCGAACTCATCAACGGCATGAAAATGGCCACAATAGAAGTGTTTCAGCAGAGCCAGAAGAGCCGTGTCTTCGTCTTGGGGCAGGGTAGGAAATGAGGTCCCAGCTTCTCGGCTAGCCTTGCTAAGAACTTCTAGGATTCTGTGTTTATCCTTGGAGGCGACCGTCGCCCAGAACTCGTAGTCGGAATCACCCCACCACTCGAGGGGTGCTCTACCAATATCTTGACCTGAAACAACTAGGTCGCCGTTTTCCTTGATTTCAGCATCAACGAACCTTGAGGTATCCCCTCTTTCTTCAAAGAGTTGCACTCTCTTCGCTTCGGACTCACCCTTTTCTGCTGTCATGACCCACTGTCCTCAATGTAATCGTCGACTCAGTCTGCCAAAGTCGCACCAACAATTGAGGGTCGGCCTCTGTGCAGGTACTGAATCATCTGCCTCACCATCTCTACACCCAACTACCGCACCATGTATTAGCGACCTTTGGCACTACGGCAACGCAGTTAAAAATGTCCCTATCTGTTACTGAGCCATTCAAAGAAACGTTTGTGGTGTGGCTTGATCTTTGTCTCCAACGCTACGTTGTTTCTAGACCAATTACTGTAATACTCCCTCAGGTTTCGGATTTCTTCTGAGCTTTCTTCAGGCAGGGCTTGTAGCGAACAAAGATATCGTTGTATATCCTTTGCCCTTTCGCACACTTTCTGTTCACGTTGAGAAAGCGGTTCTACACCTTGAATTCCAATATCCTCAAGCTCATTTGAGACAATTATGATTTCTGGGTCTAATTCTTCTTCATCGGATAAATCAACTAAAGCCCACGGTGCTGCTACATGACACCCATCTCGCAGGTTTCCTGAGATATCATTGCCCACAGTATAGATATAGTAACGGAACCGCGATCTTGGGACCGGGGGCCAATCCAGAGGGAAAGGCGGTGAGCTAAGACAACTCCAGATCACGTTTTCCCGCTCAGTGGAGTCTTCTAGGTCGATTTTTGCCCACTCCTTGTCGACAAGTACTTTTGTCAGCTCCCTCTCCATTGATTACATCCTTGCTCTGTGTCTGATAGTGTATCACCTCCAACCGCTTCATCGGGTTGATTATCGTAACATTTTTCGAAACGCTTTTCGCCGAATGAATCACTAATTCATTTCTGTGACCAGGCTACTAAGTACCTCCCCATTTCGAACGATGGCAATGCCCTTCTGTCCGCATAAATTCTGCCAGGTGTCTGCCGGACTGGTGAACTCCCATAATTCGTCTCCTTCGACCATCTGGGCAACGAACGCTTTCCATTCTTCATTCATGAAGCC
>Ga0315288_10012694_pt1 | contig 10572 bp, 5 predicted proteins | sample YL17G11_20_MG_FD_203454 | JGI IMG/M metagenome (GOLD analysis project Ga0315288, IMG submission 203454) | Sediment microbial communities from Yellowstone Lake, YNP, Wyoming, USA - YL17G11_20 | ecosystem: Environmental > Aquatic > Freshwater > Lake > Sediment | place: USA: Wyoming | collected...
ACCTTGTCACCGTCAGAAAGCTCATACACGCCAAACAGGCAGAAGCCCAGGCACTGCTTGCAGTTCTCGCAGCGGTCGTAGTCGATTACCGGAAACCAGGGTATCCAGTCGCCTTCCTTTTCCAGCCGGACCTCATCCGCAGATTCATCTCTAATTTGCCTGTGGCGCAGCAGCGAAACCATTTCTTCGACTTGGCCGGTTCGCATATTGACAAACTCGACGCCCTGCAAGGGCAGCGGCGCACCGGCGGCGTGGAACAACCACCTCACCGCCCGTGGATAACAGGCAAATATCCTCAGCTGCTCGGCGTTTGCCCAATCCTTGAGCCTGGGGTCCCGCTTGGCGCACATCCGGCACAGGTCGGGCACGGCCTCGAACTCGACGCCCGCCGCCTTGATGGCGTTGAGCACCGCCGTCTTGACGCTATCGGGAATTATCTGATAGTATGCACAATGGCAATAGATTGACAATGAGGGGGCCTTTTGCGCCACTGCTGTTATTCCTTTATGACCACATAAAACGTCAAATGTCACAAAATCTTCGGCCTTATGATAACCGAAATCAGTCAAATAGGCAAGGAATCTTCCCGATTGCAGCAACACCCTTTATCGCTTAGAATTATTCCCCAAGGATAATGAATGATATTAAGGCTTCTGCAAAATTGCAGGTTAGGCCTACTTAGAAAAGAAAAAATCGTTTGTTGATTTTTTCTTTTCAACGGCAATGTATTGTTTCGTAATCGCTTAGGTAATTATTGAAGAAAATCATAAAAGAGATTTTCTTCAACAATATAGGCCTAACCTGCAATTTTGCAGAACTCATAACGATATTGTATAAGGAGGTCCGCTCAAATGAGAAATTGCACTGCGATAACGATTCTTGCCCGCCCAAGCACCGGCGGGCTTGTCGTGATTTTTGCCCTGCTGATTTCAATCGGTTGCCGCGTGTCCGCAGGCGGCGCCGCAGAAACCGGCGCTATGACGATCTTATGTCCATCCGATGCAACATCGGCTGAACACTTGGCGACGAAGGAGGTCCGCCGGTACTTGTATCTGCGGACCGGCGAACTGCCGTCTATCGTCCGCACGGATGGAAAACTGCCCGCCGCGACACCCTTGATTGTAGTTGGGCGGAAGGATCAGCCGATCCTCAAAACGCTGACCGGCAAAGACCCTAAGCTGACATCCGCCATTAACTCGCTGGAGCCGCAGCAATACCTGCTCAAGACCCTCAAGGGCCGAGCCGGACCAACCCTGCTGATCGTGGGCGGAGATGCTACCGGTACGCTTTACGGCGCTTATCGATTTGCGGAGAAGTTGGGCGTGCGGTTTTACCTGCACGGCGATACGGTGCCGGATGGCCGCATCGCGTTGAAACTGCCGGACCTCGACGAGACGGGCAAGCCGTTGTTCAGCACGCGGGGAATTCAGCCCTTCCACGACTTTCCCGAGGGGCCGGACTGGTGGAATGCCGATGATTACAAGGCCGTTATCGCTCAGCTCCCCAAGCTGCGGATGAACTTCTTCGGTCTGCACACCTATCCCCAGGGCGGCGTAGGCCCCGAGCCGACCGTATGGATCGGCATGCCGGGCGACTTCAATGACGACGGGACCGTGAAGTTCAGCTATCCGTCAAGGCACTTCACTGCCGCGAACGTCACCGGCGCCTGGGGCTACCAGCCGGCAAAGACGGGCGATTACACATTCGGCGCCGCCCAATTCTTCGAACGCGACGACTTCGGCCCGGACTATATGCAGGGAATGAATCCCTGGACGCAGCTTTCCCAGGAAAATGCCAACGAACTTTTCAACCGGATGGGCGGCGTGCTCAAAGAGGCCTTTGAATATGCCCACGCCCTCGGCGTCAAAACGTGTGTAGGCACGGAGACTCCTCTTGTCATACCCACCGCAGTCAGGGAACACATCAAGGCTATGGGCAAGGACCCGGCTGATTCGGCTGTTGTGCAGGAAGTCTATGAAGCTATGTTCCAGAGAATCGCCGAGGCCTATCCGCTGGATTACTACTGGTTCTGGACGCCGGAAGACTGGACCTGGGGCAACCCAAAGGACGAGCAGATCGACTCTGCGCTGGCGGACTTTCGAGCTGCAATCGCCGCGGCAAAGAAAGTCAATGCCCCCTTTGCATTGGCCACGTGCGGCTGGGTATTGGGGCCGCCTAAAGACCGCGCGCTGTTCGACAACGTCCTGCCGAAAGAAATGCCGATGAGCTGCATCAATCGCAACGTCGGCTTCGCCCCGGTCGAGCCTGGTTTTGCGAATGTAAAGGGCCGGGCGCAATGGGCCATTCCCTGGCTTGAGGACGACCCCGCCCTGATAATCCCGCAGCTCTGGGCCGGCAGAATGCGGCGCGACGCCGCCGATGCGCTGGCCTACGGCTGCACCGGCCTGCTGGGGATTCACTGGCGAACGCGCATCCTCGGCCCCAACGTCTCGGCGCTGGCGCAGGCGGCCTGGGAGCAGACCGGCTGGAACCCGGACTTCGGCAAAAAGTTGGAACCGCCCGAGCCGAACCTCGCCGAAGGCCGCGAAGGCGGCAACGTCGCCGCGTTCCCCAACAGCGCGATGGCTGATACCGAAGAAGATACGCTTTACCAGACGGTTATCTGGGATGTCAGAGCCTATCACCTCAAGGTCCCCAACGGCGCATACACAGTGACATTGAAGTTTTGCGAGCCGCATTACAGCGAGGCGGGCAAGCGGGTCTTCGGCGTCAAGCTCCAGGGCAGGACTGTCATCGAGAATCTCGATATCTTCGCCAGGGTCGGCAAGAACAGGGCGCTGGATTACACATTCGACGACGTGAAGGTGACGAAGGACTTCTTGAATATCGACTTTGTGCACCAGGTGGAGTTTCCGTGCATCGCCGGCATCGTCATCCAGGGCGAGGGGGTGACAAGGAAGATCAACTGCGGCGGCCCGGCGCACCAGGACTACCAGGCCGACCTGCCCGCCTCCCCCTCCGACGCAAGGCCGCGAGATCTACCCGTCGATGATTTCTACGCCGACTGGGCGAATGCGCAGTTCGGCCCGCAGGCGGCCGAGCCAATCGCCAGGTTGTTCATAAGCCTGGATGGCGGACCATCGGCCACATCCGAGGGCCAGGGCGACACAAAACTGCCTCGGCCTTCCACCTGGATCGGCGGCCCCGGCGGAGTCAAGCCGGATGCAAGACCGTGGGAGCAGGCCGCCAAGGAATACGCATTTGTCGATGAGCTGGCCAAACTGCGCCTGCTCGTCAGCGGCCCCGCCAACCTCGAACGGTTTGATTACTGGCTGGACAACTTCCGCTATTTGCGGGCCGTGGGCAGGGTGAGCTGCACCTGGGCGCGCTTCGACGCAGCAATGAAAAGGGTCAAGGATGAAAAGGACCTTGATGCGCAGAAACGACTGGCGAGGGAAACCGCCCTGCCCATCAGGAAAGAGCTGGTCGCCGACATCGCCGAGGCGCACAAGTATTTGCTGGCGACCGTCAGCACGCCCGGCGCGATGGGCAATGTGACCAACTGGCAGCAGCACGTAACGCCCGCGCTGCTCACCCAGCCGGGCGAAGAGCTGGCCGGGATTTTGGGCGAGCCTCTGCCCGATGACGCGATGCCTTCGAAACGATATGAGGGCCCGGCCCGGATCTTCGTGCCCACCGTCCGCAGCAGCTTGGCCCCCGGCGAAGACCTGGTGCTAAAAGTGATCATTTTGCCCGAAGGCGAACACAAGGATGCGGCGTTGCACTGGCGGCCGATGGGCGCCGGCGATTTCAGTAGGATCTCGCTTACCCACGTCGCCCGCGGAGTCTATTCGGCCGGGATTCCCGCCGAGGAAATTCAGCGGCGCGACATAGAATACTACGTGGAGGCAAGCCCGCCGCTGATTGGGCGGGCAAGCCCTGCTGAGGGTGGCAAGCTCGTATTCCCCGCAGGCGCGCCGCAGACAAACCAGACGGTTGTAATAATTGACAGCGAGTAACACAGTATCGCCCGATACAAGACGCTGCTGCATTATGGACAAGCTTGCGGCTGAAGGTGTGCGCTTTACGCAGGCATTTACGACCGGCCCGGTGTGCTCGCCCGGAGCGGGCTATCTTAGCTTGAGAGGCAGCCCCTTTTCGCGAGTCCGCGAGACAAATGCCTTGATCTCTTTCAGCAGCAGCTCCACCTGCTCGGCATTCTCGAGCAGGGCCTCGTAGAATTTTCCATCGTTGACGAATCTGCCGGCCGAGCCTTCCCCGTTGTTGACTTTCTCCAGAATCGCCCGCAACTCCGACAGCGTTTTGCCAAGCTCTCCGCTCGCATCAACCAGCGCCACCACGAGCCTTTCGGCCTTGGCATCCGCGCTCGTCAGGACATCAGACCCCGTGTTCATGAGTTTCCTGAAATGCGCAATTGCAGGTCGGACATCCTCGATGATTGCCTTGTTGATGACATTGAGGGTCTCGTTCACGTCCCGTAGGGTTCCCCCCGCATCTCGAAGTCTCTCGCCGGCCTGCTTCGATACGTCCGCCAGATTAGCCATGGTTTTGTTGAAATTCGCCTTGTTGTTGGGATTGCCGAGAATATCGTTCGCGTGATTGATAAAAGTCCGCATGTCGGCAACCAACAGTCTGAGCTCTTTCTGTGTCTCCTCCGGGAAGAACTCGCTTGTTACACCGGTCGATCCCTGCAGCTTGCTGTTTTGGCCGAGGAACGAACGGTTGGGCTCATGGACGTCATAATGCGCGAGCTGCAGCTCAATGTAGCTGCTGCCGAAACCCCGGGTCAGCAGCACTGCATTTACGTCGGCCGGAATATCCGTGTACGAGTCATCAATGCTTAGCACAACCAATGTCTGATGGTAAAATTCCCTGGTCTTCAAGTCCTCCATTGGCATGGGCCGCTGGATCGTTGTGACCCTGCCTATCTGGTAGCCGCAGAATTGTACGGGTGTATCTCTCTGCACGCCGGGCGCCTTCGCAAACTGAACAAAGACGTTATAAGAACCCATTCGGCTAACCAGCCCCGGCATGTCCCCGAACTTGAACACCAGCCATCCGAGCGCACACATGCCAGCCACTACAAAAACGCCTACGATGATATTGCGTCTTCTCTGGATGGTCTCATAGTCACTCACTTCTTGTATCCTTTCAAATCAGTCCGGCCTTCCATAAACAGCTCCCTTATTGCGCGCAAAGGGTAGCCGCTGCCGTTAAGCCTCTTTATCAGCTTGACCCGCTCGATGGTCTTGGCGTCGAATAACCGTCTGCCTGTCGGCGTAATTTCCGCAGGCTCAAGCAGGCCAACCATAAGGTAATATTGCAGAGACTGCCGGGAAACGCCAGCTTTTTTTGCCGCCGACCCTATTGGCACTAATTCGTCTTTTTGACTCAAGCTCTGCCCTCAACAAATTCGCCGGCCAGGCCGTTGCCCTTTTCTTGCCCATCTTAGCAACCTATGCCCGCATCCGCCGGGTTCGTCTATTTTATCGGGTGATTTAACATCGCTGATGAGTTTTTATACCTGCTCCACGTCATTTTTAGGGCCTTTTTGCGTCCCGCCGGGCCGGACTTCCTTTTGGCTCCGATTGCCGGCCTTTTCAAACGCCGCGGCCGCCAGCCCCAGAAACGACGCCTTCACCTGCTCAAGCGTCGGCCCTGCCGATGCCCCTTCGGCCTTGTTGTCGCCTAATCCTTCCGACCATTGAGGCGAAATCATCACCACGTAGTCGAAGCCGGGCCGAATCCGGTCCTGGCTTTGCCGAAAGGCCTCGCGCACCACCCTTTTGAGCCGGTTGCGCACGACCGCGCCTCCGCACGATTTGCCCACGGAAACACCGAGCCGCGGATAATCGCAATCGTTTTCGGCCAGGCAGACAGTGAGCAGGCCGTCGCGAGCGCTCATTTTACGAGCAATGACAGCTCGGAACTGCCTGTTGCTGACAAGCCTCTTCCTCTTGGAAAACGAATACCGTTTCACGGCTCTTTCGCTCCGACACAAGTAGCCCGTCAACGTTGATCTTGTTAGTTGGCCGTCTATTTCGCATCGACCGTCAGGCCGGGCCACTCATCGGTCCGGAACGGCGAAGCCGGCAGACCCTCAGCGTTGTACAGGTTGCATATAGGGTTGTCCGCCCAGGCGTAGCGAACTGCCGCCGGTTTGGCGACCCCCTCGCTGCTGACCACAACCGCAGCCCCCTCAATCTTCGCATCGGCCCACACAAACTTCTTGTCTTCGCCTGCTATCGCAAAGCCCTTGAGCGGACCGTCACCCTTCGCCACAAGCCCGCCGCCAACGTGATCGAAACTCAGCGTAATCTTGTTGTCCTCGACCTTCATCGATTTATATATCGGCCCGGAATAGACTATCTTCTTGCCGTAAGTCGTGCCCAAAGCCCACAGCGCAAGGCGCTTGCCAACGTCCTGCTTGTTCTTGGGGTGTATGTCCTTGGCATCTCCAATGTCTATGATTACGGCTTGGCCCGTATTGAGCAGACTCAGAGTCCTAAGCTGAGCCTCGCGCAGCTCGGCCCACGCGCTATCGTTCGGTTCGGGTCTGACATCCATAAAATTCGCCAACTGCACGAAGAGGAAGGGAAAATCGCCCTGCCCCCAGTTGCTCCGCCAGCATTTAATCATCGCCGGAAACAGCTTGCGATATTGATACGCCCTGCCCGCATTCGACTCGCCCTGGTACCATATCGCCCCGGCAATCCGGTACGGAATCAAAGGAGCAATCATCGCGTTGTACAGGCCCGCAGGCGAGTGCGGATTGCCCGGCCCAAACGGCTCGCCCGGCCTTCCCGGCGCCTCTTTTCCCTCAGCCTTGGCCTTCTCAGCCACCTGCTTCCACTCCTCGATCTTCTGCTCGTATTCCTTTTTCGCCTCCGGATACTTGGCCACCGCGTCATCAAACCGCTTCAAAATCGGGGCAAAATCCGCATCGCTCTCGAGCGTATCTCTTTTCGTCCAGGCCTCCGCTGGTGTGCCGCCCCACGATGTGTGAATCAGGCCGACCGGAACGTCAAGCTCCTTATGCAATTCCCGCCCGAAGAAGTAGGCCACCGCTGAAAAGCCCGGAACCGTCTGCGGGCTGCATTCGACCCAGCTTCCCGTGCAATCCGCCTTCGGCCCATCTGCCACCTCCCGCCGAACGCTGAACAGCCGAATCTTGGGATAATTGGCCGCAGCGGTCTCTTCCTGCGCGTTGGCCGACGATTGAACCGCCATCTCCATATTCGACTGGCCCGAAGCCGCCCACACCTCGCCAACGAGGATGTTCTTGATTGTTATCGTATTCTTGCCGGCCAGGGTCATTTCGTATGGCCCGCCCGCCTTCGGCACGCTCATCTCGAATCTCCACTTGCCGTCCTTGTCCGCCCGGACGCCCCACTGCATACTGCGCCAGCTTACAGAGACCATAATCTCCTCATTCGGCTCGGCCCACCCCCAGATAGCCGCCTTCCCGCCCTGCTGAACGACCATATTATCCCCAATAATCGCCGGCAGCTTGATATCGGCGAAAACACTGCCCGCGCCAACTGACAGCAAAACAGCAACAAAACCCCAAGAAACCGCTTGGCTACGACCAATTCTCGTCTTTCCCATCTTGACTACTCCTTGCAAAACGTCACAACGACTTCTCAAAACACAATCTTGCCATACAACAAACGTGGCCCCGCCATGGCAAGGCCACAGAATACTATAAACCGCCCCGCCCTCTTTGCCAACCACTTTCCCGAAATACGCTTCACAGTGGGTGTGATTCACGACCGTAGGCCGTGTTTTCTCGAGCAATCCTTGACGCCCCCCTTTTTTTTGTCGCGTACCTTGTCATTCCCGCGCAGAGCCTGCCCTGAGCTTGCCGAAGGGCGGGAATCCAGTACCCACGATTCCTGGATTCCGGCTCAAGGCCGGAATGACAGCCTCCACGGACAATCTCCTTCAGAAAGTGTGTTCTTGCCTACAAGATGAAGTACGCCCTTATCTTGACAGGCTTACTCTGGTGCAGTATAGTATAAACCAGAGCAACGAGGTATTCAACATCGACGATTTAGTGATGCTTGGCCGGCCAGTTCGACCGTTGCCTATTGGAATACCGCCGAAAAAGCGGACGAAACAGTTAAGATAGTCAATCACAATGGAGGCCCAAACATGCTGCTTAACGGACCGCCATTCGTGACTGTCCCTACTTCCTGGAAAACGCAAAGCTGCTCATTCATGCGGAAATAGAAAAATGCTTCTAAAGCACGACGTCCCATCGTGCCTGCAAAGATTTTGAAGATTTTTCGGACGGCCAAATCCGCCGCCAATCCCTCGAATTTCATTCAAATTCAGCATTTTTGTCCTTCATCTGGCTAAAGACGGCTTGGTAAACAGGGTAAAAAGTCAAGACGACCCCTTGACAAAATAGGCAAGTTTGGTATAGTACTACAATTGAAGGCTGGGTACTCAGTGCAGGGCAGAGTGTCTGCCCTCTCGTGACGTCTTTTAATTAGAAGTCAAAGTTTTTCGGAGGTGGAAAGTATGAAGCAAGGAAAGAAATAGGGTGAATTTCAAAACGGCGTATTTAAGTTGCGTGCATTAAACAGCACAAAATGAAGGAGAAGGGTAATGAAAAGTCAAAATAATGTCAAGAAGCTTTCTGTAACTTTATTACTATTGGCAATGCTTGTCCTGGCCCCAGTGGCCATCGCTGAAGACCCACCGCCAGATTTATCTGCAATATCTACTGAGCTCCAAATACCTGGCACGCTCGAAGGGACGGGAACCCATTTTCAATTAAATGATAGCGACTATCTAAATATCACCTTAGATAGCTCCGAGTTTATCACGCTAACCCTTGAGTCAGTGCCAGAAATGGTAACGGTGCGCATCGAATCGCCCTCTGGTGCTTCTTCTACGACTATTACTCTCAGCGGCTTCGCGCCCGAAACCACGTATCTCAAATATGAAGATGATTATCACAATTACGAGGCCTTTACCACAGACGGGTCGGGGGACTATACCTATACGCAGGATTTGTCCGAGCCGCACCTGATCTTCATCCAGCCCAGAGATTCCGCAATTTATCTCAGTGATCAGGGCTGGACTAAAGACGATGGGAGTGATCCGGGTGTTGGTGTCTGGGACCCTGTTACCATGACGGGTACGCTAACTACGGATGTTACCGAAACAATCCAGATAGATAGCAATGACGTTACCCTCGACGGCAATGGACACACCTCAACAGGGAGCAATACAGGCAACGGCGTTTATCTCCCGCTGAAAAAAGGTGTTACCATCAAGAATCTTATTGTAAGTAACTTTGTTAATGGAATCTATGTCAAGTCCAATAACAACTTCTTAATCGGCAACACCCTTTCCAACAATACCAACTATGGAATCTGCCTCGATTCTTCCAACAACATTTCCTTAACCGGCAATATAGTAACGAACAACTACTCTGGAATCTACCTCAAAGACTCCAACGACAACTCCTTAACCGGCAACACAGTTTCAGACAACGGTGTAGGAATCGGAATCTACCTCGACTCTTCGAAGAACAATTTGGTACTCAACAACACCTTCCTCGGTAATACGCTGCAGACCTATGTTTCCGGCGTATCCGGCATTCTGGTTTGGACGGACCAGGAAGATTATGCCCCATGGGAAATAGTAACCATCTCGGGTAGCGGGTTCGAGCCTAACTCGGTTATCACTGTGGCCATTACGGGGCCGAATGATTGGGGGGTTGATGAATTTGATAGTGCGATTTACCCCGAAGAGTGGGTTATTTGGACGTTCGATGATTCTGGCGGTTTCACCTGCACATACGCCAAGGTGAAGGTGCTAGGATCATACACCGTAGTCGCCACGGATGGGACGAACATTGCGAGTATGACATTCACGGATGCGCCTAAGGTCGGCTCCGTTGCTGTGGGTTCTCAGTCTCCATCCTTTGTGAAACCAGGTAACCCTGCGACTTATACTGTAACAGTGAATCGAGGAAGTGGTGGCGGTTCATCCGGAGCCTTTACTGCAACTCTATCCATAACAACCTCTCTGCCAACTGGCGCCAGTGCCAGCTTTTCTCCAAATCCTGTTGCGTTTACTTCTAAAGAGGACAGTAAGACTTCGACGCTGACTATCACTACGACTCCTAGTACGCCTTCGGGCACGACCAGCTTCACTGTTAAAGCAAGTACAAGTGCAACCGATTTTGCAACTGGCAACGGAACCCTTAATGTTGATGGCATTGCGCCTGTGGTTACCATATCCGCTCCAGTTAACGGAGCCTACTATAAGACAGCTAATGTTCCAGTGGGAGCATTTACAGCAACAGATGCGAATCCGTACACGACCGCTGAGGCTGGTTACTCAACCAGTGAAGGTGTTCAGACTTACACTGTGACTGCTACCGATGCTGCCGGAAACGTTGGTTCGGACTCGGTAACTTACACCGTTGATAACACGCCTCCCGTGGTTACCATAACTGCACCTGCTGACGGAGCCTACTATAAGACAGCTAATGTTCCAGTGGGAGCATTTACAGCAACAGATGCGAATCCGTACACGACCGCTGAGGCTGGTTACTCAACCAGTGAAGGT
>Ga0315288_10012697_pt1 | contig 10571 bp, 11 predicted proteins | sample YL17G11_20_MG_FD_203454 | JGI IMG/M metagenome (GOLD analysis project Ga0315288, IMG submission 203454) | Sediment microbial communities from Yellowstone Lake, YNP, Wyoming, USA - YL17G11_20 | ecosystem: Environmental > Aquatic > Freshwater > Lake > Sediment | place: USA: Wyoming | collected...
CATGACGGAATTGAGTGCGAAGGCGGGGTTTGAGATAGGTTATACGTACCTGCTCTGTCACTCCTTGGAAAAGCAAGGTTGTGTTGGGTTTTTTACCCGTTCCTCTTGCCGGATAACCGCGAAAGGCAAAATCAGCGCGGCCTAAAAGGATAAAAGGAGAATCATCATGGGCGAAGAAAAAAAGAAAACGAGCAAAGAAGGTTTGGACGTCGATTTCGGGCTGGGGACGCTGGGTTTGGGCGGAATTTTCAAGGGCATCGAAAAATTGGTGGATTTGGCCGCGCATTTGGAAGAAAAAGGCGGAGAAGTCAACAAAGGCGGCGAGATCGACCTCGGCCGGCTGAAAGAAGGAATGAAGGGAATCTTCGGCTTTTCCATCAAGAGCGCCGTCGGCGGAAAACCCGTCGTGGAATCCTTCGGCAATATCAAGAAGACTCCCAAAGGGCCCAAGATCGAAGAGGAAAGAGAGCCCATCACCGATGTCTTCGATGAGAAAGGAGAAGTCGTGGTGATGGCCGAGATGCCGGGCATCCGTGAAGAAGGGATCTCCGTGGATTTAAAAGGAGATATCCTGGCGATCAAGGGCGCGAATAGACATAGAAATTATTATAAAGAAATTCTCCTCCCCTCCAAGGTCAAGCCGGAAACCCTGACCTCGATTTATAAGAACGGCATCCTGGAAGTCAGAATAAAAAAATGACCCCCAAGGAAGAGGAAACGACGCTCGCCTTGAAGGTGCAGGAAGCCTTATCCAAGGACGTGGGCCGGGCGATCGCCCGCATCGATCCCCAAGATATGAAAGATCTCGGCTTGGACGTGGGCGATATCATTGAAATCGGCGGCAAAAGAAAGACCCCGGCCAAGATCATGCCGTGTTACGCCGAAGAGAGAGGCAAAAAGATCATCCAGATCGACGGCCTGTTGAGAGAAAACGCCCAAACCGGGCTGGATGATAAAGTCAGAATCCGGAAAATCCCATCCCAACCCGCCGGAAAAATCACCCTTGCGCCCCTGACGATGTCCGGCCTCCTGCAGAAAGACAGCGACACGAAATATATCGGGTCTCTGATGGATGGGGTTCCGGTGACGTCGGGCGACCGGATTCGGGCGACGTTGTTCGGATCGCGATGGTGCGATTTCAAGGTCGTCGATACGAGCCCGGACGGCGTGGTGGTGATCAGGTCCACGACATCCCTCCGTATGGAGACGAAGAAACAAGGGGAGATAAAAACGGCCCGGATTTCTTATGAGGATATCGGCGGACTCGGCTCCCAAATTCAAAGGATCCGGGAGATGATCGAACTTCCGCTGAAATATCCTCAGGTGTTCGAACGGCTGGGGATCGACGCCCCCAAAGGCGTCTTCCTCTACGGGCCTCCCGGCACGGGTAAAACCCTGATCGCCCGCGCGGTCGCCAACGAGACGGACGCCTACTTCACCCACATCTCGGGCCCCGAGATCATGGGCAAATTTTACGGCGAGAGCGAAGGCCGCTTGAGAAGCCTCTTCGAGGACGCCCAGGCTCATGCCCCCGCCATCATCTTTATCGATGAGATCGACGCGATCGCCCCCAAGAGAGAAGAGATGGGCGGGGAAAAACAAGTGGAGAGGCGGGTCGTAGCCCAGCTCTTGTCCCTCCTCGACGGCTTGGAGTCGCGGGGCCATATCATCGTCATCGGGGCGACGAACATCCCCAACACCATCGATCCCGCGCTCCGAAGGCCCGGCCGATTCGATAGGGAAATATCGATCCCCATACCCGACAAAAACGGGAGGTTGGAAATCCTGGGCATCCACACCCGGGGGATGCCGTTGGCCGCGGACATCCGTCTCGAAAAACTGGCGGAGATCACGCACGGGTTCGTCGGAGCGGATTTGGAGGCCCTGGCCCGGGAAGCCGCGATGTCTGCCTTAAGAAAGATCCTTCCCAAGATCGATTTTGAAATGGCCGAAATTCCTTATGAGATATTGACGAACCTGGAAGTGGTCATGGACAACTTCCTGGAGGCGATGAAAGAAGTCGAGCCTTCGGCCATCCGCGAGGTCTTTGTCGAGGTCCCCGATGTCAAATGGAGCGACGTCGGCGGGTTGGGGGGCATCAAAGACGAGCTGAAAGAAGCGGTCGAATGGCCCCTCAAATATTCCGAGATATTTAAAAAGGCCGGTACGAATCCGCCCAAGGGGATGCTCCTCTATGGAATTCCCGGCACGGGAAAGACGCTCCTGGCCAAGGCCGTGGCCACGGAAAGCGGGGTCAACTTCATCTCCGTCAAAGGCCCGGCTCTGATATCCAAATATGTCGGCGAAAGCGAGAAGGCGATCCGCGAGATCTTCAAGACGGCCAAACAGGCCTCGCCTACGATCTTGTTCTTCGACGAGATCGACAGCGTTGTTCCCAGACGCGGCTCGAGTTCGACGGATGCCCATGTCACGGAACGGGTGATCAGCCAATTTTTAACGGAAATGGACGGGATCGAGGAGCTGAAAGGCGTGATCGTCCTGGCCGCGACCAATCGCCTGGACCTGATCGACCCGGCGCTTTTGCGGAGCGGCCGGTTCGACCTCCTGCTGGAATTGCCCAAGCCGGACGTCAAGGCCAGAGAAGAGATATGGAAGATCCATACCCGGAATAAACCCCTGGACAAGGATGTGGATCTCAAGCAAATGGCCGAAGACAGCGACGGCCAGGTCGGGGCCGACATCGAATTCGTCTGCCGGAAAGCGGCCATGCTCGCGATCCGGGAATATATTGAAAACCATAAAACCAAAGGCAAGAGCTCCACGGCGGACCTCAAGATCTCGAAAAGACATTTCCAAGACGCCTTGAAAATAATGGCGCAGAGGAAGGTTCATGGCTGAAAACGGGAAATATATTTACGGGATCTTGAATTCCAATACCGATCTCCGTCTGGCGATCCCGAAGGCTTTTCTATCGGACGGGGGCGAATCCCCTACGGCCGCGTACACGATTCCTCATCAAGACCTATCGGCCCTGGTCAGGGACTCGAACGGCGCCGGTTCTCTCCCCAGGTCCAAAGAGATCTTGGCCAGGCTGCTCATCGGCCATCAAGCGGTGATCGAAAAAATCATGGCCCACGGGGCGACCGTTATTCCCATGAAATTAGGCACCTATGCTCAAGATGAAAATGAAGTCAAGGATATTCTGCATCACGGCTATCCCCTCATGAAAGAGATCATGGAGAAGATCGCCGACAAGATCGAAATCGATGTCGTCGCGACGTGGAGCCGTTTCGACGCCGCGGTCAAAGACGCGGGCGAAGAAAAGGAAATCCGGGAATTCAAGGAAAGCCTCTTGAGCCGGCCCCAAGGAGCGACCGTCGAGGACCGGATCAAGATCGGACTCATGATCAAGAAAGCCTTGGATGAAAAAAGGGCCGGCGTTTCCCGGGACCTTCTGGAGCGTCTCCAAGCCGTCAGCGAAGACGCGCGGATCCATGAACTGATGGATGATCGGATGGTGATAAACGCCGCTTTTTTAATCATGAGGGCCAAGCATAAAGACTTCGAGGAAAAGGTCGAAGAGATCAATAAGAGCATGCAGGAAAAACTGAATTTTAGATGCGTCGGCCCGCTTCCGCCGTATAGTTATTATACGCTCGAGGCCAAAAAATTCCACTTTGAGGAAATCGAACGGGCCAGGAAAAAACTCGGTCTTCTTCATGAAAGGGCGACCCGAGATGAGATAAAAAAAGCCCATCGGGCCATGGCTTTTTCATCTCATCCGGACAGAAACCCCGATGCCCCCGGCCAGGAAAATGAATTCGATGAGATCACCCAGGCCTATCACATGTTATGGGAATATTGTCGGAAGGATTTCTGTTCTTTCGAGGAGGCCGAATTCAATAAGAATTCTCTTTCGATAAAAGTTCTCGGCTCTCCGTCTGGAACCATGGATGGCATCCATATGGATAAAACCCGAGATTGAAACAATGCCCATGGAAAAAGAAGGCCACTATATCTACGCCATCATCGGCTCGGCCCAGGATAGGAATTTTGGCCCGAACGGAATAGGCTCCAGAGGCGATGAGGTCCTTACGATCGGCTACAACGACTTGTGTATGGTGGTCAGCAACCACCCCCTGACCAAATTCACGGTCAGCCGGGATAATCTGATCGCCCATGAAAAAGTCATCGAAACGGTGATGAAGGAGTTCGACAGCGTCCTGCCGGTGAGGTTCGGGACGATCGCTTCGAGCGCCGATGAAATCCGCAATCTCCTCGACAGAAGATCACGGGAATTCAAGAATCTTCTGAGAGACATGGACCATAAGATAGAATTGGGCGTGAAAGGGATGTGGAAGGACATGAAGGCGATTTATAAAGAAATATCAGGAGAAAACAAGGATATCAAGAGGGTTCAAGGGGAGATCCTGAGCGCGAAAGGGAAGAAGAGCATCGGGGCCAAAATTGAATTGGGGAAGCGGGTTGAAGAGGCGTTGACGAAGAAAAAAGAAAAAGAGCGGGAAGGAGTGGCCGAGGCCCTCAGAAGAATCGCCTTTGACTACAAACTCAATAAGACTATCGGCGGGGAGATGTTCATGAACGCCGCCTTTTTGGTCGATAAGGGCCGGGAAAAAGAATTCGACAACATCATGGAGGAACTGGCGGATCAACATAAAAGCAGGACAACGTTTATATACGCCGGGCCTTTGCCGGTCTTTAATTTCGTCAACGTGGCGATCTATCCGGAGGAGTGGGAAAAGTGACCGGCAAATACATCTACTGCATCATCGAATCCGGCCGGCCGCGGTCTTTTGGCCCGTTAGGCATCGGCGCCCAAGGCGCCGAGCTGACCACGATCTGTTACAACGATCTCGGCGCGGTCGTGAGCGATTCTCCGATCATAAAATACCCCCTCTCCAGAGACAACATGATCGCCCATGAGCAGGCCATCGAGGAGGTCATGAAGGAATATCAGGTTTTACCGGTCCGATTCTGCACCATTGCGGAGAGTGAAGAAAAAGTAGCCAAGATCCTGGAGAAAGAACACGACCGATTTGCGGAATTATTGAAGACGATGGCCGGAAAAACGGAACTGAGCGTCATCGCGATATTTAAAGAGGACGTCATCTATAAAGACATTACCGAGAAGTATCGAGAGATCCGGGCGTTCAAAGAAAGAATTGCCGGCCTCCCCCCCGAGAAGGCCCGCGGTCCGCTGATGGAAATCGGCCGGAGGGTGGAAGCGGCTTTGCAACAAGAAAGGGAGATTTATAAGGAGGAAATCCTGAATACGTTGACGGCCCTGTCCTGTGACGTGAAGGTCAATGACAACTACGGGGAAATGATGATCCTCAAGGCCGCCTTTTTGGTCGAAAGACGCCGGGAAGAGGAATTTGACCGAACGGTGAATGACTTGGCCGAAAAATATGCGGGGAAAATTCGATTCAAGTACGTGGGGACTTTGCCGCCGTTCAATTTTGTGAACCTGGTGATCGAAACGGGAAATTACTAAAGATGTTTCTCCTTGATGACATATTGCTGGCGCCGTTATATGGCCTGATTTGGCTCGGTCGAAAGATCAACGAGATCGTCGACAGGGAGCTCTTCGATGAGGAGCTTATCAAAGAGAAGCTCCTGGAGTTGCAGTTCAAACATGAATACGAATTGGAGCCCCTGAGCGAAGAAGATTATCGAACAAGGGAAACAGAGCTCTTAGAGCGATTGGACGCCATTCGAAAATCGAAGGAGGAGGAGTGAACATGGCCGATATCAACGATGCCGGAAAAGCCGTCGGTGAGTTTTTGAAAAAGACCCTTGGGGCTAAAGATTTCAAGATGATCAAGACGACCAAGGTCGGCGATGGCTGGGAAGCCGAGGCGGAGGTCTATGAGGAAAGCTCATTCATCAAGGCCCTGGGGCTCCCCACCCGGGTCCGGGACAGGAACATTTATCTGGTCAAAATGAGCGAGGGATTGGAAGTGGAGTCTTATGAGCGCAAAGGGTAAAGGTCGTTCCGACCCGCAGGCCGGACCGGAACTCCGCCGGCAGGCGGAGGAGAACGCCCGGACGGACGAGGCGACAACCGAGGAATCTCTGTCGCCCGAGGAAACGCGTCGGGTGCTCCATGAGCTGCGGGTGCATCAGATCGAGCTGGAGCTGCAGAACGAGGAGCTGCGCCGGGCGCAGGAGGCCCTGGAACTGTCGCGGACGCGGTACTTCGACCTGTACGACCTGGCGCCGGTGGGCTATTTCACCCTCAGCGAAGAGGGGCTGATCCTGGAAGCCAATCTCACCGCCGCGACCCTGTTCGGGGCGGTAAAAAGCGCTCTCGTCAAGCAGCCATTGACCCGCTTCATCGTTCACGAGGACCAGGACATCTACTATCGGCACCGCAAACAGCTCTTTGAGACAGGCGCGCCGCAGGCGTTCGAGCTGCGAATGCTGCGCCCGAACGCCCCCCCCTTCTGGGCGCGGTTGGAGACGACCACGGCGCAGAACGGCGGGAGCGGGGCGCCCGGATGCCGCGGCGTCGTGAGCGACATCACCGAGCGCAAGCGGGCCGAAGAGGAATTGCGGGGGAAAAAAAAGGAGTTGGAGCATCTCCTCTATGCGATCTCGCATGACCTGAAGAGCCCCCTCGTGACGATCAAGACTTTTTTAGGATACCTGGAACAGGACCTCGCCCGGTCCGACGCCGGCCGGGTCGAGAAGGACTGGTCCTATTTGCGCGCCGCGAGCAATAAGGCGGAGCGGTCGCTCAACGAATTTCTGGAGTTGTCGCGCATCGGTCGTATCCAAAATTCTCCGGTGCGCGTCTCGTTCTTGGAGCTCGTGGACGAAGTCCTAAGCGCGGTCGCCGGACCCATCGCGAAGCGAGGAGTCGAAGTGAACATCGGCCGGAAATCCGTCCTCCTGGTCGGCGATCGTCCCCTGCTGGAGAAAATCTGGCAGAATTTGGTGGAAAACACCGTCAAGTTCATGGGAGATCAAGCGGCGCCGCGCCTCGAACTCGGCGTCGAACGGCGGGCTTCGGAAACGGTCTTTTTCGTCCGCGACAACGGCATGGGGATCGACCCCCGCTTTCAATCGCGGGTGTTCGGACTCTTCCAAAAAGCCGATCCGAAAAGCGAGGGAATGGGGCTGGGCCTTGCCTTGGTTGAAAGGATCGTCAAACTTTACGAGGGGACGATTCAACTGGAATCGGAAGGTCTCGGCCGGGGCGCTTGTTTTCGGTTCACGTTGCCCGCGGCGGTCGAAAATTCACGAGAAGGAGAACCCTCATGAGAGCCGATCCCACCGTTGTCTTGCTCGTGGAAGACGATCCGGCCCATGCCGAAATCGTCCGCCGCAATTTCGAAGGATCCCGGACATCCGACCGGCTGATCCATGTGGCCGACGGACAGGCGGCCTTGGATTATCTGTTCCGGCAGGCCGAATTTACAAACCCGGAACAATCTCCCCGCCCCGACTTGATCCTTCTCGACCTCTGCTTGCCCAAGGTGGACGGCCTGGAGGTTATTAAGACCGTTAAATCGGATCCCGGTCTGGGCCGCATCCCGCTGGTCGTCTTGACCGCATCCGCCTCCGATGCGGATATGGCCAAGGCTTACAGCCACCATGCCAACAGCGTCCTGGTTAAGCCGGTGAATTTTTCGCAGTTCGTCGGACTCCTGGAAACGCTGAGCTGCTATTGGCTGGCCTGGAACGAAGGTTCCCATTAGAACCTCGACGGAGGTGCTTGGATGAGCGGTCGCAAAGATGAATTTCCTTTCGTCGTTTTCATCCTGGTTTCGATCGCTCTGGCTGCGGGGATCATCGCCGCCGGCACCTTATATTACCGCAATTACAAACAGGACTACCGCCTGGAGGTGGAGCGCCGGCTGAGCGCCATCGCAGAGCTGAAGGTCAACGAACTCGCGCAGTGGTTCCAAAAAAACACCACCCTTCACCTGCGCATTCCGCTGGAAAGTGAAGACACCCCCGCCGTGAAGGCGGCGCTGGGGCGGGAAGGGATCGTAGAAGGGCGCGATTATCGCGGCGTTCGGGTGATCGCCGACGTCCGCGGCATCCCCGACTCGCCCTGGTTCCTGGTTGCCCGGATGGACGCCTCGGAAGCGTTCGGGCCGATGAGGGAGCGATTGCGGGAGGTCATTATCATGGCCGCCCTCCTGCCCGATCTGGAGCGGCAGTTCGATCTGTTAAGAACGCGGATGCGGGAGGGGAAGCCGTGAAGATCCTGATCGCCGAAGACGACTTCACCTCGCGGCGCATCCTGACCGCGATTTTGAAAAAATGGGGCTTCGATCCCGTCGCCGTGGAAGACGGTCGAGCGGCCTGGGACGTCCTCCAGCGGCCGGACGCGCCCCGGCTCGTTCTTCTGGATTGGAACATGCCGGGAATGGATGGGCCGGAGGTCTGTCGCCGCTTGAGGGAGAACGACTCGATCAATCCTCCCTATGTCATCCTCCTGACCGCCCGGGACGAGAAAGGCGATATCGTTCAAGGGTTGGAGGCCGGGGCGAACGATTACGTCGCCAAGCCCTACGACAACGAGGAACTGCTGGCCAGGATCCGGGTGGGTCAGAGAATGCTGGAAATGCAATCCAATCTGCTGGAAGCGCGGGACGCCCTGGCCCACCAGGCGACCCACGATCCCCTGACCGGAGTTTTCAACCGCCGGGCCATCCTGGACAGACTCAGCGCGGAGCTTTCGCGAGCGAATCGAGAAAAAGGATGTCTGAGCGTCGGGATGTGCGACCTCGACCATTTCAAGGCCATCAACGACACCTACGGCCACCAGGCCGGAGACGAAGCCCTGGTCGCTTTCAGCCGGCGCATTCAAGACCGGCTGAGGGACTATGACAGCCTCGGCCGGTACGGCGGAGAGGAGTTTCTCGTAATCGCCCCGGGGTCCATGGGACATATCGGCGAGAGCCTTTACGAACGATTGCGCGCCGGGGTCGCCGAGGCCGAAATCCCGACGAAAGCGGGATCCGTTTCGTTGACGGTCAGTATCGGCGTGGCCCCGGGAACGGGTCAAAACACCGTGGACGCTCTGATCGCCGCCGCGGATGCGGCCCTTTATCAGGCCAAAGCCGGCGGCCGGAACCGCGTCGCCTATGCGAGTCGCCGATGATACAGGAATGGCGGCGGGCCGGGAGACATCGACTGGCGGCCGCGTTACCGACGCAGCGGGACGAAAGGGAGACCGCAAGCCCCTATTCCGACCCGCCCCAACGGGCGAACGAGACGCTGCGGCAGAGCCACGAACGTTTCCAACTGGTCTATCGGGCCACCTATGACGTTATCTGGGATTGGAACCTCCGGACAAATACCCTGTGGTGGAGCGAGAGTCTCCAAACGATCTTTGGCTACGGGGCGGAGGAGATCGAGCCGGGCATCGAGTCCTGGACAAGCCGGATCCACCCCGAAGACCTCGACCGAGTCCGGACGGGCATTCACGCGGCCATCGACTCGGGGCAGCAGTCGTGGTCCGACCAATACCGCTTCCGCCGCAAGGATGGCCGGTATGCGGAGGTTGACGACCGAGGCTGCATCGCCCGGCAGGCCGACGGCAACCCGGTGCGCATGATCGGGGCCATGCATGACATTTCCGCGCGGAAAAGGGACGAGGAAACCATTAAACGTCAACGGGACGAAATCGCTTCCTATTACGACAATGCGCCCATCGGGCTGGCCGTGTTAGACCCGGATCTTCGCTATGTCAGAATTAATAAATTGCTTGCCGAAATCAACGGAATCCCCGCGGCCGAACACACCGGCAAAACCGTAAAAGACCTATTGCCCTCATTTGAGGCCCAGGCCAAGAAGGTGATTTCCGAAATCATCAAGACCGGCAAGCCGATCAAGGACATCGAGTTCAGCGGAGAAACGGCCGCGAAGCCGGGCGTTATACGCTTTTTTTTGGAAAGCTGGTACCCGCTCAAGAACGACACCAACAAAACCACCGGCTTCTCGGTGATTGTCCAGGACATCACCGAGCGTAAACATATGGAGGAGACGCTGGTCATTCAGAATAAAATCAGCGACATCTTCCTCTCGGTTCACGACGACGAGATGTTCAATGAGGTCTTGAAGGTCATCTTAGAGGTCATGCAAAGCCCGTTCGGGGTCTTCGGATATATCGATGCGGCCGGCGCTCTGGTAGTGCCGACCATGACCCGGCAGATTTGGGACAAGTGCCGGGTTCCCGAGAAGACGATAATATTCCCGCGAGAAACATGGGGCGACAGCAGTTGGCCCCGGGCCATCCGGGAAAAGAGAATGATCTACACCAACGAACCTTCCGCCGGCATCCCCGAGGGCCATGTCGACATTCAAAGGCACATCTCCTTGCCCATCTTGTTCCAAGGAGAGGTCATCGGCCTCTTTCAGGTCGCCAACAAAGAAACGGATTATACCGAAGCGGATATCGTCAAGTTGGAGACGATCGCCGGGTTCGTCGCGCCTGTCTTGAAAGCTCGCTTGCAGTGCCAACGGCACGAAGAAGAACTCCGGAAAAAAAACGACGAGCTGACGCGTTTCACGTATATCGTCTCGCACAACCTGAAAAGCCCGCTGGTGACCATCCGAACTTTTGTCGGTTA
>Ga0315288_10012698_pt1 | contig 10570 bp, 8 predicted proteins | sample YL17G11_20_MG_FD_203454 | JGI IMG/M metagenome (GOLD analysis project Ga0315288, IMG submission 203454) | Sediment microbial communities from Yellowstone Lake, YNP, Wyoming, USA - YL17G11_20 | ecosystem: Environmental > Aquatic > Freshwater > Lake > Sediment | place: USA: Wyoming | collected...
CAAAAAGCGAAATGGTTTCTCTGATGACCAACGGCGATCGGACCATCTTCTTCGATTTTCTTCCGTTGTGCATTGGCAAAGTGAAGGATTTTTCAATCCGACTGCATTTGTATACCGTGCCAGGTCAAACCTACTATCACGCAACCAGAACAATCGTGCTGCATAACGTTGACGGCATCGTATTCGTCGCCGATTCCGCACCGGATAGGTTGGATGATAATGTTCTGGCTTACATGGAGATGCAGGAGAATCTCGCATTTCTCAAGCTTTCACCTGCGGCGGTGCCCGTTGTGATGCAATACAACAAGCGCGATGTAGCCTCCGCAGTTCCGTGCACACAATTGGATGAAATCATCAATACGCAGAAATACCCCAGCTTCGACGCAATTGCCATGAAGAACCAAGGAGTTACCGAGTCACTCAAGCTGATTTCAAATCTGGTCTTCGAGAGACTGAATGTCAGGTATGCGCATCTGGCGCCGGGAGCGGCCAGTTCGCGCAGCGTTCGCGCGAGGCCGCCTCGCGCGACCTCCTATGTGCATCAACCATTGCTTCAGCCAATGTTGGCAGGTGCGACATCCCCCGTGAGGCGGGCTTACCTTCCGCCTTCGGCCGCGGTGCATTCCGGCATGAAGACGCCTCGACCTTTCTGGCTGCCGCAATCGCTTAAGCGCACGACGCAGGCATTGCGCGCAGTGTCGCTGAACTAGCCGCCTACCTGCGGCGCACCTCGATGCAGCCTGCGGCCACACTTTGTTCCGCATGGGGGGGATCGGTGCGACGATCAGGGTGCGGCGGAAGTGTATCGAGACGAGCACTGAAAAGCTGAGCAATTACGCCAAGTCTTTGATGCCCCGCAGACACGACCCAACAGTCGCGCAGGAAAACGAGATTCAGACGGTCAGCAGTACGGAGAGTTCAATGACTCACCAAAGCTCCTGTTGCGCAGTTTCTGAACCGCCCCCAGGGCTCTACGGCGCCACCGTGCATGCCGATCTTCCTCTCAATCCTCAGCAAGAGCCACACCCTCTCTCTGCGTCAGCGCAGGGCAATCCAGAATTCATGATCAGGCAAGGCCCCTACCTATTCGGTTCAATAGTCATTGACGCACCAGATTTCGTGGTCGGCAGATCGAACTGCTGCGCAATCTGCTTGCCCGACGTTTCGGTATCCCGTCAGCACTTTCGAATTCAGCTTTCGCATCAAGGCTATATTCTTCGCGATCTTGAATCCGGCAATGGCACAACCGTCAATGGTCAACAAACAATATCAACGGTACTGCACGATCAGGACAGAATCAGGGCAGGTATCTTTGAAATCCAGATACACCTTCCGCGACAATGCTCGACAAAAAATGCCCAGGACAACAGCGGCGTGCCTCAGGCGACTGGAGACGCAGTTGTTGAGGACGTGGATGCATACTTCCCCGAAATCGCCTCGGAATCCTTCCGACATCAACACGGCAATCTTCCGCTCGAAAAGATGTTCGCATGGGGAAAGATTGTCACTCTCTACGAGGTTATTCTTGCCGAAAAGAACAACCTCAAGGATCGAATTATTCACTATTCTCCCTTGGCCGGTACGTCGGCGGATGAGCACACAAGACAATGTGAGCAGCTGTCGAAAGCGCGAAGAGCATTGCTGGAAATTGCGCTCGTACTGCTCTTTGACGAAAGGGTATTCATCTACGATTATGTAGTGGGAACCGCGCTTCCGCCGAAAATGAGGGAGGGTCTCGCATCGCTATTCCGCGAGCGGTTGGTTCGACTCAGAACAATGAGCGCTGAGCTTGTTGCCTACCTTGAAAAGGATTCTACGATCAGGGATGCCATACGGGCAATTGTGACGTTCGGCAGAGCGATACGCGCAGAAATCGAGGAGGCATGGCAACACAAGTACGATCTATTGACATATGAATTGAATCGGTTTGTTACCGATAATGAGCGCTTGGAGTCGGCGTTGTTGCTCGTGTCAAATCCGGATTCTGCCAACCGCACCGATGCGCGCGATCAGAAACGGATCGCCACAATTATCCGTATTCAGAGGAAGCGCATCTCAGAATATCGATACTATGTGGATTGCCTTGGCAAAGACCCGAGGCATGCGCTTTCCCTCATTCGAACAGATATGCGCGCCAAGGAGTTGGCGCGCAACGATTTGAAATGGGGTCGCCCTCAGAATGAATTCATTCTGATATTGCTCAAGCGCCAATACGACTCCGTCCAGTCAATGATGCCCACGATTCCTGAGATACTTCGCGACGCCTGGAAACCGCAGCTCTTCCAGAATGTGAGCGGTCCGCACACTGGCTACTGCCACTATTTTGCAGCCCTCGCATTGCTGTTTTCCGGCGAACAGAATGCGGAACTAATCTACAAGGCCTTTCTCCAGCAGTGCATCACCTCACCGGAACTGGTTGACTTTCTCGAATTGAGCGAACAAGCCAGGAAGCTCCTTATGTCCGAGGCCTGGAGCTATCAGGCGGTGCTCAATAGCCATGCCCAGGCCTTCTTCACTCATATTGAGGCTGTGCTGAACGAAGGTGGCAGTCCACTCTCAGAGATTTTCAGGGATTTCTATCGTCAAGCGCTTTTCAGCAGTCTGGATCTGCTGACAAATCCGGATATCACCGACTTGCTCATCAAAGTTCCGGACGGCGTAGAAATGATTCGCGAACTCTGTCTGATGTGTACAAAGAACTCACCGGCAAGCGCCATGCTTTTTGAGGCATTTCTGACGGTTGCAGGTCTGACCGGCAACGTCGGCAGGGGAATTGCTCAAAGTTTCATCGATACCGAAGTACCTCTCCGCCGACAGATGGTGAGGCTTGGTCACCTTGAAGATGATCAAAGGCACTTCAAACAGCAGCACGATTCGCGCGGCACAATAGGTCGAAGCCACGCTCTGCCCAATCTGGTTGAAGTGAAGCTGATTCAATCACGGATTGTCAGAAAGAAAGGTCTTGAGCGAAGCACCCGACGACTATCTCACCGGCTGGAAGAGGAACTCCGGACGAAGATCCGCAAAGAGAATCGCTGGTACGGCTGGATGTACTCCAAGCAACTCGATTCCATTATTGAACGCAAGCTCCTGGCCTCAATGGACACGGCGCTTGCCGAATGTGATACGAACCAGATTCTTTCATGGAGCGCCTCTGGGAATCGCTGGCCCGGCCCAGGTCTTGAGCGAACTATTCTGGATGAGGTATTGGCGGAGGCGAAGAGGCAGCCCGCCTTGCGGAAGAAATGTGAGCACAGGAACACCCCCAGCCCCTTCGAAATCTTCGATTATGCGGCCGTTCTTCACGACATCGATGCGATCAAGGTTCGAGGCTCATACTTCCACTACATACGCTCACAGCTCAGCGACGTTGCGCGACTGAACGAAGTTGAGGACATGGTCAGCGCAGCACATGTCTTCCTCCAATCAAACGAGTTTGGCTCGCTGTTGAAAAGCCTCGATGACAACATCAAGAGCCTTCGCGACGCACTTGGGCAGAGCCTTGAGTTTGAGCCGACCATGATCCTGGAGGAAGTGGAGGAGCAGGTGAAGGAGTTGAACAAGATTATTGAAGACTTCAATACCAACATAGCCTTCTTCAATAAGAAGCTGCGCGAAGAGGAGCGCTTCTTTTCCTTGCTGCCCATTGATGTTGACAATGTCCAACTTCTGCGCAAGGTTGTTGACGCGACGTGGTGCGCCTATCTGCTCTCCACGCTTTGGGGCGAGCCGTCGGAGGATGGAATGCTGCTTCAGTATATAGCGCACGCAATGGGAACGCCATTTGCGCCGGCGCCGCACGACGTCCCATCCAACCACGGCATATTCGTTGATGTATCACTGGCTTCTGCGCGGGCTCTGAGTATTCAGCAGCTCCGGCAGCTTCTACCGACCGATGCCGAATGCGCGCCAGAGGCGCCACTTGCGCAATCGACAGATGCGGCCGACCAAACCGGCGATGCAACCAAGCTCGTTCTTTGTCTGCAAGCAACTCTGTGCGATCCATTGCGCGCAGCGGCGCTTGCACGCAGTGGATTCGATGCATCTCTGCTCGATAACCTTGTCGGGCGATATGAATCGTTTCTCAACACGCAGGCTTCAGCTTTTTTCAACGTGCTACTCGCCATGAAGGGCGATGTATTTCGGTCGAAGGGCTTTCTTGTGTCGGTACTCGATTCGCACTTGTCGCAGGCGCTGGGAGAAGAGCTTGATCCGATACGAAAGCGCCTTGACGGCATTACGACTACCGAGCACGCGCAGGCTTTGGAGCAACTGTCGGAAACGCTCGCTCTGGCACAAAGATCCGGCCTTGCGGGAAGGATTCTGGCCTTATTGCTGTGCGAGCTTTCCCAGCGATATGCATTCGTGATGCACCAATAGAGGCGACCGCACATGCGCACTTCTCGATGCGATTCATCCATTCTGTTTCCAAGGAGCACACACACATGAACGACCTCATTCTCTATCCTGAAAACATCGTCCGCCTCAACAGCATCCTTACCGAATATGTCAAGAAGAGTCGCGTCTCCTGTACGCTGATCACCAGCAAAGACGGCCAATTGGTCACCTATCAAGGGCTCACCGAGGCAATGGATACGCTATCGATTGCGGCATTGGTGGCAGGAAGCTTCTCCGCGACGCTGGTCATCGCTACGATCATCGGAGAAACGGAGTTTGATTGTTTGTATCAGCGCGGTAAGCATAAGCACATTCACATCGCTCTTATCGATGACAATTCATACCTTACGACCATTTTCTATCCGCCCGTAACTCTTGATCAGATTGCCGACCATGCTACCGCCTGCTGCGGAGAGCTCGCAGCGTACTTCGGAACGATGGGTGAAAATGTTTCGAAGGCATGCTTGCCGGCGCTGGAAATGCCCAATCTGCTGGGTCCGTCTGCAGCAGAGGGGCAGAAGACTGCGCCTTCGTTCATGCCTCGTCAGGGATCAGCTCCACTTCCGGCAAAGGCGGCGGAAGATCGAAACGCACTCTTTGATCAGGAGACCAAGGTCATTGCGTTTCCATTACACCGCTCGCAGCGTCAGGTGACCAAAGACCTCAAAACTGCGGTACGGGCGATGGCAAAGGCTCAAGGAGTTGCGTAGCTAGTCGCTGTCGCGAAATCACTTCGGGCAAGAACTGTCGCATTTGACTATTTCCCGCCTGTCACGTCCCATCCCCTCGCTTCTCTCACCTGACGGTCGCCGGCTTCACTTTCCCCGACAAGTACCGCGTCATTTGGTGCAAATCGAAGCCCGGGCCGGGCCTCCCGGTCGATCAATCGGTGCTGATCTCCGCAAATCTGTGGATGCCTTTGCCTTGCCTTTGCAGACAATGCGGGAGTCCGCAGATCAGACTGAGACGTCAGAGTCCAAGCAATCGCACCCCCTCCGCGACCCCATCGCGCCTCGACAGGGGCAATGCCAGAGCTCGCGCATTGTCGCGATACGTCTGCGTCGAAGTCACATCCCGCAGCATCGCCGCAAGGCGTGCACGCGTGAGCTTGTTGCGGGGCACTGCTCCCGGCCCAATGCCCAAGCGTCGGATCCGGTCTCCCCAGTAGAACTGGTCGAGCATGTGCGGAACCGCGCATTGCGGAATGCCTGCCCGCGCACATGTCCAGACAGTGCCCGCCCCTCCGTGATGTATTGCGGCGGCAACGCGCGGCAGGAGTGCGTGGTGTGGCAGGTGCCGGGAGACGCAGATCCGCGAAGACGCGCGTGCGGTCTCCAGTCCGGCCCATCCGCCGGCTACGATCGCGCGGACGCCCGCGTCGTGCACAGCGCCATCGATCAACGCCATGGTCGCGGCAGGATCCTCCTGGCTCATGCTGCCGAATCCGAGGTACACCGGTTGATCTCCATTGTCAATGAATGACGCGACGTGCGTCGGCAGCTCCTCGTTGGAGTGCAGAGGCCAGTACCCGGTCACCCAGAAACGCGCCTTCACGTCGCGCGGTACAGCTCCGAGTGCCGGGTCCATCGCAACTATGACGTCCTGCGTGAGCAGCGACTGCAGGTCGCGCATGCGCGGCAGTCCCATGCTGGTGCGGTGCCGGTTGAACGCCGGACCCATGAGCAGTGTGAGAGTCGCCCGGCTCACGTGCCAGAGCACAGCATTGACAAAACGCGGCATATCACGCTGCGGCACTGTCACCGGCGCATATTCGCTGCTGGGAAGCATGGCGGGGATGTGGACCACGTGTCGGTACCGAGTTCCGAGCTTCTGCGCCACCGAGCTGCCGGCAAACATCAGTCCGGCGCCCACGATCATGTCAACGCCCGGCGCGTGTTTGAGCAACCCCTCGACCTGCGCACCCACGAATGCATCAAACGCGCGCACCATGGGCCCGATGGTGCCGATGGTACCGCCTTTGGTCATGCCCGGGTTGGCAAGAAAGAACTCACGCGTGTTCTTCCCGATCGCAACGAACGGCAATCCCGCCGACTGCACGAATGGTCCATGATCGACAGATGCGCCGAAGAGCGCGTCGTGGCCCGCAGCGCGGAGTGCCAGCCCGAGCGCAACCAGCGGGCGGATGTCACCTTCGGTTCCAACGGGTGCCAGCAGGTACTTCACTGTGCGGACCTCCGCATTGCTGCCGGCGCTCGGGGCAGGTCGCGGGAGGGATCGGGGATCCCTGCTTCGATGGAGATGCGTCCTCGGTACTTCGCCGATGCCGGCGCGCGGAAGAATGCGGAGAAGTCGCACTCCTCGACTCCCGGAGCCTGGCGGTTGGGCACGGTTGCGATGTGCGCGTGATGCAGCCGTTCGCCGAAAGCCACAATGTCCTCCTCGCCGCAGACGCCGTAGTGCATGGATTCTCCTCAGGACGGAACGCGGTGTCCTGGCCACGCCGCGCGCCGGGAAGCGGGTGGGGTACCTTCACAATGCGGCTATTCCGCCCGGCATAGAAGATACCTGCCGCGAGGGATCAGAGGCAATTGCGGGGGGGGGCGTGGACGGTCGGTGTGGGAGTGGGGGCGGAGAATGCCCCCGCAGATGATCGCATCCAGCGGCGCATCGAAGGCTATTTCTCGGAGACAACCCTCGCATCTTCGACAATGAGCGGAAACACGTAGCCGGCGCCGATGTTCTTGTCGGCGGCCAGCACGCCCTCCACGAGCACTGTCTCGCCCACCGTGCTGGTTGCTGTGGTGGTGACGGTCACGTCATTGGCTCCGGTCTCGCCAGTCCCGTCCTGGATGTGCAACCAGGTCTTTCCCATGACGCCGTAGGTGGCCTTGGCAACCTTGCCCCGAAGTGTGACCTTGCTTCCCACCAGCGTGCTCTTCTGCGCGAGGAGTTCTGCAACCGTCACGCCGTTGTCGGGCTTCTTGATTCCCGAGAAGTCCAGTGACGGAGCCGGTTGTGCAGCCATGCCGCCCATGGCGCCCATGCCGTGCGTCGCTGATCCCATTGCAGGACGATCACCCTTGTGCGTGATTGATCCAGCAAAGTAAACAAGCTCGAACGTTCGGTTGAGCGTCTTGCTGGGGAAATTCGGCATGGCCATTGGCTCGTTGATCTCAACGGTGTCGCCGACTTTTGTGGGGAATTGTTTTGACACGGCCCAGATTTCTCCGCCCGTGGTATCGACTCGAACATACGTGTATTCGGCGGCATCCATGGTCTCCAGAACCACGCCCGACAGTCCGGGTTTGGTTGGCGCAGGTCCAGACTTCGCCATCGGGCAGGTCTTCGCGTCTTTGTCGCAGGAGGCATTCTTGTTTTTCTGACAGCCAACGCAAGCGACCAGTGCACCGAGAGCGAGGATCTGAAGGATCTTCATCGGGTATGCCTTTCCGTGGGGTGGGGGAGACCGCTGTTTTCAGACTGATTGAGGCGGCGGAGAGGTGCTGCTCACTGGTGCACGCGGCTGTCACGCCGGCACAAGAAAATACATCCGGCTGGGACCGCTTCCTCGGCTTGTCGAGCTGACGCCGAATCACCCCGTGGCCACGCGCCTGACCAGATGTGCAGGTGTCGTCGGACTGACCGACGATCCGCAGTGCACGCCGTCAACAAAGTACTCCGCAATAGTATCTCTTTGTCGCTACGAGAGATGCGATCGAGTTCCTGCCCCGCATTGCCTCCCTACGGACACGAAATTGATGAATTAAGTAACAAATAACCTTGTAAAAAGGTATATTATATGACAGATTTACAAGGAGATTTGATCACATGATTACCCGATTATTCACCATCCCCAAGGACATCTCCTTCTTCTTGTTTGGTCCCCGGCAGACGGGCAAGAGCACATTGGTCGATTCTCTTTTCCCGGAGCGCGTGTGGAAAGTCGAGCTTCTCCAGAGCGACCAGTTCCTCGACTACACCAAAGATCCCAGCCTCTTCCGGCGGGAAGCTGAGGTCAAGCTGACCAAGGGTGACATATCCACCATCGTCGTCGATGAGATCCAGCGAGTTCCGCTGCTTCTCAACGAGATTCACTACCTCATCGAGAAGTACCGCACGTGCCGTTTCGTGCTGACCGGATCGAGCGCACGGAAGCTGCGGGCCGCCGGGACGAATCTGCTTGCCGGACGGGCAATCGAGCGCCACCTCTTCCCCTTCACGGTACAAGAACTCGGAACGCGCTTCGATCTGGAGTCCGCGCTCCAGTACGGTACGCTCCCGTCCACAGTCGAAAGAGAACCATCTATCCAGCGGGAGATCCTCACCGCCTACGTCCACACCTACCTTCAAGAGGAAATCCGAAGCGAGGGCCTTGCGCGCAATCTCGGTTCGTTCTCCCGGTTTCTTGACATTGCGGCAAGCCAGAACGGAGAACCCGTCAACTTCTCGGCCATCGCGCGGGACTGCATGCTATCCCGCAGAACGGTGGAGTCGTACTACGAGATCCTCGAAGACACGCTCATCGCCATTCGTCTGGACGCCTGGCAGAAGAGTCTTCGGAAGCGACTCACCACCCAACCGCGGTACTATCTCTTCGATACGGGCGTCACCAATGCTGTGTGTCGAAGATTGACGGGTGGCATCGATCCTGCGCTGCGTGGCAGACTCTTCGAACAGTTCATCGTGCTGGAGACATACAGACTGCTCAAGTACAAACGGAGTGAAGCCACCCTCTACTGCTGGAGAACTTCCGCCGGGGCCGAGGTCGACTTGGTGATTGAAAAGCACGGCAGACTCGTTGCCGCATGCGAAATCAAATCCTCCAGTCACATCTCGGGCGCGGACTGCTCCGGCCTGCTGGCATGTGCCGAAGACAATCCGGGCGTACCGTGCAACATCGTCTGCCCGGCACGAAACGCGTTCGACATCGGGAACGTTCACGTACTGCCGTGGAACGAATACCTCGCCCGATTGGACGAATGGCTGTAGCGCCTCAGTGCCACTGGTTCTCGTCAGAGTCGTTGACGACACGACCGTACCCTTTGCCGAAGGTGTCAATGTGGCATTTCCGCAGGAAGTGCTCAATACCATGCGCGCGGCACAGGGCGTTGGCGTAGTGAGACCGGAGGAGAGTGCGGAGTGGGGAATTCGGAGTGCGGAGTTGCGGACTACATTCGACGAACTCATCGAGACGCTCCGCAGGAACGCACTTGACGGTTTGTCGAGCCCCATCCACAACTCCGCACTCCCCACTCCGCAATCCGCACTTGCTCCTCTCATCACCCGTCACCGAGGAGCAGTGACATGTCTTCCATCGACACAGAGACAATGGCGCAGGTGCAGTCGGTAGACCTGCTCAGACCTTCGCAGATCGGATTGAGGCCTTTGAATCAGACCTGCGCGCCCGACCTTGCAGGTGGTCAATCATGGGCTGTACCACCAGCGGCGCCACGTCCCCAATCATGTGCGGCATCAGGTTGCCCATCACCTTGGGCATCAGAACCGGCATCTGCTCGGCCATGTAGTCGGGCATGGGTACGCGATCCTTGACGCGCGACAGCATGGTGGGCATGAGCTTGGGCATCATCATCGGTAGCAGGATCGGAAAGAGCACGGGGAATACCGGTTTTATCAGGTCAAGTGCGCCCGGCACCTTGCCCACCACGCGCATCATGGGGCCCATGCCAAAGGGCATGGCAGATATCATCTCGGGCCACATGGTACCCATCAGGTCGGCGAACCCGCGCGGTGTCATAAGTGCGATCATGCCCTCGAAGGTCGCCCACTGGCGCCGCACTTCGGGGTTGGGGTCGGGCAGCTCAAAGCCAAGCGCGTTGGCCGCAAAGCGCGACAGATCGACAACCTCAACCGGAATCTTTTTCGCCTCGGCGGATACCCGCAATTGGAATTGACAACACGGACATAGAGCCAGGACCTTCCGAGCGCCGGCATCGACCGCCTCATCGAGCCGCTGTTTGCCGATTTCGGCAGCAACATCGGGTTCCTTGATGAGTGTGAGTACCGAGCCGCAGCACTTGCCTTCCTCGCAGTTGGAGGCCATCTCGACGAACTTCACGTTCGGCAATGGCGCCGCCGTATCCCGAGGTGGCCTTGCCGCGGGGCGTGACGGGGATGCCTTCTTCCGCGGCCTACTTCAGGATCTGGACGACCTCCTCCTAGCTCTGAGGCTGGATAACAGCGTCGGGAGTGC
>Ga0315288_10012699_pt1 | contig 10569 bp, 16 predicted proteins | sample YL17G11_20_MG_FD_203454 | JGI IMG/M metagenome (GOLD analysis project Ga0315288, IMG submission 203454) | Sediment microbial communities from Yellowstone Lake, YNP, Wyoming, USA - YL17G11_20 | ecosystem: Environmental > Aquatic > Freshwater > Lake > Sediment | place: USA: Wyoming | collected...
CTAGGTGAAAAATATCCTCCGTTGACACGAACGAGCACGCAACGATAGCGTTTGAGTCAGGGCATCACGGGTTGGTGAAGGTGGTGACGGGTGGTGCCCTCCGAGGGATGGCGGTTGTTTGACCGGCATCCTTCGGCAGACGGGTGGTCGCCTGCCTCGGAATCGAGGTTCCGCATACCGTCGGCGGAGCAAGTGGTGGCCTGAACGTCCGGCGGTCAATCAAGCAGTGGGCCGAGGGGTCCTGCGGTGCCACGCCAGCCGCGAATCGTGGGTGACGCATGCCCGCAGATTCGGAAAAGCTGGCATTGACCGTAGGCGACCTGCGCCGGCTGCTGCCGGTTGGGCGCGCTGCGGCGTATAGGCTGGCCCGACAGCTTGGTGTCCGCGTCGGCGGACGCCTCCTTGTCCCGCGCGCCTCCTTGGACGCGTTCCTCGCTGGTCAATCGGGCCGCGCCGGGGAACATCCGACGGCGGGGTCGCGGTCATGAGCGGATCGGATGCCCCGATCCCCGAGAACATGCGCTGCGCGGCCATGATGCTCGCCAAGATGATCGCTGACGAGATCCGCATTGACCATGAGGCGTTATTGGATGACAATAACAGCCATGCCAAGACCGAAGAAAGTGAAGACGCGGGATGCACGTCTGGCGATTCGCATCCACATGGATCTCCGCGACAGACTACAGGCGATGGCGGACTCGGAGAATCGAACCCTCGCGAACATGATCGAATTGCTGCTGCAACGCAGCACCGAGAAAGGCGGTAGGCGATGACGCTGCGTGTCTACCTACGTCGCTCGAAGGCCGACGCTGGACACCAGGAACACAGCCTCGACACCCAACTCGCGGGTGTTAAAACGTTCGTTGCTGAGGACGACCGCCTGCGCGGCTTGTCATGGGACGACCGCGAGGTGTACACCGCCGACGGTGTGAGCGGAGATGACACCGCTGCCATGGTCGCGCTCGATCGCCTCGTCGCGGATCTCAGGCCCGGCGACGTGGTCGTGACACGCGATCACTCCCGCATCGGTCGCCACATGCTGGAGAGTGCGGCCAAGGTCGTTGACATCACTGCGAGCAAGGCGCGCCTGTTCTACTACGAGTCCCGCGAGCAGATCACTGCCGAGAACGCCAACCAGATGATTTCCGTCGTCTTGCGCGGGTACGCCGGCCACGCCGAACTGGAAGCCAACCGCGGGCGCGTGCGTGAAGGTCTGCGGGCTCGCGTGGCGCAAGGTCGGCCCGCCGGCTGCCCTGGCTACGGCTACACCACCCATCGCCTCACGGATGAAAGCGGGCGCTCGTACTCGATCGTCAAGATCGTCCCTGAACAAGCCAAGATCGTGCAGAGGATTTGGCGCGAGTACGCCGACGGGCACGGCTGCAAGCCGATCGCACGCCGCCTGAACGACGACGGCGTGCCCTCCCCTCGCGCCGGCCGGCGCGGCACGGGATCATGGTCGCCCTCCCAAGTCCGGGAAATGGTGCACCGCGAGCGATACGTTGGGTTGAACGTGCACGGTGTGATCAAGAAATCCCGCAAGGGTGGCAAGTACGTGCACGAGGACGCCCCCGAGTCCGAGGTGATGCGCGTTGAGGTGCCCGAGTGGCGCATCATTGACGACGAGACCGCCCGGCGCGTGCGCGCGCGGCTTGGCGACGCTCCCAAGAGCAACCACCAGTCCGAGCGCCGCGTCGCGCACACCCTCTCGACCATCGCCCGGTGCGCAACCTGTGGCGGACCAATCGGCGCGCTTCGGCGCAAGATCGGCAAGGAGTCGGTCAAGGTCTACGGCTGCATCTACAACCACCAGCGCGGCAGGAAGATCTGTTCGGTCACGTGCGCCATGCCGCTGTCCGAAGTCGAGGCCAACCTCGCCAAGCTGGTCGTCGACGCGTTCACCGATCCGCGCGTCATCGCACTGGTCGTGGTTGAAGTGCGGCGCTTGCTCGCACCCAAGGCCGCGCCCAACGTCGCCAAGCTGGAGCACGAGCTATCCCAGGTGAAGGCCGAACAGGGACGCCTCGCGAGCGCCATCGCGAGCGGTGGCGAGATCCCTGTCCTGCTCGGCGAACTCAGGGCCAGAGCCAGCCGACAGCGCGAGATCGAAGGCATCCTCAAGACCGTCCGAGCGCCGGCCGCCCAGCTGGACGATGCCAAGCTCGCCAAGCTGGTGAAGGCCAAGCTCGCCGACATGGCGGGAGTGCTCGCCCGGCAGCCGGCCCGGGATTTCTACCGGTCCCTGTTCCCCAAGGGCCTGCCGCTCACGCCGCGTCAGGAAGGTCGCCGGCAGGTCTGGGATGTCGATGCGGTTGCTCGGGTGCTGCTTCCAATACCGGTGGCGACCCCAGAGGGTGTGGCTGGGTATTGGATACCGATCAGAGGCACGCTGTCGGGCCGGCGCGCCGTCACCAGATAAGATAGGCGCGATACCCAGCGGCCCGGTCAAGGCCGCTGGGCGGGTCGCGTGAACCCGACACGATAGCTCCGACGCGCCTGGTAGCGCATTCGGAGCGGGGGCGTCAGCCCCGACCAGGTCATTCGAGGTGACCCAGACATGAAAAATCCTAGCACGGCACTGCAACCAGACGACAGTGGCCCGACGGCCGCGACGGCGGCGCTGCCGAACACGGACCATGACCCGTTTCGAGCACTGGCCAAGAGGCTGGGCGTGCCCCTCCGGCACGTCGAGGAGACGGTCGCAGCGTCCCTAACCGCGGCGGGCCAGCCGACCACCCAGGACGACGCTGGCGCAAACTCGCGAACGCGCCAACTCGTATCGAGCGGAAGATGGACGGTGCCCTGAACCTTGCGGGCTGGGCTCTCGACCAGGGCGACATCCAGGCACTCGTTGAGGCGGGGGAAGAGTACGACCGCTGGGCGCGCATCGCCGTGCGCGCGGTGCACGACAACCTGCTCGGCGTCGCTTCGATCCTCGGTCAACTGGTCCTGCAGGCCGGGGCGCGCCAACGTGGCTACTTCAGCAAGACGTTTGAGTGGACCGCGAGGGAGGGATACCTCTCCGACGTACACATGGCACGCCACTTGCGCGGAGACTTCTTCGTCGCCCAGCGATGGGACATCGGCGGAACGACGCGCTTGGCCGTACTCGACATCGACCACCACGACCCATCGTGCGACGGGTGCTTGGACGGACCATCTTTCCTCTGCCCGCAAGTCGCGAGCACCTACAAAGACATCAGCACCGCGCTGGAGGTCCCGCTACTGCCGATCCGGTCTTCGGCGAGTGGGGGCCTGCACGCCTTCGTTTTCCTGGACGCCGAGTACCCGGCCAAGGAGGTGTACGGCCGGATCAGCCGCGCGCTGGCCGCCTACGGCATGGCCCCAGCCACCGGGTACATCGAGGTGTTCCCGGGTGACGGGCTGCAGCTTCGGCTTCCCTTGGGCCGTGGTGGGTGCATCTTCGACCCAAGGAGACTTGTGCCGCTGACTGCCCAGGTAAACGGCAAGGGGCACGTCATCCGCGACGTGACAGGGTCTGTCCGCCTGTTGGCCAAAATGGCGCGAGAGATGGCGGTGCCCCTGAGTGCGATTCCGGCCGGTGGCGTGGTCCAGGCCACCGGCGGGTTGCGCCCCCGGTTCGTGCGAGAGGCGGCGGACGGTGTCCCGCTCTTATGTGGAAGTGAGGTGACATCTCCGCGGGGCCGGGCTGTGTCGGGCTTCCAGTCCCTGGTGGATGAGGTCAGCCCCGGGGCACCAAGGGGTGGGCGTTGGCGGGCCAGCGGCATCATGCTGTGGGATCTGTTCATCCGGCGTGGTCTGTCGCATGACGAGGCGCTGCGGGAGTACGAGCGTTGGCTCTGCGGGGGCCGGCACGAGAGCAAGGACCTGGCCGGCCCCCAGCGCGAGAAGGTGATCAGCCGCATGATGAGGGACGCCAAGAAGTCCCTGGAGAAGCTGGGGCAGCGGGTAAATGATGGGAAACTCGTCCAGGGCCCCGATGCGACCTGTGACACCGGGACCGGGGAACGCCTCACGCTCGCTCATCTCCACATAAGAGCGGGACACCACCTTGGTGTCGATTGGAGGAAGGCGGCGATGCAGCAAGTGACGCCGGAGGACCACTCGTTGCTCGCCCAGGTCGGCGACGACTGGCTGAGGGGAAAGGCAGCGGTCCTCCTTGGGCTCCTCCGGCTCGGCGTCGCCGAGTTCGGCGCGTTCGCCACGCTAGCGGTGGCCCGCGGCACGCTCAAGCAGGTTCTCGGTGGGCGACCTCGCCCCGGCCTTGCCGCGACGGCCACGGCTTCCGGCTACGTACTCGTGCGCAAGGAGTTGGAGCGGCTCGGCGTTCTTCGGAAGGTAGCGGAGCCGATCAAGGGGCGCAGGTCGACCGTCTATGCCGTGACGCTCCCCAAGTAGCTCAACCCCGCCCCGCGGGCCGGTGGCCCGGTGTTCAGACAGGCCGACGACGCCGCGCCGACTCTCCACGTAGACCAGCACGTCCGCGGGCCAAGTGACCACCGAGCCCACACCCGGTGGCTGGCGGCTGCGCCAGGTCGTCCTGCATGGTCGGGCCGCCTGACCGGATCTACAACGCCTTCATCAACAGCGGCAGCCCGCGCGGCGTCGCCGAGTCCAACACCAAGTGACTCGCCGCACCAGCTACGAATCCCGACCCGGTGCCGGCCATGAAGCTGGCCCACAGCGACAGCAAACCGTAGAGCGCGCGCTTGCCCGGCGGCAAGTCGTGCCGCTTGGCCATCGCTTCCCATTCGGCAGCGGACTCGCGCCAGCCGTCTTCCCACAGGTCGAGCATCGGCACGACGTACTGCGCGGCCGTGCCGTTGGCCACCATGCTGTGGCCGAAGCCGCGGTGGTTGGGCGTCGTGGCCGGCTCGATGGCGTCGTAGAGACCGGCCCCGACGCCGCCAGCGACCACGCCGCCGGCAGCTTCGAGCAGTATGCGGAGCGGGGCGGGCTGGTGCCGCGCGCGGTAGAGCGCCACCGCGCCACCGGTGAACTGCCCCGCCTTCTTGTGCTGCTTCGCGTTGGCCATGACGAGCGCCTCCTTCGCGCCAAACCCCAGGCTACGGCGACAGTCTGACAGTCGGCCCTCCCACCGACGGTTGAGCACCCCAATGACGGTGCGACAGGGCAATCAACTAGACTCCCGCACATGTCGCGACCCGTCATTCCCGCGCCCGTCGTCGCTACCGTATCGGCGGTATTGCAGGAGTCCTACTCGCACGCGGGGCTCGACGCGCTGTTCATGGTGAGCGGCGTGGACCTCGTCCTGCCACCAGGCACGACGAAGTTGCAGAAGTGCATGCAGCGGATGAAGTGGGCAAATGACAATGAGTGGGCCGTCGCGCAACCATTGGCCTTCTTGGGTGGCCTCATCGCCGAGCTGATGGACGAGAAACTGGCGATGGGTGGCAGCGCGCTCGGCGTGCATATGGCACCGGGTTGGAAGAAGATTCACAGCGTCCTTGAGCGGCAAGGACTCGCGTACCAAGCCGGTGGGCACATCGTCGTCGGTGCTGGCGTCGCGAGCCCAGCCACGAAGACGCTCGGGAAAACGCTGCGGTCGCGCGACATGGCTGGCATCGAGCTGGAGTTCAAGCGCGCGCTGGAGAACGTCGAGAGTGACCCGGGGAGTTCGATCACGGCGGCGTGCGCGATCCTTGAGGCGTTCTTCAAGACGTACATCGAGGACAACAAGCTGCAATGGCCGACCAAGCGCGACATCCACCCGCTGTGGAGGGTCGTTCAGAAGGACCTCGGGCTCGACCCAGCCAGCCAGACCAACGACGACCTGATTCGCATCCTCGGTGGTTTGGCGTCGGTCGTCGATGGCATCGGAGCCGTGAGGACCCACGCCGGCTCGGCACACGGCCAAGGGCGTACGTCCTACAAGGCGAAGCCTCGCCACGCGCGGCTGGCGGTCCACGCCGCCCACACGCTGCTGCTCTTCATGATGGAGACGTGGGACGAACGCGCGGTCGCGGTGCCATGACCGTTGGCTAGGTCCGCGTGACCACGCCGCGCCGGCTCTCGACGTAAGCCAGCACGTCCGAGGGCGCGAACCGGACGGCCCGGCCGAGCCGGACGACGGGCAGCTCGCCGCGCTTCACGAGCCGGCCGACTTGGCGGCGACTCAGGCCGAGGATGCCCGCCAGCTCGTCGTAGTCCAGCAGCGGCGCGAGCGCGGTCGCGGGCGGACCTGAGATGCCAGGAGCGGAACTGGTGGACGTCATGCGTCCAGCGTGGCAGCGTTGAAGATGCGCTGCAACGGAGTCGCTGCCGTTCGCCGCGTGCCCGTCGTGCAGCCCGTCGGGGGCCGTCGCGGCGGGCGGACAGCCGGGCCGATCCTGTCGCTTCGGTCGGGCTGCCCACTGCGATCCTGCCCCCAAAGGCCAGGAAACGCCTAAACGCCAGGATCGGCAGTTGCCGGAATCTATGGATTTAGGCAGACTATGGGGAATGGGTGACCACCGACGGGGCGGAAGGCGGAAAATCCGAGGGGATTTCGGCAGAGCGCCGAAGCGGGCCGCGCTGTGGATGCGCGTGAGCACGGCCGACCAGCGGCTCGACTCGCAGCGGCGCTCGTGCGAGCGGTACGCCGCGGCACGCGGGTGGCACGTCGTGGCCCGGTTCGAGGAGCACGGCGTGTCGGGCGCGGCGGCCTACCGGAAGGTCGTGGACGACATCCTGGCGGGCGCGCGGCGCGGCGCGTTCGACGTGGTGGTGGTCTTCCGGGGCGACCGTGCCTTCCGTTCAGCCGGTCGGGGTTGCTTGTTCATCGACGAGCTGCGGGCGGTCTCGTGCCACTTTGCATCGGTCGATGACGGGGTGGACACCAGCACGCCGGCCGGTGAGATGTTCGCCAAGCTGGTAGGCGTGCTCGCCGAGTGGGAGCGCGTCGGCATCCGCGCCCGGGTCGTCGCCGGCTTGGAGGCAGCGCGGGCCAGGGGACAGCGCCTCGGCCGGCCGCCCGAGCCCGGCCCGGACGGCGCGAAGGTGATCGGCCTCCGCCGCCGGGGCGTGACGTGGGCGGAGATCACTAAGCGGCTGGGCTGCACGGTCGCGATGGCCCGACGCCGGGCTGCTGCTGCGGCGGCGTGATGGGCTTCCGCTGGGACGACCAAACCGCGTGCGCGACCTCCGAGCTGGGCGGCCTCGTGGTCGGCCTGCCGCGCCTCGACGGCGACCTCGTGGTCTGGTACATGCTGAACGGGCGGCAGCGCGCGTTCACCGTGGCGCGCGTGCTCGCCGACGAGCCTGACCGCTTCGCGTTCGTCGACAACAAGGGACGGGAGCACTTCCTTGCACCGCTCACGCTCGACGCGTGGGAGGCCGCCCGCGCACGCTAGGAGTTATCCCTCTTAACGGAGTCCCCTAAAGGGGAGTACGATGGGTGGGATATCAACCTGGGGGGCAGAGATGAGCGTGCTTCTGGTTTTTGTGCTGGTCGTCGCCGCCTGGGGCTTCGGAGCCATTTTCGCCACCAGGAGGGCTCGCGAGCGCGGAGTGCCGGAGTGGCAGATTTGGGCCGGGGTCATCTTGCTCGGCCCGTTCTGCCCGCTGATCGCCTTCATCGGCAATCCATCGGCGAAGAAGTGTGCGTTCTGCATGTCGGTGATCGACAAGCAGGCGAAGGTTTGCCCGCAGTGTCGCCGTGACCAAGTTGATTCGGGTGATGGACAGGCACGAACGCCGCAGTAGGCGCTCGGTGCCAGATCGCAACGCGGGCTCGTCATGCCGGTGGACAAGCGTGGGATGAAGGTCAGCACCGCGAGAGACCTCCTCTTGTGCGTCGTGATGGTGCTCGCTGTCGCGACCGCGTACCAGTTGGGACGGCGCAGTGGCCTCGACGAGCAGAGCGACAGCAAGGTGAAGTCGAAGCCGTCCACCGCACCCAAGTCGGAGTCTCCTGCCCCCTCGTGCGACGAGGCCGTCGAACATGTCGGCGCTCTCGCGCTGGCCGACGTCAGGCATGACATGACCATCAGGTATGGCAAGGAGGCCGCTGCGCGACTCGAGAAGGACGCCGACCTTGAACCGCTAGCGAACGCGCGTGAAGCCTTCTACAAGGCATGCACGGAGCGCCCCTCGATCTACAACGCGGAGGTGCGCCAGTGCGTGCTGGCCGCAAAGGTCATCGATGACGCGAGCACTTGCTGGGATCGCGCGTTGAAGAAGGCGGCAGAGGATGCCGAGGCGAAGGCCGGGGTTGGCGCACCAACGTGTGAGCAGGCGGCGGACCATCAGGTAGAGTTGATCTGGCACGATGAGGCGAAGAAACACCCGGTAAAGGACCACAACCGCTATCTGGCGTCGGTGCGCGACTTGCGCGCGAAGCTGGTCAGGATATGCAAGGACGCGCCATGGCCTCCCGACATGCGCCGCTGTGTCATGGCTGCGCCTGATCCAGATTCCACAACGGCCTGCGCCACGAAATTCGGTCTGAAATAGGCGACACCGCACGCTGGGAGCTGTACTGCTCACACAAGTCTCCTCTACCCGGCGCTCCAGTCCCCGCCGCCGATCCCGCGCAGCTTCAGGTACTCGCCGTACTCGATCTCCGACAACTTCGTCGCATCGAGAGCGCGCCCGGCCACGCTCGCGCTGATCATCGCGTTGGAAACACGCTCGCGCGCGTGCCGCATCACCTCCTGCCGGGCCTGCTCGCTCGACACCTTGGCGATGGCCGCCGAGCCCTCCGGTGCAGCTGGCGCGAGCGGCAGGAAGTCGCGCGAGTCCACGTCGCGCATGCCTAGGGCGCGCATCCTGTCGGCGACCTGCTCGGGCGTCGCCTTCCGGCCGTCGATCTTCGGCAGCGACTCTACGTAAGCGTGCCGCCGCGCCACGGCTTCGGCACGCTCGCGCTCGACACGTGCGCGGACGGCGGGGTCGATTGGCTTTCGCGGCGGCTGGAGCGGGCTCTCATGCGGCTCGAGATTCAGGTCGCCGCCCATCGCGCCGATGCCGAGTGACTGGAGCCGCGCGACGTAGCTGGCGTGATCGAGTTCCATGCCATTGACCGGCGGAGGCTCGGCGCTGGCGGCCCGCTCGGGCACTACCTGGCCACTGCCCACCAGCTTCCGCACCCACGGCTGCGCGTCGAACTTCTGCCGCGCGGCCTCGCGGCGCTCCTCGCTCTGGCGTGCGCGGCGCGCCTGCTGGCTGCTCTTGCTCATCGCATCGTCTCCTCGTCCGTCATGAACGTCCCTTGGTCTTCGACACGTCGCCGCGCGGACGCGAGCGCGACCGCCGCGAAGTGCTGCACGCAGTCGCCGCCGTCGAGTGGCGGCGGCCCGACTTCAGCCGCCAGCTCCTCGAAGCGGCGCAGGGTGCGCCGCCAACCGATGTCGTGCCGCAGCTCGCGCGCGCTGGGGTGGCCCAATAGCAGCCGCACCACCGCCGCCGTCACGGTGGCCGTGTCGTCGTCGCGATGCGCGACGTGGTGGGCGGTCGCGTCGACGGACGAGCGCACGGCCTCGGCGAGCACTCTCGGCTCCATGATCAACGCCCTCCCTTGAACAGCGACGGCGGCACGGGCGCACGAGCCGCAGCGCGCGGAGCCGTCTCGGCGTAGTGGCCTTTGCACTCGGAGGCCGGCGCTCCGCACCGCGCGCAGTAGTCGATGGGCGGGAGCACGCGCATGTCGCCGACGACCTCGCCGACGCGCGCCGTCAGCGGTTTGGTCACGCTCGATTCAGACATGACAATAAACTACAATATATGACATATATAGTCCATGGCCAGGAAGGTGGTCACTGACGAGCAACTGGCCGCCCTCGGCCGCCGGTACAGGGAGCACCCGCCGACGACTCGGGCCGACCACGTTGCGGCGGCCGAGGCCGTTGCGGTCGACTGGCGCACCGCGCGCCGCGCCTGGGACCGGGGCTGGCCCGGCCGGCGGGCTATCCGCGACGAGGTGATCGAGGAACAGGTGCTCGCCCGCGCCCGGCTGCGCCGAGACGAACTGACCGCCGAACGCGCGGCAGCGCCCGCGCTCGCCGCCGAGGACGCCGCCGCTGTGCTCGCGCGTGAGGCACTACTCGCCCGCGCGGCCAGGGAGGCAACGCTCGGACTGCTCGCCGGCCTCTCCCCTGTCGGCCGTTACGCCGCCGCGGTGGTCGAGAAGCTACGAGTGCTGGCGACCAGCGAAGGCTTCGAGGCGAATGAGGCCATGCAGGTACTCCGAGCAGCAACGGCATGCGTTCGCGATGCGACCGAGGCAGCGTATCGCGCCGTGCAGCTGGAGCGGCTGCGGCTGGGCGAGCCGACGGACAGTATGAGCATAACGGTCGGAGCGCCACCGATGAGCATGGAGGAAGCCGAGGCGACCGTCGTCGCAGCGCAGCGCGCCCTCGCGCGTGCGCAGCAGACGACCGACGACGACGACGAGGAACCCAGCCAGCCACGGGCGACCGGGTGATGCCGCAGATCGCGCGCGATCGGGAAGCCGCCGCGGCGGGCGCTCGCCGCGTGCTGGCGACTCTCGCCCGCCAAGACGCCAACACCTTCATGGAGTACGTACTTCGCGACGAGCAGACGGGCGCGTCCGTTGTGCAGGCCGTCCACCACGTGGAGTGGCATCGG
>Ga0315288_10012702_pt1 | contig 10567 bp, 11 predicted proteins | sample YL17G11_20_MG_FD_203454 | JGI IMG/M metagenome (GOLD analysis project Ga0315288, IMG submission 203454) | Sediment microbial communities from Yellowstone Lake, YNP, Wyoming, USA - YL17G11_20 | ecosystem: Environmental > Aquatic > Freshwater > Lake > Sediment | place: USA: Wyoming | collected...
TCACTCTGCTCAACAATATCATAGCATCGTACTTCTTCTTCTGGAATTCTTCAACACATTGAGCAATACCGCCTTTCAAAAGATTGTCGCCGAGATAAACAACGAACATGTCGTTCTTCACAAAATCGGCGGCAAGACCGACTGCTTGAGCTATTCCGCCTGGCTTTTCTTGCTCAATGTAAGTGACTTTTACGCCATACTTTTTCCCGTCACCATAAAGGCTTCTCACTTTTTCAGGCATCACATCGCCCAGTACTATGGCTATGTCCTTGATTCCAGATTCGCGCAAATCCTCCAGAACATATTGTGATATGGGTTTGTTTGCCACCGGGATCAGTTGTTTTGGTCCGGTATGTGTCAATGGTCTTAGTCTGGTTCCGTGGCCGCCATGTAGTATTATTCCCTTCATGTTCTTCCTCTTGGACTTCTATTTCACTTTCTACACTTCCAGTTCTTTAGCTTCACACGTTCTTGAATCTTGTTATTCCCAAGAATGATGTCCAAGCTGGTTGGAATGTCGATAGTACCGAGAGAACTTAGTTTGTTGGTCTGCGCTTCAGAATTAGTTTGACTCTTGCTCTAGTTCTGCTTACCCAGTTGTAAAGTGGGAAGAGTGCCTTTTTCATGCTCGGTGGAAGCGAGTCTTTTAGCTCTCGGTTCAGTCTCAATCTGATTGCGAATCTGCCTTTTCCAGTCAAAGGCATGAAGTATCGGGTCAGTTGAAACTTTGCGAAACCATTGCTTTGCTTGAAGTTGTCAAGAGTTGGATGGTTTCCCATTCTGCCATACATTATCCATTCGATGTTGTTGTTTGCGCAAAATTCTATCGCTTTGGCCACCAACGCGTTATTCAGTGCTTTGTCCCAGTGTTTTTGCTGCGACAGTATCTGCGATATTATTGTGAGTCGGTCGCCCTGTACCAACTGTATGAATCCTATCAGCTCGTTTTGAAGATATGCTCCTATATACGTAGAGCTCGGTATCAACAACAAATTCCGCTTCACAATTTCCAGAGAAATCCCGTAGTGAGGAAAACCTCTCTCTTGTCGTATCGGGGTCTCGTTGAAAATTCTCCAGATTCCCTCGGCGAGTTCTACGTTTGCTTCCGCTACCTGCGTTCTTACGCCGAGTTTTTCTGCTTTGCGGACCATGTTACGAGTCTTTTTTCCAATGTTCTTCCACCATTCATCATAGTTCTGCAAGTGGAGAATGGCTATGTTGTCTTCTGCTGCTGACCACAGTTTCGAGGGTTCTACGATTGGGCAGCACCATCTTCTCTCCAGAAAGGAGAAAATGTCCACGTGTTTTCTGCGTAGTTCTTCAATCAGTTCGTCAGTCGGTAAGATGCTCTGCATATACTCCCTCGCATCATTGGCTATAGCAAAGAAGATTCTTCTTCGAACAATCAGAGTTTCAGTTTCCTTCTTCATTCTCCAGAATCCTCTTTAGCACGTCGTAGAATGGGCCTCTATGGTTCATGGTGCCTCGTTGAAAGAGCCATATTGGATGGAAGTATATTACGTCCCCTGCTCGTATACGTTCTTCAGCAAGCCGTAGAGCTTCGTTGGATGGATGAAAGTAGCACAGACTATCAATTCCAGTTGTTGGAAACTGGTGAAACGACTCTAGTTGAAAGTCAGCAGGAATCTTTGGGGCTTTGGCTTTCGTTCGTCTCCACATCACTCTTGCCAGTAAGCGTGCAGTTCCGTGAATCGTGTAATATCTGATTTTTCTCCCAGTTTCCTTTTCCAGAAGTTGCTGTTCTCCAACTGGATCGTTTACGATGTGGAGCCCCACCTCATGTTTTGGGTTATTCATGATTGTCAGCAACTCTTCGTCAGGTATTGTTTTCGGTGTGAAAAACCAGTAAGCCTTGGCTTCTCTTAGGGATTCATTAATCATCTTCGCAGCTATCTTGGAGTTTTTCAGATAATCTCTGTCGAGTTTAACGTTCAGCGTCGTGTACATGAAGCTTCTAAATCTTGAAGGATAAGGATAGTCAACGTCTATTCTAATTCTTATCAAAGTTGATTCCATTTATGTTAAGTACTGTGACTATTTCTTTTCACAGGCTCTTTATAGGTTTCCTTTTCTACAATCGCTGTTATGGGGTCTGCTGGAATGTTCATCTTCTCGTCAACGAGTCGTAGATAATCAAAAGTCTCTTTACAACAGTTACTGGTTTATGCTTCTTCTCAAGATAATCGTATTTTTCTTCCAAAGATGCGCGCACTAATAATGGTCGAAACGCACGTGAGGAACACCATAAGAGCGATCAAATCTAATCACCTTCCAGCGAGAAGAGAAATACGCATTCAGAGTCTCCTGTAAGATGCTTGCCTACATAGTCTATGACAAGAAGCAAGTCAGTTTACCGTGCCAAAAGAAGAAGGAATTAATGAGAGCAGTATAATATATGATGCCACAATTGTGGTGATGAGGGAAGACGTTGGCTGGAGGCGCGAAAACCACTCACTATCCGGTTCATCATACGATTGCAGCATGTTGATTGAGGTTGAAGAATGAAGGAGTTGAGATTATGAAGACTCCGCTAGTAACAGTTCTAACGACAACTTATAATCATTCGAAGTTCATAGCCAATTGTATTAGAAGTGTTCTTGCCCAAACCTACGACAATTGGGAACAGGTAATAGTGGATGACGGTTCTACAGATAACACTGGGGAAATAGTGAAAGAGTTCGAGGATGAAAGAATCGTTTATGTCAGACAGGAACACGTTGGAATTCACCGACTTTCAGAAACGTATAATCATGGATTGAAGCTTGCTAGAGGAGAATTCATTGCGATACTAGAAGGGGACGATATGTTCCCTAAACGCAAGTTGGAACTGCAAATTGATCTCATGGAAGATGCTATTCTCAGTTTTGGTAAGTACACTATCGTAGATGCAAATCAAAATCATAAGTATTTAGGATATTATCCATTGAATACCAAGAAATACATCGGAAAAGTAGATTGGCTAAGAAACTTACTTGTGTCAACTGATATCGTAAGCAATACTGTGATGATCAGAAAAGACGCTTTGGATAAGATTGGTGGCTTCATCCAACCTTCTGGTAGCAAATTTGTAGATTATTCTACATATTTGGAACTAACTCTGATAGGCAATTTCAAATTCATAGACGAGATTTTAGGGATCTGGGTCAAGCATGGAGATAATTGGAGTGATAGAGATCTGGATAGTTATGTATTTGACAACTACGGAATAGCATTCTGCAGAAAACATAACATTCCTGTAGATTGGAAAATCATTAGAGAGAAGATTGGAAGAGATTTATTTCATATTGCCAGACATCAGTTGTTAGATGGCAATAAAGAAAAAGCGATAAAGACTTTTGAGCAAGCTTTCATGATGTCCTCGATTTCTGGAAAGATAAAGTCATTAGGAGGAATATCAGCGTCTATAATCGGATTAGATCTAGAGAAGATTGCAGGATCATTGGGACGACCGACTGAAAGATAGGGTGAATGATGTATGTTTGAAGGCAAGACTGTACTTATAACAGGTGGAACAGGATCATTTGGAAGATGGATTCTGAAAGAAATTCTTAGAAATTCTGTTAAGGAAATTCGCATCTTCAGTCGAGATGAAGAGAAACAGCTTGATGTTAAACGTGAAGCCGCTGATTCCCGGATAAGATTCTTGATTGGCGATGTAAGAGACTACGACAGGATCGTTCAAGCATGCGGAGGGGTCGACATCTTGTACCACGCGGCAGCGCAGAAGATCATCGATTCATGCGAAGAAAATCCCACAGAAGCTTTGAAAACCAATGTTATGGGCACGTGGAACGTGAAAAGAGCCTCGGTGGCTTGTGAAGTCGAAAGATGTGTTCTGATTTCAACAGACAAAGCTGTCAAACCAGTGAACTTGTATGGAATGACAAAGGGCATGGCTGAGAAAATATGGATACGCAACGAGGATGCAGAATCGAAGACAAGGTTTGCAGTAGTCAGATATGGTAATGTAATTGGATCTCGTGGTTCAGTTGTCCCTTATTTTAGACAGCTGATCAAGGAAAAGAAGCCTTTGCCTATAACTCATCGTGACATGACTAGGTTTCTCATAACTCTCAGACAAGCAACAGAACTGGTTTTTCACGCAACCAGATACAGTAATGGTGGAGAGATCTATGTTCCTAATCTGCCTGCGTGCAGAATTGTTGATCTGGCAAAAGCTATGGCAGGAGACAAGTATCCTCTCAATTTTGTGGGAATAAGGCTTGGAGAGAAGATACATGAATGTCTTATTCAGGAGTATGAGATACATAGAACCGAGAAGAAGGGCAAGTATTTCATTATTCATTCTGACTTGCAACTTAATCACAACGATTTGTCAGAAGAATACACCAGTGACAAGACGAAGCTACTAGACAAGAAAGGAATACTTGCTTTGTTGAAAGAAGCAGGATGGGCTTGATTTGGAAGTACTCATAACCGGAGGCTCTGGAAGGCTTGGGAAAGAACTCGTGAAGGTCTTTCCAGAATCGTTGCATCCGGCTAGACAAGAACTTGGAATAGAAGTTAAGGCTCAGGTGGACAATTACATTTCTGAAAAGAAACCTGATGTCATAATACATACAGCAGCGGTTACTAATGTTCCCTATTGTGAGGAGAGTAGAAAAGAAGCGTATGAAACAAATGTTGCGGGAACAGAGAATCTGATAAATGCTTGTGCCAACCATGATTCCAACTGCTATTTTGTTTTGGTCAGTACAGCATGTGTTTTTCGCGGTGATGTTGGTAACTACGTTGAAACTGACCTGCCATATCCCAAGAACTACTACGCCCTCACAAAACTGCTTGCAGAATGTGTGGTAAAATGTTCAGGATTGGAATCTCTCATCATAAGAACTAACTTTGTAGCTCGTGAAAAATGGCCGTATCCGAAAGCTTTCACAGATAGATACGGCACCTACCTTTTCGCTTCCGACGTAGCGTCAGCGGTTAAATCTATAGTCCAGCAGAAACTTACTGGACTTGTTCATGTATGTGGTGATAAGAAGATGTCGATGTTTGAACTTGCTAAGATTACCACTCCTAATGTTGAACCTATGACGTTGTCTGAGTATCATGGAGTGCCACTGACTGTTGATATGAGCTTGAGTTCGATTAGAATAAAACCGTTCAAAATAAGCAGGTGAATACGTGTGACGAGATATTATACTAGGACTCTTTGGAAGGGTATTGCCTATCTGCTTATGCGTACCCATGGCGAATATGCTGTTCCAACTGCACTCGGACTTTGCTTAGACCATAGGTGTAATATCGATTGCGTTTATTGTATGCGACAGAGTTTCAAACCCGATGCTGGATATATGACATTAGAAAATGTCAAAAGCTTAATCGAAAGAATGCCGTATATTTGGTCTATTACGATTCAAGGACTATGTGAACCATTTCTGAATCCAGAGTGTCCAGAAATTATTGAGTGGCTCAAAGGCCAAGGTTACCATATCAGTTTTACAACCAACGGGACGGTGTCTTTGACTGGAAAAAGATTAGACAGTTTAAGATGTGTAGATGATTTTGTTATATCTATAGATACAAGTGATCCTGAGACTTTCACTCATCTTCGGGGGGGAGCAAAACTTTCAGTAGTGATGCAAAATCTTGAGAGAGTTGTGGAAATGAAACGCCGTCTAGGGTTGAGCAAACATGATAATCCTCCATTTCACGTTAATGCTGTGATAACCTCTATGAATTTTCACCAGATACCAGATTTGATTAAGATGTTAGAGCCGTATGAAGATCAAATTACATATTTGATGGTCGATCCTGTTTCACGACCAGATTATAGCAAATTTGACCCGTTAGCAATAGAGCATGATGCGGTTTTTGAATCAAAGAGAGAAGAACTCAAAGAATTTGTTAAGCACTCTAAGATTCCAGTTGTAGGGCTTGATTATATGCTTGAACCAAGTCATAATTGGAAAGATTGTCCTATGGCTTGGGGAAATCTTTGGGTAGAACCTAATGGAGATATATACAATTGTTACGGCTTTGATTACGTTGTAGGAAACGTGTTTAAGGATAGTCCATTGTTAGCTTTTAATAGCAAGAAGCAAAGAGAATTCCGTAAAAGGCTTTTGACTGCAAATCCTCCGTTGATGCAGTGTCATTCTTGTAATTTTGCAAGAGAAGGTTGGCAAATTCATGGAGGATACATTACACGTTCAAGAGAATTAAGTGTGAATAAATCTATGACCTTCTATGAAGCTCTGAAGCACGTTTTAGTGGTTTTGACAAGAAAAGGCGGATATTCATTCTGATACTGAAAAACAAGAAAGTCTTGGTAACTGGTGGCGCAGGTTTCATAGGCTCGCATATAGTAGACGAGTTGGTGAGAAGAGGCTGTGAAACAATTGTCATGGACATCTTGTCAAAGGATAATTTGAGAAATCTAGAGAAAAGCAAAGACTCCATTACCTTGATCAACGGATCAGTCACGAATGAAAAGCTAGTGAGAGACAATGTTGAAGTGGACATTATCTTTCACGAAGCAGCGTGCAACCTCGTCTCCTCAATACAATCGCCTATGAATGCGCTGATGGTAAACGTGAAAGGAACACTAAACATCCTGGAAAGTATGAAGGAGAAGTCGAAAGAAACCGTTTTGATACATGGCAGCACGGGGAGCATTTATGGCCAATCCTTGTATTCACCCCAAGATGAAAACCATCCGTGCAATCCAACAAACCCATATGCTATAAGCAAATTCGCAGCGGAGCGATACGTCAATTTTTTTGCCCAACAATATGGGTTGAAGACTGTCTGTTTGCGATATTACAATGTTATAGGACGCAGGCAAAACTATGGAAATGATGGTGGTCTTGTTTCAACCTTCATTATGCGTGTACTGAACGGAAAACCACCTGTAATTGAAGGAGACGGAACACAAAAGAGATGCTTCACAGGCGTTGAAGACGTGGTGAAAGCGAACGTTTTGGCATATGAGGTTGAGAAAGGCTATGGATCAGCGTTCAACATAGCTGGGGACGAAGTAATTACAATAAATGAGTTGGCCGCTCTGATTTGTTCTTTCTCAGAGAAACCCTTGAAGCCTTTGCACGTGAAGTCGAGACCTGGAGAAGCATATGATTTTGAGCCGAGCATAGCTTTGGCTCGCAAAGTGTTAGGGTATTCGGCTAAAAACAAACTGAGAGACGTTATTCCCGATTTAATGGAGTGGATTAGGTGCGAATTGCAGATAGAACAAGGATCTAGGAGAATGAGCAAATGAAATACAAGAAGCTGTTGGTCGTAGGAGGAGCGGGATTCGTAGGAAGCCATGTAGTAGATGCATTGGTCAGACATGGAGCCGAAAAGATAGTCGTTGTCGACAACATGTTCCTAGGAAAGACAGAGAATCTCGACGAGGCAATTCAGAAAGGGAACGTCATAGTTTACAAAGAAGACGCACGATATTTGACTGCTCTTGAAAACATTATTGAACGCGAAAAACCAGAGGCAGTTTACAATCTGGCAGTCAAATGTTTGCCATACGGCTTCATTGATCCAGAAGGCGCATTCATGACTGGAGTTGAAATCGCGCATAACCTGGCTAACCTTTTGAGGAAGAAGAAGTTTGAGAGATTGCTGCATTTCTCCAGTTCTGAAGCATACGGCACCGCGGTACACGTGCCGATGGATGAGAATCACCCGTTAGACCCGAACAGTCCTTACGGAGCTGGAAAAGCAGCTGCTGATCTGCTCTTGCTTTCCTACTACAAATTGTTCGGCCTTGAGATCAGCGTTATCCGTCCCTTCAACTTCTACGGTGAACGACAGAACATGGAAGCCTATGCCGCAGTTGTCCCTGTCACAATTTGGAGAATACTTAATGGTGAAAAACCAATTCTAGAAGGAGACGGTCTGCAAAGTCGCGACTTCACATATGTTAAGGATGGTGCTGAGATTGCCGTCAAAATGATGGATTGCGACGAAGCAGTAGGCAAAGTTGTGAACATTGGACAAGGCAAGGAAATAGACATCAAGACAGTTATTTCGATGATATGTGACAAACTTGACTACCAGTTTGACAAAGTAGAACGCAAATCTCCAAGACCCTCAGATGTCAGGAGACTGCACGCAGATATAACGTTGGCAAAGAAAATGTTGGGGTACTCTCCCAAGACCAGCTTCAATGAAGGCCTTGAACTGACAATAGATTGGTTCAGATCAAAGATGGAATGCAAACATATGGGGTCTTGAGAGCAACCGTTGAATTAACGGGGCCTACTTAATGCGAATTGCATTTGTAATAGCCAGAGTTGGAGAAGAAAGAAACGTTATTCAAAGACTTTCGATAGTTCTGGCTGACGAGCTAAAAAAACAAGGCGAAAGCGTAGATATTTTCCCTTTTAGCAGAAAAGGAATTTTCAGTTTTTTCTCATGCAGGAAGTTTAGGAACTACGACTGCGTTCTGATATCAAATGTCGGTCTTCAATGCGCTTATTTCTCTATTTTCAAAAGGCTAGGACTGGTAAAGAAGCTATTTGTCGCCATTTCTTTCGGTTCAGACATACGTGCTACCAGAAACAAACTCATTAATCTTTTCAACAGAATCAGCAGACCAGCAATTGATTTGCTTATAGTGGTCAATCCTGACTTGATTGTGATCGCGAAGAATCGTGGATACAAAAATGTTCAGTACGTTCCCAGTTGGGCGAGTGCACTACGTTGAACATATTGTTTGCCGGCAGATTAGTTGACTTCAAAGATCCTGTGACTTTTGTCAAAGCTGCACGTTTGTTAAGCCAGAACATGATTGAACCAGCCCACCGATTTGTCATCGCTGGCGACGGAGAACTTTTAGAAGAGTGCAGAAAGTTAGCATTCGGATACAAGAATATCTCTATCCTTGGATGGGTGAAACCTGAAAAAGTAGACGACCTAATGATTCACGCAGACATTTTCTGCCAGCTGTCACCCTACGAAAACCTTTGGGCTAGCACACTGATTTCAGCCATGAAGCATAAGAAGGCAATAATCTGCACCAACGTTGGTTACACCGACACATATTTGACGCACAAGTACCACGCATTTCTAATCCCACCGAACAATCACCTTGCTTTGGCTGAAGCCATTGGCTTCTTAGCGAATGACAATGAAATGAGGCGAATGCTAGGGGAAAACGCGTATGCTTTCGTCCAGGAGAACTTGTCTGTCGAGAAAATTGCAAATCAAATACGACAATTGCTTTTACAGTCTTTGCAGGCACGCCAAGGTAGCGGGGTTGATAGGCGTGTCTGAATTCGTCGTCAAGACTCTGAGAATCTGCATTTACATTGGCATTTCCTTGTGAGAAATGTTCCTTTTCATTTCTTCAGCCATTTGTCCATTAGCTCTTTCTGCAGGTTCTCAGCGCGTTTTCTGATTTTCTCAGCTTCTTCTTTTGTTTTCGGGTTCTCCATTTCCAGTTTGCGTCGTTCATTCGACTTCAGGATTAGTCTAAGGAATTCCGAATCGTAACTCTCGAGAAGTAGCTTCGCATTTGGGATAAGACAATGACCGCCGATTTCACCTGGAAACATCACGGGTCTGTCAAATCTCGCACGGTGAGTGTCCTCCAAGAAATCAACGGCATCATCAAAATTCGCGTTGAAATGCACAGCGATTCTATGCATCTCCTGGAAACATGAGATCATCCACGCGCGATACGTCGTCTCATACAGTTTAGCAAGCTCTGTTTCCGTCGAGCTTGTCAAGACCTTGGTCTTCAAACCCACTTTTTCAAAATGTCCTCGGGCAGCTTCTCCAGCTTGCCTTGTCGTGCCACCAATATATTTCGTCCAGCGCTTAATTTCCCACTTCATGTAATCATCACCCTTGTGCACTCCACGAATCGGCGAGTACGCTATCTGAGCTTCGTTTGATGTCCTGCAGAGTTCCATCGATGTTCCTGGTGGTACAGTGCTGTTTATTATCGTGAGTCTCGGGCGGAATCTCTCTATGTAATTTCTCACGATCGTGGTGAACTTTCCCTTATTTGAACACGCAAGACAAACGTGCATAATATCGACATTTCTTGGCAAAGAGATTTGCTCAAGGGTCTTCATTTTTGCCTTGTCAAGATCCAGACCGTAGACCTCATACTCGCCGCTTTCTTTAATCAATTCAAACAATGGGCGTCCAACTTCACCCAATCCCACGATGAGAACTTTCTCTTTTGGCATGGGTTAGCCTCCGACAGAAGCAAAAAGTGAACTGTCAAACTATTTAAACTTCACTTATCTAAGAAGGATGAAATGTGGAGTTCAGAGTAACATGTCAAAACCCAAGCTAGGCCTAGGTGTGATAGTCGGCAGGAATGTACGCTTCGGAGAGAAAGTCGTAATCTGGAATTATGTTGTCATAGGAGACGACACTCGAATCGATGACGGGACTCTTGTGGGCAGCTTTTGCGACATAGGGAAAGAAGTGATCATTGGCAGAAACTGCAATATCCAAGCTCACGCTACAATCTCGAATGGATGCAAAATCGGGGACAACGTGTTCATAGCCCCTAACACCAGTCTTCTTAACGACAGATATCCAAAGAGTA
>Ga0315288_10012703_pt1 | contig 10567 bp, 6 predicted proteins | sample YL17G11_20_MG_FD_203454 | JGI IMG/M metagenome (GOLD analysis project Ga0315288, IMG submission 203454) | Sediment microbial communities from Yellowstone Lake, YNP, Wyoming, USA - YL17G11_20 | ecosystem: Environmental > Aquatic > Freshwater > Lake > Sediment | place: USA: Wyoming | collected...
CGTTGCAAACACCTTTCCCTCGTGCACCAGGACGCCCTCGGCAAGGCCCCAGGTGATCGGCCGGCCGCCGAACTGCTCCAGGACGTTCTGCGCCCACAGTTCCTTGCCGGTCTCGGCGTCCAGGCACGCCAGCCGCCCGTGCCCGTTCATGTGGTACACGCGCCCGTCGGCGTAGCAGCACGAGGCCCGGGACCCCGGGTGATTGCGGGTCCACGCCTTGCCGTTGGGTGTCCGCCAGCGCTCGTTGCCCCGGCTGTCGAGGCATAGGACGTAACATTCCTGGTCGAAGTCCCCGGAAATGTAGATATTTCCACCCGTGATGATAGGCCCGGACCAGCCGCGGCCGAGGCCCTCGGCCGTCCAGAGGGCCTTCGGGCCTCCCTCCGGCCATTGCTGGAGGAGCCCGGTCTCGCGCGAGATGCCGTCGCGCCATCGTCCGTGCCACTGCGGCCAGCCCGGCTCGGGCGAGGGGATGGGGCCGTCGGCGGCCTCGCCGGCCGCCGGCGCCGGCGTCAGCAGCAGACCCATGACCACGACGGCAAGCAGGTGGATGCGCATCCTTCGCCCTCCGTGACCGCCGCCGTTCCGCACCCGGGCGTCCGATCGAAAGCCAACGCTCGGCGACGATTGTAGGCCGACCCGGCGCCGAAGGGCAAGTCGAATCGCTGCGCCGACACCGGCAGATCTTTCCCTTGCCTCGCCTGTCGCACCGCTTTAATATACTCGACACTCGCTCCGGCGCAACCGGCGCCCATGTTGATGACGATGCCCCAGACACATGGGGTCCCAGGACGCGCCTTCAGAAGGAGACAACGGATGGAACAGCGCGGGGTTAGCCTGCGGCGGCGAGAGTTTCTGGGGATGCTGGCCGGCGGGGCCGCGGCTGCCGCGATGGCCCGCTATGCGCCGGGCGCCGCGCGGTTGGCGCTGCCGCGCACACTGCTCGCCGCCGGGGCGACGGCGGAACGGGCAAGGCCGAACATCCTGTTCATCGCCGTGGACGACATGAACGACTGGGGGGTCAGTTACCTGGCCGGCCGCCAGGGCGTCCACACGCCCAACCTCGACCGCCTGTCAGCGCGCGGCATCCTGTTCACCAACGCGCACTGTTCCGCCCCTGCCTGCAACCCGTCGCGGGCGAGCCTGATGACGGGCATCCGTCCGTCCACCTCCGGCGTGTACCACAACAACCAAGACTGGCGCGTGAACCCTGTCCTGCGCTCGGTCCCGACGCTTCCGGAGCATTTCCGGGCCCACGGTTACACGGCCGTGGGCGGCGGCAAGATTTTCCACGCCCTGGAATGGGATGACGGCGAGACCGACGGGTACAACGATGCGAAGTGCTGGGACGCGTACTTTCCCTCGATGAAACGGCAGATGCCGCATCGCGTCCTTCCGCCGGGGAAACTGCCGCTCGCCCAAGGCACGTCCGAGAAGCGAGGCGCCCCCGATTTCTTCGATTGGGGACCTATCGACCGGCCCATCGAAACGATGCCCGACCACAAAGTCGTGGACTGGGCCATCGGCGAGTTGAAGAAGACGCACGAGAAGCCCTTCTTCCAGGCGGTGGGGATCTTCCGCCCGCACATCCCCTGGTACGTGCCGAAACAGTTCTTCGACCTGTATCCGCTGGACGCCATCCAGGTGCCGTATATCAAAGAGGGCTGGCTGGAGAAACTGCCGCCCGCCTCACAGAACAGCGGCGCCGTCCGCCGCAGGTGGCACCAGTGGGTCGTCAAGAGCGGAGAGTGGCAGAAGGCGGTTCAGGGGTACCTGGCGTCGATTTCCTTCACGGATTGGCAACTTGGCCGGCTTCTGGAGGCCCTCGACGCCAGCGCCTACGCCGAAAACACGGTCGCCGTCCTGTGGACCGACAACGGGTTCCACCTGGGCGACAAGGAGACGTGGGAAAAGTTCACCCTCTGGGAAGAATCGACCCGCGTGCCGCTGATCTTCGTCGTGCCGGGCCTGACCCGGCCGGACACCCGCTGTTCGCGCCCCGCCAGCCTGCTGGACGTCTATCCCACGCTCGTGGAGGTGGCGGGTCTGGCGCCCAATCCCAGGTTGGAGGGGGTCAGCCTGGTCGCGCAACTGCGCGACCCCGACGCGCCGCGCCAGGAGCCGGCCGTCACCACGCAAGGCCGCAACAACCATGCGGTCCGGTCCGAGCGCTACCGCTATATCCGCTACGACAACGGGGACGAGGAACTCTACGACCACCAGCATGACCCCGGCGAATGGGACAATCTGGCGGGCGACTCGAAACACAACGCCGTCAAGAAAGAACTGGCCGCCTGGTTGCCGAAGGTCAATGCGCCGGACAGCGCCGGGGGCACGTAACAGGAGAATGACGCCATGAAAACGGTTGGCACCACGAGGCGCGATTTTCTGAGGACCCTGGGCGCGGGGGCGGGCTCGTTGCTCCTGCCCGGCCGCCTGTTCGCCGCCGCCGGGGCGGCCGCAACGCCGTACATGTCGGGCAAGCGGCCCAACATCGTTCTCATCATGTCCGACGACATGGGGTTCTCGGACCTGGGCTGCTACGGCGGCGAGATCCGGACGCCGAACCTTGACGGCCTGGCGAAGCGCGGCCTGCGGTTCACCCAGTTCTACAACACGGCCCGGTGCTGCCCCACGCGGGCGTCGCTCCTGACAGGCCTGTATCCCCACCAGGCCGGCGTCGGGCACATGACGGAAGACAAGAGCCTGGACGGCTATCGCGGCGACCTCAACACCAATTGCCGCACCATCGCCGAAACGCTCAAACCGGCCGGATACTCCACCTACATGGTCGGCAAGTGGCACGTCACGCCGCACATCAAACCCGAGGGGCCAAAGCACAACTGGCCGCTCCAGCGCGGCTTCGACCGCTTCTACGGCACCATCCACGGGGCGGGTTCCTTCTTTGACCCGAACAGCCTGACGCGCGACAACACTCAGATCGTGCCGGATACCAAGGAATACTACTACACCGACGCCCTCAGCGACAATGCCGCCAAGTTCGTCCTCGACCACAAGGGCGCCAACCCGTTCTTCCTGTACGTCGCCTACACAGCCGCTCACTGGCCCATGCATGCCAAGCCCGAGGACATAGCCAAGTACAAGGGCCGGTACGACCAAGGCTGGCAGGCCATGCGCCAGGAGCGGTACCGGCGGGCGCTCGACTTGGGCCTCATCGACAAGCGGTGGACTATGTCGCCGCCCGATAGCGCCCCCTGGGAGTCCGTCTCCGAGGCGGACAAGGCCTGGCACCTGCGGCGAATGGAAGTGTACGCCGCCATGGTCGATAACATGGACGCCGGGATCGGCCGCATCCTCGACGCCCTCAAGCAGACCGGCGCCCTCGAGAATACGCTCATTTTCTTTCTCGAGGATAACGGCGGCTGCGCCGAGGAGCACGGCAGCCGCGGCCCCGTCCGGCCCGACCCGTCGAAGCCGGTCAAACTCAAGCCCATGGCCCCTGACGAGTTGCAGACCCGGATGCAGCCGACGCACACGCGCGACGGTCGGCCCGTCCGCACCGGTCACGGGGTCATGCCCGGTCCGGCCGACACATACATCGCCTACGGCATGGAGTGGGCCAACGTCTCGAACACGCCGTTCCGCCTGTACAAGCACTGGGTGCACGAGGGCGGCATCGCCACGCCGCTCATCGCGCACTGGCCCGCGGGCCTGAAGCGGCAGGGCGAACTCGAGCAGCAGCCCGGCCACCTCATCGACATCATGGCCACCTGCTGCGACGTGGCCGGCGCCACGTACCCGACCGAGGTCGAGGGCCGACCCATCACCCCCCTGGAAGGTCGCAGCCTCGTGCCCGCGTTCGAGGGCAAGCCCATCCAGCGCGACGCCCTGTACTGGGAACACGAAGGCAACCGCGCCGTCCGCGTCGGCAAGTGGAAACTCGTGGCCAAGGGCCCCAAGGCCGAGTGGGAACTCTACGACCTGGACGCCGACCGCACGGAGTTGAACAACCTCGCGGCGCAGGACCCCGAACGCGTCCGCGAGATGACCGCTCTCTGGGACGCCTGGGCCAAGCGCTGCGGCGTGGTCATGCCGGGCGAGTTCCCGAAGTAGGGCGCCGGCTGCCTCGGCGTAAGGGCAAACCGAATCGGGTGCGCCGTTTTTCCTGACATTCGCACCTTTTGCAAAGACAGGTTGTTCTGCGTGCCGGAGGCACGCTTGTACTCTAGCCCCGGCCGCGAGGCCGGGGGTTGTGGGGTGGTCGGGCCTCTACCTTTCCAAGCCCCGGAGGGGCGATTGAACTCGTTCAAACGCCCCTCCGGGGCTCCGTAGGGAAAAGAAAAAGGTTTTGGGGGCCACGGAGTCCCCGGCCTCGCGGCCGGGGCTAGAGAACAGCCCGCCCCGCTGGGGCGGACAAAGATAAAGTGGCTGCCAGAATCCGTAGTCACACCCAATCGCCTTCGTCTAATCTCTCCCTTGCCCCGGGTGCGGTTCCGCGCTATGATAGCCCTCGGCGCGACAGGCGCCGGCTGGAGATAACACGCACCCGAAAGGAGGACCTTGCGATGACCTACACACCGCCAGGAGTCGAACCCTCTCGGCCGACGGCCCCGGCCCCCGCACCGAAGACGAGCGGCCATGCGATCGCCGGCCTCCTCGTCGGCCTCGCCGGCCTGTGCACGTGCGGCGTCGGCGGCATCGCGGGCCTCGTCCTCAGCATCGTCGCCCTCAAGAAAATCGACGCGAGCCGCGGCACGCTCGGCGGCCGGGGACTCGCCATCGCCGGCATCATCGCCTCCGCCGTCTGCATCCTGGTCGGCCTCGTCATCGGCCTAATCTTCTTGGGCTTCTTCTTCTACACAACCGCGAGGCTCGACGCCCATCACGCGAGGCCGAAAAGGGATTTGGACGCCAACCCAAGTTGGTCCATCCCGGCGCCTTCGCCCGGCGCGTTGCTGCCGCCCAGCGTCGCGCTAATTCTACAACGCTATCTCAACGCAGCGGGCCACGGCAGCGGGCCACCCTGGCACGGCCACAAGCCGTGCCGTGGCCGGCGGCCGGAGCCGTACCCCGGCCAGGGGGGCCGTACCCCCCTGGCGGGGCAAGCCCGCCGGGGCTTGACCGCTGCCAGGGAGATCGCAGAGAGCGCAGAGATAACCTCTTCTTCCACAACCCCGGCGCACCGGGGCACGGTTCGCCGCCCCGCTTGCGGGGCGCTGGCTGTTCCGAGCGCGGGGCAAGCCCCGCGGCGAACCCACGCCCCCAACTTCACGCCGTCTCCTTATTCCTTTTGCCCCTTTGACAGCCGTTCTCTGCGTTCTCGGCGCTCTCTGCGTTGAAGAATAAAGCATAGTAGTACTAAATGCCGGCCCCGCAACGAGTTTGAGACCATGACGAATCTGCCGGCCGGCGGACCGGAGGAACTCTCGTGAGAGGCGCTTCGTGGGGCATCCTGGCGCTTGGCGCGGTCGCGGCCCTCGCCGGCGGATGCAAGTCCGAGTCTGCCGCGCCCGGCGCCGGCGTGGTGCGCATCGAATGGCCCGACGGCGCCCCCGCGACGCCCGCCATGCTCGAGGAACAGCGGACGGAACTCGCGTCCGACGCGGTCCTCGCCGATGCCCTGGCGCGCCTGGCGAAGGCCGGCGGCGCTCCCGAACCTTACGGCGGGCCCGACGCCGTCGCTCGCCTTCGCGCCGACCTGCGCGTCGAACGCGTTCCGGGCGCCGACTGCCTCGGCGTCCGCCTCGAAGGCGGTCCCGAGAACCGCCGCGCCTCCGTCGTCCGCGCCGTCCTCGAAGCGTTCGTCCAGTCCAAGCGCGAACGCGAAAGCGGCCGCGATAAACGCCGAAAAGAACTCGAAACCGAGCGCGACTCCCTCCGCCGGCGCGCCGCCGACGCGGAACGCAACCTCGGAGAACTCCGCACCCGCCTCGGCCTGGTGACGACCGACCCCGCGGCCGACGAACGCCGGGTCCGCCTCGAAGCCCTGGGCGCGCTCGCCGACCGCCGCCGGCCCGCGTTCGACCGCGCCAAGGCCGCGTGGGACGAGTTCCAGGCCCTCCAGGCCCAGGCCGCCGACGCGAAGAACGCGGCCGTCTTCCTGAAGGCGTATCCCCGGATCGCCGAGGCGATCGAATCCGACCCGGGCGTCGCCCGCGCCCGCGCGGAAGTCGAACGGCTGGAAAAGAACCTCGAGTCCCTGCGTGCGAAGTACGGCGACGACGCCGAGCCCGTCCGCCAGATGCTGGCCAAACTCGAGGAAGCCCGTGCCGAACTCCGGATTTGCCGCGCCCCCCTCGCCCAGGCGCTCCTCGAGGAGAAGGCCGCCCTCCTCCGGCGCGACCGGGACCGGGCCGTCCGGGATGAAGAGGAACTGGCGCGCGAGACGGGGGAGGCCCGGGCGGCCGCCGAAAGAATCGCTCCGGACGTCGAGACCTTCCGCCGGCACGAGAAAGAGTTTGCCGACCTCCGCGCCCGCCTCGGCGAGACGGAAGAAGAACTGACGCGCCTGCGTGTCGAGGCCGCCGTCGGCCAACCCGCCGCCACCGTCGTCCGCTGGCCGTGAACGTGTCTCCCGATCCTGAATCCGCGCGCGCCGGAGATCGGGCAAGTGCGGCGCCGGTTGCCTAGAACTGGTTTCATAACCTATTTTTGCGCGGCGGTTCTCCTGAACCGCCGCGATTTCCAAGACGTTTGGGAGGGTGGCGGGTCAGCCGTCAGGCCACGGCACGCCTGCCGTGCCAGGGGAGACCCGCCACCCTTTAGTTATGAAACCAGTTCTAGCGGATGTGCTGTTCCCAGAGGGCGCGGCTGTCGATGGGCGTCCTTGTTTCGTTGTACTTCGGGTTGGCCCGCTCAGGCGTGGCGCCGGCGGTGGTCAAGACGAGCGTATACCGGGCCCGCGTGGTCCAAGAGCGGGCCTCCCCGGCAAGGCACGGTGGCTACCGCATGAGGCGCGACGTATGGCAAGTCGTAGCGGCCTCCATCGGGGCAGAATCCGGTTGTGCCGCCGAATGCTATTGATCCTTGATCCACACGATGGAGCGTCCGCCGCGGTTTAGGCGGGCGTAGTTGGGAATGGCCGTCAGTGGCTTGCCGTCCGAGAATGTGCCCTTGATTACCAGCACCCCGCCCAGGAGATCGCCTTTCCATTCGGTCGCCAACTCGGAGGCCGGCCCGAGGACGGAGTTGACGTCCTGGTCCACGCTTTCGATGTTGTAGATCAGCGGGCCATAGCGCAGCGCCACCCGGCCGGCCGTCGCGGCAATCCGGCTGATCCCCTTGATGCGCTGGACCTTCATCGGAAGCACGAGGTCGATCCTGTCCCCGGCCTTCCACTCGCGCGTGAGAACGGCGTAGCCCCGCTCGACGGCGGGCGTGACGGCCGTACCGTTCACCGCCAGCGAGACGATGCCGTCGCAGGCCGGCGAGGCGGTGTACAGCGTGCTGACGTTTCGGTTCGGCACGCGAATCCGGACACTGAAACGCCTCGGCTCGCCCGGGTTCACCGTAATGGCGACGTTGCCGCTCCACGGGTAATCGGTGGCCTGCACCAGCGTGACGCGGGTGGAGGCGACGTTGTCGACCGTGACCGTGCTGCCGATGAAGAGATTCACGTAGAGGCTGTCGGCGCTCCTGGAGTACATCCAAGTCGGCAGGCTCAGCAGCGTGCGGGGTATGTTGCCCACGCAGCAGGGGCATACGTGCCAGGGATAGCGCCGCCCGCCGGAGTCCAGCGCGTTGGTGTAGAAGAAATTCTTCCCCTCCAGGTCGATGCCCCCGAGGATCGCGTTGTAGAGCGTCTCCTCGTACAGGTCCGCATACTTCGTTTCCTGGTAGGCGCGGTTCATCTTGTGCTGGAAGAACAGTTCGCCGCAGCCGGCGCACGATTCACAGTAAGCGTTGTTCGGAAGCGAGTAGTCCTTGCCGAAGCCCTCCGACGACTCGCCGCTGCCCACGCCACCGGTGACGTAATACTTCCGGTTGACGATGCTGTTCCAGAGCGACTTGACGGCGCTGTGGTAATCCGCATCGCCGGTCTCCATGGCGACGTCGGCCATGCCCGAATAAGAGTAGACGGCGCGGACGGAGTGGCCGACGGCTTCGTACTGCCGCGTCACCGGCAGATGGCTCTGGTCGTACTCATCGCCGCCCCGGCGTGAGTCGAGCAGGAATTTGGCCAGTTCGACGTACTTGCGCCCCTTGCCAGCGCCCTCTCTGGCCTCCACGAACCGGGCGAAGCGGACCAGCGTCTGCTCCAGTTCCTGGTGACCTTCGTACCAGGCTTTCTTCGGCGCCGGACCGATGTTGTCGCACCAGCAGTCGGCCAGGCGTTTGGCGGCTTCGTACAGCCTGGCGTCCTTGCCGCCGGTCATCACGTAGTGCGCCATCGCCGCTCCCATGAAGTAGCCGGCCTGGTAGCCTTCGTGGTCGTGCTTGTTGCTCCAGCGCCGTTGGCCCTGGATGGTGTACTGGGTGTGGAGGTAGCCGTCGCTCTCCTGGGCGCTGAGGATCTTGGGAATCCAGTCCTCCAGCGTCTTGCGGAGGGCGGCCTGCGCCTGGAGGATCTCCTCGTCGCCCTGCGCGTCGACCACGAGGGCGATGCACATGGATTCCAGCGTGTTATAGACCGCTGTGTTGGCGAAAACCGCGCCCACGTGCCTGGCAGGCTGACCGGCCAGTTTTCGGCCGGCCTGAACGAAGTTCTCGATGCCCCCCGAGCTGGTCTCGGGGTCGTCGATCTTTCGCACGCAGTGCGGAATCCAGTTGACGATGAGCGCCTTGGCCCGGCTACGCCAGAGGGGGCTGGTGAGGGAATAACCCGTGGTCGCCACCGCGTCCAGCGGAACCGCGGGCGGCGGCGGATCCACCGGGACCACGAGCGTAGCCGACACGCTCCGTTCCCCGTCATCCGCGGTCAGCCTCAGGACATAGTTGCCCGCTGCGGAAAACCGGGCTGTCGTCGACGCCGCCGTCGCGTCGCCGAAGGTCACGGTGCCAGGGCCGGAGTCCTGGCTCCAGCGAACGGCCGGGGCGGCCTTCGGCTTGCCGTCGTCCCTCACCGTTCCCTCAAGGTATGTCTGCCCGGGCAGCACGACCACCCGGTCCACCCCGGCGTTCACCGTAGGAGCGAAATTAGGCGAGCCTCCGCTGTCGTAAACACTCCACTCCAGAAGGCCCGTGGAGAACTTCTCCTGGCCGTCAAACTCCAGCCGGAGACGCGTCGTGCCGATCTCCGGAAAGGTTGTGGTGTTAAACGTGCTGGCGGCCAGGCCGAGGCCGCTCGCGCCGGTCACCGTAACGAAGGAACTGCCGTCCCAGTACTTCAGCCGGCACGCGGCCGGCAACCGCACCCCGCGCTGGTCGTCGAACCAGTACACGTCCATCCTGTTGGTCTTGATGGGCTGGCTCCACTCATACTGCACCCACTGCGTTCCGCTTTGAGGCCAGTTGCCGTAGGCCCCGCGGCTCTTGTCACCCGAGTTGGCAGGGGTGAAGCCGTCGTTGAGGGCCCTGAGGGTCTCGGAGCCGGAGACGAAGGAGGTCGAGGCGGCGGCCACGTCGGCCAGGTTTGCCCCCGGCCGGGCATCGGCGGAGACCGAGGCGTCGGCCCCCAGGGCGCCGGCGCAGAAGACGCTCACCGTGACGGCCGCCAACAGGCGGATGAAGGGTCGGATCATTCGCATCATCATGCAAGTGTTCCCTCCGGAGACTTCCTCCATCGTGCGGGGCAGGCCCATCAACTCCGCGCCCGTCGGCCGGTCTGAGGGGCTCACGCGATTGCCGCCATGGAGATGTCCGCCCCACAGCGCCAACCCATCCGCCTGGAACTCAACCCTGTCCACCACCCGGAGGTCTACGCGGCGAACTCGACCCTGTCAACGTAATATTTCCTCAATGTCGTAGCAGGATGTGGCACGGCAGCGGTCGAGCCACCCTGGCAGAGGTGTTGGGCATCGAAAGGGGCCGTAACAAGTGCCGGAGGCACGTACAAAGCGCGGTGGCCATCCTTGGCCACCGCGCGGCGGGCTCGCCTTCGCCCCTTCCGGGGCTGCCAGAAAATCCAGTCACACCCTCCCGGTCGTACCAAACGACAATACTCTTGCGTTTGGTGACACCAAACGCTAGAGTACCTGCCTATGGTCAAGCGACGATTCTGGCTGAACCTGATCGAGCAGGGCTGGCGGGAGAAGCCCGTTGTCTGGCTGGCCGGCGTGCGGCGGGTCGGCAAGACCTGCCTGTGTCAGAGCCTGCCCGACGTGGAGTACTTCGACTGCGAACTCCCGCGCGTGCGGCGGATGATGGAAGACCCTCAAGGGTTCCTCGATGGCCTGCGGGGCCGGCGGGTCGTCCTGGACGAGGTGCACCGCCTGGGCAACCCGTCGGAACTCCTTAAGATCGCAGCAGACCACTACGCCGACATCCGCGTCCTGGCCACCGGCTCCTCCGCACTGGGGGCATCGAGCAAGTTCCGCGACACGCTGGCCGGCCGCAAACGGGATCTCTGGCTGACGCCCATGTGCCGGGAAGACCTGCACGACTTCAAGCGGACCGACCTTCGGCACCGGTTCCTCCACGGCGGGCTGCCGCCTTTCTTCCTGGCCGG
>Ga0315288_10012704_pt1 | contig 10567 bp, 23 predicted proteins | sample YL17G11_20_MG_FD_203454 | JGI IMG/M metagenome (GOLD analysis project Ga0315288, IMG submission 203454) | Sediment microbial communities from Yellowstone Lake, YNP, Wyoming, USA - YL17G11_20 | ecosystem: Environmental > Aquatic > Freshwater > Lake > Sediment | place: USA: Wyoming | collected...
TTGCGGCACCGTGCTTAGGAATGGTACGGTTGTACTACTTGGTGGTTTGGGACTAGGGGCAACGATCCCGAGGTTTGTAGGCCAATCCTCGAACTGTCCACTCTTCTCGCCAGACGCCTTCCGGGTGCTGTATGATCAAGGTATGAAAAGACAAAAGACTATCTCGAAATATATTGACCGTGTCACATCGCCGAAGTGCGTAGTATTTGATATGGATGCCACGCTGTGCGTTCATGAATCCCAGATGGGGTTCTGGGACTGCGATAAATTCCCCCAGAATAAGCCGGTCGTTGAGTTGGCCAGGATGGTCAAACGCCACGGGTACGATATCGTCATCGCCACCGCCCGAGGCGACCGTTGGGCGAAACAAACGATCGCCTGGTGTAAGAAGCACGGCGTCGATCCTGCCGCCCTCTACATGAAGAATAACGACGTTAAGTCGACAGGTTCCGCCGCGAAAGGCGATCAACTCGTTGACATCGAGCGTTTCTGGAATATCGAATTCTGGGTTGATGACAGCCCGTTCAACGCCAAAGTCATTGAGGACCGCGGCGTTCACTGCGTTCGAATTTCAGACAACGATGAGTTCTGGGCTGGATATGGAGATAAGTGATATGAGAGACAAAGCAAGGGTACTCTCGTCGTTTATCGTCTGCGTCGCGTATTTTGTCACGCTCTATGTTGACACAACCATCGGTGCCCGGATCTACATCGTGGGGAACGCATTGGCTTTGCCCTACATGGTGAAGCATCGATGCTGGGATATCGTCGCATTGCTCGGTTTCTTTATAGTCGTAGGTCTGCCGAAGGTATTCGCGTGACACTTCGACAACTGTCCACTGATCTCCCCAAAGCCCTTCGAAGCCCCCGTATAATACATTCATGACAACCATCCTCAACCAAGGTAAGCTCCCCGCCGGCACCTACTACGTCGGTGACCTTTGCTATGTCGTCAATGACGACGACTGGTCCGACTTCTGCGAGCGCAGCTTCCCCGACTCCTATACCGAAGTCGTCGGTATCTTCGAGACATTCGAAGGAATCAACTACGCTAACTTCGGAACGAAATACGGAGACGGCGGGTACGCTGACTATAATGGCCGTAAGTACTCGGTCGACAGCGGGTCCATCGGCTGCATTCCCGTCTGTGCGTTAAGCGATGAGTTCGATTCTGAGGCCTCGGCTAAGCTCGGCAATATCATCGACTTTCCCGAGGCGTTTGAGGTCGGGTACGACGAGGAGACCGGCACCATCATATTCGGCAACGTCGAGATCATGACCGGTGACGTTGATGAGGATGAGGAAGACGAAGACACGGAGTCATATGACGAAGATTGACCCCAATGATCGATTCACCATCGACGACTACGCTTACGCCCTCGCTCAACTCACCGATGACTGCGAGTTCGAGTGGGTGAGACAGGCCACGGGTTTGTCTTACGACGAATGTGATAAGATCATGCAGATAGCGTACGCCGCACAACAGATGACATGGAAATGAAACCAAAATTCAGAGTCATTCTTGAGCAGGCTATCGAGGAGGGAGTGCGAATGGGGTATCGGCGCGCATTCAAGCATGTCGAGAATCCGTCAGAAGGCACGATCATCGAGCACATCGAAGAGCAGGTCATGAGCTCCATCTACGAGTATTTTACTTTTAACGAGGAAAATTTCTGATGACTAACCAACACCCGATCACCCCACCGCCGGAGCTGGTGAAGCAGTGGGAAGCCACAGCGTATTACGCTTGCCCAGTTCCCTATACCCATCACATTGCCCGTTGTGCCGCCCAATGGGGAGCCGACCAGGAGCTGGAGGGGTGTTGTAAGTGGCTCCCCAAGCTACCGCCATGGAGCGCCGAGGATCTTCGCAAACATCGTCGCCCCAATCCCCCGAGCTTGAAGAAGCAGGCGTTACATGATCTTGAAGCTTTAGAAAAAGACCTAAAACGAAACGGGATGGGCTTTGGCGCTGCCACCATTCGCCGCGCTCTGGAACAGCTATGAAACCATTCATATCATCCAGGGGAAAAGTGCTTGACTCATCATTCCTGACTGGATCAGGCAGAGTTATAGCCGAGGAGCTGATGAAGCCTGAAGGTTTAGTTCTCGAGAGACTGTTTAACTATTTGGGGGATCTAGACGACCGCTTAAACCAACTGGAGCGCAGCGATGACTAACTATCAAACAACCTTGCTTTTCGCGTTTGCCATTCTTGCCCTCGTTGCATGGAGCGTTAAATGACTGACCTATCCCCCGCCGCGCAGGCGGTCTACAACGCAGTGCTTGAAATTTGCCCTGCTCCCGCTGATGAGATTGCCGCCGCCGCCCTGCGGGCTGCTGTAAATATCGGCGAAAGCTACAACTACAGCAGTGCTGACACCCTTGATAACATCCTCGCCATCGCCGCCGAACTGGAGGCACAATGACCGACCCAAGCACCGTTAATGTGATCAAGGAGGAACTTCCTCAGCAAAGGGTCTATGATGAATCATTCACCGTGAAGAAACAACGGTGGGGAACATTCGTCTCCTACGATCTCGAGGGTGGCATCCTCATCACATCTCTCACCGAAGACTCATGTATCAACGCTACGCGGTGGTACCTTAAGGCGAGACAGGAAGGGTTCGAGGAACCCGTAGCGAACTACCAATCAACTGTGGAAGGAAAGCTGTGACTGACGGCCTAAAACTATTTCATGTCGACATCACCTACTCCGTGATGGTGGCAGCGAGCGACAGGACCGCCGCGGAAAAGTTCACGGAGGAGCAGTTGCGTATGATCACACAGGACGAATACGCGGACATCATGTGTACAGGACTGGTCACAAAGGTCAGCGAACCATGGAAAGGATCACTTCCTTGGGGCGATAACCAAAAATTCACTTGCGAACACTTTACTGGAGAAGCCTAATGACACTTGGCAAACTGTCCACTCGGCTCCCCGTTGGCTCCCGGCAAGACGTATAGTAGTACTATGAATCAAGACGACCTATGAGCCCATTCTATCCTGATTGTTACGATCAGTGGTCTCTCTGTAAATACACTTATGATGGGGACCATAAGTGTTTCGACACGCTCTTTGAAGGCACAGAGGAGGAGTGTCGTCAATACGCCTATGACAACTACTCGGATAAGGAGCAAACTGACATGTGTCTGATGGATTGGGAAGCCAGGGAGTGGGACGTATGAGAGCGGCTCTCTTTGCGATTTTCGCTATCGCGGTTGGGAATGCGACCCTCGTTCTTGCCCAACAGCCTTGCAATACGTCCTTCTGGACCTGGCAAGGAGGAGAGCGAGTAAAGGTCTGCTGCAACCAACAGAACTTCTGCACCACAAAATACGGAATTTACAACCAGTGATCCTACCCATCGTCCTAGCGACGGTAATCCAATATGACTTCCTTAACAGACCAGTTCCTGAATCGGATGCGCGGCGATGCGCAGCCGAAGTCGGAATCCCCTACGCTTCTGACAACTTCTCAGATGCCGAATGGCGACAATTCCAACGTTGCATCATCAGACGAACCAACCCCTAGGAAAACACACGTCGGTTGGGGCGAGACTGTAGGGATCGTCCTGGGAGTGGTAGCCGGCACGGTGCTTTCGATCCTTCTCGGAGCATTCGGTATTCACTGGATCCTTAGCCTAATTAAGCTAGGCGGTCTGACTTATTGGCAGATCGTCGGACTACTCGCCATCTGGGAGATGGTCAAACCCACCGCACACTCGAAATGACGGATTTCGCTACTTTCACTGAAGAGCAAGTTGAGTTGATCTACGACGCTGTTAAAGACCTGCAAAAGAGATACGGAAAGACGCATCCCTTCTATTCGCAGTGTGAGGGAGTGCTTACCCGCGCGCTTCCAGTCGTGAACACCCGCCGCCGCCGCTTGAACGCTATCTGTGATTCCTGATCACTTGATATCCCAGATAAGACTCATTTGATTCTCACGTGAGATATTGTTCTGACGGAGGATCTTATTCGACCCATCCTCTTTCTTCTCGGGCTCAATCCACTGGCGGTTTCCGTCGAGGGCTGCTGCGACCTCCGTCATCCAGTCATGGGCCGTAGTGGCAGGGACGTTCTGACATATGATGTTGATATCTTTCGTCGGCATCTGCACCTTCTCAGCAAAATCCTCAGGAAAACCCATCAACGCGAAGGCCTCCGATGTCATCAGCCACCGATCCTCATATGGGTGGAGGAGATACGGAAGCGTCTGCCACATCAGACTTCGAGTGTGATCCCACGCCAGCTTGATCGACTTGTCAAGGATGCAACTATCAGTCTCGAATTTGTACTTGGCGTGACGAAGGAACTTGTTCGTCTTCGGGTCTGAGATGGTGTCGATGGCATCATCGAACCAGTTGTTGTCTTTCACCACCCGAACGATGGTCGTCATCCGATCGGATGCTACCTCCTGCAGTATTCGCTCTTGACTATAACCATCGAATTTCGTCCGGATGTACTTCCAGATGTGATTTTGGCTTGGTGGGAGCGTAGTGTCTATGTTTACCTGATCGGTTATCGCGAACTTCCCGTCTTTTAGAAACTGGTGATATGGATTGTAAGGCTTTTTGATGTGATTAAGCGCGGGCACCTTATCGCCCTTCCACAGGAAGAAGAAGCTGCGAGTACGCTCCTGCGGCAACCCGTGATAGATCGACGATGTCTTGACCAGACTCATCGTGTAACCGTGTTCGAACGCCACCGCATTCAACCTCTCAGCGAACTCCTCTCCCATCCTTGTAAACAATCCCGGGGCATTCTCCACCATGATCGCCTTTGGCTTGAGATACTTCACGGAGTAGAGCGCCGCGTTGTGCATGTGAAGGTTGCTCGGAGCCATACACCCACGAGGATTCTTCGACTTCTCATTCTTGCCGGTGGATTGATTGGCGAGACTCAATCCAGCGCAGGGAGGCAGTGACGTGATGATGTCGACGTACTTCACTGGAAGTTGGTCCAGCGTGAAGTCCAGAAACGGCACGTCATTGAAGTATTTCAAACAGTACGCGTCATTCGTCGCGAATGCGCTACTCCACGAGGCTATCCACTCCGGTCTATTCCCAAGGGCCTTCGTGGTCCCAAGAACACTTCCGCCGACAAGCGGGATAATATGCCCGTGCGTATACGTCATTGGCGACGTCTGCCCCAAAACCCCATCCTAGTGAAAAGTAGAACAAGTGAACCTGTGACAGTTGGAGAAGTGGCATGTTAAAGGTCACTAGCCCCCAGTCGCAGAGTATAATAGAACTATGAACAACCCCATCGCAAGAGCCCGGGTCCTTTATGATAAGGGCTCTAAAGAGAACATCCTTCAATTCCTTCAGGAGATGGATCCTAATGGGTGCTGGACCGATGATGCGTCTTACGCCGAAGGTCTCGAACCGTTGACGTATGACGAAGCACTAATTGAACTCGAGGACATGATCAAGGAACTAGAATTTGAGATTGTGCCCGTATGACAACTGATCCGAACATCACCCCCGTCAATCTCGTCGACGAGATGAAGACGGCGTATCTTGACTATAGCATCGCGGTGCTGATCGGGCGGGCTATTCCGGACCTATATGACGGTCTGAAGCCTGTCACACGTCGGGTGCTTACAGCGATGAAGTGGCTGGGGCTTCGTCCCGACGGTCGCTATATGAAGTCCGCTCGTATTGAGGGCGAGACCATGGGCAAATTGCACCCGCACTCGGGTGCTTACGGCGCGATGGTTACAGCTTCCTCCGGGTGGACGAATAATCACCCATTGGTTGATGGTTGGGGGAACTGGGGCTCACCCACTGATGGCCCCGCCGCTCCTCGATATACTGAGGCGAAAATCACATCATTCGCCTGGGACGCACTTCTTCAAGACACCGATACGTGGGTCACACGGTCTAACTATGACGGGAGTCTGCAGGAGCCTGTACAACTCAATGTGAGACTCCCGCTCCTGCTTCTAAACGGGGGAGAAGGGATCGGGGTAGGTTATGCTACGAAGATCCCAACGCACAATCTTCGCGGCGTCGCTGCGGCTCTCCGTGCGCTTGTCGACGACAATATGATCCTGGCGAAGAACACTCTCGCGCCGGACTTCGCCACAGGCTGCGATATAGTCAAGGACGAGGGATTGGTTGAGTACCTGAACACGGGAGCTGGATCGATACGGATGAGGGCGATCTGCTCTCGTGAGAAGCTCGACTACGGCAAGCGCTCGAAACGTGACGGGTTGATATTCACTAACCTGCCACTTCACATCAACACCGAGCAGGTCGGGGAGCAGGTGAAGGAGGCACTTGAGAAAGGCAAGATCACCACTGTCGCGGATGTTCGGGACGAGACTGACCGGACTGGTGTGAGACTCGTTATCGTTCTCAAGGCTGGGGCTGACGTTGACCAAGCCGAAGCCGAGCTTTTCCATCATACCTCACTCGACACACGGTTCTCGGCACGAAACCTCGCGATCGACGGTGTGAAGCCGGTGCAATTGGCACCTCACGATATGTTGATCAAGTGGGCGGGTTGGCGTGATAGCCGACTGTTGGCTTCGCTCAAAGCTGAACTCGAAAAACGTAGGGCAAGACACGAAATCGTTCAGGGTCTTATCACCGCCATCACGATGATCGACGAGGTCATCATCCAGATCCGTGCCGCAAAAGACCGATCCGATGCCAAAGCACGGTTGGTCAAGATGCAGTTCGTGCCCGCCCAGGCTGACGCCATCCTGGAGATGAGGTTAGCGCAACTCACGAAACTCGATGACAAACAACTTCAAGCGGAGTCGAAGGAGATCCTTGCCCGGATCAAGGAGATCCTGATCCTGACATCGTCAGAGAAGAGGCGCCGGGATTACATCGTTAGCGAAGTGGAAACACTCGCCGAACGTCATGGGAACGCGAGGCGGTCCAAGGCTATCGACGTGCCCAACACACTCTCGGTTGAGACCGTAAGGGTGGGACGGAAGAGCGTCGAGGTCAAGGTCACCGGGCCAAAAACAAGGTTTATGTCGCTCGACGAGGAGAAAGGGATCTTCACGCAACTTAAGGGGCCACGCGGGGCGAATGTCACGGCGCAAGACGATCAGAAGCTGGTGGTAGTATGCGACAACGGTATGTTCTACAAACTCCCACCAAAACACAGCGGTCCCGTATCATCGGAACCCACGAGGGTTCTCGCACGTAGCAACACCGGGAAGTTGTCTGACACCCCGCTTATCGCCGTGTGGAAGACCGAGGAGGGTATCTTCGCCAATGTCATTCCATGGGAGACGCTAACGAAGACGACATCGAAAGGCAAACGGTGGTTGCCAGAAGGAGCCAAACTCCTGAGCCTTGGCAGTACTTACACGCTGAGGATGCAAGGACGAAGGAAGGATAGGGCGATCGGGATCAATACGGTTAGACCCCGTCCTGTCGGAGGTAAGGGCACGAAGCTCGCGAAGTTGGAGGAAGTGGCGGTGTGATGTTTGAGAGAGAGATGACGATCTCGAGCTCGAGAGAATTATGATTAAATAAATTATTTGTTTGAATAAGACTACTAATGGGTGGCGGTGCGAATATCTCTAAAACTGATAAATGGTATTATTAGCAATGTGAATAGTACGGGCGTACCTGTGCCACTTCGACAAGTGTCCACTAAACGCGCCGGGGCCCCTCAGGATCCTGTATACTAGATTCATGAACGAAACAACCTCTATGACTGCCGCCCCCGAACTGACTTTTCGCAAAGAACTCGAGATCGGCGTCATGATCGCCGGTGGTGAGTTGATCGTTGACTACGTTCTTGCCGGTAGGATCGACTCGAGCGAGATCCGTTACTTCCTCCGTAGAGTGGTGAATGAGATCGGCATTGGCCACACTGACGAGTATCTTGCCGAAGTGACTACGCACCGTGTCCTTCATGAGCTGAGTGGCCGGTTCTGAAACTGTCCACCAAAGCCCCATGGGGCTCCCGATTCGGTGTATATTAGATTCATGAACGAAACAACCACGACCAATACACAACTCTCCCCCGCTGCCCAAGCAGTGCTGGATGCTGCCGCCGACGTTTATTGGGACTGGTCCGACATGTCGCCTGCGTCTTCTTCGATAATTGCCGCCGCCCTTCGCGCTATTGTCGATCAGGCACATCCAAAAGTCCACATTGAAGATATTGACTACGTTCATCAAATGTATGTTGATGGATGGAAAGATGCTCTTGACACTATCCTCAACATCACCGACGAACTGGAGACCCACTAATGACTAAAGTCTACCTCATCGAGGTCCGCGGCAACGACTACTACGACCAGTTTGAATTCTTCGGTGTTTACGCTGACAAGTTCCGCGCTGAGTCTGTTGCTCTCGAGCTTCGCTGCAAAGTCGAGGACAACGACGATCCGTGCGATGACGGCGAATTATTCTACGAGGAAGTGATCGTCTCTGAAGTCCCCATTCTCTAAAACAACCATGAACTACACTGACAAATTTTTCGAGAAGATCTTCCCGTTCTTTTTCGGTGGGATGTTTATCATCGCGGTTGGGGTAATTATCGCGGCTCCGGCGATGAACTATATCTCCGCGGCCAAGCTCCAAAAGTCTATCAATGCCCAGTGCGGCACCGATTATTCGGTGGTAGACGTTCTTTTCAACGGCGAGCGACTCACGAGCCTCTGCCAGATCAAAAATCAACAGATCACCGTTAAGTGAACAAACAACTATGAAACTCTACAATCCCTCGACCCAGATCATGGTCGATTTCTACCCCATCCGCCCGGCTTACGGCGAGTCTGTCTCGAAGGAGTGGTTCCTCAAGGTCGTTGACTTCGGCGGTCGTACCTCCAAGTCGTTCAAGAACCGCGTCGAGATGAATCTCGAGGTTAACGACCGCATCGATAATCACGGATACGGCGTAGCCGGTTTCAATACGGAAGCCGAGGTCGCCAATCCTTTCGCGGGAGCATGCTGATGAACTGGAGAACTGTGCTTGAGCAGACACTACTCGACATGGATGACGAGCTCGAGATGCTTGTGATCAAGGCGAGACAGCGGCCAATGGCGCCTAAAGCGGTTCCGATCGACCACCCGGTTTTCGACCGCGAATTTGACAGTGGTTACGGTGGATCCGAAGGTTGTTACTTCACGGCGTGGGGCCACAAGTATGTCTACTTCCCGGCTGTCTATGACGGCTCGGAGTGGATGTCTTTCGTTCCGCGCAACCCGTGTTTGCAGGCGACAGAGCACATCGGCGGTGAATAAAGTGTTTTTGAGGGTCTTAAGTTTGTTCAATGGACCCGAGGGAGCATCGGACCTTTCTGTATTGCGACAGTGTGCTAATTGCGGCGAAGAGAAACCTTTGGATAAAGAGCACTATCAGGTAGTTAAACTATTTAGGACCGGATTCTCGTATTACTGTAACGTCTGTGACGCACCAAAAAGAAGAAACTGAAGAGCGCGATTGGAGGCATTACGTCACTCTGATCGGATTAGCTATCGAGGATACCATTCCGAACCCGTCGGAGATCGAGACACTCGATGCGGTAAGATTACTTGTGAGAGAGGTTAACGCCTTACGCAGAGCCGTTGGGCTTCAATCCTACTCCCAATTAGCCAGACAAGAGGAATCTGAGGAACAACGATGGGAAGACCAGTAGACAGGAACTCCGACTTCATGCTAACCGAGCACGGGACCGACCGTCTCATCACCGACTATAACTCACTCGACATCGCGAGGGAGTTCATGATTCGTTATGATAAAGCACTTCAACAACTTGCCGATTCGCCTAGCATTCGTAACGCCGACGATTATGACGATTGGGAGTATGGCACTGAACCGATCCCTGATGACCACACATGGACAAGAAAACGCAGTTCATAGAGGCCACACTCGACTGGGCGGAATCCCGAATCGAGAAGTTGATCAACGAGGATAGATTGGACGATGCGCTGTCAATTGGACATGAGTTTCACGAGTGGTCGAGAGCGCTATTAGGCTTTGACCATGACCTTGAGTACCCGGTAGACACCTGACGAACGGGCCTAAGGAGTCCCCATAGGCCCTCTTGATCCCGTATAATTGATCCATCAGCAACTAACCATGACCGAAACCGACAACCTCGCCATTGATCGCATTGAGCATCTCGTCGAACGCGCTGCGTTTCATGCGAGAGAAGGTGATGACTCTCTCAAGGAATTTCTCCTTGCGGAAGCGAAGATCCTTTCGATGGTGATGGATGGAGCGGATCAGGTATTTCAGATGAAGTATCACCGCTACACCTCCGACTCTTTCGGTGTGGCATTTGAGATTACGCACGGCGATAACGAGTTGATGTTCGGCGGGGTGTGACTATGACATCGATCCAAACAACGGGCTCTCATGACATCGTTGACGACGAGTTCTCCTTCACGATGTGTTTTGGGGATTCTCCCACACTCACATTTGAGGGACTAACGCGGGACCAGGTTCGCGATATGAGGGACTGTCTCGACGCGATGTTGTGGCATGAGCAGGATTCTGACTACAGCGAAACGCTTGATGGAATACGAAAGACAGTCGGACCTTACGTCTCTGTGATGAATGAAGAAACTGCTGCAGTGG
>Ga0315288_10012705_pt1 | contig 10567 bp, 6 predicted proteins | sample YL17G11_20_MG_FD_203454 | JGI IMG/M metagenome (GOLD analysis project Ga0315288, IMG submission 203454) | Sediment microbial communities from Yellowstone Lake, YNP, Wyoming, USA - YL17G11_20 | ecosystem: Environmental > Aquatic > Freshwater > Lake > Sediment | place: USA: Wyoming | collected...
CGTCACGCTGGCCGTCGCCCGCCCCGGCCTGGCGGCGGGCGCGGGCGGGGCGGCCGCCCTGGCGGCCGTCTGCGCCGCCCTGGCCGCGGAGGGCCGGGTCGTCTTTGCGCCCGCCGGCCCGGACCTGCCGCCTGAGAAGGGCGTGGAAGTGTACGGCGTGCCGGGCGGGGGCGGCCTGGCGCGCGGCCTGGTCGGGGCGGGGGCGCAGAGGGGTGGGCCCGGCCTGGCCGCTGCGCCGGGGGGAGTGCTCCTGCTGGCGCTCGTCCACCGCCGCCCCGGCCTGGAGCCGGCCGCCGCGCCTGGGGCGGCGGCGGCGCCGCCCCCCGCGCCAGGGCCTCCAGCCCCCGCGGCCGCCCCGCCCCCGCCCCCGCCCCCGCCCCCGCCCCTTGACTTTGCCGCCCTCGCCCGCCTGTCGGCGGCCCTGGGCGTGACGGTGCCGCCCCCGCCCCAGCCGTACGTCCCGAGGGGGCAGGCGGCGGCGGCGGCGCCCCGGCCCCAGCCCCAGCCATACGACCCGCGGGGGCAGGCGGCGGCGGCGGCGCCCCCGCCGGGCGGCGGGCGCGGGCGGTGGGACCGGCCGCCACCTCAGCACCAGCAGCCGCCAGGTGGAGGAGCGACAGGGCAGGGTTGGTGGGAGAGGTGAAGAGCATGGCAGCATGGCAACACGCGCACGCCCCGCACCAAGTTTTTTATAAGAGGCAGAATTTGAGACGTGCACGACCGGGTGCTGTGTTTGTGTGTGTGTGTGTGCGAGCGCGGCGGGCGGCGGAAGTAAGAGAGGCTGTTTTATTGCATTGAAGACTAAGCGCGCGCACAGCAGTGGGGGCTATCTCGTCTACCTCTCCCTAAATCCCTTAAATCCCGCGGTCCGCGACACCAAACCCCCGCCCAATCCCATACGTCAGCGCCATCGCCGCCGCCCCTCCAGCCAGCACGCGTCCCCCTCCCCGCCACCATGGCGCCCCACCCAGCACCGCGCCCAACACGCCAAACCCGAAGAGCGCGGTGCACGAGGCGGCAATCAGGGAGGCCAGGCGGGGGACGACCGGCTTGATGAAGGCCGCCGCCAACAAGGGGATGCCCGCCCCGAGCGTGAAGGAGAGCGCGGACGACGCCGCGGCCTGGACCGGGTTGGCCAGGGCGTCCACGTCGATGCCCAGCTCGTCCCGGGCGTGCGCCCGGACGACATCATGGGCTGTCAGCTCCACCGCCACCTGCCGGGCCAGCCCGGGCGACACGCCCCGGGCCTCATAGATCGCCGCCAGCTCCTCCAGCTCCGCGGCCCGGGCGGCAGGGCCTTTCTGCTGTTCGGCGACCTCCTTGGCGATGTCGGCCAGCTCGGCGTCGCTAAATTAAAAGAGAGATAGATGAAATGAGTGATAGAAATGGAGGGCGAAGGTCTCTTTTTTGTCTCTATTCTCTCTCACCGCTGGCTGCTCATGGAGATGTACTCGCCCACCGCCATTGAAAGGGCTCCCGCGACAAGGCCGGCTATGCCTGCCAGAACAATGACGCGGAGCTCGTCACTGTGTGTGTGTGAAGAGCGGGGAAGAGAGAGGTGAGGGCGGCGGGGGCCGTGGGGAATGAATGATGGGAGGGGAGACAGGAGAGAGAAGCGAGGTGGTCGGGTTGAGGTGGTGGTCGGGTCCGTCGGAGAGGACACCCCCCTGCCCCCGCCCTCGCCCCCTGCTCTCTGCTGCTCTCCGCTCACCTCCCGCCACCCACACCCAGCATCAGGCTCGCAGTCGACACAAGCCCGTCATTAGCCCCTAGCACGCCCGCCCGCAGCCAGGGCGCCCGGTGGGCGTAGTGCTCGTGCTCGTCATCCGACTCGTTGGCCCGAGCTTTCGCGTCGGTCGCCCCGACTGCGGCGAACGGCGCGGCCCCAGCGGGTGGCGGGGCCTCAGCATCGTGGCGTAAATGCAAGCGGCGCTCCTGGAAGGGGTGGCGGAAGTTCCGGAGGCCGCCCGCAGGCTGGGCGGGCGAGGTGGAGGTGTCGGGCATTTGGCCAAAGTGGAAATGAAAAGGACTCATCATTTTTCCTTTTCCTTTTCCGAGCGTCCCACCAACCCACAGGGGGGGGCCGCGGTGAGAGAGGATAGAGAGGTCACACGCGTGCCTCTCATCTCCTCTCAACCCCCACAAAAAAACCACCCCAATGCCGCCCGCCGCACCCCCGGGTCGGAGGCGGCGGCGGCGCTGGGCGGCGACAGCGGCGGCGGCGTTGCTGGCCTTCACCTCCTCTGCAGCCGCCTCCCCGCCATCCTCCCGCGCCACCACCCTCGGACCCGACCACACGGTCGGCGGCGAGTGTGAGCTGTGGGTAGCCAAGGCTGGGCAGGCGCCCGTGTACGGGAGCTGCAGCGCTGGGTGAGTGTGAGGGGCAGGCGTGTCGGTTTCATGCAAATGCGCGGGTGGCAATAGTTGTGTGGTGGGGAGGCGGCTCTGGCCCTCTGCCACCCCTCCACCCATGTCCGATGGAAATGTCAGTCATCGATTACGCGGGCAGGATGGATGGGGCGTGGTGGCTTGAGGCTCGCTGCTCGCGGGGCGGGAGGGTTTTTGAGAGGCTAGGGGGCCCCCGCCCCGCCCTCACGCATCGGCACGCCCGCGCGCTCTCACCCTTTCTTTCTCCTCCCATTCCCCACCTCCCAGGCCCGAACCGCCGCCGACCACCCTGGAAACGTGAGCAGCGGGATGACATGCGTGTGTGCGGGGTGTGAGGAACCAACGGGCATGGAGCGGAGAATGAGTCTAACAGCAAAAAAGAAAGGAGAGCGCACGCGCGCGCGGGGGCGCGGGGGAGGAACAACCCCGCTCGCCTTTCGGCGGCGCCAACCTGGCCACCCTCCTCCTTTCCCTTACCATCCAAAACCCCTTCCTCTCTCCCCTTTCATTCCCCGTCACCTCCAGTTGGCTCCTCCGCTGGCGCCCCGCCACCGCCCCGCCCTACGCCTCCACCTGCGGCCCAGGCGGGTGGGTGGCCACCTTGGGCGGCGGCGACGCAGCCTCGACCTGCGTCGCCACCTTCCCCGGCGGGTCCCTCGGCCCGGGCGCGTTTGCGCTGGCCGCCACGCGCGCGACCCTCCGCGCCGCGCTCGCCTCGCCAGCCGGCGCCGGCCTAGAGAGCGTCCACCTAGACCGCGGGGTGAGCGCGGCGCCCATCGCCGCCCCCGTGCCCGGCCCGCCCGCCGCGCAGAGGAGGAAGCTGGCCGCAGCCGCCCCGCCCGCCCCGGCAGCCGCAGCGGCCGCCCCCAATGCTCCCGGCAAGGCACCCCCGCCCGCCCCGAACGATGCGCGCACGCTCTACGAGCAAGCCCCCGCGCCCTGGCCCCTAGACCGCCTGGACCAGGCCGCCCTGCCCCTGGACGGCCGGTACCGGTACCGGGGCCTGGGCGCGGGCGTCCACGTGTACGTCGTGGACACCGGTATCCGGACCTCGCACCAGGAGTTTGGGCCGCCCGACCCAGCAGCGCCGGGGGCGCCGGCCTCCCGCGCGGACGAGGCCTTCTCACCCCTGCCCACCGGCACCCCCGGTACCGACTGCAACGGCCACGGCACGCACGTCGCCGCGACGGTGGGCGGGCTGACGTACGGCGTCGCCAAGGGCGTGACACTGCACGCGGTGCGGGCCCTGGAGTGCGGGGGCAACGGCTCGGTCTCTCGAGTCATCGCCGGCCTGGACTGGGTGCGGACCAACGGCAAGCGCCCCGCCATCGTGGTCATGGCCCTGGGCGGCGACTCCCAGTACGCCCTGGACCTGGCCGTCCGGGACCTGGTCGACGCCGGCATCGCCGTCCTGGTCGCGGCGGGCAATGAGGACGGCGACGCGTGCGCCAAGTCGCCCGCGCGCGAGCCCTCGGCCGTGACGGTCGGCGCCACGGCTCCCGACGATGGCCGCCTGTGGATGGAGGCCGGCGTCGCCTCCAATTACGGGCCCTGCGTCGACGTGTGGGCGCCGGGCGCGGAGATCCTGTCCGCGGCGGCGGGCGCGGACGATGCGACCGCCTTCCGCAGCGGGACCTCCCAGGCCGCGCCCTTTGTGGCGGGCGCGATGGCCCTGCTGCTGGAGCAGGACCCGGGCCTCTCGCCCGCCGCGCTCATGACCGCCCTGGCCGGCGGCGGCGTGTGGGGAGCCGTCCACGAGCCGGCGTCGTCGGGCGCGTTCAACGCGGCCGCCCTGGCCGGGACGCTCAACCTGCTCGCCCGGGCGGGCGGCCAGCCCGCGCTTCGCGTGGAGCCAGAGTCCCTGGCCGTGGAGGGCGGGGCCGGCGGGTTCGGGCCCTACTCGGTGGCCGTCCGCCTGGCGCGGGCGCCGCTGGGCCCCGTCACCCTCACCCCCTCTGTCACGGACCCGGCCCGGGCGAGCCTGAGCCCGGCGTCCCTGGTCTTCACGCCCGAGGACTGGGCGGCGCCCCAGGACGTCACCCTGGACGTGGCCGCCGGCCTGTGGGGCCCGCCGGGGGGCGGGCCCTTGTACCTGGACCTCGCCCTGGCCGCCCCCGGTGATGCCTCCTTCGATGGCGCCCGCCCGCGCGTGCGCGTGGGCGACGGGCGCGGCGATTCCGTGCTCTACCCCAAAGTCGTGCGCGGCCTGCCGTTCAGGGAGGCCGGGTCGACCTATTTTTACCAGGACTCGTACACCGTCTCCGCCTGTGGCGCCGTGCCGGCCGCCAATGTGTCCACCTCGCCAGCCGGCCTGGGCTTGGTGGCGACGGCCTCGCTCGCCCAGGCGCCGGCGGGCGGGTTTGAGGACGCGCCAGGGGGCAAGGACGTCGTCTACTATTTTGCGCCTGTCGCGGATGCCATCCTGACAGCCTCCCTGTGCGGCGGCCCGGGCAGCGGCGGTGGCGCCGCCGGGGACGGCCTGACCGGGGGCGGCTTTGACGCCAAGCTCTTCATCCTGGCCGACCTGGGCGGCCCCGCCACGCCGGTGACCGGCCCCGCCACCCCCGCCACCCTCGTCGCCTGCTCGGACGACGCGTGCGGCTACCAGCCCCGCGTCTCCTGGGCGGCGCGGGCCGGGGTCGGGTACGGCATCGTCGTCGACGGCTTTGGCGGCAAGTTTGGGGCGTACACGCTGGACGTGACGGCCGCGCCGGCCGGGAGCGGGCCGGCGCCGGGGCCGGGCAACGCGGGGCCGCCGGCCGCCTCCACCCCGCTCGCGGGCACGCCCCCGCCGCCCGGTTTCGGCCTGACCTGGCCGGCCGTGGCGCCGTCTCTGGTCACCCCGCCCCCCGCCGGCGGGTCTGAGCGGACGGCCCTGGCCGCCCGGGTGGCGGCAGCCAAGGGTGGCAGCGGCGGTCCAGGCGCCGGCGGGGGCGCGCCGGGCGGGCCGGGCGGGGGCGGGGGCTGGCGCGGCAAAGCCTACCCGCCCCCGCCCCCACCCACCCCGCCGCACAAGCCGACCTCCTCCCGGCGCCTCCCCCCTCCGGCCCCGCCCGCCCCGGTCTACCGGCCCGTGCCCATCGGGTCGGCGCCCGCTCCCGCATCCCCGGGCGGCGTGCGCGAGCCCCGCCTCGCGGCCAGCCTGCCCGGCGTGCGGGCGCCCCAGCTGGGGCTACCCTTTGGCGCGACGAGCGCTGGCGGCTTTGGGGCGGGGCGCGGCGGCGGCGCCGCCGGCAACGCGTCCGCCCCGCACGCCGCGCCGGTCATGCTGCCGGGCGTGGTGAGCGGGACGTCCTGCACGCCCCTGCCCGACTGCACGTCCGTCGCGGACGTGGCCATCCTGTGCGCGGCGCCGGGCGGGGCCCTACCCCCGCCGTCGGCCTGCGAGGCGCCCGACCTGGCGGCTGCGGCGGGTGGGGCGCCCTCCACCTGCGCCCACCCGGACGCGGGCGCCTGCGCGGCCGACGCCGCCGCCCCGCGCTGGGCGGCGGGGCCCTGGGGCGCATGCTCTGAAAAGTGCGGGGGCGGGACGGCCCGGCGGGAGGTCGCGTGCGTGCGGCCGGGCGGGGGCGGCGCCGCCCGCACGCCGGCCCCCGCCGAAGGCGCGTGCACGACCCCGCCCCCCGCCCCCGCCCGCCCCTGCAACCCGGCGCCCTGTTCCGGCCCGGCCGACCCGGGCCCCGCCGTCTGGCGCATCAGCCCCTGGTCCAAGTGCGATGTGGAGTGCGGCGGGGGCGGGGTGGCCCGCCGGGACGTCGTGTGCGTGCGCGCGCGGACTGGCAAGAAAACGCGGACGGACGCCGCGTGCGGCCCTGCGGCCTCCTCCCCGAAGCCGCCCTCCCGTCGGGCATGCGGCGGCCAGCCCTGCGACTTCTGTGGGGCCCAGGCTGCAATGGGCCCCGGCCGGGGCTGTTCCGGCCGGGGCGCCTGCACGGGCGGGGCGTGCGCGTGCGTGGACGGGTGGGGCGGCCCCTTTTGCGAGGTGCCGGCCGGGTGCCCGGCCTCCCTGGCCCGGGCGGCCGCCGCGGCCGCCAACGCGACGGCGGCGGGCGGCCCCGTCGTGGCGGCGGCCACCCTGCTGCGCGCCGTCAACGCGGTGTCCGGCGAGTGCTGCCCCGGCCCGGCCGTCGACGCCCGCACGGGCGAGTGCTGCCCCGGCAGCGCGGCCGCGCGCGACGCGGGCGGCGCGTGCTGCCCCTCGGGCAAGCTGGACGCGTGCGGCGTGTGCGACGGCCCCGCCCTGGCCGTGGACGGGCGCGGCGGCTGCTGCACGTCCACCACGCTGGACGCGACGGGGCTGTGCTGCCCGTCGGGGCGGCTGGACGCGTGCGGCGTGTGCGACGGCGACGGCGGGGCGTGCGGGCTGAGCCTGGCCGTGGACGCCGGAGGGGGGGGGGGTGCGGGCGGCGGCGGCGGCGGCGGCGGCGACGCCCGCCCCAACCCGGACACCGTCGCGGCCGCTGTCGCGACCGCGCTGGGCGTCCCTCCGGCAGCCGTCTCGGCGGCGGTGCGGCCGGGCGGGCCGGCGCGGCGGCGGCGGAGGCTGGCGGCCGAGGGCGGAGGAGGCACGCCCTCGTCCTCCGAATACACAACCCTCGACGTGTCGGTCGCCCCCGGCACCCGCTCCGAAGCCGCGCCCGCCTCCGTCCTCCTCACGCCCGCGGCCGCGGCCGCCCTGATGGCCGGCCCCCGGGGCGCCGCCGCCAACCTGACCCTGGCCCGCGGGCCCGCGGCCGCGCCGGCGTGCGGCAACGGCGTGTGCGAGGCAGGGGAAGCCCCCTGGGCGGGCGGGGCCTGCGGCGCCGACTGCCCGCTCGCCCTCGCGCCCTGCCCGATCGCGGACGACGGGATCGGTCTGCCCTGCTCCGGGCGGGGCCGCTGCCTGGCTGCCGTCCCAGCCCCGGGCGGCGACGCCGACGCCGACAGCGCGCGCGGCGCACACGCACACGCAAATGGCGACCCGGCCTGGGGCGTGTGCGACTGCTGGAGGGGGTACGCCGCCCGGGACTGTTCCGCCTGCGCTTCGGGCTTCTACGTGTCGGCGGGGGCGTGCGTGCCCCTACCACCGGGCCAGTTAGCGGCGTTCACGGCGGCGGGCGTCCGGCGAGCGCCGGTGAGCGACGGGGCGGCGGGCGCCACGACGCGCGGCATGCACCGCTGGTCTACGGGCGCGACGGTCGGCGTTGCCCTGGCCGGGGCGGCCCTCGGGGCGGGCCTGTTGGGCCTGGCCGCGGCGGCGGGCGTGGCGGCGGCGCGCAAGCGGCGGGCGAGCGCCAGCGGTGGGGTGGGGGGGGGGGTCTTGCCGCCGGGCGACGCGGCGGAGGCCGGGAAGGGCGGCCTGGGGCTGGGCAAGATGGCCGGCGGCGGCGGTGGCGGCGGCGGTGCGGGTGGAGCGACGACCAAGTCGCCGCCCGCCGCGCCGCCTGCCGCGCCGCCCGCCCCATCCCGGCTACGGTCCGCCCTGACCATCCCGTCCATCACCTTCTCGGAGCCCGCCTCGGAGGCGGATGCCGCGGGCGGGTGGGCCGCGGCAAGAGGGAGGGGGGGATGAGAGAGAGGGAGTGAGGGGGGGAGGGGGGGGGGGGGTCTTCTTTTGGTTCTGTAGCCTTTTAAAAAAAAACAATGATGAACACACGGGCGAGAGAGGCGGCGCATCCGTGCGTGCGCGCGCTTGGGCGGGGCGACGGATAAGAGAGAAAGGTTTACACACCCACGGGCGTGGGGGTTGGCCAAAAGGCAACGACCCTCTCCCCTTTCCTCTTTTTCAAACCCCGTCACCCCCCAGCACACACACACACACGGCTGCGACAGGGAAAGCAACGCAAGCAGGCGGCAGGCGTCAGCCGACAGCCCCTATTGCATGCCCCTCACCTCGGTCCGCCCTTGCTTACATACAAAAGAAAACACACACACTCATTCACACGCACACCAAAAAAAGTGGGGTCCGTTGTAGAGAGGTTGAGCGCGGTTTTTTTCTCTCTCTGTTCCCTCCCGGTTGTTTCCTTTGGGTTAATAATAAGCGCAGCACCAGTCAAGCCCGCTCTCTTCCCATTTCCCCCACGGCTCGCCCTCAGTCCTGGAAGCCGCGGAACAGAGCGAACCCGCCGATTGCCGCCGACGCGGCCGCGCCGCCGTAGCCGATGTCGTGCTTGACCGCGCCGCGGCGCGCGTCGTACGCGGCCTGCACGGCGGCCGCGGACCAGGCGACGCCCGTCGCCTTGAGCAGGTTCTTCTTGGTGGCGGCGTCCGCGTCCCGGGCCAGGACGGCGGCGGCGGTCGAGCCCAGCAGGGCGATGGCCGCCCAGCGGGTGGGCACGTCGGAGCGCAGCGCGCCAAACGTCTCAGACACGGCCGCCGGCTTCGCGCCCAGCAGGCCGCCCAGGATACCGGTGCCCAGGGCGGACGCCAGGAGGGCGGTATCGTCGGAGGCTTCAAAGGCGATGCCCATGGTGGGTGGGTGGGTGGGTGGGTGTTGGAGTGGGTTTGGGAGGAGGAGGAAAGGGCTGTGTGGGTGTGGGGAGGGAGAGGAGGAGAGGAATGAGGGGGGGTCGAGAGGAGGGTGGGGGCCGGCGAATGCGCCAGCTCACGCACGGCAAGCCTTTATCGGGCGGGCGGGTCCACCCATGGGCCGGGCAGGTGCGTGAATCCACCAGGATGCAAGCCTGGGGCATAGTGCAACACCCCGCCCATCCCCGCAAGCGTTCAGCGGGCGGGTTCAAGCACGCTCAAGGCCCCCGGCCGGGCCGGCTGCAAGGCCGATGCCAGCAAAAACCCACTGGGGCGGGGGCGGGGCGGGGGTGGCGGCAGCGTGCGGGGACTGGCGCTGGACCAACGCGCCCACACTCAACACCAGTGCGTAGAGTAGTGGGTGGCCTGGCATGCGGGGCGCTGGTGTAAAGGAACAGGTTGCGAGCTGGGGTCGCCAGTTCAGGACGCGCGTGCACACCTTGAGAGGAATGGAAGAATGGGGGCTGCGAGAAAAAAAAAAAGAGGGCGAGGGAGGCGGGCCTTCTGCCTCTTTTCTTTTCCACAATCCTCTTTTTTTCTCCGCGCCACACACGCACCCCACCCCACCCCCACCCCGAAATGCCGCCACCCAACGCCTCCAAGCCCGGCGCCGCTTTCGCCCTCGTCCTCTTCCTAGACTGGCTGAGCTATGTGAGAGGGTGAGTTGCATGGAATATGGAGAGAGGTGGCGCAGCAGAGCGCACCGTGGCGGGTTTCCTTGCATGCGGTGCGCGCGCACGAACGCGCGCGCGGGCGCGCCCGCGCGTGCCGGGCTCCACTTATATCTGTCCCAGGCTCGGGCTCAGACGCCTGACCCATGCGACAGACGTGTGAGAACCGCGAGGCGGGTCTCCCACAATCGAGAAAGGGGGACCCGAGGCCGGTCACACGAGCCATTGTCCGACGGCGCGCGCTGCTCTTCTCCAACCCCGCCCCCTCTCCCTTCCCCTCTCCCTCCCGTTAGCCAACCCGTCGCCGCCGCCGCCGGCCTGGCCGCGGCGCTGCGCCCCGCGGGCGCCGCCCTCGCCTCCTTTGCCAAGGACTCCGGCCTCGGCCCGGAACTGGCGAAGGCTCTGCCCGCCGCGGCGGGCGCCCTGCCCGGCGGGGCGGGCGGCTTCCAGTCGCTCACCTCCCAGCCCTCCGCCGCCCACGCCGCGGCGGACGCGGCGGCCGCGCCCGTCTTCTCCGGCGAGCAGTCAATCCTGGCGACCGTCCCGGGCGGCAACGGGCACTCGGTCTTCGGCCGCATGGGCTCCGCCCCGGGCACGCCCCTGACGGCGCCCGGGTCGGCGGCGCCGGGGTACGCGCCTGAGGTGTACAAGCCGTCCTCCGCGGCGGAGCCGGGGGGCGGCCCGTCGGCCGCGTCGGGGGACCGGCTGGAGTCGACGGAGCTGGTGCCGGGGGCCATGGCCTTCCCCGGGTCAGGGGTGAGTGAGCGTCGGGAGTGTCCAGTGTGTGCGGTTTTTTTTTTTTTTTTTTTTCCCTGGGGTTTCTTTCTCTTCATGTGCCCATGACTCTCCTCACACTCCCTCTCTCCCCTCTCTCCCCCTGCAACACACCAAAATCAATGCACAGGCGGCCCCCAAACAGCCGCTGTACCCGACCAACGACGAGGGCACCGGCCCCGCGCACGTGGGCGGCGGCGGCTTCCAGCCCCTGGGCACCGCCCTGG
>Ga0315288_10012707_pt1 | contig 10566 bp, 8 predicted proteins | sample YL17G11_20_MG_FD_203454 | JGI IMG/M metagenome (GOLD analysis project Ga0315288, IMG submission 203454) | Sediment microbial communities from Yellowstone Lake, YNP, Wyoming, USA - YL17G11_20 | ecosystem: Environmental > Aquatic > Freshwater > Lake > Sediment | place: USA: Wyoming | collected...
TATGCTGCCAAAGAATCTTTAAATAAAGGATTTTTTGTGAATATAAATTATTTGGAATAGATTTTTATATATAAAAAAGGAAAAGTGAAGATATACTCTAATAAGAATAAAATAATATAATGAATATAAACTGGAATAAGGAAAGAAACAATACTAAAGTAGATATGCCCAATGTAAACTGCACTAAACAGGAAGGCATTGAGAAAAATTATCGTTTGAAGCCGTGTAGAGCGAAATGCCTACGCACGGAATTTTAGAGGGGGCAATGGAAACGGAGCAAGGTTAGGATAGTGAGGCACTGTCAATCGAAAGGGATAGTAACAGATATGCTTAACCTAAACTATTCGCGCCGTTGCTCTAATCGGTGGACGCTAGATGAATTAATTATCTATCTCCTACTCGATCTTTTGGTAACAAAAATGTTTTAGCTTAAAATAAGTAAATTATTTAAGAACAAAATAAGAAGGAGAGATTTTATATGAAAAAGAAATTAGCTATTGTAGGAGGAAAAAGAACTGTACCTGAGGGCTTACAAATAAAATGGCCAGTGGTAACTCAAGAAGATAAGGATGCCGTGATGAAAGTTCTTGATAGAAATATTTTTTGGGGACCTTATGCTCCTGAGGTAGTAGAATTAGAAAAAGATTTCGCTAAATATATTGGAGCAAAGTATTGTATTGCTTCAAACAGTGGGACAGCTGCCTTGCATATGGCTATAGCGGCTGCAGGAGTTGGCCCAGGTGATGAGGTAATTACCTCATCATTTACATTTTTATCTTCGGCAACTTCTGTTTTGCATCATAATGCTATACCTGTATTTGTAGATATTGATCCCAAAACTTTTAATATTGATCCAAAAAAAATTGAAGAAAAAATTAGCTCAAAAACTAAGGCTATTATACCTGTACATATTCATGGGTTGCCAGCAGATATAAATGAGATAAATCAGATTGCTAAAAAGCACAATTTAGTAGTGATAGAAGATGCTTGTCAGGCTCATGGAGCAACATATCATGGCAAGAAAGTAGGAAATTTTGGTGATATGGCTGCTTTCAGTTTAAATACTTGCAAGAATCTTCCTGGAGGAGAAGGAGGATTATTCATTACCAATAGTAAGAAATATAGAGATGATGCTAATATGGTGCGTATGTTTGGGGAAGATATAAAACCTGGAGAAGTAAGAGAATACAATGCTTATGGTCTAGGGTGGATGTATAGGACTCAGGAAATGCCAGCTGCCTTTGCTCGAAGTCAACTAAAACGGTTGGATAAATATAATGCTAATGCTCAAAGAAATGGTCAATATTTATCTAAGGACTTAGCTGAAATTAAAGGTCTAATTGTCCCCTATGTTCCCGAAGATAGAACTACTGTTTACCATAAATATAGAGTTAGACTTAATCCTTCTGAATTAGGCATAGATATGGAGGCTTCTAAATTTAGAGATGTAATAATGGCAGCCTTGAAAGCAGAAGGAGTAGATGTAGTTTTATGGCAGAAGATTCCTGTCCCTGGTCAAACTCTTTTTCAATTAAAAGAAGGTTATGGTAAAGGCTGTCCTTGGAGTTGTTCATATTACAATAAAGAAATTAAATATGATATTAAAGACTATCCTGAGACGGTTAAATTTATTAATGATTCATTTGTTGTATGCTCTGAACCATATCCCATTTATCCTCAAAAATTAGAATTGATGAAGTACTATGCAGAAGCTTTCCATAAGGTTTTTGAGAATATAGGGCAAGTTATAGAGAGGAGATAGGATCTTTCTTTATAAGAGAAAAAGTTGTTGATAGTTTCAGGAAAATAAAATTAAATTGAAGTAGAAAGATAAGTTTATTTGATTTCTATAATTAGTATTTTAGTGTTAGAGAGAGTTATCGTTAAAGTATAAAAAAATATTGAATAAGTTCAGATACATCTGCACCATTGCTAGAATTAAAGAAGTAAACCAAAATAGAATCAAAAAGAGGTGTATATAAATAATGAAGGGGAGCATTGGAACAGCTACCTACCTAGCCTATACTCGACTTTATTGGGGGACTGGAAATTATTCTGTAGTATAAAAAACTAAGAATTTTTCTTGAAGGGGTAGGGAGTTGATGAAAGGAGGTGGGATAAAGAGAAGACAATTTTCTTTTAATGTTTTTAGAATCTGAAAATATTTTTTAGGAGGTTGTAATAATGAAAAGGTCAATGATAATCATTGTATGTTTTTTATTGATTCTATCTTTTTCGCTATTAGCTAATGGTCAAGGCAAGCCATTTGATGGTATTACAGTAACAGTTGGCGTGCATTCTGGTCACAACGCTACTCCATGGTATGATGAAGAGGGGAATATAAAAGAAAAATATGGCATTAAATTAAATGTAATAGAAATTACACCCGATGAAATGTATTCACGCGAATTTCTTGAACTTAGCCAAAGAACAGGTGCATATGACTTTATTCAGTATAACTCTGCATGGATAGGAGATTTTGAACCATATATCTTACCATTAGACGATTACGTAACAAAGGACAATGACGCAATAGGATATTCAGATATCTTGCCAGCATTTAATAACGCTCAAAATATATGGGGAGGAAAAAAGGTTTCTGTAACTATTGATGGCGATACTTTCCTTTTCTATTACAGAAAAGATCTTTTTAAAGACGAAGGAGAGAAATCTGCTTTTAAGGCAAAATTTGGATATGAACTTCCTGACCCCCCGAAAACATGGCAAGAAGTAGTTGATATTGCTAAGTTCTTTACACGAAATAAGGGAGAAAAACTTGCTGGACGAACATTAACAAAAGATTTTTACGGTTATGCTGATCAAGCAAAGAGAGGGAGGGTATATTATTGGTATCTTTTCCGTTTCGTTCCTTTTAATGCACCAAAACCCAATTACTTTAACCCAGATACAATGGAACCGAACATAAATTCTTCAGGTAGTATAGCAGCTCTTGAAAACATGAAGGAACTACTAAAATACTCACCTCCTGGTGTTCTTGGATGGGAATGGGATGAATTATATAATGCTACTATGAGTGACGGAACAGTTGCTATGTGGATTCATTGGACTGATGAGGGTAGAGGTTTTGATACACTAACTCCTCTCTCTGTTGAAAATCCACCATTACCAGAGTTAGGTATTTCCGCAACACCTGGCGTTGAATTAGATGGCAAATTATATCAATTTACTATCGTAGATTCTGCATGGGTAGGCTCTATTTGTAAGGATAGTAAGAACCCTGATGCAGCATACGAGGTACTTAAATATATGTTTGGTCCTGGCCCAGTTAATCTTAATCATTTAATGGATCCAACAATTGGATGGGATGCATTTCGATATTCTCATTTTAATTCACCGGAATGGAGGCAGAAGGTTCCTGGAATTGAAAAATATCTTGAAATTGAATTAGAAGCTCTTAAACAAGGTTATCCAATGCTTAAAATTCCCGGAGCATTTGAATATAATGATATTCTTGATTTAAATGTTTCTAAATACCTTGCTGGAGATTTTAAAACTGCAAAAGAAGCACTTGATGTAGTTGCCTCAAACTGGAGTGAATTGAATAATAAGTTTGGTTTAAATAAACAAAAAGAGTTTTACAGCAAAATGTGGTGAAAAAATAATATTTTATGCCCTCATAGGTTAAAATTTCCCATGGGGGCATTTTTAGTTTGGAGGAAATCAAATGACGAATATAAAAAGAGCAACAGTATTAGTCCTGCCAACGGTTTTATTACTTGCGCTTATTGTTATTTTTCCTATGCTATTTTCTATTAAGGTTGCTTTTAGTGGATATGATATTCGTATACCTGAACATCCTTTTGTAGGGTTAGGGAATTTTATTAATATTTTTAAACAGGCTTTATTTTATAATGCTATATCTGTTACGGGAATAATGATTATAGTTGAGCTATTTTTTGAATTAATTATTGGATTTGTTTTGGCATTATCTCTTTTACAGTTACCGCGAGCGAGACAATTATTCCAACCTATTTTACTTATACCAATAATGATTATGCCTGTTGTAATTGGTTATTTGGGTAGACTTATTTTTGAAGAAAGATCAGGTCCTATTAATTATTTTTTTAATATGCTTGGATTGAAAAGCTTAGCGTGGCATGCTTCTCCAAAATATGCCTTAATTACAGTTTTAATATTACGAATTTATCAATGGAGTCCTTTTGTAATGGCTATAATCCTTGCAGGACTCCTTTCACTGCCAATAGAACCTTATGATGGAGCAAGGGTGGATGGTGCAAGTTCGTGGCAGACTTTTATTTACATAACTTTACCACTTTTAAAGCCAGTGATTATGCTTGTGATAATTATGCGGACACTCGAGATATTACAGGTTTTTGATATAATTTATGTTTTAACAATGGGAGGACCTGGTTCCAGAACAACTACTTTTAGTCTATTTACATATCTAATTGGATTTCGATATTGGGATATTGGACAGACTTCAGCAGCGGCTTGGATAGTAATGATACCTTTATCAATTCTAATTAGTATATTTATAAAATTAATGGAGAAAGGAGAAAAAGTTGGCTAAGAGAAACAATTTAATTATTAGAAAAATATTAATTTTTATATTTTTGATTATAGTATTAATTATTTTTCTTTTTCCTATATATTGGCTTGTTCTAACTTCAATTCAACCTCGTGGTGAACTAATGAAGTCTCCTCCAAATTTTTATGCAAAGAATCCCACATTTATACATTGGAAATTTGTAGTTAAGGAGACCCTACCTAAATTTTTTAATAGTTTTGTAATATCTTTTTTTGCAACAATTATTGCTATAATATTGGGAGCTACAAGTGGATATGCATTTGCTAGGTATAATGTGGGGGGAGATAGATTGCCACTTTGGATTCTATCACTCAAGTTTTTGCCACCTGTTGTTGCAATTGTTCCTTATTTTCTCATGATGAAGACTTTAGGATTAATTGATACTCGAACGGCTGTACTAGTTCCTCATCTTATAATAACTGTTCCTTTTGCTGTGTGGATGATAAAGGGTTTTATACAAGAAGTGCCACGAGAATTGGAGGAGGCTGCAATGATAGATGGCTGTTCCCAAATTAGTGTTATTAGAAATATAACTCTTCCATTAATAGCACCAGGACTTGTTGTTACTGCGCTTTTTTGTTTTATATGGTCCTGGAATGATTTTATGTTTGCCCTTATCCTCACTAGGAATCAAGCATTAACTATACCTGTTGCTATAGCAGGAATGAGAGAAGCTCATGGATTAATGTGGGGGGAAGTTTCAGCAGCTGCATCTCTTGGTACTATACCGATAATTATTATTGCTATAATTTTACAGAAGTATCTTGTAAGAGGGTTATCATTGGGCTCATTTAGATAATATTTAAGGAATGTCAAATTATTAAATATATATAAATAATAATAAAGATATTTTGATTAAAATTAATTTAATTTTATGGTAATGTAGTTGAAAAATTTTAAAAGTAATTATTTTTATGGAAAGGAGAATAAAAATGGCGGGACCAGGAACTTTTATTATAGATGATATCGAGAGAAATGAAGTTAAAGAAGTTTTAGAGAGTGGTTATCTTTCCAGATATGGTCGGGAAGATGACCCTCGATTTAAAAGGAAAGTAATAACTCTTGAAAGAGAGTTTGCGCGAAAAATTGGGGTTGATTATTGTGTGGCAGTGAATGGTGGTACTGGTGCGTTGATGGCATCTCTTGTAGCTCTTGGTGTTGGACCAGGAGTTGAAGTTTTGGTTAGTGGTTATACATTTGTTGCTTCAATATCAGCTATAATTGCGGTCGGTGGGATACCGGTTTTAACAGAAATTGATGAATCACTAAATATGAACCCGATAGATGTAGAAAAAAAGATAACTGAGCGAACTAAAGTGATAATGCCTGTCCATATGCTGGGGTATCCTTGCGATATGAATAAAATTATGGAAATAGCTAATAGGCATAAACTTTTTGTCCTGGAAGATTCTTGTCAGGCACTTGGCGCTAGTTATAGAGGAAAAAAACTTGGTTCTATCGGCCATATCGGGGCTTTTTCGCTTAATATTAATAAGACAATTAGTTCAGGTGATGGTGGACTAATTACTACCAATGAAAAAGAACTCTATGAAAGAGCTTTTAGTTTTCATGATCAAGGTCATATGCCTCTTCGTATGGGAGTTGAAATAGGCAAACGTAGTTTAATTGGAATTAACCTTAGAATGAATGAACTTACCGGTGCATTTGCCCTCGGTCAATTAAAAAAGTTAGATTTAATTTTAAAACTACTTAAAGAAAAGAAAGAAAAATTTAAGAAAGCATTAGTTGAAGGAAATATAAAAAATATTAGCTTTAACAAAATAAATGATTCAGGTGAATGTAATACCATCCTTACCATCTTGTTTAAGGATGAATTTATTGCTCAACGTGTAGCAAAAGTACTTGGAACCAAAACTCTTTCCAAGAGCGGTTGGCATGTATATAATAATATGGAACAGATACTATCATATGTAGATCAAGAAGGAAATATGCCATTTAGAAAAAATATGCTTCCTCAAACTGATGAAATACTTGCCAAAGCGATTAATTTGAGTATTGGGGTAGTAGACCCTGGCATTGGTGCAGATTTTGGTATAAACATTTTATCAAGTAATGAAGAAATTCAAAAAAAGGCGGAAGAATTTTTAAAAATAGTAAAGCCAATTGTAGATTAATTTTTTCATCAAAGAAAATTACTTCCAAAAAATTGATTCAGAATTTGGAAATGCTAAATTTGCTTTATTAACAATAATTTTATGTATTACTTTTAAGTGGTGTTTACACTTTCTACTCTTTCCTATAGAGAATAATACTATCTGTTAGGGGAAAGGTAAAGCATATTTTCGCTTACCATCTAAGAATTTTTGATAAGGGATCTTTCCCTTTTAAACCTGTAACCCTGATTCGTTCTTTTAAAATTATAATCATAGATAAACTTATCCAGATCATCTTGCAGTTCAGCTAAAGAAGAATACACCTTCTTGATCATAGCAATTTGGAACTTTATGTGGATTTGTAAATGGGGTACTTATTGCAAAGGGTAAGGTGCCTCCTTTTATAGCAACTTTAGGCATGATGAGTATTACTAGTGGGTTAGCTTTATTTTATTCTGGAGGTAAATCCATATCAGGGTTTAAAACGCAATTTTATATTAGGCACTGGGTCTTTATTTGGTGTGCCTATACCGATAATTATTATGGTTAAATTCAGCCCAGCCAATAGTGGGTTTTGGGTATGAACTTGATGCTAGAGCAAAAACTGTTATTGGTGGGACCAGTCTTATTATTATATTCAACGAATCACTAGAGGTCTTGTTATAGTTTGTGCTGTATATATTGATAGATTGAGGAAATAAAGGCAAAATAAAAAATATAGGATTACTTGTAGGAATTAATGTCCATAGGTGAAGCTTAATGTATTTAATATATTATTATTGGAGGTTATGATTATGTTAGCAGCTGTATTTGAAGGTAACGGTAAGTTGGTTATAAAAGAACGTCCAAAACCTGGTATTAAGAATGAAAGTGATGTTTTAATTAAGGTTACAGCTTCAGGTATATGTGGTACTGATTTACATATCTTGCAAGTACCACCTGCTCATCCAGCAACTGAGGGTTGTATTCTAGGACATGAATTTACAGGTGAGATAGTTGAGGTGGGGAATAAAGCCTTGGATTTACAAGTAGGTGATATGGTTGTGGTGAATCCCCATCCACCATGTGGCCTATGCCGATATTGTAAAATGGGAAGACCTGATAGGTGTAAAAATATGTATACCCCTAAATACCCGGGAAATCTTAATACTATGGGAATTTTTTCTGATGGTGGAATGGCAAATTACGTAGTTGTACCAGAGCATTCACTTTATAAAATTAATTCAGAAATACTGCCGCATTTAGCCAGTTTGGCTGAACCATTAGCATGTGTTGTTAATGCAACAGATAAAGTCAAAGTACAACCAGGAGACACTGCTGTTATTTTAGGGGCAGGGCCAATTGGATTGCTTTTTGTATTAATGTTTAAGGCAAGTGGTGTAGCAAAACTTATTGTATCAGAGCCGTTGTCCATTAGAAGAAAGGCAGCAATTGAGTGTGGGGCTACTTTAACTGTTGATCCACAAAATGAGGATTTAGAATTAGTAGTTAAAGAAGAAACAGATGGAGGGGCAGATGTAGTTGTAGAAGCTGTTGGACCATTTATTAATCAAGCATTATGCCTTGTACATAGTAGCGGTAAAATAATCCAATTTGGGCATGATGAACTAGCAAGACCTGAAATACATGTAGGTGATATTGTGCGTCATGAGATTTCTATTTTTGGTGCATTTGGTACTTATATAGGACAATATACTTTTGATAGGGTAGTTAAAATTATTGAGAGTGGAGTTCTTCCCTTGGAGAAAGTGATTTCACATCGCCTTCCTTTATCAAGAATAAATGAAGGCATTGAATTGTTAAGAAAAGGTAAAGCAATTAAAGTTATTATTCATCCAGATGAATAAGTGGAAGATGTATTATATTAAAGGAGAGATAATGTGGATAAAGTAAAATTAGGTATTATAGGATTAGGTAGGTTAGGAAGAAAGCATGCAGAAAATATTTATTATAAAATTCCAAATGCAAAATTGACTGCTATATGTAGTATAGTTCAAAAGGAGTTAGATTCTGTTTTAAAAGAAATGAATCCTAAATATGTAACTAAAGATTATAGGGAGATTATAAATAATAAAGAGTTAGACGGGATTGTTATAGCTTCTTCTAGTGATTCTCATTGTCAGCAAATAATTGATGCTTGTGAGGCTGGCAGAAAATATATTTTTACTGAAAAACCTATTGGGACGACCTTAGAAGAAATAAGTAAAATAAAAAAAGCAGTAAATTTAAATAAAGGAGTTAAATTGCAAGTTGGATATCATAGAAGATTTGATATTTCTTACCAAGCTGCTAAAAAGAAAATTAATGAAGGTTTTATTGGAGATCCAATTTTTATTAAAAATATTAATCGGGATGCAGCAACAGAGGAAGAGTTTTTGCTGAAATTTAGTCCAAAAAGTGGTGGGTTAATATTCGATACTGGATCGCATGATTACGATATGTCTAGATGGCTAATAAATTCTGACGCAAAGAGTATATATGGTCTAGGTGGAGTTTATGTGTATGAAGGACTTAAAAAAATCAATGATATGGATAATTGTACATTACTAGTAGAATTTAAAAATAATGTAATGGGTCAGTTTGTATTAAGCAGAAATTGTACTTATGGTTATCATGTCGAAACTGAAATTTATGGAACAAAAGGAAGTATTAGAGTATGTGCTACACCAGCAAAAGATAGGGTCACATATTTTAATGAAAACGGCGTAAACCTAAAATGTATTGAATCTTTCTATGATTTTTTTAAACCATGTTATTTAGCAGAATTACAGGAATTTGTAAATTGTATAATTGAAAATAGGCAACCTTTGGTAACGGCTGAAGATGGCTATAAAACAGTTGAATGGTCATTTGCTGCAAATGAAGCTATAAAAAATAAAAAGATTGTTTATTTAAATTAAAATTAAATTTATAATATAAATAACAATGAGTAAGCAATAATTTTGAAAATATGAAAAGGAGTTAAAGCTTGAGAATATTAGTAACTGGAGCTACTGGACTTTTAGGGAGTAATGTAGTAAAAGTAGCAGCAGAAAAATATGGTGCTGAAGTTATAGGAACTATTCATAAAGCCAAACCTTTAAAATCATTACCTTGCGCATTGGAATCTATGGATATTACAGATAATCAACAGGTTATCAAAGGTATAGAAAAATATAAACCTAATGTCGTAATACATAGCGCTGCTTTAGTAGATCCTATAATTTTAGAGAAGAACTCTAGTATAGGATGGAAAATATTTGTTAAAGGAACAGAATATCTTGCCAATGTATGCAATAAAAATAATATTAAAATGATTTTTGTATCTTCAGATTGGATATTTGATGGTCTAAATCCCCCTTATAGAGAAAATAGTATACCTCATCCAATAATGGATTTTTAAAAGTAATAGGAGAAACAGTTGTTCAATCAATTTGTAAAGACTATGCCATAGCAAGGGTTTCGGGCGTTTATGGTATAAATTGGGCAATTCCCACACAGATATCAGAAAGACCATATGGTTTTGGCTCTCTTGCCAATTACTTTTTACATAAACTTCAGATTGGAGAAGAAATTAAAGATTGGACAGATTATATTAATATCAAAGCTAATCCTACATTAGCTTCAGATGCGGCAGAGGCGTTGATAGACATATATACAAAAGGACAAATTGGAATATTTCACTGTTCTGGACGAGAATGTACTACTAGGATAGAATTAGCCAAAAAAATAGCTAAAATATTTAGGCTTAATGAACAACTGATAAGTACTTCCTTTAGAGATAAAAATGATTTGAGTGAATGGATTGGTGACAATCTTCGTTTGGCAAAAGAGACGTGCTTAGATGTAACTGAGACAGAAAAAAAACTTAATAGAAAAAACATAGGGATTGAAGAAGGTCTA
>Ga0315288_10012708_pt1 | contig 10565 bp, 6 predicted proteins | sample YL17G11_20_MG_FD_203454 | JGI IMG/M metagenome (GOLD analysis project Ga0315288, IMG submission 203454) | Sediment microbial communities from Yellowstone Lake, YNP, Wyoming, USA - YL17G11_20 | ecosystem: Environmental > Aquatic > Freshwater > Lake > Sediment | place: USA: Wyoming | collected...
ATTCAAAGATCACGATACTGGTAAAGGCTACCGTTTGGCGTATTCCATGTGCAGCCGCCGCATCCGACCCTGCGGGCAGCGGCGCATGGTGGAATATCCAGGTAACCAGCAGGCTCATGCACAGTCCCGTGAGTCCGATACGAAGAAGCATTCCCGGATAGAGCAACCCAACACGCCGATCGCGGGGCGGCTGACTCAATTCGTTGCCGATCCCGGGCTCCAAACCCAGCGGGATCGCAACCATGGCCCCGGTAACGAGGTTGATCCACAGAATCTGAATCGGTTCCAGCGGGGATTCACCGTAGAATGCGACGCTTAGAAAGAGCGTCAGCAGTTCGGCGCCGCAGGTCATCAGCAGAAAGAAAGTCACGTTGCGAAGGCGATTGAAAACGATGCGACCCTCTTCGACCGCAGCAACGATGGAGGCGAAGTTGTCATCGGCAAGCACCATATCGGCTGCCTCCTTGGCCACATCGGTGCCGGTAATCCCCATGGCAACCCCGATATCGGCGGCGTCCAGTGCAGGGGCGTCATTGACCCCGTCACCGGTCATGGCGGCGACATGGCCGTCACGTTTCAAGGCATTGACGATTCGCAATTTATGCAACGGTTCGATGCGGGCATAGACATTCCGCGTGCGGCTTTGGACCAGAAGTTGATCATCGTCCATGGCCTCGATCTCGTGGCCGACGAGGGCCGCGTCAGCAGGCTCGCAGGTGCCGAGCTGACAGGCAATGGCGGCAGCGGTGAGAGGATTGTCGCCGGTGATCATCGCGACGCGGATTCCGGCCTCCTTGCATGCCTGGATGGCTTGGCGGGCTTCTTCCCGCGGTGGATCAATCATACCCACGAGCCCCAGGAGGACAAGGCGGCCGGTGAGGTTGGCCGGGGCGATCTTGCCCAGCTCAATCGGGTAGGGAGCGACGGCAATGGCCAGCACCCGATGTGCCTGGCTTGCCATGTACGCGTTTGCATCAAGAACAGCGCTCCGTGTGGCAGCATCCATGGGCTGCTCACCCTGCGGAGTCCTGACGCTTGTGCACATGGCAAGCAGTCTTTCCATAGAGCCTTTAACGTAGGCCACGCGCTGTCCGTCTTCGGCCTGCAGCGTAGCCATATACTGCTTCTCGCTTTCGAAGGGGATTTCGCCGAGGCGTGGTTGTTTCTCCTCCAGTTGGCTCTTGCTGAGGCCGGCCTTGGCCGCGGCGGTAAGCAAGGCACCCTCGGTGGGATCGCCGAGAATGCCCCATCCCGCAGCGGTTGTGTTCAGTATAGCATCATTGCACAGCGCGGCGACGCGCAAGAGGCGTGTCAACTCCTTATCGTCGCTCGGATGGATAGAAATACCTTCTTGCTGGAAGTCTCCGGTCGGTTCGTAGCCGCTGCCGGTGACCGTTAGTTGCCGGCCCCCAGTCCAGATCCCGCGCACGGTCATCTGGTTCAGCGTTAGAGTGCCCGTCTTGTCGGAGCAGATGATTGTAGCAGCGCCCAGAGTTTCGACGGCAGTGAGCTTGCGGATGATGACATTGCGTCCAGCCATGCGGTTGACGCAGATTGCCAATACGACAGTGACGGCGGCTGGAAGCCCTTCCGGAATCCCCGATACGGCAGCCGCTACCGCCAGCAATATGACATCCACCCAGCCCATACCATGGAGTAGCCCTGCGACCGCAAGCATGGCGCAGGCGCCTGCAACTACCCAGATCAGCATGTTCCCCAGCTTTTCAACGCTTTGCTGCAGCGGTGTCTTTTCCTTCTTTGCGCCGCGGATAGCTTCGGCGATGCGGCCGATTTCGGTCTGCATGCCGATTGCGGTGACAACGGCCATGGCCCGGCCGTGGCTGACCGTGGTACCCATGAAGACCATGTTCTTGCGGTCGTGAATGGCGGCGTCTGCAGCAACGGCGCGAATGTCTTTCTCCACTGGCATGGACTCGCCCGTGAAGGTAGACTCATTGATTTTGAGGTTGGCGATTTCCAACAGTCGAGCGTCGGCAGCAATGCGGTCGCCTGCTTCAAGAACCAGCAGGTCACCGGGCACCAGTCCGGCGGCATCAATCAGAACCGTGTTGCCGTCGCGGCGAACCTTGGCCTTGGGCGCGCTGAGTTGAAGCAATGCAGCCATGGCCTTCCGGGCCTTCATCTCCTGCACGAATCCGATGATGGCCATGAACAACAGTACGGCGCCGATCACGGTAGCGTCCACTGGTCCCTTGAAATAGGCCTTCACGCCCGCAGCCCCGATCAGCATATACACCAGTGGATTGGCAAACTGCTGGAGGAAGAGCATGTACCACGGCTCTATGTCCTTTGTTCTGAGCACGTTCGGTCCCCAATCGATCAGGCGTTGCTGGGCGGACGCTGTGGCCAAACCATCTCGGCGCCCTTCCGCGGCACTGAGTACCTCGTCAGGCGCAAGGGCCCACGGATGTTGTATGGACTGCATAACGATCACATTCTCCTCAGTTTGTCTGCCATACGCCCCGCATGAGCCTCGTCGTGACCGCCGCGGGCACGACGCAGTGCTTCAGGCGATTGTTGGACTTTTTCTTAGTCAGCTCCAGCATCTACCGGAATCAGAACCTCATTCCGCCGCAAGAACCACGGGGTAAAAGGGGAGTTGTAGCGGGCCCATAGGGGATCGCCCACAATGGTAAGGCCCTTTTCGCGAATCCAGGACTCCAGTGCCAACTTATAGCGGAGGTAGTTTTTCTCACTCCAGAAACCGGAGTAACGAACGGCGGCAATCCGGCGGGCGGGAACCTGACGCAACGTGACCTTGGGGTCCGCTGGCTCTGGAAGGGTTTCCAGAGTGTACGAGGCCGGCATCATGAAGCTTACAGCCCACCTTTCCTGAACACGTTGCTGTCCTACGGGAGCCGTCATTTTGATCTTCTCCCCAACGGGCTCTTGGGATACGGGAGCCGTCATCGCCACTTTGTCGCGCGACCGGTTGTCGCCGGAGATATAGCGAAAGAGCATGTTGAATGCCTTGTTTCCCGCCTCTTCAAGGTCTCCTTCCACGACGGTTTCGGCAAGGATGTGGGGTGTATAATCGCGGATCTCGAACTTGTTGTCTTTTTTCACCACGTTGTACGTAGCCTCTTCGATCGCCATGGCATCCATCGCTCCAATGATTATGACCGCTGCTGCAAGTATGATTCGAATTGAACGTTTCATGATAACCGCCTCTGATGATTTACATACATATTCGCCCAACGGCTGGCTTCACCTGCGCCGCGAAGCGCAGCGGAGCGGCGTCAGGTGCAAGCTGTTGTTGGGCGGCTTTTATAAACATCTTTTCACGCTGACTCGTCTGGTTCAGGGGCTCCTGGAGTAACGTCAATAAAAAGGTTCTTCCTGTCGAGATAGCGATGGCGCAGGGTAAGAATCAGGACAAGCGCCACAACAACAATCATCACGTCTTGCATGATCGATATACCCGAACCTGGTTCCCAAGGATAGGGTATATTGCTTAACCAATGCCAGAGAAACATAAGGGGAATACTCCCCTTTGAACCGTTGTAGATAACGGTCATGGTAATAGTGGTGGCAATTCCCCCAATGAATAGTCTGAGCAAGGTGATCACCGTATTGCCCTGCATTGCCTGCGTCATGACCGTTTCGACAAAAAGGCCGGGGACGTGCCACAGCATCCAGAAAAAGCCCAGGATAACGGCAGCGCTCAAGCCGCTGTAACGCCTTTGTAACAATGGCAAGGCAAAACCACGCCAACCAAACTCTTCAAATGGGCCTTCGGTGCCTTTGAGTAAGGCTATCATCATAAAAGCGCCCAGCGAACCTGTTGGTATGACAAGCCACGTGTTGCCGGTAACGTTCATCAAGGCCGCGGCAAGCAAGTTCATGAGGGGAACGCCAAGAAAAACCGCTAGATACCATACCCAACCAACTCGCCAATGAAGGAGGCGTCGAAGATAGGCTCGAATACCAACTTGGCCTTGGGTTATGTAGATAACTGTGAAGGCAGAGATCGCAGGAGCCCAAATTACTAGGTAGGACAGGGGAGAATACTCCTCAAGCGATACTTCAAACGCTCTTGTCAACGCGGATAGCAGGAGTGCCAAACCAGGAATGCCCCATGAGATTCCATAGGTGGTTAGAAGAAAAACCAATAGACGATGTTGCTTTACAAAATCAAATGAACCCTTTGGCATGATTTCGGCTTCCTTCATACTTGACTTCAATTGGTCGCCCAACCATTAATTAACTGGTAAATTAACTGGTAAATTTGCCTTGATAATATTATATTGAACATATTTACAGGCAAATTTGCCTTGGTCTGTGGTTTTCACCTATGCTACAATATAGATAAAGATTATCTCATGTCAACAACTCAAAAAGACAGAAAATTGCTCGATGAAGTGCATGATGTGATGCGGTTGCTTCATTACTCGATCCATACAGAATGTGACTGGATTAAACAGTATATACGCTTCCACAAAATGATGACCCGCCAAGATTTAGCTGGTGGTGAAGCAAAGATTGAGGCGTTCTTAACATATTTAGCTGTGGAAAAAGCCGTGTTTTATGGTGCCAGGCCTCGGCAATTGACAATTCACTACGCCTTTACTGGATGATTTGTCAATTGCCGAGCCAGGCACCGAATGGTCCTAAACCTCACATCATATCAATCTGTATTTCCATAGCGTTCCAGAAATTTATAGATGGCCTTACTGCCAAAATCCAATGCTTCTACGGGAATTCGTTCATTATCTCCATGCGTGTATTGAGAAAAGTTAAAATCTGGAGGTAAATTCATAGGCAGAAATCCGTAGGTCTGTATTCCTAACCGAGAGAAGTTTCTTCCATCAGTTGCTGCAGGCAAAATCATCGGCATAGGTTTTCCTATCGGGTCTTCTTCTCTCAGTATTTGAGATAACATATCATAAAGGACCATATCCGGCTCTTCAGGAACAGGTTCGAAAAGCACAATTTCAAAATCAGCTTCTGACAGAAGAAGTTTTCTTAACTCAGTTATTACATCTTCGGGTCTATACCCAGGAAGAATATAGGCTGCCAAATAAACTTCAATCTTATTTGGTATCATAATATTGTCTGTTTGGCCGCCTTCGATCATCAATGCATTGACAGTATTATGAAGTAAAGGATGCAGAGTTCTTCCCTTTTCACCTATTAACCTCAAAACATGATCAGTTAACTTTGGCTTGAGAAGAAGACGTAAGATCTTGTTACTGGGAAAAGGCAGGGCTGAACTCATGGTTTCAATCATCCTATAAGGAATTGGTGTTATATGAACGGGTAGGCATTGTTTGTCTAAATTGACAAGCAGACTACCCAGATTTGCTGTTGCGTTGCCTTTCGGAGGGAGAATACTTCCATACCCATCAGGACCTTTCATTATTACTCTTATCCGAGATCGTTGCTTTTCTGTTACCTGGATCTGATAAAATTTTTGCTTTCCTAGATAAATGGGAAATCCTCCAAATTCTCCAATCGCATACCGAACACCTTCGAACTGCTCAGGATGATTTTCTATAAGGTATTGAGCACCAAGCTTACCACCTGTCTCTTCATCACACAAAACAGCAAGTATAACGTCACCCCTTGGTTTCAACCCATTGGCTTTTGCTCGAAGAAAGGCAGATAACATCATGGCAACACCACCTTTCATATCGAGGGCACCCCTTCCCCATACATAACCCCCTGCGATGTTCCCTTCAAAGGGTGGATACTGCCATTTCTCGTCATTCGTTGGTACTACATCTACATGACCCTGAAGTAACAGTGGCGGTGCATCACCGTTTCCTTCTAAACGAGCCAAAAGGTTAGGGCGAGAAGGATCTCTTGCAAGAATATTGGTTTTAAATCCTGCTATGGTGAGCAGATGATTAATATAAGACACACATTCTCCCTCATTGCCTGGGGGATTTGTCGTGTTGAAACGGATGAGGTTTTGCAACAACTCCACTGGTCGCTGATATATAGTGAGAGGTTCATTTGTTTCATTGGTATTCATTTTTTAACCTCCTTAAGGTCAGCTTTAGTCCATTATAATATTTCCATAATAATATCCCTTGTGAAGAAAACAAGGAGATTAGATGTTGTAAGTTCAAGTTATAACAAAGGATACTATAGATTTCGTGCCAGAGGACACGCTCTGATATGAAGCGCTTTGCTGTGAAGGTCTTACCCACAGATCTTTGGTTTTCAGTCGTTATAAAACCGAGATGAAATCGAAGAAACCTATGGTTAATAGTAAGAGGTTGAGGCAGCCGCTTTATCGCAGGCATATTTACTCTCAGGAGTACAGAATGTGATCATAGGAGACCGTCTCCCAATACTAAGTAAATAGAGATTATAAGAAAATAATTTTATTAATCTGTCTTAAATCTTGTGTTGCCATTTACTTGCCAGCTTATGTGCCTCTATGATTTCTGCCTGTGTCATCTTTTCAGGGGGAACCTTCTTTATCATGATGCATGAATGAATAAGCAAAGTTTTCCCTGTTCCCGGTTTGTTTAATGAAACTGTTCTCTGAGTGTTTTTTTGAGAATTTTGCCTGTCGCTGTTCTCGGCAAGGCATCAGTGAATACCACCTTTTTGGGAATCTTATACTTGGCGAGCTTATTTTTACAAAAATCGATAAGCTCCTGCTCAGTGAGATCCATACCGGGTTTTTTGACAATGACCGCCATGCCAACCTCGCCCCATTTGTCGTCAGGTATACCTATTACCCCGGCATCCGCGACCTTCTCATTTTTCATCAGCACATCTTCTACTTCCGCTGGATAGACATTTTCACCACCGCTTATATACATGTCCTTTTTGCGGTCAACGAGAAAAAGATAACCCTCATCATCAAAATATCCCATATCACCGGATTTGAGCCAGCCATCCACAATGGTGTCAGCCGTCTCTTTGGGTCTCCTCCAGTATTCACGAATGACATTGGGACCTTTTATAAGCACTTCTCCTATATCCCCGCGGGGGCAGTCTTTGCCCTCAAAGTTCAGGACCTTTACATCCGTATGAAAAACCGGTTTTCCGCAGGATCCGGCTTTCTTTGTTGCATCTACTGATTTCAAGGCGGTAATCGCGGTGGCGGTTTCCGTCATGCCATAACCCTGATTGAAGGTCACCCCTTTTTTCAAATAAGAATCAATCAGCGAAGTGGGGCAAGGAGATCCGCCGGCAATAAAAAACTCGACACTTGAGAAATCGGTATTTTCAAAATCCTTATCCAGCATCATGAAAAGGAACATGACTGGTATTCCAAACATTATGTTAACTTTTTCCTTTTCAATGAGCTTTAGTGTTTCATTGGGATTGAAAAATCTTTGTATAATGGTCTTGGCACCGGCATAAAGACCTGGAGTAGCTGATGCATGAAGTGCTCCGATATGAAAGAGGGGGGCTGCGCAAAGTGAAACATAGCCGCTGTTTATACTATAGATATGTATTCCATTGATTGCGTTCCACTGCGTATTTTGCTGCAGGACTACTGCTCCCTTGGGCTTGCCGGTAGTCCCTGATGTGTACATGATGAAATGCGGGTCATCCAAGGTTACATCAACCTTGGGAACCGGTTCCATTTCAGACTTCGATGATATCCATTTTTCGATGAGTGCATCCTCTTGAGCGCCTCCCTCCATTTCACACATGTATTCTTTAATGGATGGCACTTTCCCACGCAGGTCACCGACCAACTGTAGAAATTCCGGGGAATAGATCATCATCATGGGCTCTGAATCATTGAGGATAAATTCGAGTTCAGGTGCAACCAGACGGAAGTTCAGTGGAACCATGATGCCGCCTATCTTTGATAAGGCAAAAAGTATTTCCAGGAAAACATTGCTGTTAGCCATAAGTGCCGCTACGCGGTCCCCCTTCTTTATCCCCCACTCCAGAAAGGCATTCGCAAAGCGGTTAATGCGACTGTTAAATTCTTTTCTGGTCAATAGCAGTTCCCCGTACTTCACATATGGTTCATCGGGATAACGGTCAGACCAGCGTTTTGTCCATTCACCCACGTTCATTGCATACATGGCACCCTCCTTCCTTAAATGCTTCGAAGTGTAGGATTATAACATCCCTTGCACCTGATCCCCACTATCCCTTTACATATTGAAATGCCTTTTTCGCCATATCCGAGAAGTCGGTTGCATAGAGTGTCTTTTCGTACAGAGCATCCCCCCATATTGGGTTTATCTTATAGGCTCCTGCATATAGGGTACATAATCTGGGTATCGATAGATAAAGATAACTCTTTTATACATTTTATCAAAGGCCTCAGCATTTAAGCTATAGGGTACCTCTAAGAATTCATCAGATCAAGCACAGAATTCTGGGGACACAACACATAATTATTGAGCAAGATTTTTCTTAGGCCCAGGCCGGTTCATTCTTAGATGCCTGTTCAATGTCCGCTCAAGCTGTTCAATAAAACAACAGCACCCAACGGTCTTCCCATATGCTCATGAGACCTGATAACCTGAGCATGCCTCTCTTCTAAACCACCTTCCAGAAAGATACGCCAATCATTCATTCCAATAGATATCTCGACCCTGCCAGCCCATCTTCAGAACGGGGAACAGCTCACAAATGAACATGATTCGGCATGCGACAATAGCTCCATACATCAACCCCATAGAACCGCCACCAATGAGACATAAGGTCACGATATGCCCGGTGATCCTCATCACACAAGAATACCTTCTGTCTCCTGTTCCCGCGTTGTGTGCTATGATGCGGATAACCAGGCACCACTACCCGTGCCAACCTCGCCATGTGTTTTGTTCAAACTCCTTATTTCATATCACTACAAAATAATTAAGTATTGTGTCCCTAGAACTTCCGAGCCCTTGATCGCAAGCGGCCAACGCTCGGTATCTGCCGTGTGACATCATTCCGAGTGCTCGCTTTCGGGGATCGGCGAACGAGTGAAGCGCTGGCGCCGGTTCACATCGCCGGGGCCCGTGGCGAGCGGGGACCGTCGCGGTGCTGATGTGTCGTTCTAGAACCCACAGGCGGTCGCTCCGCCCGTTTCGAAGGTGCTGGCGTCACAGAACTTAGCGACCGGTGTGTAGTCGCCCATGGCCGTGGAGGCCGGTTGGCCGGGTGCGACATTGGCGGCCGACTGGGTGAAGTCGGCGGCGGGGATCATGTGGCGCATCATCATCAGCATGTTGACCGAGGTGCTGCCCCAGTCGACCCAGGTGATGCCGTTGGCGAGGGTGGCGTTGGCGGGACGTTCGGCCGGGGTGGACACGACGATCGTGTAGAAGCCTGAGGAGTCAAGTGGTGCCTCGTGGTCGGCCACACAGGAGCACACCGGGTATGGCTTCCGGTACGCGTTGGTGCAGAAGGACCAGTAGCGCAGTTGCGACGGGGTGGCCGGCGACTGCCCGGCCTGGGTGTCGGGTGTGGTGGGTGCCTTGCCCCGCACCACGATGATCTTGCCGGGCTGGTGGGCGACGAAATCCCGCACGTAGGCGTTGTCAAGGTTCGGGAAGATGTTGGCGGTCTCGGTCTCGGTAACGCGAGAGAACACTGGCGGATCGCTCGGCAGCTCGGGGGGGGTGGGGAAGAGATAGGCAAGGACGGGGAGGGTCTGGACCGGGCCCGGCGACGGGCAGGGCGGCACCGCGGTGATCGTGCCGTCGACGTTGCGCACCGACACGTCGGGCAGCGGGACGCCGCCGGCTTCGTCGAATCCTGGGTCCGGCATGTAGACCCGCAGGGCAAGGGTGCCGATTTTGGGCGTGGCGAGCAGGTTATCGCCGTTCTGTCCGCCGGTCGCCGGCGCGTCGGGGCTGACCGTCACCGTCCAGTGGCGCTGGGCCGGGTCGGCCGATCCGGTGGGGTTTGTGAACGGGTTGTCGCTCCCGGCGTCGGGGACGATCCGGTAGTCGGGAATGTGGTCGAACGCGCCACCCACAAAGCTGTAGGTGTGCAGCGACATGTATCGGGCGTAGGGATATGTCCCCGACAGGATGATTTGCTGGCCGGGAAGGAGCACGTAATTACGAATGCCCCAGTAGGTGGCGTTCGTATCGGGATAACCGACGTTCTGGGTGTCTTTGGATGTCTTGACCTTCCAGGCGTAATCGATGTTCGCCGTCGGAGAGTGGACGCACCCCGTCGCGGCGACGGCGAGAACGAGTACGGCGACGACGCGCCGCGTAGTGTCGAAACGAACCTTCATGTTGAACTCCCTGATCATTCTATGATAAGTAATTGTTTCTTGATGGAAATATTATAGCACAAAAGACGATTGTATCTCAACCAAAAAACGGTTCTTCACACGGAAGCGTACTTTTCGCTCACGATGTACATGTACCCCTCGCCCCCTGAAAAGGTGGAAAGGGCTGGGGTGAGGGGGTTAAGGGCCGTTAATATCTAGGGACAGCATACTGGTTTTGTTGTTTTCTCGGTCGGCCTCCTTTGAGAGGCGTCAATCTTTTCCCTAATTCATTTTCCAATCTGATGAGAAATGCTGCACTTCCTAATGGTCGTCCAGTACGCTCATGTCTGCGAATCAAAACTGTCTTTTCCTTCTCTACACTTGCTTGGAGGAATGACCA
>Ga0315288_10012709_pt1 | contig 10565 bp, 4 predicted proteins | sample YL17G11_20_MG_FD_203454 | JGI IMG/M metagenome (GOLD analysis project Ga0315288, IMG submission 203454) | Sediment microbial communities from Yellowstone Lake, YNP, Wyoming, USA - YL17G11_20 | ecosystem: Environmental > Aquatic > Freshwater > Lake > Sediment | place: USA: Wyoming | collected...
TCGTCTCCCGCCAGGAGAAGTATGATTCCTATCTTGCGGCCTACAACGACCTGAACGTGACGCCTCTGAACTTCGGAGCGTCACGGAAGATCCGGTTCGGCATCAGCGTCGGGTTCTAAGCGAGGAGGGAAAATGAAGAGAACGCCTAACGCTTCACGCCTAACGCCTGACGTCCGACACCTCAGGCCTTACGCCTCAAGCCTGCTGACCATCTGCTGCCTGCTGCTCGCAGCGGGGAGCCTGATGGCCAAGACCGCGACGATGACGCGGCCGCGCGGCAAGCGCATCTACGACACCAAGTTCCTGGACATCAACCGCTGGCACATGCCGTTCTACAACAACGGCGAGTTCGGAATCGACCTCACTAAACTCAACTACCCGGGCGGTTACTGGCCGGCGCCCAAGAAGAACTTCCACCTGTTCGGCGGCGGCATCTGGGTCGGCGCGATTTCCGCGGCCAATGAGACCCTGGTTTCGGTCGGGTACAACCCCAACTCGGGCGGTTGCGAGTACTACCCGACCGCGGCCAAGGACTTTGCCGGCGGCACCGGCAATGCCGCGGACCGGGTGTACAAGTACGGCACGAGCGACTGGCCGCCGGACCAGTCCCGGTTCGGCACCGACCCCTACCTCGTCCCGCAGGAGAATTTCTCGCTCCAGGACATCTGGTTCACCTGCACCGACGCGGCGCCGGGCCAGCATGTTTCGCCGGGCAAGCCGCTCGGCATTGACGTCTATCTCACGGTCTATGCCTGGAACTACCCGGCAAACCAGGATATTTTCTTCCTTAACTACAAAGTCAGGAACTCTACCGGCGAAGCCTCCGGGACCAAGAGCGACCTGCGCAACGTCTATTTCGGCGTTTGTCAGGACGAGGATATCGGCGACGCGACCGACGACATGGTCGGCATGATTCTGAACCGCGTCTTCAACAGCGGCGCGGACACTGTGCGCAACGTCGGGTTTGTCGGCGACAACAACAACTATGAAGCACCATCGGACCGCTGGGAAAACGGGCAGCCGGGCATTGTGGCCATGAAATTCCTGCAGAGTCCGCGCCGAGCCAACGACACCACGCAGCTCGGCATGACCGCATTCAAGAAGTTCACGATTGACATTGACCCGGTCACCGACCCCACCCAGTACCTCACCATGGCCGGCATTGACTACCGCACCGGTATCTACAACGCCTACGACTCGCTCGACGAAGCCCCGGGGGACAAGCGCATCATCCAGTGTTCCGGTCCGTTCGACCTCCCGGCCGATTCGATACAGGCAATCATCGTCGCCAACTTTGCCTGCTACTACGGCCAGGAAAACGAACTCTGGAGCGCCCGCAACGAGGCCGACATGCAGAACATCGTGCGCACGGCCCAGAGCGCTCAGTTCATCTACGACCGCGGCTGGCTCCTGCCCGGACCGCCGGAATCGCCTAGCGTCACCCTCATCCCGATGGACAACAAGGTCCGCATCACCTGGGACAATAGGCCGGAGACCCAGTCCGACCGTTACTACGTCATCGCCCACGACCCGGATACGACCAAGGTAAGCTGGGACCCGAAGTACAAGGAATTCGATTTCCAGGGCTACAAGGTCTGGAAATCCCGCAACGGCGCGGACTGGGATCTGCTCACCCAGTGCGACATCGCGGACGGCGACACCTTCAGCGATACTACCGTGGTGGACTCGATCCGCATCAAGGCCACCGACAGCGGCATCTTCTACAGCGTGATGGACGACTCGGTCATCAACGGCTACACCTATTACTACGCCGTCTCATGCTACGACCACAACTGGACCACGGTCTTCGACAGCCTCCATCGCCCGATTGACTCCGTCCGCATGGCCCCGCTCGAAGGCGGCAAACGCAGCGTCGCGGGCACGCCGCGCTGGGAAGCCGCCAACGCTGTCCCGGCCCGGGCTTTTGTCAAGAAGCTGGTCGGCGACACGCTCAGTCCGGCGTTCGTCTGCTCGGCCCAGGTCGTCATCCCCTTCCAGGTCTCGGCCCACGACACCTACGTCCTCCAGATGCTCGAGCCCAAGTACATCAGCGGCAATATCGCCCGCTACCAGTGGATCGTCAAAGACAAACGTAGCGATTCCCTGGTCCTCGATACGGCCGGCATCACGTACACGCTCATCGACTACAACTCGGCCAGGCTGGTCAGAAACGACCTGCCCACCGTCGGCGGCCTCACGACCAAGATGAAACTCAAGATGGGCGTACCGGACAGCAGCTTCGGCCCGGTCACCGCGGCGCCCAACTACCCTATGGACTCCCTCAAGTCCATGCCACCCGCCTCCTCAGGCCGCTGGGCCTACCGCGGCTCGGACATCCAAATCACCTGGCACCGCACCGGTACGCGGGTCACCGCCGACGTCATTGACGTCAGCAACGGCGGCATCCCCATCCCCTTCATCCACTACGGCACCGACCAGAACGCCCGCCCTGAAAGCGCCAACGGCTACTGCTTCGTCAATAACGCCTTCAAGTTCGCAAGCGACAGCCTCCCCGCCACCTACTGCTACTTCTACTGCTGCGGCGGCTACCTCGCCCTCAACAAGGGCGCGTCCGGCGCGCACGCGATCGGCACACTACTCGACATCATCCAGGACGGCGACGTCTGGCAGGTCACCGGCTATAAAGCCAAGAAGACCTCGCCGGCCTATAACACCTTCTATGTCTTCGGCGCACCCGAATCCCTCGCGCGGGTCGTGTACAGCCCGCTCGGCGCCATGCGCTACATTGGCTCTGGCCTCAACAACATCACCTTCGACGGCCTCTACAACGGCGCCAAAGCCGTGGACACCTTCTTCCTCTACATCTCAGGCATCGGCGTGCCGGATACCGTCAAGTGGAAAGAATCCCGGACCGGACTCTGGAGCGACCCGACGCCGCTCACGGCGCAAGACCAGTCCATGCAGAGCGGCATCACGTTCCGTGCCGCCAGCCTCAGCGGCCACACCCTGGGCGACACCTGGGTGCAGTCCGTGGCGCAGGCCAAACTCCGCGTCCGCGTCGTTCCCAACCCCTACTTCATCACCGACGCCTGGGAAATCAACGCCTACACCCGGCGCATGGCCTTTACCGGCCTGCCGGCGGAATGTGACATCCGCATCTTCAACCTCGCCGGCGACCTGGTCAAGCACATCAAGCACACGGAAACCCGAACTCCCTACCCCGGCCAGGCTACGCCGCAACCCGGCGAGCTCGGCGGCACCGAGTTCTGGGACCTCATCAACGACAACAAGCAGCTGATCGCGACCGGCGTCTACATCTTCCACGTCAAGTCCACGGTCGGCGAATACGTCGGCAAGCTTGCCGTCGCGCGCTAGGAGGAGCAATGAGAAGTCAGAAGTCAGAAGTCAGAAGTCAGAAGTATCAGAAATGGCTGCTCGTTGCCTGCTGCCTGTTGCTGGCGTCAACTTCGTTTGCGGCATTCAGCAAAGTCGGCACGGTGGCGGCGCCGTTCCTGAAGATCAGTGTCGGGCGACCGACCGGGATGGGCGATGCCTTCACCGGGATTGCCGATGATGCCTCGGCCACGTTCTACAATCCGGCCGGGCTGGCACAGCTTGACCGGCGGCAGATATTCTTTAACCATATCAGCTGGATTGCCGGGATGAACCACGAGTACATATCGGGAATCCTGCCGGTCAGCGGCATCGGTACGTTCGGCATCGCCATCACTTCGCTCAGTACCGGGGACATGGAGCAGACCCTGATTGACGACCCGACCAGCCCGGCGCGCGAAGACCTGGGTACGGGCCTGTCATTCGACGCCTCGGACATGGCGCTGGGCGTGACCTACGCGCGGCTGATTACCGACAAGCTCGCGTTCGGGTTCAGCGCCAAGGGTATCACCGAGCGGGTCTGGGACATCACGGCGTCGGGTGTCGGACTCGATGTCGGGCTGCTTTACAACACCGGCTGGCGCAACCTGCGGCTGGGCGCGTCAGTCGCCAACTTCGGTTCGGATATGACGTTCGGCGGCCGGAACCTGGACTTCATCGATTCCACCCTGCCCACCCGGCCCCAGGCATCCTACAAGACCACTCCCTCGCCGCTGCCCATCATGTTCCGGTTCGGACTCGGCTATAACCTGATCGAGAACGCGGCCAGCAAACTGGTAGTGGCGCTCGACCTCGTGCACCCGTCGGACATCAACGAAACCGTCAACCTCGGCCTCGAATACGGCATTGACGGAAAGTACTTCATCCGCGGGGGCTACATCTACAATACCGACCTGGAGTATCTGCAGTCAATCGGCTGGAACCAGGGCATCTCGGCCGGCGCCGGACTGGCGTTCAAACCTCTGAAAGAACTGGACCTGAAGCTCGACTACGGCTATCGCCATCAGGGGTACCTGGGAGGGACCCATCGCGTGACGCTGGGCGTCGGGTTCTAGAAGCCTGAAATCAAGAGGGCGGGTTGAATACCCGCCCTCTCGGTTATTGAAGCATGACGTATTGCCGGGGCAGGCCCTGGTGCCGACCCGACACGGATGTCCGCCCGACCCGCCGAGGCAGGCGAGGGCTGCCGGCGGCGTGCGCGGTTTTACTGGCCTTGACCAGCCTGCTGCCGGCCGCGCGCTGGACCGTCATGGTCTACATGGCCGCGGACAACGGGATGAGCGACCAGAGCTACGTCGACCTGCTGGAGATGACGCAGGTGGGGTCGACATCGGATGTCAACATCGTGGTCCAGGTAGACCACCCGGAGACCGATAGCTGGCCTCGGCCCCGGCGCCTGCGCGTCGAGCCGAACCTCCTGCGAATCCTGGCCGAGCTGCCGGAGCTGGACATGGCCGACCCGGGAACGCTAGCTGATTTCGTGCGGTTCTGCCGCAGCCAATACCCGGCCGAGAACTACATGCTGGTGCTCTGGGACCACGGAAACGGCTGGCAGACAGCGGGAAACCAGAAGTCAGAAGTCAGAAGTCAGAAGTTCCCCCTACTCCCTACTCCGTACTCCCTACTCCCTGCTCCGGGTCCGCTGAGCCGGGCGAGTTCGTTCCTGTATGACCAGAGCAGCGGCCAGGCGATGAGCGTAGCCGAGGGGAAACTCAGAACCGCGCTGCTCGGGGTGCGCGACGCGCTGGGCAAGCGGGTCTCAATCCTGGCGTTTGACGCCTGCCTGATGCAGATGCTGGAGGTGATGTACGAGGTCCGGGACTGCGCCGGGATCTGCGTGGGCAGCGAGGACCTGGTGCCGTTCAACGGTTTTCCCTATCGCGAGTTCCTTGACCTGCTGGTCCGGCAGTCGAGCCTGTCACCCCGCGCGTACGCAGTGGGTCTGCCGCAGCTTTTTGCGGATGCCTACCATCAGGGCTCACAGGGTGACGAGGATGTGACGCTTTCCAGCGTCGACCTCACAGGCCTGACGGCCGCCGTCGGGAAGCTGAACGCGCTGGTCGCGGGCATCAGTCCGCGGGCAAACGGACCGGACTTCCGCAGCCAGCGCAGCGCGGTGCAGACCTTCTCGTGTGAGAATATTCCACCCGACGCGCGCGACGACAATATCGACTTGATTGACTGGCTGGTCCGGCTGCCGTCGCCGCCGCTGTCCGGCGTTTCCGGGGCCGATGTCCGGCTGCGGCTTGAGAAGCTGGTGCTGGCCCGCGCGGTCAACGGCACGACGCTGGCCGGGAGCCGCGGGATTGCCGCCTGGTTCCCGGACAACTACCTGGCGCTGAAGTACAACCATGTCGACTACCGGCAACTTGGATTCGCGCGCGACGTCAACTGGCTGGGATTTCTGAACTGCTTCTTCGGCGTCGACGACGTGAAGCCCTCTCGGGTGAGCCGGGTCGAACTGCAACCGGACGCTATCGGGCGCCACAATGACTTCCGCCTGCGATGGGAACCGGCCTATGACCTGGCGCCCGTGACGTACGAAGTGCGGGAGATTGCCCGGCCGGTCGCGGCGTTCAATGACCCGGCCGAGGACACGAGTAACTGGTTCCGTGACGGGTTCACGCTCACCAATACGCGCTCGTATTCCGGGAACTACTCTTTCTACTCTGGGCTGGGTGACAACCTCGACAGCAAGCTGACCTTGCTCAACTCCCTGAGCCTGCCTCATGGCGGGCTGCTCTCGTTCCATGCCTGGTACAGCACCGCGGAAACGCCGGATTCCGGCGGCGGGTATCTGCATGACGTCTGCTACTTGGAAGGCACCACCGACCCGACCGCGTGGACAGTGCTCGATTCGCTTTACGGGTACAGCGGCGAGTGGCAGGAGTACCGCTACTTCCTGCCCGACACGGGCACTTACTGGCTCCGGTTCCGATTCAAGACCGGCGACGGTCCGCATATCACCGGTGTCTATCTGGACAACTTTGAGATCGAGACTTTTGCAGGATGGCGAAGGGTGACGGCGGGAACCCGGGACTCAACCTGCTACGCGTTCAATGCCCTGCGCGACACGTTCCACTACGCCGTCGTGCCGCGCGACTCGTTCGGCAACCTGGGGTTTGTTTCGCCGCTGCGGCGCGTGGTAGTAACCAACTACGCTGAACCCTACAGCCTGCCCGGGCCGATTGTCGGTCCGAATGCGGTTCTGGTCTGCGATTTTCCTGAGGGCGAGACGCCGGACGTGACCGTCTACACGCTGGCCGGCGAGCCGGTCCGCAAGTTCCCGTCCGTGGCCAGCCAGCGTACCGCCTGGGACACGCGGAACGAGAGGGGAGAGCTGCTTGCCTCAGGGATGTATCTCGTGGTCGTCAAAAGCAGCACGTTCAGGTCCATCGGGCGAATTGCCATTGCCCGCTGACTCCTAAAGCAAGCAGCAGGCCGGATTGGCCCGCTGCCTTGCAGTCCAGACTGGTCCGCTACTCCACAACGAGCTTCTGCGTGGTGCGGTTGCCGCCGGCCTCCAACCTCAGGAGATAGATGCCTCGCGCGAGGGCGCGCTGATGTGTCACGAGTGAGTAGGAGCCGACCGGATGATAGCCTTGGGTCAGGGCGCTCACCAGTTTGCCGGAGATGTCATACAGGTTCAGGCTGACAATGCCTGCCACGGGCAGGGAGTAAGAGATCGAGGGATCAAGGGAGGAAGAGAACGGGTTGGGCGCGACGCGGAGTTCGAACTGCGGCGTGCCGGCCAGGGACGGTCCCTGAGCTTCGTTCGGCTGACCGCCAGCCGTCGGTCCGGCGCCGAAAGTCCGGGCGGTGTACATCCAGAACTCACGTGTGTTGTTGCCGCGCAGGGCGTAGAACGCGTTTCGGCTCCGGGCATACGTCAAGCAGCCGCCACCCTTGACCGTCTTGTTCAGCGGACTGGGCTCCATCGGGTTGTCGGCAATCCAGTTGTGGGAATCGCAGGGATAGGTCCAGAACTCATTGGTGGCGCCGCCCTTCAGGGCATAGACCACCCGGGAACAGCAAGCCAGGCCCGCGCCATCTTTGACCTTCTTTCGGCGGGTGCTGCCGGGTAGACTGAACGGGAGTCCGACCCGGGTTTGCCAGGTTCCACTACCGACGCTGTAGCTCAGGAATTCGTTGGTGCTTCCTTTGAGAACGAAGACCGTGTCGCCGCCGTCCCAGGCAACGCACGAACCTTTCTTGAACCCGGCCAGAGGCGGTGACGTCATCGGACTCCAGACGTCCGCCGCAACGTCGTAGCGGTAGAACTCGTTCGTGCCGGAGCCCTTCAGCAGATAGAGATACTCGCTCCCGGCGACCTCGGTCGCCGCCATTCCGGTGCCCTCTTTCAGAGCCCGGGACCCGGGCGGCACATCTACCTTCTGGGTCCAGCGGCGCGCGACCGGGTCATACTGCCATAAGTCGAGCGTGCCGTTTCCCTTGGTCGCATAGACCATGCCGGACGCGGTCATCGCCAGTGACGAGCCTTTTTTCACCGCCTTCTTTCTGTTCAGCCGGTTGACCGCCGGGATGGACTCGCGGGGAACCCAGGCATTGCTCACCGGGTTGTACCGGCATAACTCATAGGTACTGTTGCCCTTGAGGGCGAAGACAAACCCTGTGTCATTACCGGCTTCTACGCCATACGCGACCGCGCCGCCGTCCTTGACCGACTTCTGCTTCCCGCCCGGGAGAAGATCCGCCTTCTGAACCCAGACGCCGCCGCGGGGCGGCGGGAGGACGCGGACGATGAACGCTCCGCCCAGCGCATCGTTGCTCCGGTTCAAATCGCCGGCCTGATAGATGGAGCACCGGGAAACGTAATTGCCGACCGGATGCGGCTGAGGCCACTCCGGAAAACTCACGGCGCTTTCCCGCGCCGGGCTCAGGTCAGTTACGATCAGATGTTGGTTGTAGACATTGCCGCTCAGACCATCGAATCGGAACCAGGCATCGAACGTAGCGGGCACGCCCCCGCGGTTCAGAAACCGGACCCGGGGGGCGATTGCCGCCGCACTATCCACGGTGCCGACCGGAAACTCGATTTCCCGCACCGCGATATCGGCAGTCCAGACTGCGACCGAACGCTGGACCGCGTCATTTCCGCGATTGGCATCAATGGCCAGCCTGGTACTGCACAGCGCGGCATACGAACCAACAGTCCGGTGATTCCAAGCCGGGAAGACGTAGGAATGCGTGTCGCCGCCCGAGAGCGAGGCCGACAACGTCTGGCTGTAGCCATCGCTGACGCGAAAAGTGACGTCGAATGTCTCGTTTTCGGTACCGGAGTTACGGATGCGGGCCATCGGCGAGACCGGCGGCGAACTCGAGTCAACCAGGGCAAGCGGAGCGAACATCGTGTCGCAGCGCACGTCATGGACATGACCCGTGATGCGCTTGCTCAGCGTGTCATTGTCGAACCAGGTGTCGCCGACCGCCCAGAGTGAGCAGCGCACGGTCACGCTGCCCCGGGGCCAGGCTGAAAAGGCCGGGAACCGCACCTCGCGCTTGGAGACCGAGTCATGGTACGCGACGAGCACGGTCTGGTCATAAGAACTGCCGATGCGCATCCGGACTCGATAGGTTTCGGCGAGTTCGCCGTAGTTGACGGTCGTGCAGGTCGGGGTAACGACGCTGAAGACCGAATCCACGTCCGAGCCCGGGTCGCCGATGCGAACCACACCGACATCATGCCGGACCTTGTAGCGCCGGTAGAAGCCCTCGTAGTCGCTGCCGTTCACGCCGCCGGTCGTATCAAACCAGACCACATGGAGATTGCCATAGAGGCAACTCGCGGCAGAAGGGTTGACCGGGTTGGTATTCGTCAGGCTGAGACGGGTCGGGGTCGAGAAGTTGCCCGGCGGGGTGCGCCGGGTCCAGAGTATTTCCCGAGTCGTGCCCGAGATTCCGAACCAGACCAAGTCAACACTGCCCCAGAGGTCGCAACTGATGCGCGGCGCGAACTGCTCGCCTTCGATGCCGGCCACGCGGATGGGCGATGCCGGCCAGCCACCGGAGGGCAGGCGATAGTTGTAGTATTGCTGGTACCAGCCAGAGGACTCGAGCTGGCGCCAGGCGACATGAATCACGCCGCCGGTATCCACGGCGACGGTGGGGTCGGACTTTGCGTTACCGGTGGCGCTGCACGATTCGACCGGGAGCCAGACCCCGCCGACGCGGGAGCGGTAGCGGACTTGAGCATTGAAAAGCCAGACGGCGTGCAGCCGATTATCCCGGCCGACGCTGAGGCAGGGCAGTGTCACGGTCGTATTCGGGGTAAGAATATCGATTGACGTCCACTGGCCCGGGTCAGCATTGATTTGTACTGCCCGATGCATAACGGGGTAGTAGCCGGATGGGCCCCCGACATTGCCGTGCCACAGGACGTGCACCGTATCCCGGAAGCACTGGACTACCGGGCCGTAGTTGTAGAAGCCGGCATTGCTGCAGGAGTCCACCTGGCCCAGGCCGTTGAGCGGACCCCAGCGCCGGACGTAGATGTGCTGCTGCCCGGCGGTGTTGGTCGCGGACCAGGCAAACCAGATATTGCCGGCCGAGTCGGCGGCAATCGAGGGCGCACGGACACTCGTGTGCTGTGGATTGGACAGGCTGATGCGAACCGGACTGGTCCAGGAATTCCGCTGGTCCCACATCTGCCAGAAGGCGCCATTGCTGGAAGGCAGGGATGTCGGCGACTGAACCCAGACCAAGTGAACGTTGCCCCTGGTGTCAGAGGTGACCTGCCAGCCGTTCGACTCGCAGGCATCATCAGTGTTGATGTTGCTGGTGAGCTGGACCGGCGCCTGCCAGCCGAAGGGAACTGGTGGTATCGGTGATCCAGAGAACGGCTCGGCAGTTGCCGGGTCAGACGCCGGTTTCGGCGCCGCGCCCAGCGCAATAAAGGCAGAAAGCACGATGACCGTAAACGCGCTAAATTTGAACACGATACCCTCCGCTAATCAATATGACGGCCCACACTTCGCTGTCCGGTTTAATCCCGGCCGCGAGTCCGACCGCCAGCACATAAACTATAGCGCAACTCCACTGTGCTGTCAAGTCGCCGGTCGCGGCATGTCACCGCAAGGTGATTATGTCATGGTCATCGCAAAGTGATTATGTCATGGTAACGGCAGCTTGACTTTGTCGTCGGGGCGTTGGCGATTGTGCCGGTTGGCCATCCGGTAGATGTCCAGATGCGG
>Ga0315288_10012713_pt1 | contig 10563 bp, 12 predicted proteins | sample YL17G11_20_MG_FD_203454 | JGI IMG/M metagenome (GOLD analysis project Ga0315288, IMG submission 203454) | Sediment microbial communities from Yellowstone Lake, YNP, Wyoming, USA - YL17G11_20 | ecosystem: Environmental > Aquatic > Freshwater > Lake > Sediment | place: USA: Wyoming | collected...
CGGCAATCATGCGACTGGCACATATTAGATATCTCGTGGTTACAGCCAAAGTCGTCTGAATCAAATATTATCATTTACCCATCCTCTGTATAATTTTTAGCATCTCATTAGGGTATGCCTTATCTAGTAACTTGGCGTTAGGCACTACGCAATGACCGCCTATAGGACCTTCTGGGGCTTCTAGTACATACTTTTGGTACTCTTTCCCATAGCCTAACTCTCGGTATAGTCGGTTATATTCTATATTCCAATCTTTAACTAATTCATAATCCATGCCAATTTCCGCAGCGACCTCTTCCTTGTAAGCAGCAAATACTATGTTTATCCCATACTCAGAAGTAGATAATAGTTTCAACGCTTCAGTAAACATTGGATTTTTTACCTTCCTAGTCCTTATACCCTTATCTTTAAAAAACCCAGCGAAGAATTGCAAAGACTCTTTACTGTGCGAGGCTATCCATCGTTCCATAGTATATATACTTAATTCTAAGTCTGGGTGTTTACCCTCAACGGGTGAGTGTACGATAGTATCGAATAATTTATCGCAAGTACCAATAGGTAGTGTTGAATAGATTATAGTTTCTTTGGGGTCATATTTATCTACGTATTCTAAAACGTCAGAACAGAATGTTCCACTATAGGGGAAACAAATATGTAGAACATCAATTTTCTCGTCAACTTTCACGGGTTCAACATCAATTGTATAATCTGCTCCGACAACTTTAGCAACAGCCTTACCAATCTCTCCCATTCCTATGACCATATTACGCATCGAATATTCTCCCGCCTTTTGTAGTTTTCTCTATTAAATAAAAATCATGCTGCCTATTATCCCCTGGTTTAGATTCGGTATGCGTCCACGGATAGGGGAATGTATTTAGAAACTGCTCCCACTTTGGTCTAGAATACCATGCACCATACCCATCATTCCCATCGTCATTAATATGGTCGTCATTTTCGGTAAGGTGCCAGAATGTAACTATAACTTTTTCTTTAGCTACTCTTAGAGCTTCTCTTATTGGTTCTTCATACCCGTTAGTATGCTCTAAACAGTCTTGGATTATAACTACGTCCCAAGACTGGTTAGCTTCTTTTAACTTTCGGCAATCTTGTTTTTCAAATTGACGTACATCTATATCTGTAAATTTTTCTGTATTCTCTATCCTAAGCCTTTTGTTCGCAGCTTTGACAAACCTACGTGAGTAATCTACTCCTTTATACTTAGATATCTTAGGACCGAATTGTGAGAAATGGTCTAAGTTCCAACCTGGGCCACATCCAACATCTAGTACTGATTCACCCTCTTTCAACATTGCGCTTAATTGTATGCGTGTATCTGAACCTGGTCCCTCACCATAAGAAAGCATATATGTTCCTGCACTCTCAGTTGTTCCCATTAATTCGTCCCAAAAGTTATTCGTCATATTACTTCTTTCCTAAACATTTCGACTAACTTCCCTGGCTTTACTTCTGTTTTATAAATTTCATTAACATAATCCTCGGTTGTAACATAAGTCGTATTTGGGTTAATATGGACTCTATTACCGTCTCCTTGGTTCCAGAAAGCCAAGGATATGTCTGTAGATAATCTGACTAGGTTATCTTGCACATGAGCTGGGACTTTAACAGTTTCTAACGCCCGTTTTAACATCTCTACTCGTATGACTGAGCCAGGAACAAATCCTATTTGAACTGGGTGAACAGCCGAGGATGTTTTCTCAATAACTGGGATTATACCTTCGACGTAGTTTTCACCTAACTTATAGCCATATACTCGATTAGCCCAGTTATTAACTCCTACTGCCGAAGATAACATCGCTAACTTTCTCATATAGGGGTTCTTTTTAAATAGTCCCATCTGGGAACTAAAATAACCAGAACTAATCAAACAGTCAGACTCTACTAAGCAAACGTATTTATTCTTTATAACAGGGATTGCGTCAAACCAACTCTTGGCTACTATAAGTTCTCCGTCAGGTATCTGTTTTATCTCTTTAAATAAATTCTCATAAGTCAGCTTTATAACATTCGGTTCATCACCCTCTAGGATTATTACGCTCAACATTTAAAATACTCCTTAGCATTTTCTTCTCCGCTGAATAAACTAACTTCTTCATAGTCATCGCCATTAGTTAATGCAGGATGAGATACATCGTTATGACCAGTATCCGATGGCTCTAAGTCTTTATCATAGCCCCATCTATCGGTAGGGTTATCGCCTCGAGTCCCGAATAAGTGTAGACATCTTACGTCTACCGCAAAAGCTGTTCTATAACCAGCTTCGTTTAATTTTGCTCCTATATATCGCTCTTCGGCTCCACGTCCAGGTCTTTGGGCATCCCAACCACCAACTTCTTTAGTTGCGTTAGTACTCATTATTCTTAATGAACCGCCAGGATGCGGAAACTCCACTAACTCATCATCATCCATATCAGCCTCTTCGAAAATATTACCAGTACCAATCATAACTTGAGTCCTAGCAGAGATAGCTCCGAAAACTTCATACTTATCCATTAACTCAACTAATCGAGTAACCCAGTCTACCCCTTCAATTTTTGGAGGTGGTAAACAGTCATTATCCATAGATATAAAGTATTTGCTTTCGGTTGTCTTGAAAAGAAGATATTGTCTAGCTGCTTCTAACCCTGCATTGGTATCCCACATATGTAATTCATCTATATACCCACGTTCTGCATAGTCTATTAACATATCAGTCGTTTCTTTTTCTGAACCGTTATCTAAGACTACTAGTCTAAAGTTTTGGGGGTCAGTATTATGATATAACGTCTCAATTGCTAATTCAGTCATTTTAGGACGATTCCAAGTTACTAATTGGATATCAATCGGATACATCATATATCTCCCCAAACTGGGTGTAAATTTCCTCATGGGCACGAGGGTACTGGATATAAAGTAATACATCTAAGGGTTTTGAATGGTTATCTCTCGTAAGTAAGAAGAACTGTAAAAAGTCATCACCCCAAGGATTACCGAGGGATAATCCATGACGGTAGACCCCATCAGTAAAAGCCCCAGTGGGATTCTCAACATAAGGTTCGGTATCAGTAAAGTGCATATCAAATTTTGAGGCAGCTGCAAACTGATAGGGGTTAACTTCATCGGGTATCCGATACTCAGGTTTTGACTTCCAAAGTTCACGCTTAAAACAAAATGAACCAGAACCTATATGACCACTTCGGAAATATTCATGACCTTTGCCATCTTCTAGCGGAGGATAAACTGAACGTATCTGAGTTTTGTGGTCAGGAAAGTGGAGTAATGAACCATAATTAAAAATAGAGTATTCAGGAAAATCTATGCTTGCTTGGTTAACCTCTCTAAGATAATGGGTAGAATATTCATCATCTGAGTCGAGCCAACAAATCCACTCGCCAGTTGCAATGTCCATTCCGTTATTTCTAGCAATGGCTCTGTTCTGATTCTCTTGATTAATTAGTTTTATTCGTTTATCACTATCGACAAATTTCTGTAGAATCCCTGGGGTACTATCTGTACACCCGTCATTAACTAATATAAGTTCCCAGTCTGTAAACTGTTGGGCTATTATAGATTTTATCGCTCTTTGGACTTGCTTACCCCTATAGTGTCTTTGTTCGTATTCGGTATCTTCTGGGCTATATGCTGAATAGATAGGGATGATTATGGAGAATTTAGGCATCTTCAGCTTCCTGCATGATAAGAGGTTCTATATACTCTCTAAAGATATAATCAGGGTTACGTTTGGTGCGTACCCAAGTTTTACCAGCTAACACCTTATCATTTTGTATCCAACCCTTTAGCGGTTTAGCTATGTTCTGTTCGAAATAATCTTTAATATCGGAATGGTCGGTCTGAGTCTTTCCGTCAAACCCATCAAATGCTACTTCGGCTCCATCAAATTGACGATATAAGGCTTTTTTACCGTAAATCTGTTTAAAGGCGGGAAAATCATGGTTAAGAATACATAAGTTACCTTTAAGCATAGCTTCTTGAGTAACTAAGGAATAGGTCTCACTTCGACTAGGTAGCATAAAGACATTAGACAATACAAATAAATCTAGGATTATCTCATGAGACACCTCAAGGCTCGCTAGGTCATCAAACTCTGAAAGCCACGTTACACAGTCTCCAGCGTCTAGAGCCGTTGCTAGGGCCTTACATTCTTCTCTCAGTGTAACTTTATCGCCACCAGTAGATTGGAAATCACAGAATATCACATGGGCCGTCATTCCTATTGCCTTACAAGCGGCTACAGTCCTAACTATCATCTGAGGGTTCTTACCTCTATCTAAACGCATTGGGGCTACTATGAGTACTTCAGCATCGCCTAATTTCTTCTGGTCATAAAGGTTCTGGACTATTGGGTGTAGCCCCTCCGTTGGGTCAGTAGAATGAGGCACTTCTACGACTTCAAACTCTTCAAAGTTAAAGTTACGAGCGACTCTTGGGATATCGTTAGCATTTGGATAGGCTACGATTGAGTTAGGGAACTTCTCGCTAATCAGTTTTTTATATTCATCCCCGTACATTTCACGTTCTTGGATTAAGGTGTTTGGTCCAGTAGCAGAATGTACCCAGTGTATCCAACGGATTTTAGGGCGTTCATTAGCTAACTTCCTAGCAGCAATATTATGTTTCGTATAATCTGGCAAGAAAATAAGGTCATGGGTAATCACAACACTGTTATCTGGGATAGCGTCTTTTAACTGTTCGAAAATTAAAGCTACATCTTCGTGAAAGATATCATTTATAATTGGCGGGTCCTGATAAGCCACGGGGGATAGGAAAACTGTATTAATCCCATGAAAGATACTGTCTTCAGGTGGGTCCCAGCCATCAGCCACGATTATTGTTGGGTCCCAGCCATTTCGTTTAAACATTTTAAGTTGTTCGCCAACGACAATTATTGGGCTGTAACTCCTCAAGTAAGTTGAGAAATTAGTTAAGATGAATATTTTCTTATTAGCCATTAACGGAAATATATACCTTTTTCAATAGACTAGCAAGTAAATTAATTAAATATGTGTATAACTATTATACAACTGTCCTGCCCGTAGCTAGTTGCTTCATATTGATAATAAATTGGTCTACAGTCATGGTCGCTACGTTACATTTGCTTTGTTTATTTCTTTTAGTTTATCTAAACTCATTGCTTACATTTCTTCAATATCATGCCACACTCCTAGTTGTAGCCGTAGAGCGGCTTGCCGTACTTCTTGATGTTCCAACAGTTACCCAAGCTCCAGCAGTTAAAGTTCCGTTAAATCCGTTGCCAGAAGTGTCGGTGACGGTTGTGCCTGTGCCTTCAGACATATTATATTGAGCAACCAGCCCCCTTGTAACAGATAGCCCTTTACTAGATTGTAGTATTTCGTCAGCTGTAAGTGCCACATTGTGCATTTGAACTTTCTGCATTTGTCCGGCTAGGTTACGACTTCCTGCTGCTCTATTTCCAATCTTAACCGCTGAACCAACAGTAGAAGACATGTTAACAAACGGGCCAAGAAGGGTTGCCATAGCATCAGGGCGACCGTCTATGTAATGTTGCGCTGTACCATTGTCAAAAGTTGTAGCAAGGTGATACCAACGATTAGGTTGCAACGAGGTTGTTCCCCAATATTCAACAGGGGAAAGGTCTACGTTCTCAATTTCAAGTGCCATGTAATTAGCCTTCCCATTACTTTGGTCGCCCATTAAGCAAGTGAAGTGTGAGCCTTTTTCAATGAATCTTGGCAAAACATTATTCGTAGTGTCATAAATAAATACACGCTGCATCCAAGTAAAGGTCTGTAGTGTCTCCGGTCTTAATGCTGCTGTATCTGTTACTTGTACTACACTAGTAACGTCAGCTCCAAAGTTTATCGAGCTAGATATAGGACTAATAATAGTTCTTTCTGAGGCATCCCTACCATACAATACTGTGCCGGATATAGTTCCGTTTCGGCTATTGGTGGATGAGTCTAACGCGGTCGTACCACTTAGCTCATCAAACTTTAGGTAAACATCTGGGCTGGTGGGGATTACGTTGGAATAATAGAGGCCAGTTATTTCGGTTTGGCTAATAACCCTAGAATGGATAATTACATCTCGTATATTTCCTCTAGCGAAGTTTGTTGCACCGGTCGCCCTTTTACCTATTGCTAATGCTGCGGTAGCAGTAGTCATTGTTGCTACTGTGTCCGTTACGCCAACTTGCACTCCATTTAGGTAAAACTTAACAGAGTTCACGGCGTAGGTAGCAACTAAATGATTCCACCCTCCAAACACACAAGGTGCTATGATTGCAGCAACCGCTCCTACCGCATCATATACCGTAAACGTGATGTTAGCAGTACTAGCTGCGGTTCCCAAAACCATAGAAAATCCGTTGACTGGGCCAGCATCAGCCCAATCTATTATTCTGTCGTTATTAGCTCCCCCTGTCCTAGGCTGGAACCACATAGACACAGAAAATGCTGTACTAGATGGGGTATATGACGAAATTGCTACGGAAGTATTGCTACCATTAAGTCTTAAATATTGTGTTTGTGTGACGGTAAGCCTAGCCATTGTGACTACCTATAACTTACTGATACGTTTACGTCTGCTGTCGTGGTAAACCCAAGGTAGAGTCCTGTGCTGAATATACAGTCAAAAAAGACCGTAAATGGTAGAAATGGTGTAATAGTGAATGTATGGTTGAATATCTGCGTACCTGTTTCGGTAAGTGAATCAAATACTATGATTGAACCTACTGTGGGTGCTGCATCGTTACAACTAAATGTAATACAATGTAAGAATCCTGCTCCAGCCTTTACTTGTGCATCAGCAGCAGTTACAGCCTTGTATGTGAACACTTGGTTTACTTTTAGTACATCATTCGTTAAATCTTCACCAGCAATAGTTGTTGCAAGGCTAACTAATAGGTTACCGTTTGCGTCATAATGTGCTATTACTTGTTGACCGTCTGCAAAAGTCTGAGGAGATAAATAATATACGCCTCCTACATTCTGTACAGCTGGATTTCCAGCAACCGAACCGTTCTTTACCCCAGTTTGACTTTGTAAATATCCACTGATTCTTTCTAACCACGTATTATCTGAATGTCTTGGCATTATATATTCTCCATATAGAAATTATTATAAGTATCTACTAACTATATGCAAGGGTCCAGATTGCTCCAGACCCCAACATATTAATTACCTTACGGTGTAGTAGTAGTCGATGTACTAGTCGAACTTGTAGAACTAGATGTACTCGAGGTACTGCTTGAAGTACTTGATGTACTTGTAGTAGTAGGTGGAGTAGTAGTTGTAGAAGTTGACGTACTTGACGTGCTTGTACTTGTACCATATAGAGGGTAATCACTAACTGGTGCTACTGCGATACTGTGATACCAGTAAAGAATAGTCAAGAAAGTTGTTCCGTCTGGAGTAGTAGCAGGGGTAACAGTGTTAAGTTCAACCTGACCTCCGTTAACTACTGAAGCACTTGGAGCAGCTTGAGCTGTTGGGTTACTACCATCAATAGCTGTATCCTGGATAATAACAATACTTGAGTAGTTAGGTACTAATCGGTGGTTTAGACCAAGTTTAGCTCCATAACCTACGGCTATTGTTGCACCCGTGTTATCGGCTACTGGGAAAACAACCTTAGTTACTGTTTTAAAAGCTTTGACTCCAGTAACAGAACCGTTCAGGTTATCTGCCATTGTAAAGCTTTCAGTAATAACAGCACCCTCGATATTCGTTCCCGTAATTACAACATCACCAGCTGCGATATCAGCTGTCGTACCACCAGTGGTGATTGTAAGGTTACGAGGAACATCTGGGTTAGAGAGTCCTGAAGTTATGGTTGTTCCAGCTACAACAGTTGCTGCAGCCGCCATTATAGCCGTTGTATTAGCAGCAGCTACTTTTTTATTAGTTTCTGTATATCCAGCTGTATGCTGGATTAAGTTTTTAAATCGTAGAGTACCTGTAGCTTGTTTCCAAGCCCAACGGTAAGTTCTATCTCCTATCATAATTACCTTTCAATGCCAGGGGTAGGGGGGACTTCATTGCCCCCTCTTACCTGGACCATATTTAGTTAACTAACTGTTGTCGCCCTTACTTCCGTAAGTACCACGCCAGCCAGAGAATCCTACGCTGTGACGAACATCTACAGACCACTTAGCAGTCTTAGTATCGAAGTCATACTCAGGACCTTCTAGGCCACGGTCTGAACGATTAAAGAAGTTAAGTGCATGTAGTGAACTATCTAGCAAGAACCAAGCAGTATCACTACCACCAGCTGCAGATGCTAGGAAATCCCAAACAACTAATTTTAACGCACCTTGGTAGGGGTTAATGTCGTTGTTAGCAGTTCCAACACGCTGTGTGCTGTTTAGTAAGATACGAGCTTCTTTTTCAAGAGAAGGAGCTACAACAAGTGTATCTGCCTTGCTCATGAAAAGTTGACCCTTATGGTCTAATGCTTGACGCATAGCAATCGTACCAACTTCTATTGAATTTTCATTCAAATCAGAAGTCGTATAGTTACTCTGAGTTGCGCCACCATCTTCTCGAGTATGAACTGAAGAAAATAGAGCTAGTGCGTCACCAGAAGTAAATGTCGACAATCCGCCACCACCAGCTGTAAAGCTGTAGTTAAAGATATCGGCCATCATTTGTTCTTGGGTACGAATTTTAGCTTTAGCTAGGTTCATAGGTTTTCTCTTGATGACATTGAATTGGTCATCTTCCCATAGAACATTTGAAACTGAAGTACCAAGAGAATCTTCTACGTGAGTATATGTCACGTCGTATCCCTGGACTTCATCTTCGTAACTAATCGCCTGTCCTTCTGCACGTCGGATTAGTTTGCTCAAACCAGAGGCTGAGCTTTCTTTCTCGATGTTACGTGAAGATGTCTCCACGTGGAAAATACTTGGGCCAACTTGGGGAAGAGTTTTTAGTTCATCTCCGTAGATTTTCTTGAATCGAGGGTCAAGAATGTCAGGCCATTGAGGTCGTACTGATGCCATAATATATTACATCAATCCTTTCTATTGGCCGCCTGAGCCAGTATTAAACCAGTTTTCTGCTACCATGAATACGCCATAAGTTGTATCAGTTTTCACTGGGTCAATTTGTGGGTTATATTCTAGACATACTAGAGAACCAGAGGTTGATGTTGTTGATGTGTCGACAAGTTGTGCGCCAGTTGCACCAATGAGGTCAAAATTTGTACCTACATGAGATGCAGCGAAAGTTGTTCCAACATTGTCGTTCTTTAATAGGTAACGCATTTCGTCGTCAATACAAACTAATGCTGAAACAGTACCAGCAGCATTGCCAGTAGCAGTTTCTAAAACCATACCCGCAATACGTGCAGCTGCAACAGTTGCGCTAGTAATACGTCCACTTGCGAAGTAGACGAAGTCACCAGCAGTAACAGTTACACTGCTAGCTACAGGAAAGGAGTAGGTTGCATAGTTTGTATCGCCATCGGTGCTACCAAGCATTAGTCTTGATATATCGAGTGCCATATAGAACTCCTTAAATTATTTAAATGTACGGTTCAAGTTCCTTGCGAATTTCTTCGTTAGTTTTTCCAGGATACATCTTCTTATTCATTGCAATCATCTCTTCAGTAACTTTAGACTTTTTAACGGCTTTCGTCGTTGGGGAAGATTTGGAGGCAGCACCATTTTGCTTTAATGCCATACCAAGTTTCTCTTTAGAGTCTGGCTCAGAGGATTTACTCCATCCAAGCATTACTGCGGTTTTTGAATACAATTCGGAAGGAGATGCTAGTCGGCCTTCGTTGTCGAGGATTGCTCGACTAAGACTGGCTACTCCCTTAGTAAACTGATTATATTTAGCTTCATCTTCGACCTGTGAATAATCTTTTTTAAAATCAACATAGGCGGTGTTTATCTCTTCATCCATTTTCTGTTGGGCATATAATGCCAGTGGATTGGAGGTATCTACTATTGGTTGTTCAACTTCTGAAGTTGGAGCAACCGATGGAGCTTCAGCGATTCCCTTTAGCCGTAAAGCTTCAGTAGTGCTATTCTGGTAAGCTATTTCTAGATTACGGGAATATTCTTCTGGGGTATCACCTTTAATATTGGGGAACTCTTTGACAAATTTGGGTTCGGTTTTATCCTCATCCTCAGTAGACTCGGGAGTTTCATCCTCTTCTACTACAGTATCTTCGGTGTCTTCTGTTTCATCATCCGATTCTTCGGGTTCGTCTTCTGCGTTAACAGGTTCTACATCCTCATTATCGTATTTTAATGAACGGAGGTCGTCCTCGGTTACTGGTGCGTCGATGTCAGCGACGGCTTCTTCTGGGGCATTTGTTGCCATATTCGTACTCCTTAAGATTTGTTCTATTGGCCAGCAAAGCTGGATTCTGTACTAGCGGTGCCACACCCCCTCTAGTATAGAACTCAACTTTTCTTTTCAGATTCCTTATAAGCAGAATCAATTGTCTGGATTAGTTTCTTTAGACTTTTCGTTTGTCCAGAAAGATATCTAATTTGTAGGATATCCATTTGGTCTACATGGTCTTTAGCTAATTCTAGACGTTCTAACT
>Ga0315288_10012715_pt1 | contig 10562 bp, 9 predicted proteins | sample YL17G11_20_MG_FD_203454 | JGI IMG/M metagenome (GOLD analysis project Ga0315288, IMG submission 203454) | Sediment microbial communities from Yellowstone Lake, YNP, Wyoming, USA - YL17G11_20 | ecosystem: Environmental > Aquatic > Freshwater > Lake > Sediment | place: USA: Wyoming | collected...
TCGCTTTTCGAGTTTTCAGTTTCGCTTTTCACCTTTCAGGTAGCGGCTTCCTGGCTACGCGGCAGCAGGGCCCGCAGCACGGGCGGCGCAAAGAGCGTCGTCACGATGCTCATCACCACGACCACCGTGTAGATCTCGGGGGAGATGGTGCGCAACTTCAATCCCACCGCCGCGACGATCAGGCCGACTTCGCCTCGGGGGACCATGCCGACGCCAATGCGCAGCGCGTTCTTGAACCCCAACGACAGAGCTCCCAGACCGCAGCCCACCAGCTTGCCCACGATGGCCAGCACGCATACAACTACCATGATCCAAAGCAGCGCGGGCTGATAGATGGCGCGCAGGTTGACCTGCGCTCCCAGGAGCACAAAAAAGAAAGGGGCCAAGAATTCCATGATGGGATGGGCGTTTTCCTGCAAGCGATACTGCCCGGCGTAGTCGGCCAGAGCGAGCCCCGCCAGGAAAGCCCCGATAATCGCGGCCATGCCGATGTAGATCGAGGCCAGCGACAGACCCAGACAAAGCACTACCGAGAGGATGAAGGCGGAATTCCGCGCCTGGAGTTTGGCCACCGCCGGTCGAAAGCGGCCCACCACGTGCGAGCCGAAGAAGATGATCAGTAGGGAAAATCCGACGGCTTCCACGGTAACGATAGCGAGCGAAATGTAGTTGACCTGCCCCTCGGAAAGACTGCTGACGACGGCCAGTACGATCATGCCCAGGATGTCATCAAGGACCGCCGCCCCCAGAATCACCCGTGCCACGCGGGTGGAAAGCACGCCGGCGTCCGCCAGGACGCGCGCCGTAATGCCGACGCTGGTGGCCACCAACGCTGCGCCGACGAAAACCGACTCCACCGTGGAGCGCTCAATCACCCGCATGTAGAGAAACCCCAGGACGAAAGGCACCACCACGCCGACGGAGGCCACCAGCGCCGCGATCCAGCCCACTTGCAGGAGGTCGCGAGGCTTGGTCTCCAGCCCCACGGTGAAGAGCAGGAAAATCGCTCCGATCTCCGCCAGACCTTGGGTCAGCTCACTCGGGTGGACAAGCGCCAGGAGCGACGGCCCTAGCATGACCCCGGCAAGAAGTTCTCCCACAACGCCGGGCTGCCGGAAGCGTTCGAAGATTTCTGCCAGGACTTTTCCTCCCGCGAACATGAGGAAGAGTTCCAGCAGGAGTTTTCCCGAATAGTCCATGCCTAAGAAACCCCGGAGGACACGCCACAGACGGTCGAGGCAACACGGTCAAAACCGGCTGGCAGGCCAATTTGTAAGCGTAGCAGAACCGTGCGGGAATCCTCCAGCAAAATCGGGCGGAACCAGCCGCGGCTTCCCAGGGGCGAGGCTGCATCTTCAGTGGCCGCCGCGCGGACTGCGGCGGAACGTGGCGCGGCCCGTGCCCAGTTCGATGTGCGTGACGTGGGGGGGGAGAGGAAAAGGCTTGCTGAGGTCCATCTTGTATCGCCGTTCCATGTAGCTCTGGACCAGGAAGTTCACGAATCCGGCCGGGAGAGTGGTGGTTCCCACCTTCAGGCTCTCGATGGTCAGCCTTCCCTGGCCGTCCCCAGTTTCGAGCTTCCCCGTGGCCAGGACGCGCTGCTGGCCCTTGAAAACCAGGGAGAGAATTCTCATGCCCCAATCGTTGCTGTGGGCACCAATCTGCCCGAGTTCGTCGAAATTCACATCGGCGGCACCCGAGAGCTGGTCCGCGGCGATGTGAATCTCGGGGTTACGTACGGCCGGAGGCAGGAACTTGTGGCCGCGGTATTTCAGGTAGGAATTGGCTTCGCTTTCGGTGATGGAGATCGGCCCCCAGGACGGGCGCGCGCGCGGGATGGGAGCGGAGAGCATCGCGAACTTGTTCGCCAGGCTCTGGGCCGCCGCCTCGGAAATCCCGCCCGTACTTTTCGAGGTGTCGGGGCGCAGGGCTGCGAACCACAGCGTCCCAAGTCCAAGCCAGCCGAGAAGGATCAGGCCTGCGAACGCGGCCAGCGCGAGGCGCCCTGGCATCACGCTTCGCGCAGTCTGCCGAGCGCGCCGGAGCGCCGGAGTCACTGTTGCCAGGACTGCCACGGTTCTGTGTTTCATCGCCCGATTTGGGAAACCTGAAGCTCGGGAGTGACGGTCGGCTTGTCCAGCGGGCCCGTCAAGCGCAGGTCCGCCACGCGGGAGCCCGAGGGGTTCTCCGCCCCCGTAGTCATCCAGCGGCGGGCGACATGGCGGAAGTCGGCGCCCACATCCAGCTCCAAGGTGCCATCGAAGCTGTAAGCGCCCGTCAGCGTCAAGCGGGCGCCTTCCACATCCAATTGCTGCTTGGCCAGCAACACTCGCCGGTTACGTGCCTCGAAGGCCAGCGAAGCTGAGGGAAGCATCACTTCGCCTCGCGCCGGCCCCAGCGTACCCCAAGGCGTCTGGCGGGCGAGGGCTTCCAAAGGATCGAAATCGCCAAAAGAAACATTCCTGAACTGCACCCTGCCATGCGCGTCAAGGTTGACGCTCATCTCTTCGCGGGTCAGGCCACGGGTCTCGAAGTGCGCGGTCCCCGAAACTAACCCGCGCACCTTGTGCAGAGCCACGGGGAGGCGCGGCGCCAGGGTCTGCAACCTAGCTCCTGACAACGTGACCTCGCCCGTCACATGCGCCGGGGCTCCGGTCAAATCCACTTCTGCCCGGCCCCGGCCGCGGCCGCCGCCCAGCCGAAAAGAGACGCCCGCCACGCGAACCTCCCGGCCGGAAATCTCCACCGCCGACCGGAAATCCTCTAATCTAAGAGACCGATAAGTGACCACGGGCGCCTCGAACCGCCCCTTGGCGTTGAGGGCGCTGAACAGGCTTGCGGCTGCGGCACGGCGCGCGCTGGAAGAGCTGAAGCCCGGAATTCGTTCCAGCAACGGCAGCGGCCGCCGGTGGCCCAGGGCGTCAAACCAGAGCGCACCTTGCTCGACGCTCAGGGCGTTAGCTTTCACCTCGAAGCGCCAGGGGTCGGCTCGCGGACCCTGATGTTCAAGTCGGCCGGTAAAGACGCTGGTTCCGATGACGGCTATGACCGGATCGACAGTAATCCGGTCGCCCTTCACTTGCATACGCGCCCGAGGAATATTCAGCGGCTCGGTCAAACCCGGTATGAGCAGACGCGCGGCACTGAGTTCAGCCCGGCCTGCCAGCGCGGGCCGAGCCAGCGGCCACGCCGAGCCGGAGAGAGTAAACGTAGCACTCCCCACCCCTTGGGCATCCAGGCCCTGGACCGCCAGGACGCCGATAGCCCGACCGAACCGCAGCAAGTCCCGCAACGGAATCGACTTCGCCGCAAGCCGGAGTTCGTAGCGCGGCAGGCCGTTCCGCCGCCGAGCAGCGTCCGCAGGGGAACGCCGCTGTAGCTCCCCTTCCGCGACCAGTTCGACTCGTGGCGCCACTGCCAGCCTCACGGGCGCCAAGCGCGCTCCCTTATGGTCAATGCGCAGAGCAACCTCGGAAAGAGGGAAAGTGCCGGAAGGCGTTTGCAGGCTCACCTCACGGGCGCCCACAAACCCAGCGTAGCGCCGATCCGTCCAGGGACCTTGGATGGAGACCAGCCCATCCACGCGTCCGGAGATGCCGAGACTGCTGCGGTAGCCCCAGAGCCGACGGCCCACGGCCACCAGGTCCTCCACTCTTGCCCGCTCGAGCGCCACCACCAAGTCCAGCTCAGGTGCGGCAGGTATCCCCTCGACGGCGCCGGTCAGGTGGATGCGGGAATCAGCGAGACTGGCATCCACGCTTTCCAGCAAGACTCGGCGGCGCGGGCGGTCAAACTCCCCGCGGAAATGGACGACGATGGGCATGGGGTCGGAGGGCGGCAGTAGCTCCCAACGATGCAGTTGGGTGAGCTGGGCCTGACCCTCCATCTTGATGACGCGGAGTGAGCCGCTCAGCCGGACGTCGGCGTCGAAGACCCCATAGACCCCAGGGTTACGTCCGGCAACTAGGGGAATCCAGTTGTAGAGTAGCGCCCCACGGGTCTGGAGCGTGGCGTTCAAGGCACCCCCGAGGTCGGCCGTGGGCTTCCACTCTCCCGCCAGCTCCAGGGCTCCCGGAGGCGGAAGTAAGAGATCGGTGCGCACGGGATTGCCCGACAGCCGATAGCGAACCACTCCGCGGGCCAGCTCAAAACTCAGGCTGGCTCGTAAATCCATGATGGCAAAGGGTTTCTTGTCGGCGCCCACCTTGAAATTCAAACGCCCCTCATCGACCTCCAGGTCGAAGGTGCCAGCCACCTCCCCGACCTGGGACGAGGGGCTGCCGGCCGAGACGATGCCAGTTCTCAGGAGCAGGTTCTCGACGTTCCACTCACCCTGCGCGTCGCGAACCAGGTTGAGGCTGGGGCGCTCCAGGCGGAGCCGGACAAACTCCAAGCGGGAACGCCAGAGGCTGTGCCACCGCAGGTCACATTCCATGCGGTCAATGCGCGCGAAGGGCTCCGACCCAAAGGTCGGGTCCTCACGCACCACAACGTTTTCCAGGGAGAAGCCGGGACGCGGCAGCAGACGCAAGGAGCCTGAGCTGAAAGTAACCGGCCGTTGCAGGAGGTGCTCCAGCCCGGCTTCCAGGCGGCGACGATAACGCTCCGCACTCAGGAACGCCGGCACCTGCCACACCGTCAGCGTCAACAGCGCGAAGGCCACGAAGCCGATCCGCGTGTATCGGCGATGCCGCGGATCCATCAGCGCACCAACCCAAATGTTCGTCGCCAACGAGTCTTGCTGAAGAAGTGGATGACTAAGTCCACCGTTTGGCCAAGACGGTCCCCCAGCGAACTCTGCGCGTATTCTTCGCGCGAAGCCTCATAGGACCAGTAAATCAGCAGAGGCTTGCCAGAAATCAGCTCCCGCGGCACAAAGCCCCAGAACCGACTGTCCCAACTCTGTTCGCGGTTATCGCCCATTACGAAATAGCGCCCCGGCGGGACGATCAGCTCGCCATTCCGGACGTAGTTCTGGATCTCCGCGCTCCAACTGGCGGTGATGCCACGCAGGTACTCGGAAGGTTGAGGCGGAAAATCATCCCCCGCTCGGAGCTGTTCAAGGTAAGTATGCCGCACGGACGGTTCCTTCAACGGCTCGCCATTCACGAACACCTGCCGGTGGAATATCCGCACGCGGTCCCCAGGAAGGCCAATCACCCGCTTCACAAAATGCTCTCCGGGCTGGCTTTGCTCCTCCGAGGGCGGAAACCTGAAGACGACGATATCGCCCCGCCGGATCTCCCGGTAAGGGAGCACGGGCGCCAGCCACCCCCTGGGATACGCATAAGCAAACTTGTTCACCAGGAGGTGGTCGCCAATCAGCAGGGTGTTCTCCATCGAGCCAGTGGGAATCTTGAAAGCCTGGAGGACAAAGGTGGTGCCGAAAATCGCCAGAATAACCGTCACCACCAGGGATTCGAACGTGTCACGGGTTGACGACTTCTTGTATCCCTCAGTCATGCGCTTCGGCTTTCCTCCCCAGACGCTCCAACAAACTCTTGGCGGCCTGCTGCTCGGCGGCCTTCTTGCTCCCTCCGCTGCCGCGCGCCACCCGATTCTCGCCCGCCGTCACTTCCACAGTAAAGACCTTTTGATGCTCGGGTCCCGCCTCCTCCACCACCCGGTACTCGGCCGGACTGACACGCTCACCTTGCAGGTACTCCTGGAGCGCGGACTTGTAATCCGTTGAGAACAGCTCCTCGGCGGCAGCAGTCAGATTCTCGGGCAAAACGAATCGTTCCACAAACCGTTCGGCCTCTGCCAAGCCGCCGTCCCGATAGAGCGCCGCCAGCAGGGCCTCCACCGCATTGACCAGGAGATTGCTCTTGGCTCGGCCGCCCGTCTTCTCCTCGCCGCGACCCAGGCGCAGGTAGTCTCCCAGTTCGAGTCGCGCCGCCACCTTGGCGAGGTGCTCGGCGGCCACCAGGCGCGCACGGGCGCGCGACAGCTTGCCTTCGGCCAGTTGGGGAAAGGCGTCGGCTAGGCGCACGCTGACCAGGAAATTCAAAACCGCATCGCCCAGGAATTCCAGTTGCTCGTTATTGCGACCCCCCTCGGCAGCCTCCTGGACATAGGAAGAGTGGGTGAGAGCTTCCAGGAGCAGTTCGGGATTACGGAAGCAGTAGCCGAGGAGATCTTGGAGCGTGTCCAGCGAAGATCCTGCCATGCCTGCCTTGCGCCGTTCTGCCAACGTCTCCCACGGGGCGCCTTGCCGGGCGTTCACCGCCCCGGCCGCGACGCCCCACGGGCAATAAGGTCCAGCCGCATTAGCTCTCTCACTGCTTCGCAGGCGGCTGCATCTGCGCCTTGCGTTTGCTCAGTTCCTGAACCTTCTGGTCGGCGTAGGTCTTGATCAGCGTGCCCTGACCCAGCTCGCCGGCCTTCGTAAACGCCTCAATGGCTCCGTCCACCTTATTTAGCATCGTGCGCACTTCCCCCAACCGGAAGTAATCCTGGGGCAGCGGACGGCTGGCCATCGACACGGCCATCTGATACTCCTGTTCCGCTTTCGCCAGCTCCTCCTTGTCCGGAGGTTGGAGCGCCATCAAAGAACGTTCCAGGTGAATCATGCCCAGTGCAGAATGGGGCTCCCAGGCCACCTCCGCCTTGGCCCTCTGAAACTGCTCATCGGTTTGGCCGGGCTGCATGGTAAGCTGGTCAATGAGCTGGATCGCCTGCTGGGCATAACCTTCCGCCTGGGCCAACTTCTGTCCTTTGTCGAGGTCAGCGTTCCTGCCTAACTGAGACTGCGGCAGCATGGCGGCCATGATCAACAAGCTTAAGAGGTTGTCGGGCTTCAGCTTCAGACTCTTCTCTCCGTACTCCAGGACGCTGTTTAACGCGCTCTTCCTTTCGGCGTCATTGGGTGCCATTGCCGCCTTCTGCCGCCAAGCGTAGGCCGCACAGGTGTAGACGACGGTCAACAACTTGCTGTCGGGATACTTCGTCTCGAACTCCTTCACCAACTGAAGGGTGCGGTCGGGATCCAGTTCGCCCCGAATGGTCTCGTAGCTCTGACTCTCTTCCGGCGACACTTGAATGGCTCCCGCGGCCGAAAAGCGCGCCGCCCGGGCCGCTGGCGCCGCATTCTTGACCACGTTGATGAACTGGTCGTCCGCCTTCGCCTTGCGCAACTGCTTCTCGATCTCCGGCGTCAGTTCAAAAGCCACGCCCCGCTGTTCAATGATGGCGGTAGTCTGGGCAGGCGGCTGCTTTGACTTCAGTAAATCGATGACTTCCTTTTCCGTCAGTGGCGTTTGCGGCGGGCCTTGCGCCACTGAAGCGCACGCCGTTGCCATGACCAGGAAAACGAGGCCCAGCATTCTTTTCATTGAGTATCACTCCTGTAATTGTATTAATCGGGTCCGGATTATTCAGCCTACCGGAATCGTTCTGCCCTGTCAATGAAGGCGCAGAGAAGTAACTAGGCTCTGCCACCGCCCGCCTGCCGCTCTGACCTCATTCCTTGGACCCAAACTGTCGCTGCAAACCGTTCTGGACAGCCCTCAGGGCGTCAGGATAGGTCGCGGCGGTGAGCGAGGCCGCGCGGTACTGCCCCAGTGCCTCTTTGCGCTTCCCCTTCAGGTCGTAAAGGCGGCCTAGATAGATGTGCGCCCAGGTGACGATGCGCAGGTCCTGCGCCGCCTCCAGGGTTTTCTGGAAATACTCTTCCGCCAGATCGGGCTTCCGGGTGTTGCTCGCCACCACCGCCAGGCCGAACAAGGCGCGTTCGCTCCTGGAGTTGAGCTTCTCGAGCACGGACTGAAAAACCGCTTTCGCCTCCAGATAGCGGCCATCGGAGATGAGATTATCCCCCTCGTTCAGCAGCCGCTCTTCTTCCGAGAGCATCGGCGTGGTCGTGCTGGCCGCGGTCTGCGGCTTCGGGCTGAACGTCACTTTCACCAGCCTCGCTTGTTCCTGGCCGACATCGATCCGCAGGATCATGTCCTTGTACGCCAGGTTCATCGAGGCCTCCTGCTTCTCATAGGCAATCAGCGCGGAGTAGAAGTAGGGGGCCAAGATCAGACCCGCGGCGGTCATCTCCTGCACGCTCCTTTCCGCCTCGGCTGCTGGACGTTTGTCCATGCGCACTTCGACGGTGCGGATCAGGCACTCCGTCACGAGCAGAGGAAAATCCTCCTTGAAATCCAAAGCGAGCTGCGGCGCAGCGCGAGCCAGGCTGCGTAACTCCGCCTTCTGGCTGATCTCTGGTGCGTACTTCGCTGCCAAAGGATCAAGGAGAAAATGCAGGTACTGGTGCCGGATCTCGGCGATCTTCAGTTCCTTCGCCGGCGTCACAACCAGGTAATAGTTCTGGCCATAAATCCGGGCATGCACCTGTTCCGGCGGACCCAGAAGACTCAGATAGATGGTGTAGGTGCGGCCCAGGTAGGCGCCGCTCGGAAACCGCAGATAGGCATCGGAACGCTCGATGCTCCGACGCACCAGGGGACTATAGCGTTCAATTTCCCGCTCGTGGCGGCCCTGCAACTGCGCCCACAAATCAATCAGATTCGCCTGCTCACAGAAGCTCTTCAGCAGCGGGACCAGGCCCTGCAGGGCCTTGGCGTCCGGAGGCAGGTCGGTCTGCGGCACGCTGAAGCGGAAATCCGGAGGCGGCCCCAACAGCAGCGCCAAGGAGACGTACTGCCCCAGATTGCCGCCGGCGGAATCCGCTGCCTGGTGCTCCGCGAAGAACTTCCGCAACTCCGGAAGAACGGGAAGGTTCTTCTTGGCAAGGAAGGCCCGGACGTAGGTACGGGCTTCCAGTCCCGTGTCCGCGCTCGACCCATAGCCCGCCGCCGCGGCAGCCGCCAGGATGGAGAAAAGCTGCTCGTTCGCCTCGAGCATCACGTTGCCCGGCGCTTGCGCCAAGCTCGCCGGCGGAAGCGCCAGACACGCCAGCCAGAGTGCAGCCGCCAGCCATCTTACTCCTCTGCGCCGAGCCTGCCGCGACGCTCCGGAGACACTCCTGCCCCGCCCGGCACAAGACCGGCGGAGATGGCATATATACGGCACAGGGGATTTGTGGGGCAACCGGGCTAACCTCGGACCGTGATTCGCCGCAGGCTCAGAACCACTTGGCCGTCAGTTGGCCTGCCAAACATCGTGGCCGGGGCAAAGAGGCTGAAGTAGATCGTGCGGTCCAGGCTGCGCGTCAACTCGGGCGTGACCGGCCCGGACAAGACCTTGTAACCCACGACGCGGCCGGCAGCATCAATCTGCGTCAGCACGACGACGGCCTGGTCGCCATCGTTGAAATTGATGGGGGCCAGTTCGCGTACCCGCGGGGGCGTGACGATCTCCAGCGGAACATCCGGAATGTTCGAGACCGGAACAACCTGCCAACCCATAAGCAGGCCAAAAAAGATGATCGCCGTCAGCACACCTCCCGAGGCCGGTATCAGCAGCGGCTGGAGGGCATTCCCACAGCGCACCCAGAGCTGGCGCAGCAGGTCGCGGTGAACCCGTTGTGATATGTGAACCCGCATGCTCAGAGCCAACGCGGGCGGCACGCGCCGCCGGGGCAACGCTTGCAGCTCCGCCTGGATAGCCTGCATCTGCTCCAGCTCCTCCCGGCAGGACGCACAGTAATTCAAGTGGAAGCGAATCGACCTCAGCGACTCCCGCTCGCAACGGTCATCGAGGTAGTCAGAAAAATGTCGGCGAATTTCCACGCATGTTTCAAACATCTTGTCTTCTCATGCAACTTCCCAGTTTCCGCTTCAACAGCTCCCGCCCGCGTAGCAGGCGGGATTTCACTGTTCCTTCCGAAACACCCAGCACCTGCGCGATCTCCTCGTAAGCCAGTCCCTCCATCTCGCGCAGCACCACCACGGTCCGATAGGGTTGGGCCAGGCTGGCCAGCGCGCGCTGCACCAGCTTCTGCCGCTCGGCTTGCTCCAGAGCCTGGTAAGGCGTCTCCGGCTGCTCGGGCGATTTCGCCAGGACCATCTCCGAGACGGCGGCGTCTTCATCCAGCGAGAGAGCTTCGCGCAGGCGACGCCGCAGCCAGCTCCGCCGATGGTTGGAAGCCTCGTGGATGGCAATCCGGTAAATCCACGTCTTGAGAGTGCTCTCGCCGTGGAAGTGCCTGATGCTCCGAAAAACCTTGACGAAGACTTCCTGCAGGACGTCGGCCGCGTCCGTGCGCTGCTCCACAATGTGCGCCACCAGGTTGAAGACCGGGTTCTGATAAACGGCCAGCAAATAGGCGAACGCCTCTTCCGAGCCAGCCCGGAGTTCCGCGACAAGCGTTGCTTCGTGGCTGGCCGCCGGAAGCGCCTGCTCAAGCGCCACTCCCACAGGTCGCGCGGTACTCATCTCGCACCCAAGATAGCAGTTACCAACCTGAACCGCAAGACCGCGCTTGCACCTTCACTTCATTAGATTCGACACCACTGGCAGATGGTTTGTTCCAAAAATCAAGGGGTTAGGGGCTAGGGGCTGGGGACCAAATCTGGCTGTCATTCACTCAATGATTCAATGGCTCGATCATCCAATGGCTCAATGACTCAATGGTTCAATCACTCAATCACCCGATGGCTCGATCCCTTCGT
>Ga0315288_10012718_pt1 | contig 10562 bp, 11 predicted proteins | sample YL17G11_20_MG_FD_203454 | JGI IMG/M metagenome (GOLD analysis project Ga0315288, IMG submission 203454) | Sediment microbial communities from Yellowstone Lake, YNP, Wyoming, USA - YL17G11_20 | ecosystem: Environmental > Aquatic > Freshwater > Lake > Sediment | place: USA: Wyoming | collected...
GAGGCAGACCTCCACCGTGGGGCTGACGGGTAGCTTGTTATAGTACTGGACGGGCCGCAGCGTTTTCTCGTCGCGGTAGAGGCCGATGTGCCACACCTCGGCTGAGGGCATCATTTCCCAAATCCCATCCACCATTCCCAGCCCAGCGCGCAAGATCGGCACCAGCCCGATTTTATCGGCGAGCTGCACTCCCTGTGTGTGGCCCATCGGGGTTATCACGTCCTTGTCCACCAACGCCAGGTCGGCGGTGGCTTCGTAGGCGATCAACATCGCCAGCTCGCGGATCAGCTCGCGAAACTTTTTCGGCTCGGTTTTCATGTCGCGCAGCAGCGTCAGCTTGTGCTTGACAAGGGGGTGAGGGGATGGGAACACCAGTGCCATAAAGGCCTCCTATTATTGCTTGAGCATTCGGGTTATCAGAACGAGATTGTACCCCGGCCACGCACGGTTGTCAAAGCAAGTTGCGCAGGCGGCGGACGCAAGTATAATGTGACTGCTTGACCAGCCTGAAGAAAGGATGAGATGCCATGCAAAAATATAGAATCTTGATCGCGCTTGGCTTGACCCTCGGCTTGCTGGCGGTTGCTTTGATGGGTTGGCCGATCAGAGAGGCTGCCCGCGCGCAGGGACCTATGAGCACTCTGCTCCCGCCCGGATTTTCTACCTTGATGCCCACGGGCGTCACGACGAGTGTGGCGACGTTCATCCCGCCCGGCGCTGCAACGATGATTCCCAAGACGCCCGTCGCGCCGCCGGGAGGCGGAGGAGTCCAGCCGCCCCAAGCGACGGCATCTCCTCAGACGACCGCTGCGCCGCAGGCGACTGCCACGACGCCGCCCACCGCCGCTCCCACTCTGCCACCGCGCGCGGCGCAGCCCACCCCCAAAGCGCCCAGCGGCCCGTGCCCCAGTGGCGCATTGCTGCCTGGTTTGTTGCTGGGAGGCGTGTTCGTCACCTGGTCGCTGCGCCGCCGCTGATTTGTCTCTCTCGAATGGCAAGCTTGCTGTGCGCGGCGCATTCGTCCGAGTGCGCCGCGTTTAGCGTGCGGCTATGCTCTTGCAATGGAATTGCAACGGGTCTGAAACTCAACTCTTCCCCTGGCTGTCGTAAACTTGAAGTGCGCGCGGCTTGGGGTATAATGGCGTCGCTTGAAAAAATTGTGCAAAGGCTACGATGCCCGACCGTCTAGTTTCTCCCCAATCGCGTGATGATGATACGGCGCTGGACCGCGCGCTTCGCCCGCAAAAGCTCGCCGATCTGATCGGCCAGGAGCGGGTGAAAGAGAACCTGAGTATTTTGATCCAGGCCGCCCAGGCGCGCAACGAGCCGCTCGATCACGTTTTGTTGTATGGCCCGCCTGGCCTGGGCAAGACGACGCTGGCGCACGTCATCGCCAACGAGATGGGCGTGCCCATCCGCGTGACGGCGGGGCCGGCCATCGAGCGGGCGGGCGACTTGGCGGCGATCCTGACCAGCTTGCGGGCAGGCGAAGTCCTGTTCATTGACGAAGTGCATCGCCTGGGCCGCGCCGTCGAAGAAGTGCTTTACCCGGCGATGGAAGACCTGGCCCTGGATATTGTCATCGGCAAGGGGCCTTCGGCGCGGAGCATCCGGCTCAGGCTGCCACACTTTACTATCGTCGGCGCGACGACGCGGCTGGCATTGATGACCGCGCCGTTGCGCGCGCGCTTTGGGGCGACGTTCCGGCTGGACTTTTACGATGTGCCCGCGATGGAGTCCATCGTCCGGCGCGACGCCCGGCTGCTCGCGCTTTCGATTGACGAGGGCGGCGTCGTCGAAGTGGCGCGGCGCGCGCGAGGCACGCCGCGCGTGGCGATTCGCCTGCTGCGGCGAGTGCGCGATTATGCTCAGGTGCGCGGCGATGGAAATGCAACCGCCTCCGTCGCCGCCCAGGCTTTGGCGCTCCTGGACGTGGACGAGCTGGGGCTGGACGACCTCGACCGGCGCGTGCTGCGGGCCATCATTGAAAAGTTTGGCGGCGGGCCGGTGGGCCTGGAAACGATTGCCGCTTCAATTTCAGAAGAAGCGGACACGATTGAAGATGTGGTGGAGCCTTATTTGCTGCAATTGGGTTTTCTCGACCGGACGCCGCGCGGACGGGTGGCGACTCGCCGCGCGCACGAGCACCTGGGACTTGCCTGGCCGGAACCCACGGAGCAGCCAACGCTTTTGTGAGGTTGTGGATTTGTAATGTCTGATTTGACGGGACAACGCCTCGGTCAATATCAAATTCTTGCGCGCGTCGGCAAAGGCTCGGTTTCGACCATCTACAAGGCGTACCAGCCCAAGCTGGATCGCTTTGTGGCGGTCAAGGTTCTTTCTCCGCACGTGGTAGACGAGGAGGGCTTTCTCGAGCGCTTTACGCAAGAGGCGCGCGCCGTTGCGCAGCTCGATCACCCCAACATTGTGCCGGTGTATGATTTTGACCAGGTGGGCGACATTGCCTATATCGTGCTCAAGTACGTCGAAAGCGGCACGCTGCGCTCGATGATGACGGGCAAGCCGTTGGAATTGGACCTGGTACTGGATATCATCACGCAGGTCGGGCTGGCCTTGGGTTACGCTCATCGGCACGATGTCATTCATCGCGATGTCAAGCCCAGCAACATTCTCGTCGGCGAGGGGCGTTGGGCGCTGTTGACCGATTTTGGACTGGCAAAGATCCTGGGGGGCGGGCGGCAACTGACGCGCTCCGGCGTCGGGATGGGCACTCCGGATTATATGGCGCCTGAACAGGCGCAAGGCTTGGCCGGGGATGGCCGCGCCGATCTGTACTCGCTCGGCGTAATGCTCTATGAGATGACGACGGGGCGCGTGCCGTTCGAAGCGGAAAGCTCGATGGCCGTCGTCGTCAAGCACATCACCGAGTCGCCGCCCTCGCCGGGCCTGTTTAACCCCGAGTTGCTCCCGGCCGTCGAGCAGGTGATTCTCACGGCGATGGAAAAAGACCCCTCGCTGCGTTTTCAGACGGCAGAGAAAATGGTCACAGCGCTGGTCTGCGCCGCCGGCCGGCAGGAACGAGCCACCATGCCCGTCATTGACGTGGCGAGTTGGGGTCTCAAGCGCCCGACCGAATCCAAGACGGCGCGAAAGGCACGGTCCATCCAAGCAGCAGGATGGTGGGAGCGAGCCACAGGTTTGGGGACAACGCTCTCTCGGCGTGCGCGGCTGGCATTCGGAGCAGCAGCATTGATTTTGCTGGTGGCGCTCCTGGCCGTAGGGGGCAGTCTAGTTTTGAGTCGTCCTGCTGCCCCGGTCGGCGCTTTGCCAACCGTGGTGCCGACCCGGCCTCTTGTAACAGCGACAGTGATCACTTTGACGCCGGCGTCTGCTCTGACGACTACATCTTTGCCCACGCCTGAGCCGACCTCTACGCCGATGGTCATACCAACGGAAACCCCGGTGCTGATATACCTTTCTCCATCGGCCAAGATCAGGCCGGGCATCTATGTCAAAGCCATCAAGTCCGATGGCGTGGCCTTGCGCAAAGGCGCGAGCTATGACACGGACTATTTGACGACATTGCCCCAAGATACAATACTCTATGTGCTTCAGGGGCCGGTCCGCGGTGATAACTTGTGGTGGGTGCAGTTGAGCGGTGGCCGGTGGACTGGCTGGGCCGTGCAGGATGAAGTCGTGGCTTATGCCATCAAGCCGACGCCAACACCATGAGCGAGTTTGGCGACCTGGGCAAGTTGATCGCGCTGGTAGGAGCAGTTCTTTTGTTGTTGGGAGGGCTGCTCTGGCTGATGGGCAAGGTTCCCTTGTTGGGTCACCTCCCCGGCGATATTCGCATTCAGCAGGCAAGTGTTTCGTGCTTTTTCCCGCTGACGACCATGATCCTCCTCAGCATGTTGCTGACGGTAATCCTGAATATCATTCTCCGCTTGATACGCAAGTGAGGTTGAAATGGATGGCGTGATGGCAGCGACCATGTTGCCTATCATACTTCAACGGCTGCCGCACCTGTTAGGCGTCTTGCTGGTGGCCGGCGCCGGCATCTGGGGATTGACGCGTCCACGCAAGGCGGCCGGGACGCTGGCGTTGACAGGCGCCGGGCTGGCTGCGTTGATATGGCTGGTGGGCAGCACGCTGTCGGTAATGTCCCTGCTGGCGAGCGTGCGCCGCGACTTTTCCGCTGCCCAGCTTGGCCCGGTCTTGGCGACCTCCGGGTGCGTGACTGGAGTGCTCGACCTGGTGGCCTGGGCGCTCATCGCGGCGGCATTGGTCGTGGCGGTGCGGAACCAAAGCCATGCGGACGGATGACCTCGATTACGATCTTTCATCGGAGCTGATTGCTCAAACGCCCATCGAGCCGCGCGACGCGGCTCGATTGCTGATTCTCCGGCGCGATACGGGCGAGCTGGCTCACCGCGTCTTTGGCGGCGTGGGCGAGTTTCTTCGCCCTGGCGATTTGCTCGTCGCCAACGAGAGCCGCGTGATTCCTGCGCGTTTGCGAGCGCGCAAAGCCCGGACGGGCGGGGCGGTGGAGGTACTGCTCCTGCGCCGATTGGACGAACGAACATGGGAGACGCTCGTCGGCGGCAAGCGCGTCCGCGCCGGAACGCGGCTAGAGATTCTGAACGAGTCGCAGGATTGCGCGCTGTTGGCGGAAATTGTCGAGGCGCGCGAGAGCGCGCCGCGCGTCGTTCGATTCGACCAGCCGATAGAGCCGCTGTTCGGCGCGGTCGGCGTCACTCCATTGCCGCCCTACATCCGCGCGCCACTCGCCAGCCCGGAGCGCTACCAGACGATCTACTCGCACACGCCCGGCTCGGCGGCGGCGCCGACGGCGGGTTTGCACTTTACGCCGGACTTGATGGCGGCGCTGCGCCGCCAGGGCGTCGAGTTTGCCTTTGTCACGCTGCACATCGGGCTGGATACCTTCAAGCCCATCGGCGAAGATCAGGTCGAGGACCATCGCATCCACACCGAGTGGTGCTCGCTTTCCCCAGAGGTTGCGCGGCAGATCAACGAGGCCCGGCTCGCCGGTCGCCGCATCATCGCCGTGGGCACAACGAGTGTGCGCGTTCTTGAAACCGCTGCGCGCCAATCCCCAACCTCCCGCCCTTTGGGCGTCCAGCCTCCAGCCTGTGGCTGGCAAACCGTGAGCGCGTTCGAGGCGTTCTCTGATTTATTCATCTACCCCGGCTTTCAATTTCGCGTGGTGGACGCCATGATCACCAATTTTCACCTGCCGCGCAGCACGCTGTTGGCGCTCGTGTCGGCGTTCGCCGGGCGCGATCTCGTCTTCCGCGCCTACCAGGAGGCCGTCCGAGAGCGTTACCGCTTTTACTCGTTTGGCGACGCGATGTTTATCTTGTAGGCATAGTGTACCCTTCCCACACCATTGGCATTATGTTCAAACTGGTCTGTTTCTCGCATTTTGCTCTTATGAAAAGCAGTGCTATAATTTCGGCAGTTTGGCTGGTGAGACTAGCGCGAGTGTAGAAGGAGCATGTTATGCGCCAGCACTTGGAAAACTTTATACATTTCATGGCCGTTGAAAAGGGCCACTCGGAAAATACGCTGGTGGCCTATCGCAATGACCTGACTCAATTCATCGGAACGCTAGAGGCTCGCGTTCCGCCGCCGGCGGGCTGGGGCGAAGTGAGCAAGGATGCCATCGTCTCGTACCTGAGCCAGCTTCGAGAGCGCGGGTACGCCTCTTCAACCGTCGCGCGCAAGGTGGCGGCGTTAAAGTCGTTCTTTCACTTCCTGGTGGACGAGGGGGTGATGGGCCAAGACCCCACGGCGACGCTGGACTCGCCCAAGGTCAAAAAGCGGCTGCCGCGCACGTTGGCCAGCGAGGATGTGGAGCGGCTGCTGGCCGCGCCGACGCGCGGAACCGGCCCCAAGGCGCAGCGGGACACTGCGCTTTTGGAATTGCTGTACGCAACCGGGGTGCGCGTGACAGAGTTGGTGACGTTGGGGATGGACGACGTGAACTTGGTGGCCGGCATTGTCCGGGTCCGCCACGGCAAGGGCGATAAAGAGCGCATCATCCCCGTTCACGAGCGAGCTGTTCAGGTTTTGCGCGACTATATCGAAAAAGGCCGCCTGTCGCTGGTCAAATCTGGGCGTGATGTTTCGGCGCTGTTCCTCAACCATCGCGGTCAACAACTCACCCGTCAGGGCGCGTGGTTGATCATCAAAGAGCACGCGCAGGCGGCGGGCATTCAGACGACCGTCACGCCGCACACGCTGCGCCACTCGTTTGCCACGCACATGCTGGAAAGCCAAAAGGCCACGCTGGCCGATGTCCAGCATTTCCTGGGTCACGCCAATATTTCCACGACGCAGATCTATACTCAAGTCACTGGCGACTATAAGCGCCGCGTGTACGATGAGGCGCATCCCCGCGCCAAAGAGCCGACCTCTGAGCCGACGTAAGGCACACGACAAGGAGTGAAACCATGGGTTACCTTGAAGACTTGATGGGGAAGAATGAACAGATCATGCTCACGACCCGGCAGCACTGGATCATGGTCATCGGCGCGCTGCTGGTCAATGGATTTTTCGTCTTGTTGCTGCTGGGGATCGGCGTGGCACTCTTGTTTCTTGTTCCAGTGCTGGGCTGGATTCCGCTTGCCCTGGCTGGCGTGATTTCCCTGATCCCCCTGTGGCGATTGGTGGCTGATTGGCTGCACTGGCAGAATGATATGTACGTCGTGACCAACCGGCGCATCATCCAGGCGCAGGGGGTCATCAACAAGCACGTCATTGACTCGTCGCTGGAAAAGATCAACGACGTGGTGCTGACGCAATCGGCGCTGGGCCGGATGCTGAGCTACGGCGATTTGGAGATTCTGACCGGCAGCGAGATTGGCGTGAATCTGCTTAGGCGCATCACCGACCCGGTCCGCTTCAAGACCGAGATGCTCAATCAGAAAGAAGGAATGAACGAGATGGGCGCTTTCGATTCCAAAGCCAGGCGCACACTCGCCGCGGCTGCGCCCACTGCCGGTGATATTCCAGAACTGATCGCCGAGCTGGACGAGCTGCGCAAAAAGGGTCTCATCACCGACGCCGAGTTTCAGGAGAAAAAGGCCAAGCTCTTGGCGCGGATTTAAAAGATGATGAGCGATACATTTTTCACCCGCAAGCAGATCGAAGAAGCTGTCGCCGTCGTTCGGGCGCACACTTTGCGCCGGCCGCGCGTGGGGCTGGTGCTCGGTTCTGGCTTGGGCGCGCTGGCCGAGGCCGTCGAGCGCGCCGACGTGATTCCCTACAACGACATTCCATACTTTCCGCTGGCGACCGTCGAGGGACACGCGGGGCGATTGGTCATCGGGGCACTGGAAGGCCAGTCTGTTATCGTCATGCAAGGCCGCTCGCATTATTACGAAGGCTGCTCGATGCAGCAGGTGACGCTGCCCGTGCGCGTGATGCAATTGCTGGGCGTCGAGATTCTCATCGTCACCAACGCGGCGGGGGGACTCTCGCCCGAGTTCCGTCCCGGCGACCTTATGCTCATCGCGGATCACATCAACCTCATCGGGATGGCGGGGCTTTCGCCGTTGCGCGGCCCGAACGATCCCACGCTCGGTCCGCGCTTTCCGGATATGTCCGAAGCCTATGATGCCGGGCTGCGCGAGTTGGCGCTGCGCGAGGCTGCCGAGCGCAACATCAAGCTGCACCAGGGCGTGTACATCTGCCTGGCCGGGCCGAGCTTTGAGACGCCAGCGGATTTGCGATTCCTGCGCAAGATCGGCGCGGACGCTGTGGGCATGTCCACCGTGCCGGAGGTGACGGTGGCGCGGCATGGCGGCATCAAAGTGCTGGGCGTTTCGGGCATCAGCAACGTGGCGGCGATCGAGCCAGGCTCAGCGCCGCCGACGACGCACGAAGAGGTCTTGCAGGCCGGGCCGGTCATTGTGCCCAAGCTGATGACGCTGATTCGCGGCGTGCTCAAGGCGCTGTAAATCAGGTTGCTATCCCCATAGCGATTTGGTTGTGCGCTACCGGCGCGGCCTGGAACATTGGGCCGCGCTTTCCATGTCAACTACCCCACGACGAGGAGCAAAATCATGGATCGTCCCACACGATTGGACTCCCGCTACGTCAATCGGCAAGTCGCGTTGCCTTACGGTCTCACCGTCGGTGAAGTTGAAGAGGCAGTGTCAGAAACCTATCGCCTTTTTCATGGCATCAATGATTACTTGGTCGGAGGCGGGTTTCGTCCTTTGGAGGAACTCTTACTCGGCAACTCACTGTCCGGCATCATCTCCGAATTCCTGGTGAAGAACATTGCCAGGACGTCTGCGGCTCTTGAAGTGAACCTCAAAGTAGGAGGTCACCCGGACTTGCTGCCCAAGGGGCACTATTCCTCGAATCTGGTATTGAAGGGCGACGAGGGAATTGAGGTCAAGGCTTCGATCCAGAAAGGTGGCTGGCAGGGGCACAATCCTGAAGACTGTTGGTTGATGGTCTTTCGTTACACGGTGGGCGAACAAGACAGCGGTGAATTGAAGCCGCTCACCTTTGTCGAGATTCTTGGCGCAAGGCTGACCAAATCTGATTGGTCATTCTCTGGCCGCAAGGGAGCTTCGCGCCGAACCCCGACGGCCTCTATTACTGCCACAGGCGTTGAGAAACTGCGCGGTAATTTTGTCTACAGGCTTCCCTGAGTTGGTGTGGGAAGGCATCGTTCTGTTCTTGCGGAGAAATGATGCTGGCGCTGGCAGGGAGCTATTGTTCGAACAGGCTTTGCTGACAGCCGATTTCCGCACGAGGGTAGGACGACATGCCATTGCCATTTTCGCCGGGGACGAGGGCCGCGAGCCGTGGGATGGCTTGAACAGCCATCTGGTAAAACTCGGGGTCGGACTCGACGCCGATGCTTTGGTAGCCCACAGCGCAGGCGGCGGCGATGGTCGAGCCTCCACCCATGAAGGGGTCTAGCACGATTCCTTCTCCCAACGGAAGAGCAGCGCGGACAATCTGCCGCATAAAGGTTTGAGGCTTGAGAGACGGATGCGGCGCAATCTCTCGCTCGATGCCGCGCGTGGGGGAGCTCTTGATCACATCGCCAAAAGGTTGCTCTTCCGAGACGCGGCGCAGACCGCCGGTTTTCCACTTGCGCAGGTTGTCTTGCACGCGTCCCTCACATGGCTTGCGGAAAAGCCCCCATGGCTCCCAACCGGACCTCGGCATCACCGTCACACTGTCAAATTCCTTATGAGCGTTCTTGGGCCTGTCACCGCCTCGTAAGGTCTGTACCAAACGGATGATCTCGCCGCGCTTTTCAAATCCAGCTTTCTCTAACGCGAGATAGACCAGGTGCGAAACGAGAGGGTTGGTGGCGATGAACACGTGTCCGCCAGGCACGAGCACACGGAATACCTTGATCGCCCATTCGGAGATAAAGTCTTGCAAGACTGCTTTGTCGCCATCTGTAAGTACCGTGAATCGAGGCAGTGGGCTGCGAGTGCATCCATCAAATGCCGGTGGGATGCGCCAGACGCCGCCGCGCCCGCGCCGCAGTTTTGTCTTTTCTTCCGGGGTATACTCTTTGAGTCCATACGGCGGATCAGTCACTATGACGTGAATGCTATTGGGAGCGCGTTGCTCTAACCAGTCAAAGCAATCAGCCAGCACAACCTCGTAAAGACCCTCCCAGCTTGGGCGCTGCGACAAGCGAGCCGGCTTGCTTTCGCCATTTGATGTTTGATATTTGAGAAAGGCATCGCGGAGAACTGCCGGCGCTTCCACGGGATTCCGATAGAGAATTTGTTTGACATCCACGGGGAGATACCCGGCCAAAATGTAGAGTGGATCGGGATCAACGCCGATGGCTTTCACAATGCGTCCCACCATCTGAGCCGAGGGTGTCGCCTTCCCGCTTTCCAGGCGAGACAGGTATCCTTTTGTCACCTTTAACTTGGTGGCGAGTGTGACCAGAGACAGGCCACTGGCGACTCGTTCGGCCCGCAAGCGATGTCCAAATTCCTTTGCATTAAAAGTCCGAGGCGGCTTTTTCGCACGGGTCTTGCTCATGGGGACAAGGGTAGCACAGTTTACCGTTTTGGTCAACTAGCTTTTTCGGGCAGTGTCTTGCTTGAATGATGTGGCTTCTCTTGCCATGGATTTAGAAGCAAGTTAATCAAGTTGCAACTTGCCGCCCGCAATGGTAGAATACAACCAATGGTTGCATCTACGCCTGATACGAAAAACCTGGTGATTCGTCCTGCAGAGTTGGCCGACCTCGATCTTTGCCTGGCGCTCGATCCTTCGTATTCGACCGAATCGGTCTGGCAAATGGATTGGGATGGCCAAGACAGCCGGGTGGCTGTGACGTTTCGCACCGTGCGATTGCCGCGCTCGATGCGCGTGGCCTATCCGCGAGGCCGCGAGCAGCTTGTCGCCGGGTGGAAACGCTGCGATGGTTTCCTGGTGGCGTGCCAGTCCGAGCGTATCGTCGGTTACGCGGCGCTTTCGATGCACGCGGCAGAAGGCGCAGCGTGGATCAGCGACTTGGCGGTGGAGCGCGCCCATCGCCGCCAGGGCGTGGGCGCGGCGCTGTTGAACGCGGCGGGCGA
>Ga0315288_10012719_pt1 | contig 10562 bp, 5 predicted proteins | sample YL17G11_20_MG_FD_203454 | JGI IMG/M metagenome (GOLD analysis project Ga0315288, IMG submission 203454) | Sediment microbial communities from Yellowstone Lake, YNP, Wyoming, USA - YL17G11_20 | ecosystem: Environmental > Aquatic > Freshwater > Lake > Sediment | place: USA: Wyoming | collected...
GACGGCTCCGTTGCTCGTGTTCGGCTGGGGCAACCCCAGCCGTGGTGACGACGCCTTGGGGCCGCTGTTCGTCGAGCGCCTGCGCGCCGCACTGCCGCCGACCGGCGGCGTCGACTACCTGGATGACTACCAGTTGCAGGTCGAACATGCCCTCGACCTGATCGGCCGGCAGCGCGTGCTGTTCGTCGATGCCAGCCTGAACGGCAGCGCACCCTTCGAGGTGACACCACTTCGCCCCGTGCAGGATGCCAGCTTCAGCACCCACGCCATGTCGCCGCAGGCACTGTTGCAGGTGTATTGCGATTTGCAGGGCGACGAGCCGCCGCCGTGCACGCTGCTGGCAATCCGCGGTGAGCGATTCGAGCTCGGTGAGGCGCTCAGCCCCAGCGGGCAGGTCCATCTGGCCGCGGCGCTCGCCTGGGCGCCGACCTGGCTTGGCCCAGCGGCCACGCTGAGTCTTGATCTATGTTAAGCGCAGGCCATGCGTTTGCGCACAACATCGCGCCCAACAAGCAGGCGCCTGGCAGCGTGAAAGTCTCGCAGGATGGCCAGTTGGCCACCCAGGCTTGATCGATGTTCTGACGGACCCGAAGGGCTGATATGAAACCGCGACGCTTTGTTCAATCTCAGCCCCGCGAAGGGCACTGACATGTACCCCATCATCCGCCGCGAGGCGTTCTCGGACACGACCTTCCTGTGGGAGGTCTTGGCGCCCGACGTGGCGCGCTCGGCCGAACCCGGGCACTTCGTCATGCTGCGCCTGCACGAGGGGGGCGAGCGCATCCCGCTGACCGTGGCCGACTACGACCGCGACCGCGGCACGATCACGATGGTGATCCAGGCCCTGGGCAAGACCACGCAGGAAATGCGCGACCACTACAAGGCCGGCGACAGCATCGTTGACTTCGTCGGCCCGCTCGGCCTGCCGCAGCACGTCAGCCGGGCCGGCCATGTGGTGCTGGTCGGCGGCGGCCTCGGCGTGGCCCCCGTGTACCCGCAACTGCGTGCGTTCAAGGAGGCGGGCAACCGCACCACCGGCATCATCGGCTTTCGCAACCAGGACCTGGTGTTCTGGGAAGACAACTTCGGCCGCTACTGCGACAACCTGATCGTCTGCACCGATGACGGCAGCTACGGCACGCCGGGGTTCGTCACGGCCGCGTTGCAGAAGGTGCTGGAGACCGACCGCCCCGACCTGGTCATCGCGATCGGGCCGCTGCCGATGATGAACGCCTGCGTCGAAACCACGCGGCCGTTCGATGTGAAGACGATGGTGTCGCTGAACGCGATCATGGTCGACGGCACCGGGATGTGCGGCTCGTGCCGCGTCACCGTTGGCAGCGAAATCAAGTTCGCCTGCGTCGACGGGCCCGACTTCGACGGCCACCAGGTCGACTTCAAGGAGCTGCTGCTGCGCCAGAAGCGCTTCAAGGGCGAGGAGGCCGCCGCCAACACCGACTACGCGCATGTCTGCAACGTCGAGAAGGTGCTGTTCGAGCAGGGCAAGACCAACTACAAGAAGTACAAGGACCTGGCCCCGCTGGCGACCAAGATGCCCGAGCGCGACCCGCTCGAGCGTTCGCGCAACTTCAAGGAAGTCAACCTCGGCTACTCGATGGCCGACGCGCTGGCCGAGTCCGAGCGCTGCATCATGTGCAGCAAGGCGGCCTGCATCGCAGGCTGCCCGGTGTCGATCGACATCCCGCGCTTCATCCGCCACCTGCTGGTGCGCGACATCGACGGCGCGCAGGCCGTGATCAACGAGTCGAACCTGTTCCCGTCGGTCTGCGGCCGCGTCTGCCCGCAGGAATCGCAATGCGAGGCGCAATGCGTCGTCGGCCGCAAGCTCGAGTCGGTGGCCATCGGCCGGCTGGAGCGCTTCGTCGGCGACAACGCCCGGCCGCACAAGGCCGAGCCGCCGCGCTTCGAGCGCAGCCTGGGCAAGGTGGCGGTGGTCGGCTCCGGCCCCTCCGGGCTGGCGGTGGCGGCCGACCTGGCCCGTTTCGGCTGCGACGTCACCGTCTACGAGGCGCTGCACGTGGTGGGCGGTGTGCTGCAGTACGGCATCCCGTCGTTCCGCCTGCCGCGCGAGATCATCAGCCGCGAGATCGACACGCTCAAGGCGATGGGCGTCAAGTTCGAGACTAACAAGGTCATCGGCAAGACCTTCTCGGTGTTGCAGTTGATGGGCGAGATGGGCTTCGACGCGGTGTTCGTCGGTGTCGGCGCCGGTGCGCCGGCCTTCCTCGGCATTCCGGGCGAGTTCGCCGGCCAGGTCTATTCGGCCAACGAGTTCCTCACGCGAGTGAACCTGATGGGCGGCGACAAGTTCCCGTACCAGGACACGCCGGTCACGCTGGGCAAGAGCGTGGTGGTGATCGGCGCCGGCAACACCGCGATGGACTGCCTGCGCGTGGCCAAGCGTCTGGGTATCCCGACCGTGCGCTGCGTCTACCGCCGCTCCGAGGCCGAGGCGCCGGCGCGCATCGAGGAGTTGCGCCACGCCAAGGAGGAAGGCATCGATTTCTTCTTCCTGCACGGGCCGGTCGAGATCCTGACCGACGCCGACGGCAACGTGCGCGGCATGAAGGTGCAGAAGATGGTGCTCGGCGAGCCCGACGACAAGGGGCGCCGCAAGCCGGTACCCCTCGACGAGTTCGTCGAGCTCGAATGCGACACCGTGATCTACGCGCTGGGCACCAAGGCCAACCCGATCGTCACCAAATCGACGCCGGGTCTGGCGCTGAACAAGTGGGGCTACATCGTCGCCGACGCCGCCACCCAGGCCACCAGCGTACCAGGCGTGTTCGCCGGCGGCGACATCGTCACCGGTGCCGCCACCGTGATCCTGGCGATGGGCGCGGGCCGCCGCGCCGCACGCGCCATCGGCGCCTACCTGGCCGGTGGCAAGACCACCTGGCCGATCACCCAGGCCGACGCCGATGCGTTCGTGCCGCCGACGCCGATCGGCGCCGCCGCCGTTGCACCCTCTGCCGAGGTTTCATCATGAGCATCTGTCCCCGTTGCAAACGCCCCCTGGAAGACGACGAGGCCTACATCTGTTGCGCCGGCGTCGAACTGCGCTGGCGCTGCGCCGACTGCCACAAGGTCAGCGAAGGCTTCGCGTTCCCCTACGGCATGTGCCCGCACTGCAAGGGCAAGCTCGAGTTGCTCGATCGCGGCGCGATCGCAGACGACCTGGCGTTGGAGGCCGTGCGCAAGGCGTTCGAGATCGAGCTCGGCGGCCATGCGTTCTACGAGCGTGCGTCGCGCGACGCCAAGGATCCCGTGCTGCGCGAGCTGTTCGCTCGCTTTGCCGGGATGGAAAAGGAGCACATGGACACGCTGTCCAAGCGCTACCACGCCGAGCTGCCGACGGCGGCCGAAGACTTCCAGCTCGATCGCGCAGCGATCTTCGCCGGCGTCGACCGCAAGCCCGAGGATCCGGCCAACCTGTTCCGTATCGCCATCGCCTTCGAGCAGCGGGCAGTCGACTTCTTCTCCCGCGAGGGCGAGCGCGCGCCAGCCGGCTCGGTCGAGCGCGAGCTGTACCGGGAGCTGGCCGCCGAGGAGCGCGAGCACGTCGAGCTGCTGACCACCGAGTACCGCCGCTGGGACGCCGGCAAGGCCGGCATCCTGTAGCCCGGGCCGTGCGACGGCACGCCCGCGCATTGCCCCTCACCGCGAAGAGACCGCCATGACCGAACGCTCGTATGTGCTGGATGGCAACGAAGCCGCCGCACGCATCGCCCACCTCGTCAGCGAAGTGATCGCCATTTATCCGATCACGCCGTCATCGACGATGGGTGAACTGGCCGACGAATGGTCGGCCAAGGGCCGCAAGAACATCTGGGGCATGGTGCCCGAAGTGATCGAGATGCAGAGCGAAGCCGGTGCCGCCGGGGCGGTACACGGCTCGCTGCAAGCCGGCGCGATGACCACCACGTTCACGGCGTCGCAGGGCCTGCTGCTGAAGCTGCCCAACATGTTCAAGATCGCCGGCGAGTTGACGCCGGCGGTGTTCCACATCGCCGCGCGCACGCTGGCCACGCACGCACTGTCGATCTTCGGCGACCACAGCGACGTGATGGCCGCGCGCACCACCGGCTTCGCGCTGCTGGCATCGTCCAGCGTGCAGGAAGCGCAGGACATGGCGATGATCGCGCACATGGCCACGCTGAAGGCGCGGGTGCCGTTCCTGCACTTCTTCGACGGCTTTCGCACCAGCCACGAGGTCAACAAGATCCAGCTGCTGTTGGAGGACGAGGTGCGTTCGCTGATCGACGACGACCTGGTGGTGGCCCACCGCAGCCGCGCGCTCAACCCCGACCGCCCGGTGGTTCGCGGCACGGCGCAGAACCCGGATGTCTTCTTCCAGGCGCGCGAGGCCTGCAACCCGTACTACGACGCGGCGCCAGGCATCGTGCAGCAGGCGATGGACCGCTTCGCGACGCTGACCGGCCGCCGCTACAGCCTTTTCTGGTACAGCGGCGCCCCCGACGCCGAACGCGTGCTGGTGCAGATGGGTTCCGGCGTCGGCGCCTCGCGCGAGGCGGTGGACAAGCTCGTTGCCGCCGGCGAGAAGGTCGGCCTGCTCACCGTTCGCCTGTACCGCCCGTTCGACGTGCAGGCCTTCGTCGCTGCGCTGCCCAAGACGGTGCGCTCGATGGCCGTGCTCGACCGCACCAAGGAGCCCGGCGCCATCGGCGAGCCGCTGTACCAGGACGTGGTCACCGCACTGGTCGAGGCCTGGCCCGAAGGCTCGCCGGCGCCGCGCGTCATCGGCGGCCGCTCCGGCCTGTCGTCCAAGGAGTACACGCCGGCGATGGCCAAGGCGGCGCTCGATGAACTGAAAGCGCCCAAGCCGAAGCGTCATTTCACCGTCGGCATCGTCGACGACGTCACGCGGTTGTCGCTGAAGTGGGACCCCGCCTTCGACACCGAGGCCGCGGGTGTGACGCGCGCGGTGTTCTACGGCCTGGGCGCCGACGGCACGGTCGGCGCGACCAAGAACACGGTCAAGATCATCGGCGAGAACACGCCGTTGCATGCGCAGGGCTACTTCGTCTACGACAGCAAGAAGTCGGGTGCGATCACCGTGTCGCACCTGCGCTTCGGGCCGAAGCCGATCGAATCGACCTACCTGATCGACCGCGCCGATTTCATCGCCTGCCACCAATTCGAGTTCATGGAAAAGCTCGACGTGCTGGCACTCGCCCGTCCGGGCGCCACCTTCCTGCTCAACAGCCCCTACGGGCCCGAGCAGGTGTGGGACAAGCTGCCCCGCGAGGCGCAGGAATCCATCCTGGCCAAGAAGCTGAAGTTCTATGTCGTCGACGCACTCGCGGTGGCCAGGCAGGCGGGCCTGGCAGGGCGCATCAATACCGTGACGCAAGCCTGCTTCTTCGCCATCTCCGGCGTGCTGCCGCGCGACGAAGCCATCGCCGAGATCAAGGGCTCCATCCGCAAGACCTACGGCAAGCGCGGCGAGACCGTACTGACGCGCAACTTCGCCGCGGTGGATGCGTCGCTGGCGGCGCTGCGCGAGGTGACGCTGCCGGCCCGTGCCGACGCGCGGCTGACGCGCCGCCCGGTAGTGCCCCGCGCTGCGCCCGATTTCGTGCAGCGCGTGACGGCGATGATGCTCGACGGCAAGGGCGACTTGCTGCCGGTCTCGGCGCTGCCGATCGATGGCACGTTCCCGACCGGCACCACGCAGTGGGAGAAGCGCAGCATCGCGCAAGAGATCCCGATCTGGGACGAAACCATCTGCACGCAGTGCGCGATCTGCCCGCTGGTCTGCCCGCACGCGGCGATCCGCATGAACGTCTTCACGGCCGACGAAATGAAGCGTGCGCCGGCCGGTTTCAAGGCCGTGCCATGGTCGCGCAAGGACGGCGGCCCGCTCGACGGCCTGATGTACAGCCTGCAGGTCGCCCCCGACGACTGCACCGGCTGCGGCATCTGCGTCGATGTCTGCCCGACGCGCAGCAAGACCGAGGTCAAGCACAAGGCGATCAACATGGCGCCCAAGCTCGAGCACCTCGAGGCCGAGCGTGCCAACTACGACTTCTACCTGAGCCTGCCCGAGGTGCGCCCGCCGATGGACAGCATCGACGGCCTGCGCGGCTCGCAACTGCGCATGCCGCTGTTCGAGTACTCGGGTGCCTGCTCGGGCTGCGGCGAAACGCCGTACTTGAAGCTGCTGTCGCAGCTGTATGGCGACCACCTGGTGGTGGCCAATGCCACCGGCTGCTCGTCGATCTACGGTGGCAACCTGCCGTCGACGCCGTGGTCGCAGAACGCCGCCGGCCAGGGCCCGGCCTGGGCCAACAGCCTGTTCGAGGACAACGCCGAGTTCGGCCTGGGCATGCGGCTGGCGCTCGATGCACAGCGCGACCTGGCGCTGATGCTGGTGCTCGAACTGCGCGCCCAGCTCGGCGAGGCACTGGCCACGGCGCTGCTCGAGGCCCCTCAGGACAACGACGAGCAGATCCGCCTGCAGCGCGAGCGCGTCAAGCAGCTGAAGGCGATCCTGCCCAAGCTGCGCACGCCCGAAGCCGCGCGGTTGCTGGCGGTGGCCGACAGCCTGGTCGTGCGCAGCGTGTGGATCGTCGGCGGCGACGGCTGGGCCTACGACATCGGCTACGGCGGACTCGACCATGTGCTGGCCTCGGGCCGCAATGTCAACATCCTGGTGCTCGACACCGAGGTCTACAGCAACACCGGCGGCCAGGCCTCCAAGTCCACGCCGCGCGGCGCGGTGGCCAAGTTCGCCGCCGCTGGCAAGTCGATCGGCAAGAAGGACCTGGGCATGATCGCGATGGCCTACGGCAACGTCTACGTGGCGCAGGTGGCGATGGGTGCCAACCCGGTGCAGACGGTGCGCACCTTCCAGGAGGCTGCCGCCTGGAACGGCCCGTCGCTGATCATTGCCTACAGCCACTGCATCGCGCACGGCATCGACATGACCACCGGCATGAGCCACCAGCGCGATCTGGTCAAGAGTGGCTACCTCACGCTGTACCACTACGACCCGCGGCTGGGCATGGGCGGCGCCGACCAGCCGCTCAAGCTCGACTCGCGCAAGCCGACCCTGCCGCTCGAGCAGGTGGCGATGAAGGAGGGTCGCTATGCGATGCTGGCCCAGTCCGACCCAGCGCGGTCGAAACAGCTGATGAAAGCCGCGCAGCACGACGCCGATGCCCGTTGGCAGCTCTACGAGCAGGTGGCGGGCGTGCACCGGGTGGTGTCGGAGCATGGCCATGCGAGCGCCGGCAGCGGCGACGACCCGCCCGCCAACGCGGGTTCCCAGGAGGTGAAGTCATGAGCGTCGATCTTCGGACCCGTTACCTCGGCCTCGAATTGCAGCACCCGATCGTGGCGTCGGCCTCGCCGCTGACCGCCTCGCTCGACAGCCTGAAGCGGCTGCAGGCCGCCGGCGTCGCAGCCGTCGTGCTGCCCTCGCTGTTCGAGGAACAGATCGAGCACGAGGAGATGGCCACGCACAACCTGTTGATGGCTGGCGCCGAGATGTCGCCGGAGGCCAGCGGCTTCTTCCCGGACATGCAGAACTACCGCACCGGGCCCGACCAGTACCTGAAGCTGATCGCCGATGCCAAGAAGGCACTGTCGGTGCCGGTGATCGCCAGCCTCAACGGCCACACGCCGGGCGGCTGGACCAGCATCGCGGGCCAGATCCAGGACGCCGGCGCCGACGCGATCGAGTTGAACGTGTACTTCCTGGCCGCCAGCGTCGACGACACCAGCGCCGAGGTCGAGCAACGCTATGTCGAGCTCGTCGAGTCGGTGACGCGGCAGGTGAAGCTCCCGGTTGCCGTCAAGGTGGCGCCGTTCTTCAGCGCCATGGCCAACATGGCGCTTCGGCTGACGAAGGCCGGGGCCTCGGGGCTGGTGCTCTTCAACCGCTTCCTGCAGCCCGACATCGTGCTTGAGGACCTCGAGGTGGCGCCGCACCTGGTGCTGTCGACCTCCGACGAACTGCGCCTGGCACTGCGCTGGATCGCGATCCTGCGCGGCCGCATCGATGTCAGCCTGGCGGCCACCGGCGGCGCGCACACCGCCGACGACGTGCTCAAGCTGCTGCTGGCAGGCGCCGATTGCGTGATGCTGGCCAGCAGCCTGCTGACCCAGGGCCCGGCCCACGTCGGCACCCTGGTACGCGGTATCGAGAACTGGATGGCCGAGCGCGAGTACACCTCGGTGGCGCAGATGAAGGGTTCGCTGTCGCAGCAATCCTGCCCCGACCCGGGCGCCTTCGAACGCTCCAACTACATGAAGGCGCTGAAGTCCTACAGCAGCGAGTTCGTCTAGGATGCTGCCGCGCTGACCCCCACAAACCCGACCCAGAGGAGATCACGATGGCACTTCTGATCAACGACGACTGCACCGCCTGCGACGCCTGCGTCGAGCCCTGCCCGAACGATGCGATCAGCGTCGGCTCGCCGATCTACCTGATCGATCCGGCCAAGTGCACGGAGTGCGTCGGCGCGCACGACGAGCCGCAGTGCATCGATGTCTGCCCGGCCGACTGCATCGTTCCCGACCCGAAGCACGCGGAAACGCGCGATCAGTTGCAGGCCAAGTACGAGAACCTGCACACCTGACAGGCGCGAAGGACTCGCCGCCGCCGGCCCGAATCGCCGGCCCGGCGGCCACTTGATCGTGCTCAAGGCGATGAGCTCGCGCGTGGCCGAAGCTGTGGTCGATGCCGGCTTTCAGCCCGGTAACGGATCTGACTCGTGACCACGGCGACCCAGTACATCTATCGATTCGGCACCGCATGCACTGAAGGTGCCGCGGCGATGAAGAACCTGCTCGGTGGCAAGGGCGCCAACCTGGCCGAGATGTGCCGCCTGGGAATCACGGTGCCGTCGGGCTTCACGATCAGCACCGAGGCCTGCACGGCCTTCACCGAACGCGGCAAGGACGCCTTGTTCGGGCTGATCGAGGACGAGGTGCGGCAGGGTGTGGCGTTTGTCGAGCGGGAGATGGGCAAGGTGTTCGGCAACGCGGCCGATCCGCTGCTGCTGTCGGTGCGCTCGGGTGCGCGGGCCTCGATGCCGGGGATGATGGACACCATCCTCAACCTGGGGCTGAACGACGAGGCCGTCGTCGGCCTGGCCGCCAAGGCCGGCAACGAGCGTTTCGCCTGGGACTCCTACCGCCGCTTCGTGCAGATGTACGGCGACGTGGTGATGGGGCTCAAGCCGGTGTCCAAGGAGGACCACGACCCGTTCGAAGTCATCATCGACATGGTCAAGGACAAGAAGGGCGTGCGCCTCGACACCGACCTCGATACCGACGACCTGAAGGAATTGGTGGCACGCTTCAAGGCGCTGATCCGGGCCCGCATCGGGCGCGACTTCCCGACCGATCCGTGGGAGCAGCTCTGGGGTTCCGTGTTCGCCGTGTTCGAAAGCTGGAACAACGAACGCGCCCGCGTCTACCGCGAGCTGAACGACATTCCGCAGTCCTGGGGCACGGCGGTCAACGTCCAGGCGATGGTCTTCGGCAACCTGGGCAACAGCAGCGCCACCGGCGTGGCTTTCACGCGCGATGCAGGCACCGGCGAAGATCTCTTCAACGGCGAGTTCCTCGCCAACGCGCAGGGCGAAGACGTGGTGGCCGGCATCCGCACGCCGCAGCAGGTGTCACTGGTGGGCTCGCGCCGCTGGGCCGAGCTGGCGCTGGTCGGCGAGGACGAGAGGCGCACCAAGTACCCGTCGCTCGAAGAGCTGATGCCGCCTATCTACCAGCAGCTGCTGCACGCCGAGACCACGCTGGAGAATCACTTCAAGGACATGCAGGACCTGGAGTTCACGATCCAGACGGGCAAGTTGTGGATGCTGCAGACACGCAATGGCAAGCGCACCGGCACGGCGATGGTGCGCATCGCGATGGAGATGCTGCAGCAGGGCATGATCGACGAGAAGACCGCACTGCTGCGGGTGGCCCCGGATCGGCTCAATGAGTTGCTGCACCCGATCTTCGATATCCAGGCGCTGGCGGACGCGAAAGTGATCGCGCGCGGCCTGCCGGCGTCGCCCGGCGCGGCCAGTGGCCAGATCGTGTTCTTTGCCGACGAGGCCGACGAGTGGGCCCGGCGCGGCCTGGCCGTGATCCTGGTGCGCCAGGAGACCTCACCCGAAGACCTGCGCGGCATGAGCGTGGCCAAGGGCATCCTGACCGCACGCGGCGGCATGACCTCGCACGCGGCCGTGGTCGCTCGCGGCATGGGCAAGTGCTGCGTATCCGGTGCCGGTGCGGTCCATGTGGACGCCAAGGCTCGCACGATGTCCATCGGCGAGCAGACCTACGCAGAGGGCGACTGGATTTCGCTCAACGGCTCGACCGGCGAGGTCTTTGCGGGTCGCCTCGCCACCCGCGACGCCGAACTGAGCGGCGACTTCGGCGCGCTGATGGCCCTGGCCGACCGCTACAAGCGCCTGGAGGTGCGCGCCAATGCCGATACGCCGGAAGAGGCGGCCGTGGCCCGCAAATTCGGCGCTACCGGCATCGGCCTGGCCCGTACCGAGCAC
>Ga0315288_10012720_pt1 | contig 10561 bp, 10 predicted proteins | sample YL17G11_20_MG_FD_203454 | JGI IMG/M metagenome (GOLD analysis project Ga0315288, IMG submission 203454) | Sediment microbial communities from Yellowstone Lake, YNP, Wyoming, USA - YL17G11_20 | ecosystem: Environmental > Aquatic > Freshwater > Lake > Sediment | place: USA: Wyoming | collected...
TGGCGGGCGCCGAGATGATCACCTCCTTCGCGCCGTTGTTCAGATGGACGGCAACCTTGTCGCGCGAGTTGAAGCGGCCGCTGCACTCGAGCACGATCTGCACCCCCAGGTCGCGCCACGGCAGCTTGGCGGGGTCGGTCTCGCTCAGCACGCGAATGCGCTTCCCATTCACCACCAGCGCGTCCTTCTCCACGCTCACTCCGTGCGGGAAGCGTCCGTGGACCGAGTCGTACTTGAGCAGGTGCGCCAAGGTCGCCGCGTCGGTGATGTCATTGAAAGCGACGAAATCGAGGTCGCGTTCCTCGCAAGCGGCGCGAAACGCCAACCGCCCGATCCGCCCAAAGCCGTTGATGCCAATCTTAACGCTCATCCATCTCTCCTGCGCATTTTTTTTCCTAACCACCTTCGTTTCAGGAGGTCAAGGCAAGTCGCGCTGCGTTGACTCGCTGGGACCCATATACTAGCGTTTATACATTTCGGTGGCGAGAGGGCGATGTATGTTCCTGGCGTTCGCTCCTGCCGCTTTCGCGCAGACCGAGGGTGCATTGCGGCAGGAAGGGCTGGTCACCATGGTGATCGGGGCTGGACCGGTAGTCCAGCTCGTGCTCTACATTCTCATCCTGTTCTCCGTCTTCAGCTGGGGAATCATCTTCTACAAGCTCCGCCAGGTGCGCGTCGCGCGGCGGCAGTCGCAGCGTTTCATTGAGATTTTTTGGGATACAAAGAATCTCACCACCATCCACACGACGAGCCAGGAGCTGAAGCAGAGCCCGGTGGCGCAGGTGTTCCGCGCCGGGTATCAGGAGCTGGTGCGCCTGACGCGCGCCAAGCGCCAGAGCAACCCCGGGGAGGCGGAGATCACCACGGAGCTGGGCGGCATCGAGAACGTCGAGCGGGCGATGAAGCGGGCGGCCAACCAGGAGATCACGCGCCTTGAACGCGCGCTCACCTTCCTCGCCACCACCGCCAGCGCCACGCCCTTCATCGGTTTGTTCGGGACGGTGTGGGGCATCATGACCGCCTTTCGCGGCCTCAGCGTCACCCAGTCTTCCAGCATTCAGGCGGTTGCGCCGGGCATCGCCGAGGCCCTCATTGCCACCGCCACCGGCTTGGTCGCCGCCATCCCCGCGGTCATCGCGTACAATCATTTCGCCCGCCAAATCCGCGTGCTCTCGGCGGAGATGGAGAACTTCTCCTCTGAATTTCTCAACATCGCCGAGCGTCACTTTTTGAAGTAGGAGTGGGGCGGATGGCCTTCGAGGAACAGGGAGGAGGGGCGATCTCCAACATCAACGTGACGCCGCTGGTCGACGTCATGCTGGTGCTGTTGGTGATCTTCATGGTGACCGCCCCGATCCTGCAGCAGGGCGTGAGCATAAGTCTCCCGAAAGTCAAAGCCGCCGCGCTGACGGGCGAGGAACAGCAACTGGTGGTGGCCGTCAACCGCAACGGGCAGGTCTACTTGAACGACACGCCGACAAGTATCGCCGAACTGGGACCCAAGCTGCAGGCGATCCTCAAGCTGCGGCCCGACCGGCAGGTGTACCTGCGCGCCGACCAGCGCGTCCGTTATGGCGAAGTGATGCAGGTGATCGCGACGGTCAAAGGTGCCGGTGTGGAACGGCTCGGCATGGTCACCGAGCCGCCTTCCGTGGACCACCGCTAAGCGCGGATGGTCCTCTCTCGCTGCGACCATCCCCGAATGGGCCGGTGAATCGAGCATGACGCAAGAGCAGCCCCCAATCCGGATCGACGAACCCGAATGGGACCGCAGCCTGTGGCGCATGGTCGCCGCCTCCGGGGTGCTGCATGTGATTGCGATCGCGCTGCTGATCGTCGTCCCGTACAGGTTTCTGCACCGGCCGCCGGCGTTGAAGTCGTATACTGTCGATCTCATCGCCCCCGATCACGTCGGCGGAACCAACATGATCGCGGGCGGCAAAGGCCGAATCGAGGGGCCGCCGATGGCCGCCGCATCCAAGGTGGAGGAACCCAAACCGCCACCGCCGCCGAAGGCGGAGCAGCCTAAACCGCCGGAACCGAAACCCGAACCGCCCAAGCCCGAGCCGCCGAAGCCGGAACCCCAGAAAGTGGAGCCGCCGAAGCCGGAGCCGCCAAAGGAGATCGCCAAGCCGGAACCCAAACCGCAGCCGGCCAAGCCCGAGCCACAACCGAAAGAGAACGAAGCGGTGCTGGCGGAGAAAGTGAAGCCGGAGCCGCCACCAGTGCCGAAGCCCGCGCCGCAAACGAAGCCGGTCGAGCCGCCGAAGGCGATTGCCAAGGCCGAACCGCCGAAGCCACAGCCGAAAGCCGAGTCGAAGGCGGCGGCCGAAGCCGCCAAAGCCGCCGAGAAGGCCGCCAAGGAAGGCGCGGTGGCGCACGCGCGCGACGAGCAGATCGAAGTGGCCGTCAAGCGGATGCAGCAGCAGATGGGCAAGCGCGGGGCCGGGAGCGGCAGCAAGCCCGGCGAGCAACCCGGGGCCCCGATCTCCGTCGGACCGGGTGAGGGCGCCGGCGGCACCGTCAGAGGCGTTGACTATCTTCTCTACTACAACCAGATGATCAATCGCATCAAGCAGGCGTGGGCGTGGGCCGGCGCCAACCAGACACTGGAAGCGACGGTCGGGTTCAGCATCACCGAGACCGGAGATGTCGTCAACGTGCGCATCAAACAACCTAGTGGCGATCCCAGTTACGATGCCTCGGTTGAGCGCGCGGTGCGCGCGGTTAATCCCCTGACACCCCCGCCTGAGGCATACCGAAAAGAATTCAACGATGTCGAAATCACGTTTAGCCCGAAAGATCTGGCCGGCTGACAACCCGAGGGAGAGGCGATGAGACGAATGTGGTGGACACTACTGGTGATAAGCCTGGTCATGGCAGGGGTGCGTGCGAGCGACGCGCAGGTGCGCGGCACGATCTTCGGGCCTGGTGCGCGCAGCTATCCGGTCGCCGTGTCGCCGCTCAGGAACCTTTCAGCGGGCGGCGCGGCGGCCAACTTCGGCACGCAGTTCGCCGACATCGTCAGCGCCGACTTGAACTTGTCGGGCTTTTTCAAGCTCCTCGATCGCGCCGCCTACATCGAAAAGCCGGAGACCTCCGGCTACACCGCCGACAACATCAACTTCGACAACTGGTCCGTGATCGGCGCGTTGGCGCTGGTGAAAGGCGCATACTCGGTGAGCGGAGACAACGTCACGGCCGAGGTGCGGCTGTTCGACGTGTATCAGCGCCGGCAGCTTGCCGGTGTGCGTTACCATGGACCGCTCGGCGAGCTGCGGCGCATGGCCAACAAGTTCGCCGACGAGATCATGAAGCAGTTCACCGGCGAGCGTGGCCCGTTCGACACGCGCTTCGCTTTCGTCTCCACCCGCGGCGGCAAGTTCAAGGAACTCTACGTCATGAGCCCGGATGGCGGCGACCTGCAAGAGGTGACCAGAACGCAAACCATCAATGTCTCGCCGTCGTGGAGTCCGGACAGCCACCTGCTGCTCTACACCTCTTACAAGCGCAGGAACCCGGACCTGTTCGTCGTCGATCTAGCCAGCGGGCGCGATGTGCTGGTCTCATCGCGCCCGGGATTGAACCTGGGTGGTAGGTTCTCACCTGACGGGTCCAAGATCGCTCTGACCATCGAAGACAAGGGCAACGCCGACATCGCCGTTGTCGACCGCGGCGGGAACCTGCTGCGTCGCGTCACCGACAGCTGGGCCATTGACGTGTCCCCGTCGTGGTCGCCCGATGGCCGGCGGCTGGCCTTCACGTCCAATCGCTCAGGGGCACCGCAAATCTACATCGTTGGAGTCGATGGCGGCGAAACGCGCCGCGTCACCTTCTCCGGCACGTACAACACCTCCCCCGCTTGGTCACCCAAGGGCGACTGGATCGCGTATGTGAGCCGGGCGGACGGGGGATTCAATTTGTTCATTGTCAAGGTGGACGGCAGCGATACGCGCCAATTGACGCAGGCAGCCGGCAACAACGAGGATCCGAGCTGGGCGCCGGATGGTCGGTACATCGTGTTCAGTTCTTCGCGGACGGGACGCAAGAAGCTTTTCGTCACCGACCTGACTGGGGCGAGTCAAGTTCAATTGACTCGTGGGGGGGGAGATGATAGCAGTCCGGCTTGGTCGCGCTGGCTCGAATAAGGTGGCACGACGCATCATGTATGCGAAGCGAGGAGCGAGGAGGGGTATGATGGCTGTGCGACTGCGGGCAGTAGCAGTTCTGGGCGTGTTGCTAGCCGTGCTCAGTATGGGCTGTTCAGCAAAGAAAAAGGGCGCGGCAGCCGGAGCGCCGGGCGGCGGAGTTGGTGAAGAGGGGCTAGCGGCGGGCAGCAGCCTCGAGCGCTACAAACAAGGCACCTTGGGAACGGGCGAAGAAGGACCGCTGAAGGACATTTATTTCGCTTTCGACTCCGCCGAACTTGACGAGCAGGCGCGCAGCATCTTGCGCGACGACGCCAGCTGGCTCAAAGATCATTCGAAAGCGAAGGTCGAGATTGAAGGACATTGCGACGAACGCGGCACCGTTGAGTACAACCTGGCCCTGGGTACCAAACGGGCCGGCGCCGCCAAGGAGTACGTGGTGGCGCTCGGCATTTCGGCGGACCGCCTCACCACCATCAGCTACGGTGAGGAGCTGCCACTGTGCCACGAGCACAATGAAGAGTGCTGGCAGAAGAATCGGCGCGCCCACTTCGTCATCCTCGGCGAATAGCCACCGAGCCGCGATGCAACGCCTCGGAGCGGTTCTCGGTTGCATTGCGCTGGCGGCGCTCGCAGGCTGTGCCACGCGTGCGGATCTGGTCGACGTGCAAAAAGATCAGCGCGCCGTGCGCGCCCTGCTTGCCGACCAGCAAGTAGCAATCGACGGCTTGCGCAGGCGTATGGACATGCTGCGCAGCGAGCTCGGCGAGCCCGGCCGTGGGCGTCGTGGAGCGCCCGCACCGGAGGTGGCGCGGGAGCTCAACGATCTCGAGGCACGGGTGGCGGCGCTCGAGCAGACACGGGCGACCGGCGCGCTGCCTGGCGCAACGCCGCCGGGTGTTGAGGTCGAGCGTCCGCCGCTGGAAGCCGCACCGCCTCCGACCCCAACCGCACCGAAAGTGCTGAGTCCACAAGAAGCAGCACTGGCCAAAGAAGAGGCCGCGGTCCAGGGCGCCCACGTCGACGGGGACTTCCGTGAGGGGTTGAATTTGGTGCGGCAAGGTCAATGCACCCAGGCCGTGCCCAAGCTCCGCGACTTCATTCGCAAGAACCAGAAATCCGATTTCGCCGACAACGCCCAATACTGGATCGGCGCCTGTTACTATGGACAGCGTGACTACAGTCGCGCTATCGTGGAACTCAACGACTTGGTGTTGAAATACCCGAAGGGCGACAAGGTACCGCCAGCGTTGCTGATGATGGCCGACGCGTTCGCCGATTCGGGCGACAAGATCGATGCACGGCTCGTGCTGCAGAAGCTGATGAGCCAGTACCCGCAGACGGAAGAGGCTGGGCGGGCACGGCAAAAATTGCAGTCACTCAGCGAGTAGCGCGTGCCTGCGGGCGTCGACCCGCGCCCGAAGCAGTGGCGTGCAAGCAGATGCCGGCGGCCAGATCCCTCCGGTTGAAAACATGTTGCTCCTCCGTCATTTGGCGCGGATCGGCGGGCGCTTCAACGCGCCGGTGCTTACCCTCGGCAGTTTCGATGGCGTCCACCACGGACACCAGCAGATCCTGCGCCGACTCGTGGAGGTGGCGCGGAGCATTGACGGCCAGGCCATCGTCTTAACGTTTTATCCGCATCCGGCCACGGTGCTGGCGCCCGAGCACGTACCCAAGTTGATCACCGACTGGCGCGCACGCATGGAGCTGATCGCAGCCCACGACGTCGGCGCCATCATCATGCAGCACTTTACGCGGTCGTTCTCCCAAATCACCGCGGAGAATTTTGTCCGGCGCTTTCTGGTCGAAGGCCTCGGCGTGCGTGCCGTCGTCGTCGGACACCGGGTCAGCTTCGGTCATAACCGCGCTGGCCACGCGACCACCTTACGCCAGCTCGGGACGAAATATGGTTTCGCCGTCGAGGTCATCGGGCCGGTGGAGGTCGAAGGGCATCTGGTGAGCAGCAGCGCCGTCCGCCGGGCCATCAGCCACGGCGAGTTGCAACGCGCCAAACTGCTGCTTGGCCGGACACCGAGCGTCGCCGGGCGGGTAGCGCATGGGCACCATCGCGGCAATGGCTTAGGCTTTCCCACTGCCAACCTACGTATCGGTCCTCTGGTGCTGCCGCCCGACGGCGTGTACGCCGTCAGGGTGCGCGTGCGCGGCGAGTGGCGGCCAGGCATCGCGAATCTCGGCTTCAATCCCACCTTCCATCAACACGAACGCGGGCTGGAAGCGCACATTTTCGACTTCCAGGCCGAGCTCTACGGCGACCGCGTCGAAATCGCGTTCGTGCAGCGGTTGCGCGGTGAGCAGGAGTTCTCGACGCCCCAAGCTCTGGCACGACAGATCGCCTGCGACGTCGAGGCCGCGCGGCAGGCCCTGGCGCGCTCGGAATAGCCGTGGCCGAGGGCGAACGCATCATCGTCGACCCACGCGGCGCGCGCCAGCGGCTGGATCAGTACCTCGCGGCGTTGGGGAGATGGGGGTCGCGCTCGCAGGCGCAGAAGCTGATCGCGGCGGGCGCCGTACGCGTCGACGGGCGTGGCTCGAAGGCGGGCACCACACTGCGCGGCGGTGAGACCATCGAGATTGCACCGGTTTCACTGCCAGTGGCTGCCGGCGTCGAACCCGAGCCCATCGCACTCGACGTACTGTACGAAGACCACCATCTGTTGGTCATCAACAAACCGCCGGGGCTGGTGGTGCACCCGGCCCCGGGAAACTGGCGCGGCACGCTGGTGAGCGCCCTCCTGCATCACTGGCAAGGGCCGTTGCCCGGCCTCGATCCGGCGCGTCCGGGGATCGTGCATCGCTTGGACAAAAATACCTCGGGCGTGTTGGTCATTGCCAAGGACCCGGAGACGCTGACGGCGCTGGGAAACCAGTTCCGCCGCCGCGAGGTGGAGAAGCAGTACATCGCGTTCATCTGGGGCCGCCTGCATACGCGGCGTGGAACTATCAGTGAACCGATCGGGCGCAATCCGGCCCACCGTACGCGCATGGCCGTGCGCCGCGGCGGCCGCGAGGCGGTGACCAGCTTCGAGGTCATCGCGTGTCTTGGCGAGATCACGATGGTGCGCTTATTCCCGCGCACCGGCCGCACGCATCAGCTACGCGTCCACCTCGCGGCGATCGGCCATCCGATCGTCGGCGACGCGGTATACGGTCGCGCACGCGGCCGCAAAGACGAGGTGCTGATCGAACGGCAGGCGCTGCATGCTGAGCAGATCGCCTTTCGGCATCCGGCCACCGGGGAGCGCATGCGCTTCGTGGCGCCGCTGCCGCCGGACCTGGTCGCGCTGCGCCGCCGGAGCGCGAAGTCGGTGCAGTGCTGCGATGCGCCGCCAGGAGCAGGCAATTATAACGGACGCTAGCTGCGCGCACGCCGCTTGACAATGTATGGCCGGTTCAGTAGCTTTCCGGTCGGTAAGCACACAAAAATCCGAGTACAAATGCCACCTCGGATCGCTCGCTCACCACGCCGCCACATCCTGAACAATGCCGTTAGAGAGAGGATGAACGCATGGCCGATGAAGCCGTGGGGAAAAGCAAGCAGAGCAGCGCGACCACCGCTGCACGCTCCGAGCGCCGCCGCCGCACCGAAGAGACGGAGGAGGGCGGCCACAGCCGCGCTCGCGCCAAGGCGGAGCCTCCTGCCCCGCCCCCCCCACCCGCTCCAGACCCGCCTCCGGCGCCAGCACCTGCGGCCCCTGCGGCCTCCGCCGTGGCCGAGGAATCGGCGGCTAAAAAGGCGGCGCTGAACCTGAAGAAGCTGAAAGAGAAAAAGATCGCCGAGCTGGCGCAGCTGGCGAAGAATTTCAATGTTGAGGGCGCTGCCAACATGCGCAAGCAGGAGCTGATCTTCGCTATCCTCGGCGCCCAGACCGAGCAGAATGGCTTCGTCGTCGGCGAAGGCGTGCTCGAGATCCTGCCGGACGGCTTCGGCTTTCTGCGTGCTCCCGATTACAACTACCTCCCGGGTCCCGACGACATCTACATCTCGCCGAGCCAGATCCGCCGCTTCAATCTGCGCACCGGCGATGTGGTCTCCGGGCAAATCCGCCCGCCGAAGGAAGGCGAACGCTACTTTGCGCTGTTGAAGGTCGAATTGATCAACTTCGAAGAGCCGGAGAAGGCGCGCGAAAAGATCCTGTTCGACAACTTGACGCCGCTGTACCCGAACCGACAACTGCGGCTCGAGCACGACCCGGAAGAGTACACCACCCGCATCATCGATCTGTTCACCCCCGTCGGCAAAGGCACCCGCGGCCTCATCGTCGCGCCGCCCCGGACCGGAAAGACGATGATGCTGCAAAGTATCGCCCACGGCATCACCCGCAATCACAAAGAGGTGGTACTCATCGTTCTGCTCATCGACGAACGGCCGGAGGAAGTCACCGACATGCAGCGCTCGGTCGAAGGTGAGGTCATCAGCTCGACCTTCGATGAGCCCGCCACACGGCACGTGCAGGTGGCCGAGATGGTGATCGAGAAGGCCAAGCGCTTGGTCGAGCACGGCCGCGACGTGGTCATCCTGCTGGACAGCATCACGCGTCTGGCCCGCGCCTACAACACCGTGGTGCCGCCGAGCGGCAAGATCCTTTCCGGCGGCGTCGATTCCAACGCGCTGCACAAGCCGAAAAAGTTCCTCGGTGCGGCGCGCAACATCGAGGACGGCGGCAGCCTGACGATCATGGGCACGGCGCTGATCGACACCGGCAGCCGCATGGATGAGGTGATTTTCGAAGAATTCAAGGCCACCGGCAATATGGAAATCCATCTCGATCGCCGCCTGGTCGACAAGCGCATCTTCCCGGCCATCGACATCAATCGCTCGGGCACCCGAAAAGAGGAGTTACTGCTGGGGAAGGACGTGCTCGCCCGGGTGTGGATTCTGCGCAAGCTCCTGGCGCAGCTGAACCCGGTGGAAAGCATGGAATTCATCATGGACAAGATCACCGACACGAAAAACAATCAGGAGTTCCTGGATTCAATGAATCAATGAGGTGCTGTCCTAAGTTCGAATATGGTGTCCCTGCGCCAGCCACTGGAACCTCTCCCCGGCCCCTCTCCGACACGGAGAGGGGAGCGAAAAGCCAAGCATTTCTCCCCCTTCCCTCGCAGGGAAGGGGGTAGGGGGGTTAGGTTTCAATGCGAGCGGCGTCGAATTGGGACAGTACTATCAATGAAGAGCCGGTTGCGGTCTGCTAAAACTTTCTGATATCGAGAGACGTTCAGAAGCAATCGACACGGAGAGATCCCGTATGCCAGAAGTCAGTATGAAGCAGCTGCTCGAAGCCGGTGTGCATTTCGGGCACCAGACCAGTCGCTGGAACCCGAAGATGAAACCTTACATCTTCGGCGCCCGTAACGGCATTTACATTATCGATCTGCAGCGCACCGTGAAGCTCTTCGAGCAAGCCTACAGCTTCGTGCGCAACCTGGCCGCCGCCGGCGGCACCCTGCTGTTCGTCGGCACCAAGAAGCAGGCGCAGGATGCCATCCGTGAGGAGGCGGAGCGCTGTGGTATGTTCTGCGTCAACAACCGCTGGCTGGGCGGCACCCTGACCAATTTCCAGACAATCAAGCAGAGCATCGATCGCCTGAAGAAGTGCGAGGAGATGCTGGAAGATCCGGCCATGGCGGATGCCCTGACCAAGAAGGAAATGCTTGGGGTGCAACGGGAACGCGACAAGCTGCTGCATTCCCTCGGCGGTATCAAGGGCATGCGCAAGCTGCCGGATGCCCTCTTCGTTGTCGACCCGAAGAAGGAAGAAATCGCGGTCAAAGAGGCCAACAAACTGCACATCCCCGTGGTGGCGGTCGTCGATACCAACTGTGATCCCGATCTGGTCGACTACAAGATTCCCGGCAACGACGACGCCATCCGCGCCATCCGCCTCTTCTGCGCCGCTATGGCAGACGCCGTCCTCGAGGGGAAGGCCATCGCCGAAGAGCGTGCCAAAGCCGGCGGCGTGCCGGGTGAAGAGAAGCCGGAGGCGGGGGTTGCAACCGCATCGCCAGCGGCCGCGCCAGAGGAGGCCGCGCCCCAAGGGACCGCGCCCCAAGGGACCGCGGCGCAAGGGGAGGTGGCATGAGCGAGGTGAGCGCGGTGCAGGTGCGCGAGCTGCGCGATACGACCGGCGCCGGCATGATGGACTGCAAGCGGGCGCTGATGGAGAGCGGTGGTGATCTGCAGAAGGCCATCGTCCATTTGCGCGAGAAAGGTTTGGCCGCGGCCACGAAACGCTCCGCGCGGGCGGCGAGCGAAGGCATGGTCGGCTCCTACGTTCACGCCGGCGGCAAGATTGGGGTGCTGATCGAGGTCAATTGCGAAACCGACTTCGTCGCTCGCACCCCGGAGTTCCAGGGGTTGGTGAAGGATCTCGCCATGCAAGTGGCGGCGG
>Ga0315288_10012721_pt1 | contig 10561 bp, 8 predicted proteins | sample YL17G11_20_MG_FD_203454 | JGI IMG/M metagenome (GOLD analysis project Ga0315288, IMG submission 203454) | Sediment microbial communities from Yellowstone Lake, YNP, Wyoming, USA - YL17G11_20 | ecosystem: Environmental > Aquatic > Freshwater > Lake > Sediment | place: USA: Wyoming | collected...
AAACGGATCGCCTCTTGTGTCAGTAAATGAACAGGAACCACATCGTCCGTAAATGCATCAATAACCAGGATATCAAATTGTTGAGAGCCCTGGGTTGCCAGTTCTCGTTCAAGTGACAGACGTCCGTCGCCGGAAACAATATCCACCTGTCCACCTATCTCACGACAGTGGGTAATATAGGAAAAATATTTGGCACTAAGAGTAACAATATCGGGATTGAGTTCATAAAATCGGATATAATCTTTCGGGGTACAGTAAGCTGCCAGTGTCCCAACACCTAGACCTACTACTCCAATACGCAGTGATTCTTTTTGAAGGCGTTTGGGGTGATTGGTGATGGCAATACCAATACCGCTTTGACGGGTGTAATAGGTAGTCGGTTCAAAAGCAGACTCTTTCCATAGCGCTTGGGAACCGTGATCGGTAATATTATTAATCAGCCAGCGGACAGTTTGTCCGTTTTGCTGGACTTCAGTAATCCGATTCACGCCATAAAAATTCCGCTTCGTTATCACCAATTTAACATCCGGTTGTATGGCGTGTTTATCCAAAACGATAAAAAACATGGATCCCGTCGCAAAAATAACCAACAGCCCGATCAATAAATACTGAGTTTTTTGGAGCCAATGTGTTGCTGTCTTATAAAGAAGTACTGTCCCCACAATACCGGCAAACATCAAGACAAGCGGCATTTCCCAGAAATCGGTAAAAACCAGCGGGGCGACGATGGAACAGACAAAAGAAGCTACTACTCCACCAAAAGCAATCGTCAGATAATACAGAGGAAGAACGTTGGGGTGCGGCCGAAGACGGTAAAGTTCAGCATGACAGACTAAGCCGGTAATAAAACAGTTAATCAAGAGCGCACCTAGAATAATGGATTGGATCACGAAGAGGAAGCGCGATGCTACCACGGCCGAAATGACAACCGAGAAAAGGAACAAAGTGGGATGAAATAACCGGTTGTACCAATTATCGCTGCTAAAGGCAATAATAAACGAGAGCAGATAAAGACCTAATGGGATAAGCCAGAGGAGCGGTACCGGAGGCAAGTTTTGGGTAATCTGACTGGTGGTGACAAGAAACATCGCTGTCGATAGGGTCGATAAAGTAATCCATACCACAAGACGGAAAAAAGGAACAGGCAAAACGGCGGGGTTGGCCGGTACGTTAATGTTCTTTTTACGCAAGGAAACAGTAATCATAATCAGGCAAGCGGAAAATATTAGAAACAACCCAATCCACCCTTTTTCTTGTTGCTTAAGAGTCAGAAAGGGTCCCCAGAGAAACGGATACATAAAAAGTCCTACGACCGAACCAAGATTGGAAACTGCATACAAACGATACGGTAAATTGCCACTCTCGACCCGATACCAAGACTGCAAGACTGTCGTGGTGGTGGCAAGGAGGAGATATGGAAGTCCAATCCCCATCGCTACAATTACCAAGATGGAGAAGATGGGATAAGCTGTTGAAACCCGCTCGAGAGAAGGACCGCCAATCAGGTTATGACGTAATAGCAGCGTGCCAATGAGGGAAAAGACAGTCAGACCGATACTAACTAAATAAAAAAATCGTTGTTGCCTAAAGCGTAAACGAGCGATAAAAAACGCATAAAAATATCCCAAAAACAAGGCCGTTGTAAAAAACAGCATCAGCGTCGTCCAAACCGAGGCGCCTCCGCCAAACCACGGCAACAGTTGTTTGCCGATAAGAGGCTGAATCGTAAACAAGAGAAATGCTCCCAAAAAGATAGTAATGATATAAAGATATTTCATCCTTCGTTCTTAAGCTTATTGTAAAATTTTTGGGTTCTTCCAGCAATAGGGTTTACGCTGAGCCCGCCGAAGTGCTCTTCAAAGACAAAGAAAGCCGCAGGGTAAATCGCCGTCCAGATACCACTGGCCCTGAAACTTCACGATTTTGATCGTTTGGCCGGTACTTGTCTTACACCATCCATAATCTTCGGTTCTTTCGAGTAGTTGAACGCAGCCCCTGAAAGCATAATAATTTTCAAAAGTGCTGTGGGCTTTTCTCAAATATAACACCTGATATATCCCAAAAATAGCCACCAGTGCTTCCACTACAAGTATGGCAACCATTATTGTTTTGTTCTTTAATGGTCTTGTCATTGTCTGTGCAACGACGATGTTCGGACTAGTTTATGCCTACAGTCTTTCCATTAAATACTCATCAAGCCATTTGCCGGGATGAGTTCTGGGCTTACTTCTGTTCGTCTCTAAAATCTTAAAGTATCTACTAAATAATTTCTTAATGTCTTCTTTTGAAAATAAATAAACTAAACCAGCAGAACTGAGAAAGCCCAATTCTTTCTTAACTCCATATTTACTGAAACATCTCAAAAGAAGTCTCCCACCCTTCTTAGAATGTTTGATTATCCCGTTGATATATTTTTTTCTTTTAGTCTCGGGGATTGAGTGAAGGCAAGCCCAATCTAAAACAAAATCAAATTTCTCATCTTTTAAAAAAGATAAATTGGCGGCATCAGCAGTAATAAATCTAACTTTAATGCCTGATTTTTTAGCATTTTCCTTGGCATATTGAATTGCCGTGGGGGAAATATCAATACCCGTTACACTAAATCCCTTCTTAGCTAAAGTAATTGATTTGGCTCCAACCCCACAGCCTAAATCAAGAGCCTTCCCTTCTCCTGACTTTCCCGAATTAAGTATTTTAAGAAAATAATCGGCTTGAGTTTTATTCCAGGGAATTTTTTCCAATGGAGTATTACGGTAAAAATTTTCCATTTTGTCTTGTATTTTCATATCTTTATTATATCAAACAAAAAAAGCCCATAAAATTGGGCTTTCTGAAGCTAGCTCCGGCGGTAGGATTCGAACCTACAACCTTATCCTTAACAGGGATCCGCGCTACCATTGCGCCACGCCGGAATATGCCATTATTTTAACAAAATTTGAGAATTATTCCAAATAATCCTGAAGTTTTTTTCTTCTGGAAGGGTGTTTTAATTTTCTTAGGGCTTTGGCTTCAATCTGTCTAATTCTTTCCCGAGTCACTCCGAATTCCTTGCCAACTTCTTCTAGGGTCATGGATCGATAACCACCTAAGCCAAATCTCATTTTCAAAACTTTGGCTTCTCTTTCTGATAGGGTTTCAAAAACCTCTTCAATGTTTTCTTTTAAGAATTGTTTAGAGGCTGAATCATAAGGTGAAGGCTGAGAAGTATCCTGGATAAAATCACCTAAAAATGAATCTTCCTCGTCCCCGACTGGCTTTTCCAAAGAGGTGGTTTCCTGGGCAATCTTAAAAATTTCTCTGACTCTTTGAGGCGTAATTTCTAATTTTTTAGCTAATTCTTCATCAGTTGGGTCTCGACCTAAATCCTGTGTCATTCTTCTGGAAGTCTGAGAGAGTTTATTAATTGTTTCCACCATGTGAACCGGAATTCTAATGGTCCTGGCCTGATCGGCAATGGCCCGGGTAATGGCTTGCCTTATCCACCAAGTAGCGTAAGTCGAAAATTTGTAACCTCTCCGCCAATCATATTTCTCGACTGCCCTCATCAATCCTTGGTTGCCCTCCTGGATCAAGTCTAAAAAACCCATCCCTCGGCCTAAATACCTTTTGGCAATAGAAACCACTAATCTTAAGTTTGATTGGATTAATTTTTCTCTGGCTTTTTTCTCGTTCTTTTCAATCCTTTGAGCTAAATCAACTTCTTCTTCAGCTTTTAACAAAGGAATCCGGCCAATTTCTTTTAAGTACATTCTGACCGGATCAGTTAAAACTTTGTCTTCAATGGTGGCCAACACTTCCAATTCTTTGGAAAGCTCCGAGGTGGCTTTTTCGTCTTCAGCAATCTCTTCTTCCGTCACTGTCTCAAAAACATCAATTTTCTGGTCTAAAAGTTTGATATAAAAAGCATCCAGCTCTTCTACCTGGTCTTCAGCCTCAGGAAAAACTTTTAAAATTTCTTCCTGAGTGACAAAGCCTTGTTTTTTGCCTTTTTCAATCAGTTTTTTGATTTCTAATTCCTGTTTATTAGCTTGAGTTTTTTTATCTTTAGCCATAATAATTATCTTTCCTCATCAAAATTAACTAATTTTGATGATAAATCACGAAATTCCTCATTAAGCTTCTCTAATTTCTTCTGTTCTTCCTCAGTTATCTTTTTTTGTTTTTCTAAGCTCTTTATTTTATCAGAAATCTCTTTTAATTTCTCTGACAAATCAATTTTTTCTAAATTAGATAGGGCTTTTTGATATTCCTGCCTAAGTTTTTCTTCATCCTCAAGAAAATCGCCAACATCCACTAAATAAAGTTTATTAAAGGTTTCCAGTAATTCCGTCCCCAGCATTTTGGCCAAACGGGCGCTTTCGAGAGTTTTGTAGCGATCTAAATATTCTTTTAAAGTTTCCAGAAGACGGACAAAACGATAGGTTTTAACCAAACTGGTAAGATTTCTTTTTCTTAACCAATTCCAGTTCTCTCCCTGAAAAGCCAAGGCCAAAAGATAATCTTCTAAAATTTCTCTCCTGGGTTTTTTCTCTTCGGATAAAACTTTGGTTTCTTTGGTTTTAAAACCGGTGGTCATCTGGCTTTTCTGCCATTTGATAATCTCATGATCAATGGCTTCCTCATCAACTCCTAGTTTTTCCGCTAATAATTTCACATAATGGCCTCTGATAATTTCGTTGTTAATTTTGGCCAAGGCCGGGACTAGTTCTTCCCCAATTTTTCTTTTGCCATTAATGGTCTCCACATTAAAACGGCCAAAAGCCGATTCAATTAAGTAATCATAAACCTGAATGGCTTCTTTCACCAATTGTCGCCAAACCTCAGGCTTTTTTTGGGCAATTTCATCCGGGTCTTTGCCGCCTTTCATTCTGACAACCTTAACCATCATTCCTTGTTCATCAGCGACTTCAATCCCTCTTCTGGCCGCTTGATCGCCGGCAATATCTTGGTCCAAAGCTAAAGTAATGTTTTTTGTAAAACGGGTCAGGAGCTGAATTTGACTGGTGGTTAAAGCCGAACCTTTAATCGCCACCACATTTTTCACCCCAGCCTGATAAGAGGAAATGGTATCCAATTCTCCCTCCACTAAAACAACTTCATCCCTTTTTTTAATTTCCTCCTTGGCTTCTGACAAACCATACAAAAGATCTGATTTATGATAAACCAAAGTTTCCGGAGTATTAACATATTTGGCTTCTTTGGCTTGAGGATCCAAAACCCGACCGGCAAAACCACAAACATTACTCCGGTGGTCTTTTAAGGGGAACATCAACCGACCCCGAAAACGATCATAATAGTTACCTCCGGTAGTTTTAATAATCAAACCGGCGTTTTCCAAAGACTGGACAGAATAATGTTTTTTTCCGGCCAAAAAATGATGTAAATTCCGCCAGCCCTCCGGAGCAAAGCCGATTTTAAAGAACTCTATTGAACTTTTACTGATGCCTCTCCCTAAAATATAATCTAAAGCCTTTTTCCCGGTAGGATGATTAAGCAAAAGAAAATGATAATATTCCGCTGTTAAATGATTAATTTCATAAAGAACTTGTTTCTCTTTCTCTCCTTCTGAAGACTTAAATTGGGTTAATTGAACTCCGGCTCGTTTAGCTAATTCTTTGACCGCTTCACCAAAATCAATACTTTCAATCTTCATTAAAAATTTAAAAACGTCTCCTCCTTCCGAACATGCGCCAAAACAATGCCAAATTTGTCGCTCCGGGGAAACAATAAAAGAAGAGGCTGTTTCAGAATGAAAGGGACATAAAGCTTTGAAATTACGGCCAACCTTTTTAAGAGGAATATAACTGTTAATCAGCTCAACAATATCAATCTTTCTTTTAATTTCTTCCAGTTGATCTGTCATTTCAAAAATTTCCGCTTATTTACCGCAAAATTAACGCGCTGATTGGCGGAGAGGGCGGGATTCGAACCCGCGGTCACCTTGCAGCGACATACGATTTCCAATCGTACCGATTAAACCGCTCTCGCACCTCTCCCTATTTCTTTTTTTCCAGTATTGGCTTGGCCATGGCCGCCTCGCCATGAGCTAAAAGCCTTTTGGCTTTCTCTAATAAATCCTGATCTTTATTAAAGGCCAGTCTTTTTTTTGCTTTAAGAAAGGGTAGCCAAGCGATCTTCTCCGTTTCTTTATTAAAACCAGTTTCTGTTTGTTTCAAATATTTCATAAGATAAAAGATCACTGTTTTGAAAACTTTTTGCTTGTTTTCGACAAAGAAAAATTTCTCTTCCCCAATTTTGCCTAAAAGTTCTGGTTCTACCCCTGTTTCTTCCCTAACTTCCCTTTTCGAGGCCGCCACCGAACTTTCAGCGGTATTAATTTTTCCTTTCGGAAAACGCCATTTTTCATTGCCGGTTGGTTTTAAAACCAGCCAAAGAATTTCTTTACCTTTAGGCTTAAAGACAATGCCACCAGCAGAAAATTCACGTTTTATTTTTTTATCTTCCATCATATTTTGTGCAGGGCGCCCCCGAGAGGAGTTGAACCTCCAACCTTTGGCTCCGGAAGCCACTGCTCTATCCATTAAGCTACAGGGGCCGGGCGGAGAGTACAGGAGTTGAACCTGTTAGGGATTACTCCCATTGGTTTTCGAAACCAACGCATTGCCGTCCTGCCCACTCTCCATCACTATAAATTTGCGTGCCCGAGAGGACTCGAACCTCCAATCGCGAGATCCGCAATCTCGTGCTCTATCCAATTGAGCTACAGGCACAAATCATTTTTCTAGGGGAATTTGACGGGTAATCCATTCCCCCGCCTTATCAATCCAGGTTTTCTGGGGTTTTTCCTCAGGAAGATATTGAGCTAAAATCTTTCTTAATTCCTCAGCTTTTTTTTCTCCTAAAAGAATCATCAAACGAAAATTAAAACGATCAGTGCCATCAACAAAAAGAATCTCTTGGTTTTCTTTTTGTTCAAACCAGAAATTAACGAGCTGCTCCCAAGGATAACTTTTCCCGCCAGTCATCACCCCCTTATTGGTGATTTTATGAGGAATTTCTTCCGGCTGAACACTGGCTAAAATATAGGCAAAAAAGACCAAAGCGACAATGACCGCAATTAAAAACCATTCTTTAAGAAAAATTAAAATGATGGCCACCAAAAAGACAATCGCCCCAATGGTGGCAAATTTTTCCCGAGACAATCTTTTAAAAAGTCTTGAAGGTGATGACCACTCAACTAAAACCTTCAAAGGCTCTATCTTCCTGTTTTTCAAAGAACTTGATTGATTAAATTCTTGGTTTTTTTGAGCAGGCATATCTTTCCTAATTATAACACTTTGGCGGTGAGGGTGGGATTCGAACCCACAAGCCCCTTGCGGGGCAAAGGTTTTCAAGACCTTCCGGATAGCCATTCCCTGCACCTCACCTAGTTTGTTACTACAAAATTGCGGAGGAGGTGGGATTCGAACCCACGCGAGCCTTACGGCTCAAGGGTTTAGCAAACCCTCGCAATGGACCAGCTATGCGACTCCTCCTCGCAGGGTAAATTATATCATTTTCCCCTCCAAACAGTTAGCCCCAAACATTAGTAATAAGGATGATTTTGGCTGTTTTTTGGCCAGTGGAAAAAACCAGTCAAAAAAACTTTTTTAACCAATAAAAAACCGCTGTTATATCCAGCGGTTTTTCTTGGTGGAGATGCCCGCGGTGAGGCGGGGTCCGAAAAAAGTTATTAAAAACATCTACAAGCTTAGTCAACTTTTAAATCTCACCTTAGCCTGATCCAATTGACCGGAAAGTTAAGGCCAGGCTTAAAAAGCTTGGTTTTTACCGGCAAGCCAACCAGTAAAAACGGCATCTTGGCTTTGTTTATGCCCAAATCATCTCACCAAGAAAAAATGAAAAGGACACCTTTTAAACAAACGCGTAAGCGTAGTTCTGAGGAGCGTATTTATTAGATACGTTATTTATTTTTTGATACACGTTTACGAGAAGTATCATTCTCGGCTTGCCGTTTTTAAAAGAACTTTTCCGTCGATCCTTTCATCCCCATTAATTTTTTAATTCTTTTTGCCAGTCTTTTTTCTTTAAACTTTCTCTTTTTTCGTACTTCTTCTTCCCCTTAGCCAAAGCAATTTCGAGCTTGATTTTATTGTGCTTAGTATAGCACGAAAGGGGAACAATAGTCAAACCTTTTTGAGTCGCTTCTTGCTTTAATTTTAAAAGTTCTTTTTTGTGTAAAAGGAGCTTTCGCGCCCGACGCGGATCTTCTTTTTTGTTCGCCGCAAAAGAATAAGGATGGATATGGGCGTTAAAAAGCCAAGCCTCATGATCTTTTAAGCGAATAAAGGCTTCCTCAAGTTTCAGGTGGCCATTTTTAATTGATTTCACTTCACTTCCGTTTAAAACCACGCCAGCTTCAAACTTGGCTAAAATCTGATAATCAAACCTGGCCCGGCGATTGATGATTTTCTTCATTTGAGATTGATGGTAAAGATTTTACCACCGGAAAGCAAGAAAATCTGCCCTTCATCAGGAGTGACGACTAAGTCATTCGCCTGGTTTAAACCTGACCAGAGATATTCTTTTTGGTATTCACCGGTTTTACTAACCACAACCAACCGCGAATTACCTTTGTCCAAAAGATAAAGATTTGTCAAGTCAGCGTTCGTGTAAAAAGCCACTGTTTGTGAAAGAGGTTTGGTTAAACCGGTTAAGTTAAAGCCATCTTTTACCCCACGGGTAAATTTTAAAATCCGGTTATCACTGCCTAAAACCCAAACTGAACCGTCAATCATCATTTCTACGGTCTGGCTTAAATCAGTGACTTCTTTTAACCATCTTTGTTTATCTCCAAAAATGTCATCAACCAATGAGTATTTCCAGATTTCACCAGAAGTTAAAAGATAAAGATTGCCGGTAAAGCCAGCCATACCTAAAACAGAATTCCACTCTTCATCTTTTTTAATTTTAACTTCTGGATTTTTATTAACCTTGTAAACTCCTTCATCGGCTAAGGTATAAAGGGTACCACCCAAATCAACCATTAAACTTAAGCCGTTTAACTTCTCTCCCCCAGCCAAAATCGTTGATTTTTTGTCTTGAAGGCCAATACTATAGAGAGAGTTTTGATTTTTGTCCAAGACAATCATTTGTTCTCCAGACAGAAGAAAATGGCTACCTAAAGCTCCGGCCTTGATAATTTCTAAATCAAAAAAGGGTACCCCTTCAACCTGATGCTCTTGCAAGGCTGAACCTAATAAAGACATTAATTCTTGTTTAAATTTTGTTAACTCCTCAGTCTGGACCCCAACCGTTTCCATCTGGTTAACCAAAGCTTGGGCTTCTAAAAGTAGCTGGCGTGATTTAGCCGGGTTTAAAGTCAACAAACCTTCTCCTTCTTCTTTTTTAAGTTTGGCTTGTTGAAGCAAACCTGAAGTTTGGTTGGTTAAACCATAATTTTTTCTTTGTTTCATGCCAAAAAAGACCGCTACCACTAAAATGATCAGTAAAATCAAAGCCACACTTATCAAAGTCTTTTGCGAACGGGGTGATTTTTCTTTGTTAGCTTTTAAATAAATAATCCTTCGTTTGATTTTTTCATCAATTCCTTCAATTAATTCACTGATTTTTGTTTTCCAGCGCTTACCTCCCTCAAAAGTTCTTTTTTCTTTGATGATGATTGGTTTGGAAGTTGAAAGAAAACTCTTTGCCTCTTTTTTTAATTCTTCTTTAGGAACCAAAACCTGAAAGACAATGGCCGCAGCTCCGCCATCTTGCTGACCATGAATTGAAGGAGCTAAAATTTCTACTGCTTCGTCTGGGCTTTGAGCTTTTAGAGCCAAGTTTAAAGTTTCTTCATCCACCAGTCGGAAAAATTCACCCGTTCCCAAAAGAAAAACATCACCATCTTGAAAATAGCCGCTTAAAGTGTTTGTTTCCGCCAAAATTGTTTTGATTTCACCCTGGCGATTAATCAAAAGTTTGCCACCGTTGTTAGCTACCGCATACAAAACCTCACCAACAAGACCAACAGCACCAATATCCAATTTAAACTCCGTGCCTTCTTTGGCTTCTTGGCTGACTTTGTTAATGGTTCCTTGGAGTTGATGAAAGGCAGAAGCAGACAAATCACCATAATATTCTTCATGAAGACGGGAAATAATCTCTTTGCCTACGGTGACCACTTCGCCGCTTCCGGCAAATTCCATTAAACCAATCACCGCCAGCAAATGACCTCTTTTTTGGAGCTTTTCTGCTTCTTGGGGAGAGAAGGCATGAACCCAAGATCCGGAAGTTTCGGTTGGCGTTCCGACAATCTTAGCGAAGTGGAGCAGAAATTTCTCCATAGATAATTTAAAGAATCGTTAAGGACAAAAAGAAAACAAAAACCGCAAAAGCCAAGTGAGCCCAGCCAAAAATTTTCAATGGCCAGACAAAAAGACCCTCGATGACCTCACTCATAATTCTAACCTGGCGAATGACAATCGCCGCAAAAGCCAGATACAAACCAAAACCGATGGCAAAAAGAATCTTAATTAAAACCCAAAGGTTAAAAGAGCCAAAGCTTAAGTTTTTAATAAATTGTTCAAAAGGCGTC
>Ga0315288_10012722_pt1 | contig 10561 bp, 8 predicted proteins | sample YL17G11_20_MG_FD_203454 | JGI IMG/M metagenome (GOLD analysis project Ga0315288, IMG submission 203454) | Sediment microbial communities from Yellowstone Lake, YNP, Wyoming, USA - YL17G11_20 | ecosystem: Environmental > Aquatic > Freshwater > Lake > Sediment | place: USA: Wyoming | collected...
GTGGACGTGGGCCCGCCGATCGCCTGGCTGGTAGAACTTGTTGGCCATGCGGGAGGACTGTAACACACGGCCCATCTCCCGTCGCCACCCTGAGCGCTCGGTAGATTTTCTTCGTGATTTTCCGTGGGGACGGGACTATGTTGCGGCCATGCTAATCTGGATACTGGCCATCGTGCTTTTCGCGGTGTTTGGAGCCTTGGGCTACCTGAAAGGCGCCATCCGAAGCCTCTTCCCACTCCTCGGGCTGCTGGTAGGAGTCTTCCTGGCGGTGCCGTTGGGCCCGCTGGTGCGCCCGCTGGTGCCCTTGGTGGGGCTCTCCAATCCCATCTGGAGCTGGCTGCTCCCGCCGGTCATTGTGTTTTTCCTCCTGTCGGCGATCTTCATTGTCGTCGGCTTCCTGGTGCATCACAAGGTCAACCTGTATTACAAGTACCACACCGACGATCACCAGCGGCTGAGCTGGGAGCGGCTGAACCAGCGGGTGGGGGCTTGCTTTGGGCTGTTGGCCGGCGCCGGGTATACCATCCTGCTGGGGCTGGTGATTTACGTGCTCGGCTACCTGAGTGTGCAGCTTTCCGCGGGTGACAACGACCCGGCCGTCATCCGCTACCTGAACCAAGCGCGACAGGACCTCCGCTCGAGCGGGCTGGAGAAAACCGTGGCGGCCCTGGACCCCGCTCCGGAGAAATACTATGAGGCCGTAGATGTTATCGGTCTGATGCGCCACAATCCGCTGCTCGACAGCCGGTTGGCGTCCTACCCGCCCTTCCTCACATTGGGTGAGCGCCCGGAGTTTCTGGACATCGCCACGGATGCCGAGTGGCAGAACATGTGGGCCAGCCAAGCCAGCGTGGCCCAGATTCTCAGTCATCCCAAGACTCAGGCGATCCTCGGCAACCAGGATGCCCTGCAACAACTGGAACAGATCGACCTCCAAGATCTGATGGCTTATCTCAAGACGAACGTTCCATCGGCAAAGTATGATCAGCCCATCCTGGGTCGATGGGAGGTGGATCCGTACCTCACTTTGCAGCAAGAGAAACGGCACAAGATCGGGATGACCTCCATGGAAATGCGCAAGCTGCGCCAGAACGTGGAGATGATCAAAGGGTTCAAGCTGGTCGTCGCCCCGGACGGCTCGGCCAAGCTCAAGGGACCGGACGTGGCCCAACTGATCAAGCAACTGGCCGACGCGGCGCGGGCGGCCATGGAAGCCGCTCAAGCCCAAGCAGCCGCGGCGGCGGCCGCGGCGGCGGGGGCTGCGCCAGCTCCTACCGCCGGACCCTCAGGCCCATCCGCGATGTCTCAGCAAATGGCGCGGCGCTATGGCCGACAAGCCACGCAGGCCCCGGCCCCAGCCCCCGTGCCGGCGCCGGTTGTTCTGGCCCCGGCCGCCGTGGCCGCTCCTCCTCCGCCGTCCCCGGCCGTGATTGCCGCGGAGCTCGCCAAGCTCTCAACCGTTGTGCTGGCTCAGGGAAACTGGAAGGAAGAGGGCGGCAAGTATCAGGTTACCCTTCAAGCTCAGAATGAGCTCAACCAGTTCGTGGGCACGAAGAGGTCCTCCACCATCCAGGCGGTAGTTCGAGACAATCGACTCTACCTGACCGAAGGGAATCAGACCATGGTAATGGCGCGGTACTGACCGCTCCGGTCGGGAATGACAGCTCTCCCCCTCGAGGGGGGCTGACGGGTGACTAGCGCGGCTGGTAACTGACCCGCTGGACCCTCAAACCATTCGGGTTGAAGAGAAACGGCGGCGCACTGCTTCCCAACACGGGGTTGAAGCTGGATGCCAGGCCGGTCGGATCGAGCGATGGTGACCTCGGCAGCTCGGCAATGGGAGCGGCTACGGCAGCAACCGAGAAGGAATCACGGGCGAGCCAGGGCTGGCTCGCGGCCAAGGCAGGATCTGCCTCCAGCTCGAGGGATTGGAGGAGACCGGTCCCGAGCATCACCAGACCGACAATCACCGCACCGTAGCTCAACGCCAAGACCGGCGGGGAGTTCAACGCCTCCCACCATCGCTGCCACCAGGTTGGCGCTCGCATCGCGCCGTCGGCTTCGAGTTGGGCGATGACCCGGCCGGCAAAGCGGTTGAAATAGCCTGGGGGCGGCGGCTCATGCCGCTTCAGGGCGAGCAGCTTCTGAAGCGCATCGAAATTGTCGGGCGATTGGCTCATGGAGACTTCAAGTAGTCGGACAGCAAGCACTGCAACTGCTGGCGGGCGTAGAACAAGCGGGAGCGGACGGTGCCCACGTTGCAGTCCATGATCCGGCTGATCTCTTCGTGCGACAAACCCTGCACATCGTGCAAAGCCACGACCAGTCTGTGGGTTTCTGACAGTTGCAGCATCGCCGCGTTCAATTTCTCCTGCAGTTCGGCCAAGCCAGCCTCCCGCCGGGGCGTCTTGTCCGAGATCAACGCCACCAAGTCGGGATCGTGCTCCGCGTTGAAGTCCAAGTCGTTCAGACTCAGGTGGGTCTTGTGCTTGCGCTGCTTGAGGAAATTGATCGTGCGGTTGACTGCGATGCGGTACAGCCAAGTGAAGAAGGTAGAGTCGCCTTTGAAAGACCGGAGCGAGTGATACGCCTTGATGAAGGCTTCCTGGGCCAGGTCGTTCGCGTCCTCGTGATTGGCGGTCATGTGGTAGAGCGTCGCGTAGATCCGCTCCTGATAGCGACGCACCAACTCGTCGTAGGCCGCCAGGTCGCCGGACTTGGCCCGGCGCACGAGGGCCCGGTCGTCGAGCGTGGCGAGGACGGGCGGGGCCGGAGGCGCCGTGGGTTGTTCAAGGACGGACGTACTCATCCCACAGGTTCAACCCCCAACGCGTCGGTTTGTTTTGCCAAAAAGTTGGTCATGCCGAGCAGGCCCAACCGGCCTTCGGATTCCCGCAAAATCTCCAAGGCCGACCGCGCTGATTCCAGGAAGCCGTGGATGACCCGTTTCGATTCCTGCAAGGCATCGTAGCTCTCCAGCAACTCAAGCAACGTCGCTGCCCGGTGGGGCTGCCAGCGCCCGATGAGCTCTTTAATCCGGGCGGCATCGGCCGGGCTCGCCCGTTCCAGGGCCGCCAAAACCGGCAGCGTCAACTTGCCGTTCGCCAGGTCGGTTCCCAGCGACTTCCCGGCCATCGCCTCCGAGCCAAAAATATCGAGGCAATCGTCGTACACCTGATAGGCGGTGCCCAAGGCCAGGCCAAAGTCCCGCAGCGCCTTCCGATCCCGCGCGTTCGCCCCGCCCAGTCCCGCGCCGAGATCGCATGACAAGGCGAACAGCTCGGCGGTTTTCATCCGCAGAATCCGGAAATACTCGGTTCGAGAAGTTTCAAATCGGCCCTGCCGGTTCGTCTGGAGGATCTCTCCGGAGCAGACCGTCTTCGTGGCGGACGACACGGTCCGGCAGACCTCGGGGGTCGGGAAGGCCGCGGCCAGCGTCAACGCGTGAGCGAACAGGCAATCGCCCACCAGCACGGAGATCTGATTGCCCCAGTTGGCCGCCAAGGTGGGCCGGCGCCGCCGGATGGCCGCCTCGTCCATGATGTCGTCGTGCACCAGCGTGGCGAGATGCACCATCTCGATGATGACGGCGGCGGTGACGTGGCAGTCCTCCAGGCGGCCGACCGCGCCGGCGCTGAGAGCGACGAGCGCCGGGCGAAGCTGCTTGCCCTGGCTGGTGATCGCATAGCGCGCGTAGGGCGCGATTTCCGGCTCGAACGTCTCCACCTGCTCCCCCAGCCGCCGCGCCACTTGGTCCAGGAACGGCTCCACCGGCTCCACAATCTTCCGCCAGATCCGGGTCGAGTCTGATTCAGGAGTGGAGACGACGGTGCGCGCTGCTTTGGTTTCGGCAGCCAACATGGTGGGCCAATCTACGGGTGCCCTCCCCCCAAGTCAAACCTTTGGTCCGGTTCGAGCGGCTCCTGGCGAGGGAGCTGGGGTCACTCCCACCTGAGCTTCCTGGGGATAAATCAGCTCACCAGAGAAAGGGTTGTCGGGCTGCCGTTCTCACTTTGCTCACTGCACCGCTTCTGCTTTGATAGCGGCATGGCCAGCGTGTCACTCGCCAGCGTCGTCCGCTACTGCGACCGGTTCCTGCAAACGCACCGGTTCACCGATTGGGAAGGCGCGTGCAACGGTCTGCAAGTGGAGAACCGCGGCGCGGTGACACGGATTGCCGCGGCAGTCGATGCCCGCTCGGCGACGGTCCGGATGGCTATCGACGCCCAGGCCGATCTGCTGCTCGTTCATCACGGCCTGTTCTGGGGGCCCAGTCAGCCTTGGACCGGCCCTCGATACCGGTTGCTCCGCCTGTTGCTTGATCACAACCTGGCCGTCTATAGCTCCCACCTCCCGCTCGATGCCCACCCGCGGCTCGGCAACAATGCCCTCCTCTGTGCGGCTCTTGGGCTGAAGCACCTGAAACCGTTTTTCCTCGAAAAAGGTCGGTTCATCGCTTTCAAGACCCGAGCCCAAGTCGACCGGAGCGAGCTGACGCGTCGCCTGTGCCTGGCGGTCGGGCACGAACCCATCATTCTGCCCGGCGGCCCGAAGACGTGCCGGATCATCGGCGTCGTGACCGGCGGTGCCGGAAGTGAACTCCACAAAGCCGCTGAGGAGGGTGTGGACACGTTCATCACCGGTGAAGGTCCCCATTGGACCCACGCGCTGGCGGACGATTTGGGAATCAACGTCCTCTACGGCGGCCACTACGCGACCGAGACGTTCGGTGTGAAAGCCCTGGCGGCTCAACTCTCGAAACGGTTCGCGGTTCCGTGGGTCTTCCTGGATCACCCGACGGGACTGTAGCTCAGACCTGCCTCCGCGCCACGACGAACGCGTTGAACATCCCGTAGCGCCAAGGACCGAGGTTGAGGAGGAAGTCTGCGGGCTTGGTCACGTAACGGTCGGTGCAAGCCACGGACTCAACCGCGCAGCCGGACCGCTCCAGGAAAAAACAGATCTCGAGTGCGTTGGTCGCCACGATGGCATCATCGTCGGGCGTGAAGGGCTCCTTCACAATTGGTGTCATCCGGTCGAAGCGCACGGCGTCCGGGGTCTGCCGCATCTGGCGCGACTTGGCCAGCAGACGGCCCAGGTTCGCCCACTTGTTCGCCAGCCCGCGCATCCTGGAGTGATAGTCGCGGAAGCCAAGGACGCGGAAGAAATTCGGGCTGGAGATGAGAACCCGTCCGCCGGGTTCGGCGACGCGGACCAACTCCTTCACAAACGCCTCCGGTTCCTCGACGTGCTCGAGCACGTTGAGCGCGCCGACGCTGGCGAAGTGACCGTCAGGAAACGGCAGGTGACGGCCGTCATACATCTGGCAACGGTCGCTGAACTTCCGCGCGCGGGCGATGTTCGGCTCGGACACATCCACTCCGTAGGCTTCGAAGCCGGCCTGTGTCAAACGCACCACCACCTGTCCCGCGCCGCAGCCAACGTCCAGCACGCGCGCCCTCCCCTGGTTCGGTTTCAGCGTGTCGGCGTATTTCGCATAGAAGTTCGCGTCCCAGTTCGCGAGGAACTCGGCGTAGGCCTCGTTGTGGAGATAAGATTCCTGGTGGCCCATCTACGTGCGGGTTCTTTTCTTGCCCAGACGGGCTTCCGGCTCCGGCCTGGCTTTCTCCTCCGGCTCGCTCCTCCGTTGGCTGCCGAAGATCAGGACACCGCACAACACTGCGCCGATGACCACCGCGGCCAGACTGACGTACAAGGCGCGGACCGGCGGTTCGAACCGGAACTCAACCGTGTGAACTCCCGGCGTCAGGTGGACGCCGCGCATGATGTAGTTGCAGCGGAGGAGGGGCGCGGGTTTCCCGTCCACATAGACCCTCCAATCGGGATGGTGGTGATCGTTCAGCAGGAGCACGGACGGGACCGCGTTCTCGGCCTTGAGCCGGATCACCTTGGGCTGGTAGTGATCGAACTCCACCCGGCCGCGGCTGGCGTTGGTCGAAGCCGTGTTGGGGGGCGGAAGCTCGTTGCTGACCAGCACCGTCTCCGACGGGTCGAAAGCCGGGCTGGCCAGTAGGGCGAGCGTTGCCGCGTCGTTGGTGCTGACCTCCCAACGGGAGTAGAGTTTCGCGCGCGGCAGCGCGCCAGTGAATTCGAGGAGTCCGTAGGGACCGGTGGTATTCGTGACCGTGAGGATCGGACCGCCGGGCTGGTCCTGTTGGAACGCGAAGGCCGTGTGCAGACGGAAGCGCTTCTTCCGGGGGTCGAGTTGCAGGTTGAGCGGTTCCACGGCGGCGGCGAGCGCGAGCAGGTAACGCGTGTTGGTCAGCTCCCAGAGCCGGATCGGCGCTGCGCCCAGCGCCTTCTTGTACGCCACCGTGTCCTCTCCCATGCGAGGCATCTGCACGATGTCGAGCGACTGGATCCGGTAGTACTGGAAATGGTGCTGCGCCCATTCGATCTGGTAGATCCCTTGGAGCGGTTCCTGGAGCTTCATCGCCGGCTCGTTCCCCCAGGGCAGGAACAGCCCGATGACCCGCTGCTCGTGGGCGTTCTGGCGGAGGAACTCGATCAGCGGGTTGGTCGCGTACTTCTGCCTGAAATCATAGAACTGGAGCCACGGCGTGTTGGCCCGGCCCAGATCGGCCACGAGCAGAAGCCCGGCGGCCACCCACGCCCACTTCGCCCGCTTGCCGGCCAAAGCCCCGCTCAAGATCAAGGCAAGCAATCCGACCGACAGCGCCAGGACGAGGACGAACCACCCGACTTCGCGGATGCTGAAGCCGGCGATCATGTCCGGCAATGGGCCCGAACCGAACCCCACCTTCTGGAGGTAACGCGTCAGCTCCGATTTCGACCCGGCATAGATGAGCCAGGCGACCAGGCAGGCGATCCAGGCGGCCATCATTCCCATCGCCCAGCGCCGGTCTGGCAGCGGCCCGGATCTCCACCAGGCTTTGAACTGGTCGGGAACGGCCGGAAGCCGGGTCGAGGCGCTCATCACGTAGCCGCGCCAGAGCGCCTGAAGACCGTAGCCGAACAGGATGATCAGCGACAGATTGAGCGGGTGAAGGAACTTCACCGGGTTGCGGATGGTGGAGGAATAGGGAAGCGCGAACAGCAGTTGATAGAACGGCGCGTGGCGCCCAAAAGCCAACAGCAGCGAAACCAGCGCTGCGACGGCCCAAAACCGCACGAAACGCCGCTCCGGGTCTGTGAACGCCCCTCCCTGTTTGCGCCACCCCTGGGCGGTGGCCCAGAGCGCGACCAAGACCACGAAAACGCCCGCGTAGAATCCCGACCCGGAATGGCGACGATAGCCGACGGGCGCCTTGGCAGGATCCGGGTTAGGCTCGGCAAAATAGGCGTCCCACGCAGGATCGCGCCCGACCCTTCCCCAGTAGTTGCCGCCCTCCGCCGTGTCCAGCCGGTATCCGAAGATGCCGGGGATGACCAGTCGAAGCGTTTCAAGCTTGGGCAGGCTCCATTGAGTAGCCTCGTTCCAGCGCTGCAGCTTGGTCTCGCGGTCCTGCGCCATCCCGGCCACTCCCTTCACCTGCGTCTCAATGAGCGTGGAGAGCGCCTGCGCGGCGATGAACAGGGCGCACGCCGCCACCATGCCCACGCGCACGACCCCCTTCAGCCAATTGCGCGCCCGTCCGCCGGACTCACCCACGGCATGATAGATTCCAAAGGCCGCGACGTACAGGCTCAGAAGCGCGCCCGTGTCGTAACTCTCCATGACGGCGGTTCCGACGGCAAAGCCAGCCAGGGCAAGTCGCATCCACCGACCGCGGGGATTCGTATAGGCTAAGGCGGCGAGGGCAAGGAAGGTCGCCCCCATCGCCAGGGGGAGAGTCATGAGGCCCCAACAGGCATAGGAAAACGGGCTCGTGTTCAGAGCGGCTACCACGGCGCCCAGGGTGCAAGCCGGCCTGCCGAATCCAAGGGTTCGGAAAAACAACCAGGTGCTCAGGCCGAAAAATAGAAGAGACAGAGGAACGAGGAACTTCGAATAGACCAACGGATGCATCAGCAGCATGCAGACATAGCTGATGTTCGGCAGCGCGCTGGGTTCCGGGGTGCCGATCCAATTGAGGTCGTGCCAAGCTCCAGCGAAAAAGCTCCAAGTCGCTCCGATATACGCCTCAAGAGCTCCCAAGGGCGCGTCGTTGGCCGCAACGACTTGCCCGGGTACGAGACTCTTGTGAAACAACACGGCCAGCACCACCAGCAGCAGGCCGAGGGAGAACCAGAACCCGGGCCGAGTCTGGCCCTGGTGCGGCGAGACATTGTCTGCAGGACGCATAGGGGAAGCAGGCGCCTTCCCTACAAGGGAGGCAATCGCCCCGCCCCAGCCATCTCGTCGCAACCACAAGACCGTTTGATGTCGCAGCGGGCGGAGCGATCCATGAGCGACGACGATAGCCGAACAAGGCGCCTGGCCAAGTGCAAAATGCGCCCTAAAATGCGCCCAATGCGCCCCTCACTCCTCCGCGGTTGGCTCTCGGATTGATCGGCGGAGCCGGATTTCTTTTGGCGGCGCAGCTTTCTCTCGTGTGTGCGGGACATTGCCGCCGACTTTCTCGTCGGCCAGCGGCAGGCTGGGAAATGGCGCTGCATGCCGCAGGTGCTCCTGCGGGCAGGGCGGCGGTCTGGAACACCCACCCTCCGTAGCGCTGACTTTCCAGTCGGCCACTTCCACTGATCACTTCAACGGCGCTGTCGTGGGCATGCGACTTGGGATGAACCCCGTACCCGGCGCGGAGCTTGACCCCGCAGGGGGAGCCCCCTAACCATCGGACGTGCACGCGCCTAAAATGAACGGTCAGACAGCGAGTTCGCCCTGCCGACCAAGGCGGTGCCCCAGCTCGCTCCTCGTGAATGAGTGTCCTTGACAAGTGCGTCACCGCGCTCCGGCGTTTCGACGAAGCCGCTTTGTCGGTGGCCCCAAAGCTGGTACTGGCCCCGGGCACGACCGAACTGCTGGCCGGTCGTGAGATCGTCATTGCTGATGTGGGAGCGTCAGGAGGTCTGGACCCCCGTTGGAAGGCACTCGCAGGCTCGATGCACTTTCTCACCTTCGAACCGCGAGCAGAGGGCATCGGAGCTGACCCGCGGGTCACCAATTTCCCGGTCGGCCTCGGCCGCGAGCCGGGCCGTCGCACGCTCCAGGTGGCGCGGTTCGCCCAGTCCTCTTCCCTCTATCCCGTTGACGCGGGGCGGATGAATGACTTCGCTGTCGGAGAGTATCTGAAGCCAGTTGGACAGGAGGAGATCGAGATCGACACGCTGGACCGGTGTGTGGCGCGGTCAGGCCTCCCAGGTGTCGATTTCCTCAAGGTCGATGTCGAGGGAGCGGAACTCGATGTGCTGAAAGGGGCCGAAACGGCGCTTCGCCACCACGTGCTCGGCCTGCGGGTCGAGGTCGCCTTCCTCCGGCGGCATCTCGGGGCCCCCCTGTTTGGCGAAGTGGATGGTTTTCTGCGCGAGCGCGGGTATGAGCTCTTCTCTCTCTCGCGCGAACTCATGATTCGTCGCAACCGTCTCCATACGCCGCTGTCGCAACCCCAACTGGTCTGGGGTGACGCCATCTACTTTCTAAGTCGGCGGGCCCTGTTCGATCGACTCACCCCGCTCCGACCCGAGCAGAGGCGCGTTGCGTTGACCCGGTTCGTCCTGTTGCTGCTTTGCCATCGGGTTCACGATTTCGCGCTGGAGGTCGTGGAGGCCGCCCTCGCCGAGCGCCTCCTTACCCGCGAAGCCGGCGATACCCTTGGGCAAACCATCGACCGGTCCGCCCGACACCGGTCAGGCTTCTGCATCAAGACTCTCGCCGGGGTGGCCCTGGCGGCCTCGGTCTATGTGGCCGCTTTTCCCATGGCGAAGTCACGGAAACTGGCGACGCTCTACTGGCGACGCCGCGCGGGGTACTTGTTCTATTACTTGTGGCGTCGCACGGCCGTGGAAGGCGTGTTGGAGGGCAGCGTGAGCGACACACAACTCTGAATAAGCTCGCGCAGCCGGGAAAGCTGAGCTAGAGATCCTGACCGCGCATCATGAAGCAGAGCATTATAGGGCGGGTCCTGAGGAAGGGGGTCGAACGCCTGTTGCCCGTGTTGTTCCGGGTCAGCTTCTCGGGGACCAACCCTCTTCTGGAGTTCAACACCTGGGAGACCATCCGCATCAACCAGCGCAGGCTGGAGCACTTGGCGAGCCTGGGCCTGGACCTCGAGGGAAAATCTGTCCTTGAGGTCGGCGCCGGCATCGGGAATCTCACCCACTTCTTCCTGGACCGCGGGTGCCGTGTGTTCACCACGGAAGGACGGCCCGACAACCTCACGATACTCAAAGCACGCTATCCGCAGATCGAGGCCCGTCTGCTGGACTTGGATGTCCCGGACACGGATTTCGGATCGCGTTGGGAGATCGTGTTCTGCTACGGCCTGCTTTACCACCTGCAACGTCCAGCCGAAGCGATGGAGTACATGGCTCGTCACTGTTGCAGCCTCTTGTTGCTGGAGACCTGCGTTTCGTTCGGGGATGACGAACAGCTCCGACCCTGCAGCGAAGACAAGGTTCACGTTTCCCAGGCGGTTTCAGG
>Ga0315288_10012723_pt1 | contig 10561 bp, 8 predicted proteins | sample YL17G11_20_MG_FD_203454 | JGI IMG/M metagenome (GOLD analysis project Ga0315288, IMG submission 203454) | Sediment microbial communities from Yellowstone Lake, YNP, Wyoming, USA - YL17G11_20 | ecosystem: Environmental > Aquatic > Freshwater > Lake > Sediment | place: USA: Wyoming | collected...
GATGGTATGATTTGTATTTTATAGCGTTCCGTTTCTTCTACGATAAAAGAAATGGAACGCTATAAAATACAAAATCATACCATCAAACTACAAGTTATTGTTCCTCTTATTTAACTTATAAGTTAACATGGATACGCGAAAAATAGATCATTATGCAGCCAACTACAGATTCGGAAACTCTTTACTCGGAACTATTACGGAGACAATAAATAACATAATAAAAACAGAGACAATAAATAGTATGCAGATCTTGTCAGCTTATCCTTCTTATTGTATTCAGATACCAATCATTATTGATATTGTAAAAATATTAGTCAAGACTGAATCTATCTCTCTCTGTCGTCTTTGTGAGCAATTACCTGGGGAAATAGGAAAAATATATTTAATTAAATTATTATATATTTTGGAAGTAAATGATATTATATGTATTAACCATTCAGACACATTGACTGAATGGTTAATAGCAGAGGCAGGATCGTGTCGAATTGATGATAATTTTTATATGAAAGATACATATAATTTTATCATTAGTTTAAAAAAGAAGATCTGATCATCTGGGCTAGGGTACCCATCCTCTTCCGACGAGTAGGGCTTGACAGGAGTTGTAAATTAACTTGATAAATATTTAGCAGTGTTAAGGTATCAACATCTAACATGGTAGAGGTTAAATCCATTTTCGTTACATTATTATTATCAAGAGTTATTGAAAGAGTTACAACTTCCATTGTAGCTTAGCTGAGAATGGATCAATTATCTTATAAAGATAATGATTATAGTAAACTATCTCAAAAAAATAATCATAAATCCTTTGAATATAAATTGCCATCAACTGGACAAAATGAAGGGCAAAGGACAGACGATCACCATTACCTTCAGTAATCGTATCGAGAGTAACGATCGGAATGAGAACCTCGGTGGTGGCAACAAGGCTGGTTACTCGATCTCCGAACTACAAACCATCGAACGCCGTTTTGTAGCGGCTGGTCTTACCTGTGAGTTGATCAAATTACATGAAAATGTTCAAGATATCGAGGAAGTGCTGAGAGCTGAATTGGCGGAAGCGGCCGTCCTTGTCGTCCGTAATGCCGTCGATCGCTTAGGTCGACGAGAACTCCCCAGCGACGACAGTCTTATTCCAGTCGTTCTACCAAGTGAGGAACTATTAGCTGAACTAGTCGAACTCGATTGGGATAAGAAGGGAAAAAGTAGACAACACAAAAAGGTGGTCAACAAGAAGGCACGTTACAACCTCACCTTCTCGGAACAAGGTCGAAAACCTAACTATGAGGTAGGAGAAGGACGCGTCGTCGCCTGGTCGGAACTCCCTCTCCTCAATCTCGTTCGTTCGAACCTCCCTTACTGGTTCGGTCCCAAGTCGGATCAGATGTTTGGTGAAGGTAATCAATATTATGATGTAAAAAGAACGGGAATTTTGTTTCACGGAGATAACTGGCGGAAGATAGTAATTGGCCTGAGAATTGGCGAGACCTTCCCGTTACATTTCCAATGGTACCATTGGTGCAAACCAATCGGGAAGAGATTTAGTATTGATTTGAATAATGGTGATATGTATGTCATGTCGGAGAAGGCGGTCGGGACCGATTGGTTGACACAGAGGATCCCCACTCTCCGTCATGCGGCCGGATTCCCTGAGTACCTCAAATTAGATAAACAATAAAAATCAGGGCTTGAGTGGCATTTTCAAAAATTATTTATTAGTAAATAATTTTTGAAAATGCCACTCCTAACCATACCTACTCGTTCCCTTCAATCAGATTCTGATTGAAGGTAACGATCGGTTCAGTGTTCACACGAGATGTATCGATTAATAATATATTTATTACAATGTGGCATCTTTCTCAGCGATAATGCCATGATCAGTTCGTTGTTGTCGGGACTGATCGGTAGATTCCGATCGATTCGCCAATCTTTATTGTTACCTACCGGACGTTGCCATTGCTGATAACCAGCTACCAAGTATTTTATGAGCTGATGCTTAATTGAAGTGACATGATCGATGATGGTACGATTCCAGGTGAGTGTGAGTGTACGACCACGAATTTTGTTTAAGATGTCAACATTTCGTAAAAACATAGTATTTAATTCATACAATCGTGGTACATAGATTCCACCATCTTTGAGACTGGCTTCATCGTAGAAACTGGTATGCCAGATCTTGAGGAAAGTATCGATAGGATCGCTGACCACCCACTCCCGATGTAACTCCTTCATCACCGTCAACCTCACTTCATAATCTTCATTCAGTTCTCTATTCTTCCGTGATGGGCGATAATAGATGTCCCCCTTGAGATCGATATAACAACAAATCAATAACAAATGATAATCGATCACCTCTCGTGGAAACTTGGTATCACTAATGTGATCGGAATGGAGATAGTTGGCCATCACGATCGAAGATCGCAGAGAGAGCTGGAATTGTGAGGAAAGTTCCCCTAGTTCCGTCAACCGATACCTCATCGGTTGTTGTTCCACCACCGATCCCTCACTGATGATCTCGAGTGCCGCGAGAACCGCCAGATCACGATCGATCGTGTTACGGTCGACATCGCTCAGTACCTCATAGTAGGGTAGTTCGGCCCGTATCAGTTTCATCAGATAGTAATAGAGCGGTGATCGTTTGATATCTGGCAGAGCAGTTGGTTCGAGAGCGGCAAATTGTTCTTTCGAAAGGAGAACATGACAATAACCACGTTTATTACCCATACGTCCTGCCCGACCCGCACTTTGAACCAGATCGGCCTGTGAGGCCGAAGTCTCTTGAAGTTCCATCACGCCATCGGCATCGACGGTCGGTACCCGTCGACGTGCAGAATCGACCACATGATAGAGATAGGGAACGGTTAATGAATTCTGGAAGATGTTGGTAGCAGCGATGATCCGTCGGGGATAGGGATTGTTAACTGCTTCTTCGAGTTCTTCATGAGGGATCTCCGAATGAGCGCGATACATGAGATAATCGGTCATGATGGGCAGTTCTTCTAACTTTCTCAAGACCGTCTCAATCGCCTCCTTCGATGGTAACAACAACACTAACGGTTCGTTAGGTGCCTCTCGAACAATCTTTTTGACGGTCTCAATGATCAGTTCAAGATAATTTTTGTTATCAACTGGAGCGGCTTCGAAGACGAATTCGACGTTGGCGCCAGTCGGAAGTCCACCCGCGAGGCTCTTCGTCACCGTACAACTATCATCGGAATAGAGAATATAGGTTGGATCGATCTGTTTGATCGGACTGTTAGGATCGATCGTGGCCGATGAGAGGATCAGTTGAAGGTTGTCGTAACGATTGCTGGCCCAGATCGATAATCGTAATGCCAGTTCCATCTCTTTAGATGGATCGTGAGCTTCATCGATGAAGAGGAGGTGATGATGACGTTGATCGAGGTTACCATTGATGCTTAAAAACTGTTCGATCCAATAGCCCACCGTCATCAATTGAACGTGAGAATTGCGTGAAGCGCGACGATGATTGGAAGTTTCACCTTTCATGTAATAATGATAACCCGATTGATCGTTATAACGCTGAATGAGATGTTCTCGCAAGGAGCGCGTCGCAAAGCGATATGGATTCAGTGAGATACATAAGAGATCGGACGAAGCAGGCAGATGTTGAGAGAGGAGTCGATTGATACCGATCGATTTCCCGATCCCGGTTGGAGCCGAGACTACGATTGCTCGTTCACCGTTATTGAGGAGTGAACGACAATGGGTAAGAATCGGCGTGGCATCAATCTTTATCGCAGGCAACATCGTACTACAATTATTATTGTCACTAGTTATGGTTATATTTTTTTAAGAACATTGATTATAGAGGCAAACAATTTTTGTAAATGCAATTCCCGCCTAGCCTAAGGTATAATAATATCCTTCCGACTGAGAATAACTGGTGGTTGTCGATAAGGAATAATTTGATGGAGTGGAGAAAAAAAGTGGAATAAAAGATGAGTCGTAGGTTCCGTCAACGACCGCTCAAGGAGTACTCCGAGGAGTTCAACTCTGAGAGCTATGAGAAGGGTGGCTCATTGGCCATCAAAGCTCAGATCAAGGATCTCGAACGTCTCATTGTCCGGATGAAGGAGAACGCTACTCAAGGGGTGACCGAGCTCTCTGGTACCCTCAAGGACGACTACAACAAGCTGCGTAACCTCGTGGCGCTGTTGTACAACACCGAGGCCTATCAACTATTATGGGATCTAATCGTGAAACATTTCACGAGTTTGAAGGTAACTCCCGGAACACTAGGTGCCTACTGTGGTGGTTGTTTGACGGTTTCGGAGGGAACCGGAGAGGTTGGAGAAGGCTGTAATGCTTGTAGTGCGACCTGCGCCGGATCGATTCCACCGAAATTGCCGGAATGGTCGATTTGTGATAATTCGGTGATCATTGGTGTCCCCAACGGTCCCAACCACTCCTTCTCGTTGACACATCAATCGAATCCTGATCATCATCATTATGTGTTTATCTATCGATCGGAGGTGAACAACAAGGAGGCGGTCTTGACCCCGGAACAGCTCTTCTCACGTACCGATCTCAAACGATTGACTGCTTTGGGAGCGAAAAAGGTTCATGTTTATGCTTACGATGAGGGTAACCGTTATTTCGATCTTACGAAAGGTCCGCAAGAGCTGCAAGCGGTGGAACGATCATCGAACAATTCACGTTCAAATTGGTCCTCCCGCTTTGGTTCCCAGCAGAACAATGTGCATCTATTAGGCGGAGTGGTGTTCTTCATTGTCATCATTATCATTATTACGCTGTTGATGCGTCGACGTCGGTTGGGATAAAGAGATTCACTGATTAATATTAGTTATAATTTAATAACTAATATTAATCAGTGATAATCGATTAGGGCTTGGGAGGAGTTGCATTTTTGCAAATTATTTATCTCTCAACCTTCATTGACCTCCTGTAGAGTGATACCAAGATTGTCAATTTATTACCTAAACGAGAAACAATTAATTAAAAAAATCCTTTATTGATTTATTGCTTATAAATCCGACCATAGTTACTATTAGTTGGGGTAGGTAGGAGTAGTGATTTCAAAAATTATTTCTCAGTATTCTTTAAGAAATAATTTTTGAAATCACTACTCCTACCTACCCCAAACTATTAGGGAGTGCTTTATTTTGTAATTATTACATGTGATATTGTTTTAAAAATAAACGGATCTCTTGTGGAAGATTCATCAAGTTCGTGATAACCTCAATGTTAGCGCCTCGATCTAGTAACAACTCAACGACTGCGAGCTGTCCATTTTCTGCGGCTCGGACTAACGCCGCATCATTGTAAGCATGCAGGTCGGCCCATAATCTAACAACAACTCAACGACTGCGAGCTGTCCATCTTTTGCGGCCAATCTTAACGAAGCATCATCGTTAACATGAAGGTCGGCCCCCTGAGCCAACAATAATTCAACCACCTCGAGCTGCCCATTTTTTGCGGCATATCTTAACGCTTCATCGCCATCGGCATGAATATTAGCTCCGCGATCTAATAACAACTCAATCATAGCGAGCTGCCAATCTTAACGCAGCATCATATTTAGCATGAATATTAACCTTAAAATTGTCCAACATACTTTCAACCAATTCTAGATAACCATTTTTTGCTGCATAGAAAAAAATCGAATTATTGTCCATCTTCCTGAGTTTTTGGTAGAGGTTTTTATAATCATCACCAGAGAAGCCATAGCGATTCAAATTGGCGTGATAGGTATTAAAGAATTTTTGGAACCAAAATTGGTTATCACATAATTCACGAGTATAATGAGAAGCTGAACAGGCACGAAAGAGATCCTCGTCATCGAGATAGAAGAGAATCTTTCGATCGGTATCGTGAACGCCAGTTAAGTTAATTCGAGACATCTCAATCCCTATGGGGCTTGAGTCCTGCAGATCAGCTTTTATAAAATTTATTTTATAAAAATAAATTGAGCATTAGTCATTAATCAAAACAACAACCAATTAATTCACAATATAATTATATTGTGAGTTAATTGGTTGTTCGTTGATGAATCTGAAAATAGTTACTATTAGTAATTGGTTTATTTTTTACAGTTACCTTGATTTGTAATATTGTTCTAAAAGTGATTGAATCACTTTTGGAATCTCTTCAAGTTTAAAATTGAGTTGATATTGGTTCTAGGTAAGGTACAATGGGAGTTGTATTTTTAAAAATTATTTATATTCGCTAACAACAACTCTACCATCGCGATCTGACCATTTCCTGCTGCACATATTAAAGCATCATCATCGTGAGCATGAAGATTGGCTCCGCGATTCAATAACAACGCTACCATAGCGAGTTGACCATTTGATGAGGCAATCCTTAACGCTTCGTCATCGTTAACATGAAGGTCGGCCCCCTGAGCCAACAACAATTCTACTACTGCAAGAGCATCATCTTCATGATGGAGACGATGACTATATTTTACAGCTGATATTAACGCTTTATCATTATTAGCATGAACATCGGCGCCACGATTCAACAACAACTTTACCACCGCGAGCTGCCCATATTTAGCACCATCTCTTAGCGCGTGATCGTGATCAACATGAATGTTAACCTTAACATTATCTAACATGCTTTCAACCAATTCTAAATAACCCTGTTGGGAGGCATAGAATAACACGCCTTTAGGTTCCATCTTTCGCAGCTTTTTATAGAGTTTTTTATAATCATCGTTATCGATGGAAAAGCCATATTGATTCAAATTGGCATGATAAGTATTAAAGAATTTTTGGAACCAAAATTTGCTGTTGCATAACTTATGTAGATAATGGGAGATCGAACAGGCATGAAAGAGGTCTTCATCATCAAGGAACAATAATATTTTCCGATCGGTACCTTCAACCCCAGTTAAGGTAATCTGAGACATTTTGTCTGAGATATTATTTTACAAACATTTTTAATTAAACGCTGGAGGTAGGGGGGTTAGGGCCTGACAGGAGTGGTAAATTCAAAAATGTTTGTAAAATAATATCTCAGTATTCTCTAACAAATAATTTTTGAATTTACCACTCCTGCCAGGCCCTAGAGGGAGTTAGTCCAATCCTAAATTATTGTTATTTTGTTAGCCAAATATTTGGCTAACAAAATAACAATAATTTAGAGTAACGATCGGATCGAACGGAGCAGGATCGGATCGTCCTTGAGATATTTCAACGGTACCAACGAGAGCTTGATTCGATCACGAGCATCGTTATCGGCTCGATTGAGAATCTTTATCACCGTCTCCACCCGATCCTCCAATTTTCCGCGAAACAACAGATAACGATTACCATTATCATTGATCCCAATCGCTGATTTGAAGATCGTTAACATGAGATAGATGAGACTGACGGTGGTGTAACTACTCACCCCTCCGACCACCAACACTAACGATCCGCCCACCTTCAACCAATTCAAGGCAACAATCAGATCAAATAACAAGTTCCTGATCAACTCACGTTCATTGTTACCCACCAACTTCACCACTAAGGCCAGATCGACGGGAAGTGTCCCAGCCATCACCCGCCTCACCCCCTTCAACTCTCCCTCACCAAGATAGGTTGCATAAGAATTTAAATCAAGTTTGAGCAGCTCGACCGGAGAGGCCGTTGGAGGACCGGGTGGTCCACCCTCCTTGAACAACCAACCCTCAGGTGAGCGATCATCAAATGGTAGCAACAGTTGATCGGCTCCATCCTGGAATTTGAACTTTAACGTGGTCGGCGTCATCGTTAAGGGTACCAGAACGTTTTGGCTGGGAGGAGGTAGAATCCCAGTCAATCGCCGTAACTGTTCGATGATAGGATCACTCTTAGGATAGAGAAAACGATAGAGCAGACGAGTACCGTTTGCCTCACGTTCACCAACTCCAACCGGCTCATAATAATCTTGACCTTTATAAGCGATCTTCAAGAGTACCACCTGATAAGGGAGTAACTCATCGCCCTGATGAATCACCTTTGCCTGACCATCGCCCGTATTCAGCGCTATCATCCAGATCCCCACGCGCAACAAACTCTGATTCAATTGGTAGGCGATTGGGCCCAATTCGTTCTCAAACTTTGATAGCTCAATCTCACGATCATTGAGCGGCAACTTACGATAATTTGGTGAGAGGATCGTTAATAGCGCCGCATAATAACCTTCGTGACCGCCGGAGTGAGGGGGGACACCGAGACGAAATCCCCAATCCCACTTCTTCGTCACCCCCTCACGATCGCTCAAAGTCACCAACGGTCGCAACAAGGGCGGCCGATTCGGACCGATTGGTTGATTGGGTGATTGAATGGGAGCGATAGAACTCAATGTCATCCTTCCGGAGATGTAGAGTCGTGAGAGGGTGATCGCTGCCTGCGGTAACAACTTCTCACCATCTAACAGTTCTATCGTTAGCGGAGTGAATGCGACACCGCCGATCTTAAGATCATAGAGATCGGTGATATCGACGAGATATTCCTCTTGTGCCCCTTTCACCGTCTTCGATCCTGCCAAAGTGATCGTGACCTGATGACCTCGCTTAACGATCCGATAATCTTCGGTTGTTACTTCTCCATTATCACCTAACAATTTCTTAACCGCATAACCATCGATCGTTGAAAAGATAAATTCACCAGTTACCGCTAAATTGTTTGCCACCGTTCGCTTAAATTTTGCTACCATCTCTTTATCCTTCCATAAGAAAGACATCGAGAATTGACTGGAAACGGTATCGACTGGTCCACCAATAAACTTTTGTACTGTTTTGGTGATCAGATCGGTATGTTCCGCACCAGAATTGATGACCACCACCGCTTTTTTCGGATCGATCTCGTCGATATCGTCGAGGGTGGTGACAAGGGAGTAGACGATCTTATGGCGAGTAGCCATCTCAGCGATGAAGTCGAGTGAGGGTTCAACTAAAACGATCTTGTGGTAACGAGTACGCCATTTCTCGTAATCTCCGCCTGGTCCACTCCCCAGATCTAACAAGGTTCCCCCCGGAGCCACCTGATAGAGATCACGTTTGACCCGATTGTGATACTTGCGTTGCAAGCGTAATCCCTTTCCTAGTAATACCTCAAGTTCGATCGGATCCTTCTGTCGTTTCATAATCTCATTACCAGTTTTAACCGAATTTGGCACCAATTTATCCGGCCTAACTTTCCTTAATTTATAACCAGCCTCAATTACTTCAAACTCGGCGACCGTCCCCTCAGCATACGATCGATCAGACAGATAAGTTGTTATCAATTTCTCTTTATTATTGCCCAGATACAATTCATAGGTGTAGCGGCCTTTCTTTGCACTAGATTTGAGAAAGAGCTGAAGATCGATCGTGAGGTCCTGATTACGTTTCCATTTACAGCCATCGGGATGATTAAGCCAACGACGTTCTTTCGGATCACATTTATCGATCACATCGTTGTAGGCCATCTTGATCGGAATGAAGACATAGCCATCTTCCTTATAATCGAGTGCAGCCTTCTGTTGTTCTAAACGCGCCACCAACGCGAAGAGAGTATCGCTTCCATGATCTTTTCCCGAACGAAATGGATAATAATCTTTGACGCGGAGGGGAAATCCTTGTTGTGCCTTTTCCAATTCCTTAAACAAACTTTTATCAATCTCACTGCCCAGCAATAATTGTTTCGCGAAATCAAGCCGTTTAGGATGAGGATCGGATCTCACGTCGGCAGCATCAAACCAGAGCGTATCATAGATGAGATATAACGATGACTTTGGATAAGCATCAGTTAATTCATTCTTTGCTTTGAGGAGCAACTCACCATCGAAGAGGTAGTGTCGACCGGAATCACCAAAAGGTAACGGATAGATCAGATTGAGTTCGGATTGCATGATCAACCAGAGGCCACTGTGGGTGAGAAATAATAATCTTCTGGTACCATCAGTCTTAAAACTCATCTGATATTCATCGGAGTTTAGTCCGGCACCTGTCAGATCCTCAAAGGTGAGGTCACGCAGCTGAAATACCAAACTTTTCTCAACTGTCTGTTGTTTATTCATTAACGATTCCGTTGATCCAAGAAGATTGTTGATGGTGAGGAGGGTGGAGCGGAACAGATCTAAGCTGTAATCATGTTCTGTGCCATGCATAACTAAAAAGAGCTCATTTGCGACTAGCGCGTACTCGTCGAGAGAATCGAGACCTCCTTGACCAAGGTATTCTAATTCGACCTCATAGTTGGTTCGAGGCAGCTCATCTTTCTTCTCATCACGCTCTCCTTCAACCTCGGTCAGATCGAGGCGAACTTGTTTGTTCTTTCCGAGTATGATGGAGTATCTTTTCTTTTTCCTGATCGTATCTGGTTCAAACTTTGTGATGGCCGCGAGCGGGGTCTCAGCGGAGATTTCGATGATAACGCCATAGGAATTTCTCAGAGCAGATCCTCCGTTAACCTTACTACTATCAATCTCCGATCGCTTCTGTAACCAGGTCGTTACGCCATCGATCGTGCGTTCGATCGTGGCTCCATCATCATTAGCCACATCTTCAAGTTGTTTCTTCTTGCTACCTTTCGAACGATCGACGATCTGACTGGTGATCGCTTCA
>Ga0315288_10012725_pt1 | contig 10560 bp, 16 predicted proteins | sample YL17G11_20_MG_FD_203454 | JGI IMG/M metagenome (GOLD analysis project Ga0315288, IMG submission 203454) | Sediment microbial communities from Yellowstone Lake, YNP, Wyoming, USA - YL17G11_20 | ecosystem: Environmental > Aquatic > Freshwater > Lake > Sediment | place: USA: Wyoming | collected...
TGAAATTCGGTAATAGACAGAGCTAGGCTTTCTATGTGTATTTAAATCAACATCTTGTAAGACTTCAATGCCTTTATAATCGACTGCACCTAGTCTGATTACTTTAGACAACTTTATATCCGAACTCTGGCAATTTAATCCTCCAGACAATTCGATTAACTCTTTCTTGATCATTTCCTCTTCCATCTCCAACTCTTTGCGTTGTTGAGTCAGTTGCTTGAGCTTCCTCGCTCTTGATGTCCATTCCTGGTCTGAACGATGTATGTAATCTTTTTCTGTAAGCGGTGGGGGAGTTAAATTTTGTAGGCAATTGTAGAATTCCTTTTCGCGTTCGATTAGTGTTTTTGCTTCTTCTTCGTCTAAGTAGACTTCAAGAATTTTATATGATGTGGGAGTGTAAGACATGTAATAACATTTTTTCAACCCCGTAGTAATCATTTGATGCTGTAATTGAGGGATAAAACCTTCTGGCACTACACCATCCAAAGCCATTTCGTGAAATTCTTTTTTTACACATTTAATTTCTAAAATGGTCTTTCTATCAAAATCTATTCCATCCAAAGATGACATTATGAAATTGTATTCTTTTGAGAATACAACTTCTGGTACCATCATAATACCTGTTTCTTGGATGAATATATCGCGCGCGACGAGCTCTAATTCCTTACCCCTTCGCATAGCTTCGGTTTCAACTTTCTCTTCACCGAAGCCAAGCTTATCTAACCATCTCTTGTATGGTGTGTCGCCGTATGGAGAAACATTCATCAAAACAGGAGCATCGGTTCCGGTTACCATTTTTTTTCTCATTGATTTCCACTGCTCTGTACCCTGTATTAGATGTGCTTCCATGTTTGACCCCTTAAAATTCGTTCGTTGGTTCATGAGTTTCTATTAATAAGTATTCATCGTACATTTTTTATCCAGCATCCTTCATTTCAAATTCATCTGGATCAAAAGAGATGTTTTCTTCAGTATCTTTGCTACTCAAAGACTCAGTAATCTTCGCCATAGCCTCTTCATAGCGTTTCTTGACCATGTTCTTGATAGAATGGAATTGAGAAACTGGAATATCAGCCAATGACTGTGAATTCATCGGTGGATTCTTAATGAAGTTCTCAAACCGAAGTACAACTTCAGGATCGCAAGAAGATAGCATGGTTGAGAGTTCTTCGACCTGTGAAAGACTTATTTTATCTTCATTAACTTCGAATGAGGGCTCAGGTTTATTCACATAAGGGCTATTGGCCTTTATCTCCATTAACTCATCATGAGTGTATCCAGCTCCTTTAATCACATCTGGAAACAACTGTCTAGCTAACATGGACATTGCACGATTAAAAAGCATTACAGCAGGGTACTTTTCAAACATGTTCTTCATGAGTCCAGCACGTTTAGCATCTTCAACTGAAAAACTTACAGTCCAAGTATCACCGTTATCAGCTCTTTTACCATGAAGAATGCAAACTGAGCTATTTGATTTGGTGTCTTTTGTTATTGAATGTCCTGCTTTTCTAATAAGCGCGTTCATTGCTTCAGTAGACATTCCCACTTTACCTTGAACAAAGTACAAAGAACCTCCCAAAGCATCAATAGGATTCATGTTCAGTGATTTTGCTTTCTGTATAATAGCAAATATCCCTGCTTCACCCATTGCTTGGTAATGTTTAGTTTGCATAAGTTTTTTGCACATTGTTTGCATACTATCTACATCCCTAATAGCAGCATCTAAATTAAACTCTTCTGATATTACTAATTGATTCATATTAAATCCCCATAATCATAAATTTTGCCATTTCCATTGATCTATTAGGCCTTTGTTGCCATTTAATAACATCTGCTGGAATCCTTAGGCCAACAGCTTCAGCCAAGCCAACTACTATTTCTTCTAATTCGCCCTTATCGTGATCATATCTATCACTGTATAAGGCTTCTATTAAATGACCTATGAGATAGCCAACTTTTTCGAATACAAGTTCATTTATGTATTCGTCTCTCGCATAATCGTTTGCATCATCATTGAAACTATCGTCATAATCTCTCATATACTAACCCCTTGTAAAATAATAACTATGCAACTAACTCACATTCTATTCTATAACAACCGCTCAACCTGCTGGTTTTGTTGGACCAGTCGACAGGGAGACTTGTTGTTTTATGAGCATAATTTAACAAATGGAAACTTTTTCGTCAACTACAAAATAAAATAAATTTCCGTTTGCGTTAAATGGCTTGTTTGATTTATACATAAGATTATCAAAAATCATGAGGGAAACAAATGCACCTAAGAGAATATCTGTGGAATCATAAGATTACGATTCAAAAATTTGCTGAAAAAATAAAGTATAGTAGACACTACATATCTCTAATAATGCGTGGTGATAAAATACCTAGCGAAAGATTAGCAGAAGATATTGAAAGAGCTACTAATGGTGAAGTAAAAGCAGAAGAAATATTAAGAAAGAAAGTATAGGTAATAAAAATGAATGATTTAACCGCAATTATCACAATATTAGGTGTCTTTATAGCTAATGCTGCAATGATCATACCTTTGTTTTTATGGAATAGGGCAGAGGCTAGAGCTGATACTAGACATAATGACGCAAAATTAGATTCTACACGTGAATTAGTTAGAGCTATACATGATGAAATGAGAGACTTTCACGAGAGATTAATTAAAATTGAACAAGCGAAATAGGGGAGTCCTAATACAGAAAAAACATTAGGCCAATAAGAAATAATATAAAGGATATTAGAAGACCCCAGAAAGCCTCGGGGAATTCTATAAAGTGGTCAACGATCTCTTTATACACATCTTTCATAATAAACTTATTGATTCAATTTATTTTTATACTATAGTCACTCCTTTAATTCAAGGGGAGTTTGATTATGGTCGCCGTTTATTGTGTAGAGTGTAGAAAGAACCTGAAGGAATACGGTGAAGTAGCTGAGATAGTGTACGATCATGTTTGCGAATGGTACAGTACAGAAAACAGGGCTATAGAGGTAGATCAGACCTGTATTGATGGTTTACAGTGTAGAAAGCCTGTTATTGATTTTTTGGAACATAAGGGGTTGTTAATAACAACAGAGAGTGGAAAGCATTTTCTTGCTATAAAGCCCTCAAGCTTAAACGTGATCGGTGAAGAAAACTTATATTTTTGCTCAGGCAGGCATGCTCTGTAGTATTTAAATAAAGATTTGTCACTCTCACTCGTGGAGTGCTAAGTTTTTAAAGAAAATGTTTATATTTTTACTAGAATATTTATAGAAAATAAAAAGGGCCGGAGTGAAACGGCCCTAAACAAGAGTCTTTCAAAATCAAACTGGAGGTTGATTTAGCTAAATTATAGCTTATTATTTTTTCACAAGTCAATGTTTAAAATTGATTTGATGGAATATACCTTGAGAATGTAATCTGTGACCGTTTACTTATGGTTTTCTTGATTTTCAAACTTAAGGTAAATAAAAAAGCCCTATTGAATGTAGGGCTTAAAACTTGACGCAATAGTCTATGATCTCAGAATATTATGATCTGTTATTTTTTGCAACACAAAATTTAACACCTCAGAAATTTCTCTTATCATAGAAAAATCAAGATACGAAAAAGGGCCTATATGCGTAGGCCCTTAAAAATGTTGCTATGATCAACGGCTTGACCCTTGAATAAACAACTACTTCTCTCATTGAAGGCCATTGATCATAGTAAAACTCACTATTAAACGCAATAGGATTTTCTATGCAATCATTCGAATTATTACATGTTTTCAAAACATGTGTATTACTAGCCATCCACAATGCCATACAAGCATTTATATGCAACATAACATACAGACTAACTAAAGTATATTATAATGTAATTAAACCTTACTTTTATAAACTATCTAATATATTTATAAAATGGGAGTAATTAATCATGAACCAAAGTAGATTTGTTAAAAGTAAAGCATACTTTTTAAAAAAAGACCAGATAGCACCAAATAGTTTAATTTATGATATCCGATTAAGTTCGGATGCCTTAAGACTTTTATTAGCTTTAAACGCTCTACCTGAAACTTGGCAGCCTAGACAATCTGATATCGCAGAAAGACTTGGATGGAATGATAAAAGATTTAGAAAAGCAGCTAATTTATGTATTGAATATGGATATATGAAGAAAACTCAAGTAAGAGCTGAACAAGGAAAGTTTGATTACAACATTTTTGAATGGGATCTTAAACCTTCTCAATCTTCAGAGACGAAATGCCCTCATAATGATTATGAGCCGAGCGCCCAAAAACCGTCGGCCGTAAATCCGTCGGCCGTAAATGGTTCCTATAGTTGTTCTTCTTATGAAGATAGCTTATTAAAAGAACAAATAAATAGCGATCCCGAGGGAGAAGGACATATTAGCTCTATTATTCATTCTCTTGATGAAATTGAAAAATTAAAACTTCTAGAGAAATATAATCTTGAAGATAGCTTCTTAAAAATTATTCTTTCTCACGATATTAATCGTATTTGTGTAGCTCTTCAAGCATTTGAACAATGGAAAGAAAAGAAAGAAAAAGCTTGTGAGCCTTTGGGCTCATTCGGACCAGCTATTGTATCGGCAATTACTAAAACTTGGATACCTAACATAACTAAAGAAGATAAGGAAGCAGAAGAAGAAAAAATCAAGCATCAAAATGAATTGAATATGTTCAAAAGAAGGGAAGAAGCTTCTGAATTAATCGCAGTATGGGATGGAAAATTGAATGATGATTTTAAAATATCTTTATCAGACAGAATTGTTTTTATAGGTACTAAAAATAAACAATGTCCAATAGATCTTTATTCTTCTAATTCTATTAATCTAATTAAACAATTCATAAACTTAGCTAAGGAAAATAAAAAATGATAGTAGTTTTTATAGATTTAAACGGGATGCAAGCCTAGTAAGGCGGAATGATTAAGAACCAATCAATATTTGAATACAATTGAATAAATATGGTGTGGTATACCCGTGGTAGCCACCAAGTAAAAAAGAAGCTTAAAACGAAAGGAAATGAGAAATGGAAGATTTAAAAGAAATGTATGAATTTGTTAAACACTTTAAGGAAGTTCTGGGTAAGCACATAGAATTAAACAAAGAAATTGAAGAACATAATCAAAAAATTTGTAGAAAACATTTATCAAATGAAAATACTAAAACCTTAAAAGAACGCATAGAATGGTTGAATCAAATGAAAGAACATTCTTCTTATATGGAAAATCTTTTTTCTAATTATAAAAAAGAGCTTGAAAATCATTGCGATTCAAAAGAAGAACAAGCAGAAGAAAAGCAACCAGAATGGTCTTCCTGGGTAAATGTAATCGAAGAAACTCCCATAGATGATCAAACTGTTCTTGTTTCTTGGGTGGATGGAAAAGGAGAGTGGCAAGGGCCTATTAGTGCTTTTTATGATGAAGATGATAATATGTATTACCCTTTAGATAATTATCTAAGCTTTCCAATAAACTGCGAAATATGGTGCCCCATGCCTAAGTTTCCAGGAGAAGAATTATGAACTTTAAACCAATCGGCGATCGCGTAATCGTTAAAAGATGCGAAGAAGAACAAACAACCGGGATTATCATAACTCTTAATCCTGAACCATCTCAATTCTTCGAAATTGAAGCTATAAGCGCTAAAATTTACAATGAAACCGATCTAAAAATAGGCGACATTGTTCTTATTCCTAAATATGGCTATAATACTGTCGAATTAGATGGGATTGTCTATGCTATTGTGAAAGTTGAAGATATTTTGGCGCTTAAAACTTAGGAGTTCTAACATGGAATGGCAGCTAACATTTAAATCCGACGAAGAATTTGACGCTCGCATTGTCTCTAACGCTTTCCGTATGCAATCTGATATCGTAGATATTTTAAATCTCATACGAGCGCGTATAAAATATCAGACTCCATCAGATGAAGAAATTGTGTTATTAGATCAAATACGTGAAATATTATACAAATATGAGGAATTATGATAAGCCCTGAGATTATATATTTGATTATTGTTAGTTTTACAAACTTTAGAATTAAATATACCACAAAAAACTTTAAATGATATTGCCGCTGGAAAAACCTGGAGAAATTTATAATGTCAGGTGAATGCGAAAAGTGTAACGAACATACTTTGGATTGCGTATGCCCTAAAACTGTTAAGTTTGAAATCAAAGGCGATCCTGTTCCTTGGCAAACTCATAAAGGTTTCGGGAAGCATTCTTATAATCCGCGTTACAAAGAACGAGAAGCTGTTCAGAGGCAATTAAGATCTCAATATTCAGGTCAATTAATCGGTGGTCCCTTACAGATATCTTATATTTATCATATTGATATTCCAAAAAACACTTCAAAGAAAGAAAGAATTCGAATGGATCAAGGATTGTCTAGACCAACAAAACGTCCAGATTTAGATAATTATAACAAATTTCTAAACGATTGTTTAAACAAAGTTGTAATTGTAGACGATTCTTTAATTGTAAAGTTGGTTTCAGAAAAGCATTATAGTAATTCACCTAGAGTTGAGATTGAGATAACATGTCAAATATAAAGTGGAATTATATAATGGACGCACAACCTGAACATGGAAGATCTATTGTACAAGTAAATCTTCATGATATGCATCTGGCAACCTTTCCTTGACTGAAATCCATTGATGACTAGGAATTGGAAACATTGGCTTTAGAGGTTCAGATGAACCCAGATTATATAATTCACAATTACCGCACATTTGGCACCTAAGAAAATTTTTTAGTTCATCCATGGGTGAAAAACCACAATCTGAACATTTCATTTCTGACATATATACCTATATAATAAACCTCCAGTCGGTTACAATTTGTCACCGACTGATTTATCCTATCAAAATGTCCAATTAAATCACCAGCAATGATCAGAAGATCTCCGCCTTCAAGCTCAGGGTAATAGCCATGCAAGTCGCTTATACAATCTATTATCATATAGTCACGCCTTTACAAATAAAGCGTTCAATAGCTTCGAATCTTTCTTCAAGTCCACCAATTCGCTTTGTGTTTTCGCCGATCTTAGCAAACTGTGATTTTCGCTGACGATCAATAGCCGCTTCCAACTTATCAATGTGCTTCTGCAAAGCTTTTAATTCTGTTTCCTGAGCTGTCTCAAATAAGTCATACTGAAAATTTATCATATTATTTCTCCAATCTCCAAAGTATATATTTTTGTATTATCTTTTCCTTACAAATACATAGTTTATGAAATATAATCATCGATTTATAAAATCTTATCATTATCCAATAATAGAATATTTGCATTCTCGTCCAATTCATATTTTTCCTTTAAATTAACCTAATATCCACACCAACTTCTATTAAAGTCTTAACCATTTCTTCGGTCAGCACTTTTCTTGATCCCCCTGAATGTTTGAAGACCGATACAAACTTCAATGCTTCGGCCGTAACAGGATAGTAAATGATTCGACCACATGAAGTTTTCTTTTCAAATATTAGTTTGCTATTCAAGAGGGGAGCCTTTAATTTTCGCATTCATCTTACATTTTCTTATGCATATATGCAACAGGAAAATCAAGAAATTATCACATTTATTTCTGAATTGAAGTATAACCATGTATTTCTAGGTAGAAGTTTATGAATGTCATCTCAGAATGCTGCCACAGCCCAATTGTTTGGATTGAATCCGATGAGTGTATGGGTATGTTTGTGTGTTCGAAGTGCCACGAAGTCGTAAAAATGGTCTGATTCAGCACATAATTCTACTCTTTTCACGTCTGATAATTAATCTTATGTATCTTTAAAATTAGTTTTATTCGTCTGAATCTTAGCTAGAAGGTCGTTTTTTATTTTGAGTTTTTTGTTTTTTTATTTCTTGTATCTCTTTTTCCCATTCTTTTAATTTGCAAATTTTTGGAACGCCCTCATACTTATTCCGATATTCTTTATTAGTGATGTAATGCAAATTTGTAATGTCATGCTGACCCCCATGATGCAAATGTACCTTGTAATCCACCATATTCCTCTTAGTACAGTTGCTGTAAAACAATATGACTTCTTGTCTTTGTTCAGTAGGGAACATAGCCAATACGTGCCAGATATGAATCATCAGATATGGACGCTTCTTTGGGTTATTTCTATTTCTTTGAAGAACAGCCCTGTATTCGGTACATTTGCAAAGACGAAATGTTTTATTGCAATAATTGCATCGGGGAGCTTTCATAAACCTTATATATTATCGTTCAGATTGGATCGAGGGCGTGATTTAATCCATTAATAAACCAATACAGCAAAGGGATAAAAAGAACAGTAACAACCATAAATCCTGCTTCTTATCACTTTTGAATAGCTTGTTCTTTCGTATCTCTCTTTGTAGTTCGATTTCTTCGGTAGTACAATAGTTCATATTATCCTCCATAAAAGCAAAAGGGTGAGACCAACTCACCCCTTAACTTTATCAATAACTAACCTGTTCGTTTCTCATCGTATTATTATCTCTATAAAAAGTAAAGCGGGAGACCGCCTCCCGCCTTATCTTTAACTAAAGTTACAAAAACACCATTTCACAGAACTATTTTCTATTTCTCTTCTCTTAAGTCAAGAAATATATTGATCTAGAACAAAATAGAGCGTAAAAATAATATTAAATAAATGTATATTATCTAAGGTAAATAATGGCCGGTAGACCACAATCAAATATAAACTGGGATGAAGTTGATGTCTTATTAGTGGCTGGTTGTTCAGGACGTCAAATTGCAGGTAATATAGGCATCAGCACTGATACATTATATGATAGATGTCTTATTGATAAGGGTGTACAGTTTTCCCAATACTCCCAACAAAAAAACGAAAAGGGTGAAAGTTTATTAAAAGCACATCAATTTGCAAAAGCACTTGGTAAAACAACCGATGGGGATAATACACTTTTAATATGGCTTGGTAAAACTAGATTAAAACAAGCTGAACATAGAATTGAGCAAAACGTCAATTTAACAATCACCCCTGAGCAAATCAAGCAAATCAAAGAATCGAATGCTCTCAGTTAAATTAGAAGATCTCCCTCACGATAAAAAATACAGAATGAATAGTCTCTATCGTATAATCGATAGAGATGGAAATGATGTTAAATTCAATTTGAATGCTGTTCAAGAAGATGTTTTAGATAAAATCCACACACGTAATCTGATACTAAAAGCTCGTCAATTAGGTATGAGCACTTTTAGTGTTTTATATCTCCTTGATGAATGTATTTGGACACCCAATCTTTCTTCTGGAATAGTTTCATATTCATTGGAGCATGCTCAGCATATCTTTAAGCGTATTATTGGCCATGCAATGGATCATTTGCCTCCATGGTTACGTGTAGATGTGATTAATAGATCTGCAAGAGAAATTACATTTGCAAATGGTAGTGTTTTACGGGTTGACACTACTTTAAGAGGTGGTGCTTATCAGTTAGTGTTAGTCTCAGAATTTGGTAAAACATGTGCTAGAAACCCACAAAAGGCTGAAGAGGTTATTACAGGTACGCTTCAATCTGTTCCTAGAGAGGGGAGAGTTATCATAGAAAGCACAGGAGAGGGGAATGATGGATATTTCGCGCAAATGGTCATGGAAGCTTACAGAAGGGGAAATGATAATATATCTCCGCTTGAGTATAAGCTTTTCTTCTACCCTTGGATGGATGAACCATCCTACGTCCTTCATGAAAAAGTTACTTATGATGTTTCCTTAACAGATTATTTCAATAGGATTGAAAAGGAAACAAATAGAAAGATTACTCAGCTTCAAAGAAACTGGTATGCAGTTCAAACCAGAGTCTTAGGCGATAAAATGAGGCAAGAATTTCCTTCTACCGTCTCTGAAGCATTCTTATCATCTTCAGATGCTTATTACTTTGCAGAAGCAGTGGCTAAAGCCTATGAACAAAATAGATGCTTATACACTTCTCTTTATGATGCTTTACTTCCTGTCTATGTGGCTATGGATATTGGTTTAAACGATCTTACCGTCATTGCTTTCTTTCAGATTATCCATGGTGAGATAAGGGTTATCGATTACTACGAAGATAAAAATAAGGATGTGGATTTCTATGCTAAGTTTTTATTACAGGATAAAAAATATCTTTATCATACAATATTCTTACCTCATGATTCTGTTAAGAGAGATCCTTTAGATGTTGAGAATAGCTATGAAAGAGATTTTAGAAGGCTGTTTAGTTCAACTGGAACTAAGTTTCATGTTTTAAAGAAGATGGATAAGCAAATGCAGATCTCTCATGCACGTATTAAAATAGAGAGATGTGTATTCAATGTTTCAAAAGTTAAAATATTTCTAGATCAGATTTCTAAGTATAGAAAGAAATGGAATGAATCAACCGGAAGATATCAAGAAGAACCCTACCATAACGTTTGTTGTTTTATTGGTGAAACTCTTGTGAATACGGATAAAGGAGATGTTAGAATAGATCAAATTAAAATAGGTGATCTAGTGCTTACTCCTAGTGGATATAAGAAAGTATTAAATACTATAAGTAATAAGACAAATAAATTAGTAACTATCTCGAATG
>Ga0315288_10012726_pt1 | contig 10560 bp, 19 predicted proteins | sample YL17G11_20_MG_FD_203454 | JGI IMG/M metagenome (GOLD analysis project Ga0315288, IMG submission 203454) | Sediment microbial communities from Yellowstone Lake, YNP, Wyoming, USA - YL17G11_20 | ecosystem: Environmental > Aquatic > Freshwater > Lake > Sediment | place: USA: Wyoming | collected...
TCCTGTGCTTTTCGCTTTCGCATTTCTTGAACTGCCTGAATCTCGTCTGCGCTGAGTGGGTACAAAGTCTCATTGTTCTGGTTGTGTGTTTCCTTCATAGCAGGGTCAGCCATGGCTATTCCTTCATTTCAGTCTTCTTGACTGTCATGTGACTATTGTCTAATCCGATTTCTAGTATGTCGCCTGATTTCCAGTTTAGGGCCCTGGCGACTTCTTTTGGGATTGTCATTTTTAGGCTGTTGCCTACACGGTTCAGTTTGACTTGAATTGTTAATGGCATATTCATAGGTTTATACAATGGATATACTTAAATATAAGTCTATCTTCTGTTTATACAGAGGTATAAACAAAGTTAATACATGAAGGAGAAAGAGATCATGGAATTGAAAACCATGTTGAATGAAAAGGTGACAGAACAGTTCAGAGTAGTCAAGGAACACGCCGGCGTCAACGACGACAAGAGCGTCATAGCTCTTCTAATCAGCAAAGAGTACGACAGAATACAAAGGTCCAAGCTTCACAAAGTCTTTCTGCCAAAGGAGACCGTTGAGCTGGCAGAGAAAGCAGCTAAGATCCGCAATCAAACGCTATACGAGTACATTGAGGAATTGGCTCTCGACATGATCAAGAAGGCTGAGGAAGGCGTCCAACATGCAGAAAACTGAAGTCTACCCCGAACACTGCAGCCACTGCGTCCACAACCCGAAAGCAACCAAACCATACGACAAAATGAAAAGAGTGAGTCTAGGCCCCGAAGTCACCGGTGAACTGGAAAAGCAGGGACTGAACCCGAGCTGCTATATGTGCCACGCCGCACACGAAATTATAGCGGCATTCAAAAGGATACCCGCTTAGAAAACCGCTTTTAACAATCTTCTCTTTTTTTCTGTTTCAAGTTTTTGTTATCCGCAACCATCTGAGCCCTTTGGCTGTCCATCCGACTTAATCCAACATCCTTCAAAGTCGATGTAACACCAGCGTTACTTCGAGATCGAGAAGGAGGGTTTCCCTGACTTGCTAGTCTTCCCGCTTCTTGCTCAGACCTTATGAGTTCACCGAGTCTAGCCTCAACTTTCCATAACAAGTTTTGAACAGAAAAGCCTAGCCTTTACGCTGCAAAAATGCCAGACTTTGCCATGAATGAGAACCGCAATGTGGGCTGTTGGCCAAGAGGGTTGTTGGGTTTGGACTTCCCCCATTTGGCCGTTCCCTACACCATTGTGAAGGGTGCGCCCTTTACGTAATACACTAGCGCACGAAATAAGAGTTTTGGAAACTCTTAGATATTCAGTGCAGCTTCCGAACCGCGCCTTCCATGCACAACTGAAGCAAATGTCGGCCAAGGTCGCCCTGAGCGCTCGTGACAGTGACAGCGGCTAACTTGGTGAAACTTCTTTGAAACCTAGCCTTGCTCGAAGCTCCACACACGCTGCAACGCAGCATGTACGGAACGTATGCTAATGTTGGATACCTGCCCAAAATCAAACGGCAATTTTTGCAGTACACCAAGAAACCGTGAGTAGACAAGAATGGAGCTTGCACGTTCAAGTTGACGCCAGCCAACATATAAACTTGCTTGACAAACGTAAACTATAGGCTTTACAAAAAGCAAGCTAGGCTAGGTTCTCAAGTCGAGAAAAATGCATCAAGATTCATGATGTTAGTCTCATTTTGTCTTAGACGAAGCTACCAGTTGTTTGAGCGCTCTTTCCTGTCGTTCCTTCATTTGCCTCTCTAGAACCTTTGCTTTTTCAGGGTCTATTCTACGTAATTGTTCCAAATACCCATAGAAACCCAACAAAGGATTGACCATCAGCGTCTTAGGCATTTCGCCAAATCTCTCCTTAAATTTTTTGTATACGTTTCGATTTCTGGCGTCATCTAAGTAATTCAGCATTGGTTCAATTTCCTTCAGCTCTTTTTCCGTAAGATCCTTCTTCCACTTCATCCTGCTTGATAGCTCGCACAAATTCTCCAAGTCGTCAATGTCATAAGGCTGCAGAATCATGTTTTGTGCTTCCAACTGTTTCTTATATTGTTCTTCGGCTTCCGTTGCGATGATCTCTTTAGGAATTTGAACATTAGGATACTTGGCGGCATATTTCATCTTGACCATAGATTCCCAAAAACCTCTAGTTTGTTCTTCATCAACTTCACTATCGCTGAATTTTCTCGCCAGGATCAGCATGTACTGTTTGTACTTACGGACGATCGCCTGCTTTTCTGGATAATCTTTGAACATTGTTTCAAGGAGATAGTCCTCCCATTTCTGGAGAATCGAATCCTCCAAGTCGTCCTCTGAGGAAATATTGATTGTTTTCTCGAAATCGGGCATTGTGGAGAAAACAATCGTCTGCTTACTCCAAAGATCTGTGGCCATAGTGTCCCTTCCTTCAACTTTGATGCGTCTAGCTAAGGCGTCTTGGAGGACAGTAATAATATCCTCAAGGAAAAGGGTATCAAGGCTCTTTTCAAGCAATTCATATTTTCGAGTGTCAATATCGCGTTGTATGAAGTGTTTCTTCTGTAATTCTTTGAGATACTTCGCGAGGATACTTTCGTCTAATCCTGTTTCCGCGCCTAACTGCTTGTTACTTTTCGGACCTTTCGACAATGAGTCCAGTATTTTGATTTCGCCAGGTCTTAGTTTCTCGTTGTCTTTTTTTTGTTTCGATGGATTCAAATGACTTCACCACTAGTGTAGTTTCTTTACCAATAGTTAATAAAAAGGTTTGCGGTAGTATGCTCATGCAAACCCATGAAAAGGACTCGATTCCTGTTGCAACAAGGATTACTGAAGGTATGAAAAAGGCTATTCAAAAAGTGTTACTGACTGATGGCCACTTGAACATAGCTGACTATCTGCGCGATCTAGTACGCAAGGATCTAGAGCACCGCGGTATGCTTGAAGGGAAAAGAGAATGAGCGAAAAGGAATCAGAGATCAAGGCAAGATTCGAGAAGGTCAGGGCTCTTCTTGAGCAGCTCGAAAGCGAAATCAGAACTTGTCGCCAGATTCTTCGCGGTGAGAAAGAATGAAACCCGACACCATCGTAAAGTTGCGTGACGCCTTTATTATGGCAAGTGACGCGCTCCAAGAAGAACTTGAGGCTCAAGCTCCAAAAGGAAAAGTCGACCTTACCGCGGATCTTACCGGCATAGTGTGGGAAGCAGCTGTAGGACCGAAGGGTGCATACGAGAAAACTGATGATACAAACAACGTCAAGTACAAGCAACTTCTCAAGGCTGTTCAAGAACACCAGGGCAAGCTAACGATTGACAATTATTTCGTGTGGGTCTTTGATAATGGGCACACGATCGCAAGACGACCTAAGAACTAGTCAAATGTGTGGAGAGGAAGGTCAAGTGATGGTGAGAAGTCTCAGTTGTCCTATACCGCTTCTGAGAATCCTCAGCCTAACCTTCCCCACAGAACCGGAGCAATCTTTATGACGCAAGAACAAGATAAAGACTTTTCCGTTAACGCTGTCAACGTGTGGAGAACAGAAAACCTCATAGACTACGCTCTCGCTGACCTGGACACGCGGGTCAAGAAGGACAAACCGGTGAAACTCAGCGTCTTGTTCACTGGCCTGAGCTCCTTTTTGCATGACCCAATCAACCTGTTTCTGAAGGGAGAAAGCGGTTCAGGCAAGACTTACAACGTGACTGAAACCCTCAAATATTTTCCCGAGGGTTCTATCTGGTTTCTTGGGGGAATGAGTCGCAAGAGCCTAGTCCATTCTCACGGTGTTCTCTTGAACAAGAACGGAGAAGAATTGGACCTGGACTATAGGCCAACAAAACCGAACAAGAAAGACTTCGACAGTGAGGAAAGCTTCAACAAAGCTGTTCAGAACTACCAGGAACAAGTTAGGGACCGCAGAGAAGAAATGCGCGACAGCTACACTCTTGTCGACCTGAGCCGCAAGATCCTGGTGTTCCTTGAATCGCCAGACTTTGAAACATTCCAAACGCTAAGGCCTATCCTATCCCATGATAAAGAAGAGATTCAGTATCAGTTTGTTGACAAGACCGGGAAAGGGCAGTTACAGACTCGCAAGGTTGTTTTGAAAGGTTGGCCAGCCACGATCTTCCTGACAACAGACGTCAAATATGTCGAAGAATTAGCAACTCGAAGCTTCACAGCCACGCCGGAAAACAGTGAGTTAAAGATTCTTGAAGCTAACGTGCTGACCAACATGAAGGCAAGCCTTCCCTGGCAGTACAAAGAACAAACGCAAGCTTTCATGATCATAAGCCAACTAATTCGGCGTTTACAGGAACAAGCTTTAGAGTCCAAGGTAGACGTGGCTATTCCGTTTCTGAGCCTCTACGAGATGTTTCCGCATGAGATAAGCCGGGACATGCGAGACTTCCAGCACTTCACGCAATTCCTCAAGACCGTGACCCTTCTGCACTATTTCCAGAGGCCATACATGAAGCTTAAAGATTGCAGACTGTTGATCGCAAGTCTTGAAGACGTCAGGAAGGCTTTGAGCGTTTACAAGGAGATTTTCGAGACTACCAGGACGGGGACGGAGAAACGAATCTTAGACTTCTATCATAAAATCGTCAAGACTAAGGACTCTTGGTATCTGAAGGAATTGACCGGCGAGTATAACAAGACGGCGAAGAAGAAGCTGAGCGAAGACAGCATCAGGGTCATGCTTCTGAGGCTCGACCAGATAGGCTACGTGAACAGTCAGAGGGACGATGAGGACAAACGGAAGAACCTGTATGTTCCACTGATGAAGGGAGAAGAAAAAGGCGAGAATCCTTTAGAAAACGCTTTTCGTGTAGATTTTGACGCTGAAATGAAAAAGGGCTTTGAATCTTGGAAAGAAAATGTTCGAGGAAACCCAACCTTCTATTACTACAAAAATAATTCGGAGAAACCGGGAACATGGGGAGAAAGCGAGATCAGTCCTGAAGACCTTGACAAACTTGTCCTTACGGGGGACACTGATTTTTCTTCTAATGTAAAGCAAAAAATTCCTCGATTAATTTCTAATGAAGAATCAACCCCTAAACCTGAAACAGACCTAGAAACTAGTGGAAAACCGACTTTTCAACGTGATTCCGACAATTCACAAGCTATTGAGGATAACATGCTTATCCCTTGCCCTCAATGCAAGGCTCAAGGAATAAAGAGCTTTTTCGCTAACGACTTGGACCTGAGATTTCACGTTGCTTCCTGTCACGATCAACCCGGCAAGGACTATGTGAGTTGACAATAATGACTGAGATTCAAACAAGCCTGAGAAGGAATTTCGCTTTAGAAGACAAAGTTAGACTGTGCCATTCAAGAATACCAATGATGAGGCACATAGAAGGTTTCTCGGATTCTAATCTGATAGCACCATTGCCTATCTGGAGTCCTGTACCAGAAAAATACCGAAGGACAGCACGCGATTCATTTAGCATTTGGGGTTTAGAAGCACAGAATCCCGAGTATCTGCCAGCTATCCTTCAGCCGTTTGTTCGTTTTGAAAAAAGAGGTAACGGTGAACTCTGCCTTACACTTTTAGAAGGCGCATACAAACACAGCATTGTCTTCAGTTTCAACGGTGAAGCTGACAGCAAAAACTTGGAGAAATTTCAACGAGTTAAACTAGGACATTATGACGACAAAAACGACGTTGTAACCATCTACCTAGATACAATTACTAAGACCATGACTGATGATTTTGGTCATATATTCGCAATTCCAGAAGTTTGCCATGGCAAATATCGTGAACCTATAATAGAACAGAACCCTGAAAACTTGGCTGATGTTCTATGTTCAGTCATAACCCATGAGTACATACATAGAACCTTGTGGTTGCTAGGACTGGAACAAGAATGTAGCAAATATGATTATCATGGTTTCTATGACAAAATGGAATGTGACGAGGTTTGTGGTTTCAAGGTTGAAAAGAGGTTGAATGTTAAATGACCGATAACGTCATCGAGCCTCTCGTAAATTTTGAAGCAGCACAGCGTCGTGCGCGCTTGTCAAATGTTCACTTGAAAAAGAAAATCAGGGCATACGTGTTGAGCATTGAAATCATTGAGGGAAAACAACCATGACCGAAAACACACGTGACGTTAAACCCTCAACAACTTTCAAAGAAAAAGGTAGGACCCAACAGCGTAAGAAAGCCTACTCGTGATCATGCCTCAGAAGTTGACAGGCTTCTGGAACAGACATTCAAAAGGAGAAAGAAAACTTGAAGAAAGAGCAGAGCGCATTATTCGTTTTTGCGGCACTCTTCGGATACTTCATGGCGCAAACAAGTTTCCCCTGGTACATCAAGATCGGCCTCAACTTTCTTGCGGCTTCAGTCTGCGCGACGTTCACTGAAATCTTTGAGTATCTAGACGAATTGGAGAAGGGACCCAAAACCTTGGGGACGTTTTGAAATGACGTTTAGCAAATGGCTGTTCGACAAGGGAATCGTGTACATCATAGCCTTCACGATGTTCTACCTGATAGGCAGTTTCTTCGGAATCATACCGCAGCCGGTCAAAGATTTTGTAGGCTGGTTTGACAGAAACAGTGCATACTTGATTTTTGCGGCTTGTTTCATAATGGCCTGTTTTACGGTGATCAAGTTGAAGGCTAGAAAGAAGGTTGAAGCATGACGGAAGAATCAGAGGAAGGTTTCAACAAGTTCGCAGACGCAGCCATGCGAAGCCCAAGAAGAAAAGTTTACGACCAAATACTCGCGGCACTGCTTATCAAAGCCAACAGCACAAGCGACGCGCTCAAGAAGATTCAAACCATGTGTGAAGCAGCTCTCTTCGTCAAAGACAAAACAAGCTTAGACATGGCACTCGTTGAATCCGCGTATGTAGTTTCGAGTTGCCTTTTGAAATCAGAAGTCACAGACGACAAACGCAACGGCACCTCGTTTGTGGGTGTTCCATGGCCTTTCCCGAAAACAGAAGAAAACTATAGAAAACATGTTCAGCCCTGGCAAACCGTTAAGCTGACTTATTTTCCTTTCCTGACAAACTATAGAAGACAACATTATCCTTTCAAGCCAAACTTTGATCCTATGAGCTCCAGCGAAGAAGCCGCATGGGAACAGAGGGAAGAAGCAACAAGTGCAGCCCATAAGGAAATTCAGAGCCTTCCAGAATGGCACAGTTTCTTTGTTGAAACTGAAGTGTTAAGCTTAGAGTCTTTTAAGGCGTTGAAAGGCGAGTTTGAACACTACTATCTCCAGAAACTCTTAGCTATGCAAGTGCTTCTCGCGGAACAAGTCAACGCTCAAGCGTACAGCGAAGTTTTCAAAACCATGTACGGACAGAAAGAATTGGAAGAGGCTGAACCTGAAAGTGAGGGTCCGCTGGGCGAGAGGTAACGACAGCATAATCTTCACTAGGCCTTCAACCTGGTTTTGTCTAGGCCTACGTGGAACTGCAAAAAGCAGTTTCCTAGAACACCTTGCCATGCAGTACATGATGAAAGACGCTGTAGTTTTTGATATGTTCGCTTCGAGGGACGGGGAGAATCTGGCGTGGCTCAGGAGCCCATACGCAAAAGACAAGCGGATTCTTCTGTTGAAAGGCGAGAACGTTGACGTTCAATCAAGCTTTCCATGCAAGTCAGTTGAAAGCTTAACTTTGAATGACGTGGAAAACTTTGACATAATCATCAGCTCGAGTCCTCTTCACTTGAATGTTGATCAAGAGTTCTATGACGCTGCGAGACTCACGGACCTACTGTACAAACGTCTTCACTACAAACGCCTAGTCTATTTGGTTATAAGAGAAGCAGCGAATTTCTATTACTCAAGATTGAAGGTTTCAGATAATCAGGTTGCAGCAAAAGCAAACATGATCTACATGATAAGAGAAGCGCGGCATGTTGGCATTGCCCTAGGCCTTGACTCAATCCGCTACTACGCGATTGACATTGACATTAGAAACTTGAGCGACTACATGATATTGAAGTCTCAAGGCGTTCAAGGATTAGCTTCTGACTTGCATTGGCTCTACAGCTTCTTTGATCCTTCAGTTATCAGGAACATGCCGAAACAGAACTTTATCCTCATCTCAAAAACTGGAGCCTTAGGCCTAGGCCAGTTTCCATATCACGCATGGCACAAGGAAGAGAAAGAAGACATACTCGCGAGCGTGGGCGTCAAAGTCGAATATGGCGAAACATTGGTAGAAGGCGAAAGCAAAGGAACATTCAAAACGGTAGGCGACTCAGAACACAGCGAGATAGTTCAAATGTACTGTGAAGGCGTTGGTATGCAGGGCATAGCAGACCAGAAATGCAGAAGCACAAGAACAATCTCGGAACACGTCAGAGCACACAACGGCGCGGTGAAACGAGCCGGGTTCTGTCCCAGTTGCAAACGGACAAACAGCCAACTGTTCAACCGTGAAGCATACCGCGGAGCAAACGACCAGGAAAAGACATAACAAACCGTTTTCCCCTTTACTTACTTACAACTATACTTCCTCCACTAAGGCCAAACAAGGAAGAGAGGAAACAGCATAGGATAATCTTAAATCAAATTCAACATGTGTTAATCATTTGTAGCTCAACGAAACCGTTATTTGAGCGCCCATCTGATCCAGACGATGGCTACGATGCCTACGGCGACGGCTCCTGAGGAGATGAAGAGGGCAAGTTTCTGCCAGAAGTCAAAGTTTCCAGCGAAGAAAGCAAGAAACAGCACTATGAAAACCAGCCAGCCCACGCCCGCGGCAACGGTCACCGAAACCCTCAGACCCAAAGAGTTCATAGAAGCTCCTTCAGTCTGAAACGCTAATATCCTTTTCGCACTCTGACGCAAACACACAAGAATGAACAAGCCTCTATTCAGCTGACGGTGATGACATGATGGCCCTGGGCTTGGACCTTGCAGGCGTCGAAACCAAACCCACAGGCTATGGTCTTCTCGAAAAAGCGACAGCAAAGACTCTTCTCTTCCACAAGGACACAGAGATACTCAGCGCAGTGCAGGAAGACAAGCCAGAAATAGGGGCAATAGACGCTCCCCTGACTCTGCCCCCTGTCGAAGAATCATCGAAGAAAGAACGGGCGGTCATCTCAGGTCATGCGACGAGGAGTTGCTCAGGAAACGAATCAGGTTTTTTCCCAATACTCTGGGGCCGATGAGAAAACTTGCCGTCCAAGGCGTAGCCCTCAAGACAGGCCTTCAAGCTTCAGGTTTCAAAGTGATAGAAGTCTACCCGGAGGCGCCCAAGACATCCTGCGCATACCGCGCAAACAGCGAGGACCCAAACTCTTGAAAGAAGGACTTGAAAGCTTCGGCCCAACTGGACTGGCTGAAAACCTAGGCGACCACGAACTCGACGCGGCCACATGCGCGTATGTCGGAGAACTCTATCTCGAAGGAAAAGCCGGCCTATACGGCACAGAAGACCACGCCATAATTATGCCAAGAGGATAGAAGCCCCTCGAGCGCCGAGACCGGCTTTCCTTCTTTTCCTCAGCGTTACAGTGTTTATGGAGTGGACAAAGCATTTGAACACGTCCAGGCTCGATTGCGGCTCTATGCCCAAGTTTGCTTTTTAAGGAAGTGCAACGTGGAAAAGCGGAACCGAATATGACGTGACAGTCAATGGTGAACACATCGCTAAGGTGAGCCCGCCGCCTGAATTCGGCGGAAAACAAGGATACTGAGTGCCCGAAGAAATCTTCATTGCATCCCTGGCCTAATGCCTAAACCCCCTGTACGTTCTCATCGCCGGAAACTCGAACCTCAAACTGAAGAAACTGGACACCCAGGCAACGTTGAAGATGAACACGGAAGGACTGGAAGAACTTGTCTTCACGAACATCCACTTCAACATGAAGGTGAAGCTAGAAACAGATAATGAACACAAAAGAAAAAAGGCGAAGAGAGTCTACGAGATGGCGCAGAAGATACGTCCCATCAGACAATCATGGGGAGAAAACGTTCCAATCTCGTTCGAACTGAATTTCCAAAAAACAACGAGCCGAACAAACACCAAAATGACCGCGAGATGGCTTTGCCCATTGGCAGATACGTGCGCACTTGGTTTGGTTTGTGGTAGAGTTTTATCCAACCAACCAGACTCCAAAGATTACGATTTGTTCTAGCAGATTACACCATATTACTATGCGTTGAGTGTTAAGTAGCTTGCGAGCGCTAACATCAAGTCATCAAGTTGGTGCGTGCTCTTTCTTCTTATAACCTTCTTCACTCACTCTTCTTGGCGCATACCACAACGTAGTGAGAATTAGACTTCGATACACATACCATCCATTGCCAAGCTCTCTCGGAATCCTAGACTCTTCAGTGCCTCAATGAGTTCGAGTTTTACACTGGAAACTGGCGCCCGGATTCTGTTTGCTCCGCCTTTTCTGATTTCTTTAATTCCTGCACTGATAAGCACTCTTTCAACCTCGCTTGATCTGTTTTGGGCAATCGCGTGAATGGAACTGATACTGCCTGCCTGTTTAGGTGTGGTATAGCTTGTCTCCGCATACCCAACTATTTTGCCATCAAGTATTGCAACTATCTTCTTTTGAGTCGAGAAGTGAAGCAGCCTCTGTAGGAAGGGCGTT
>Ga0315288_10012727_pt1 | contig 10558 bp, 5 predicted proteins | sample YL17G11_20_MG_FD_203454 | JGI IMG/M metagenome (GOLD analysis project Ga0315288, IMG submission 203454) | Sediment microbial communities from Yellowstone Lake, YNP, Wyoming, USA - YL17G11_20 | ecosystem: Environmental > Aquatic > Freshwater > Lake > Sediment | place: USA: Wyoming | collected...
CCAGGTGCTCTCGCTCCTGGAAAGCACACCCTCAACACAGGCCCCCTTTGTCGTTCTGGACTTGCTCAACACGTTCTACGACGAGTCTGTCCAGATCGGGGAACGCAAACGGCTGTTGCGCTCTTGTCTTGCTCATCTGGAGCGGCTGGAATGGTTTGCGGGAGGGGTGGTGAGCGTGCACCCACCAGCCGTCCCGAGCCAGGCAGCTATTGAATTGCTAAGCCTGCTCCAGGCATCCGCGGTGGATACCTTTTTTGCCCAGCCGGCCGCCTCGGCTCTTGAACCGATGAGGTTGTTCTAACCAGGTAGGTGCTGCGCATGGGACGTACTCTGCCATCTGCCACGGTAGTTTTTTTACAGGAAGAGCAAGCCTTTGCCCGCTTCCGGCGCGCCCTGCGCCGGGCGGACCAACTGGCCCTGGACGACCTGTTCACCAGCGCCCGCCAGCATTTGGCTGCCGCGCAGTACGCCTCCCACGCCCTGCCATTCGAAGTCTTCCTGCTGGCGATGCTGCTGGAAGAGCACAAAGAAGTGATGCGATTGAGAGAGCGGGTGGAGGCGTTGGCCACCCGGCAAGCATGAGGGCGAGCCTTTACCCGGTTCCGAGGCGCTTGCCTTCGGCGCCTTGTGGCGCCGAAGCAGCCGATGGCGGCTTGTGGCCGCCTCGGCTAGTGGAAGAGCACAAGGAAGTCATGCATCTGCGTCAGCAAATGGAAGACATCCTCTCCAGGCAAAAATGACCGAGACGATTTCCGGCTGGCTGTTTGATGTATATCCGAACGAAACGGACCTGACCCTCTGGCTGATCGGCGAAGACGGGAAACGGCATCGCTTCGTTCAGGACTTCGCCGCGACGGTTTATGCCGCCGGCCCATCGCCACGTCTCCGGGAACTCTGGAAGTGGCTCGAAGCGCAGGATGTGCCTGTCCACCTGTCGCGCAAGGAGCGCCGGGATGTGTTCCAAGGGATGGTGCCCGTCCTGGCTGCCGAAGTCTTGCAGCCTGCAAAGCTGGATGAGTTGTTCCGCAGCATGGTAGTCGCCTTCCCCGACCTGACCTATTACGACGCCGATATATCCTTGCCGTTACGCTATGCGGCGGCTTTCGGCGTCTTTCCGCTGGCGCGCTGCCGGCTGGAAGTCCAGAGCGAGAGAGTGGTAAGCATCATCCCTCTCGACACACCTTGGGACCTTGAACCTGCAACCGCGCCCTTGCGCATCCTGTCGCTCGAACCGGATTGCGATCCGGCGCACGGGGAACCCGGGGCAATTACCATATCTTACGAGCGCGTCCGGTATTCCCTGCCCCTTGAGAAAAGAACCCCACTTCTGGTCGGCTTGCGTGCCGAACTCAGGCGCTATGACCCGGACCTGATCCTGACCTCTTGGGGCGATACCTGGTTGCTGCCATTCCTGATGAAACTCTCGAAGGAGAGCGGGATCACCCTGCCTTTGAACCGGGACGAAAGCCAGGCGGTGGTGGAACGGAAAGAGCACACCTATTTTTCGTACGGCCAGATCGTCTACCGCGGCCGGCAGGTGCAACTGCGCGGTCGCTGGCACCTCGACCGGCACAATGCCATGCTGTGGAACGATTATGGTCTGGAAGGTGTGCTGGAAATGGCACGTGTCACCCGCCAGCCGGTCCAGGAGGCTGCTCGCCTGTCTCCGGGCACGGGGATTTCGTCCATGCAGTTCGTCACCGCCCTCCAGAAAGGAATTCTCATTCCCTGGCACAAGGGCCAGGCGGAGAGGCCCAAAACGGCCATGGACCTGCTGCGGGCGGACATGGGCGGGATGGTCTACCAGCCGACCATTGGGCTGCACCGCGACGTGGCAGGGATCGACTTTGTTTCGTTGTATCCGGGCATCATGGTGCGGTTCAACATTTCTCCAGAAGTGCCGCGGGCGGGGAGTGATCTTGAAGTGGCGCCCGGCGAACCAGGGATTGTTCCCCTGACGCTGGCCCCGCTCTTGAACAAGCGCCTGGCGCTCAAGTCGGCTCTCCTGACCCTCCACCGCTATGACTGCCGTCGTCCTGTCTATCAGGCGCTGGCTTCTGCAGAGAAATGGCTGCTGGTGACTTGCTTCGGTTACCTGGGATACAAGAATGCCCGCTTCGGGCGTATTGAAGCCCATGAGGCGGTAACAGCCTACGGACGCGAGGCGCTGCTGCGTGCGAAGGAAGCAGCTGAGGACCTGGATTATGAGATTCTCCACATGTATGTGGATGGGCTGTGGGTGCACAAGCAGGGTTGCAAGACCCCGGCGGATTTCGAAGCCCTGCTGGCTGATATCACCGAACGGACCAGCCTGCCGATTTCTCTGGATGGCGTCTATCGCTGGGTGGTCTTTCTGGCCTCCCGCCTGAACGACAAGGTGCCGGTGCCCAACCGTTATTTCGGTGTATTCCAGGATGGCTCGATCAAGGTGCGCGGCATTGAGGCCCGCCGCAGGGATACCCCGCCTTTCATCGTTGAAACGCAGATGAGCATCCTGGAGATCCTTGCCCAGGCGCCGGATGCAGAGGGCCTGAAGGATGTACTGCCGAAGGCGCAGGCCCTTGTCCATAAGCGCCTGGAAACGCTGCGCACGGGGCGTGTGCCGCTGGAGAAATTACTTGTCTCTCTAAAACTCAGCCGGGAGCTTGGAGAGTATTCCTCGCCCTCTCCGGCGGCGCGGGCAGTGCGGCAGATGCAGGAGGCTGGGAAGGTGGTGCGGCCAGGGCAGAGAGTACGCTTCCTGTATACGCGCGGCAGGCCGGGCATCCGGGCGTGGGATATACCCGAACCAGCGGACCTGCGCACGGTGGATGTGACCCGCTACCGAACCCTTCTGGAGCGCGCCGCGGAGACTGTCCTGGATCCCATTCGCCAAAGCGTGGCCAGAGGGGTGGACGGGGAGTGCCTTTATGGTAGCTGGCAGTACAAGCTACCATTATCTATTCTCCGTTCCCAGAATGGAGCTGAGCGATAAAAACGATATGAATCCGGGAATAAATCCCAACGGTCCGGATCGGCGCGGAGGGCGCGCGGGGGCGGGTGAGCGAGAGGAGGGCGATAGGCGTGCGGGGGCGGTAGGAGGAGTGGATAGATCAGGGAGAAGGAGGGCAGTGCGCTCCCGTCATAGAAGGACGGGTATGATTACGGCATCTTAAATTGGCATTAGCTGCAGAAATTGTGACCCTTCCGGGGCTTCACTGTTATGATACAAACAACGTTCGTGCATTTTCTCACTTGTTCATATTCTGAAACCACACTATAATTCTTTTGAGAAATACCCATCACCGTAATTACACAGCCTGGAAGCATCCTCGCGAGTATCAGGGTGGACCAATGATGTCCACCAATTGCACCGGCTTATTGATATTCTTCCTTATGACAACAGAATATCAATAAGCCGTTTTCTTTTTTTCTTTTTTTGAAAAAGAAATTAAAGGCATTATGAAATGTTTGGCTGGCGCACTGCGATGGGGGATTACACTGATGTTCGCCGCTGGCTTGTTGATATTAATAGCCAACAACGCCTAAGCTAGAGGCGGAAGGAGTGCAAGAATTCGTTTTTATCAGAAATAGGCTCCTCCATTTGGCAACCAATTGAGAACAAGTGGAGTAGTATAACAAATAACAATAGATTTTCATGTTCATTTTGCTTAAGAGGTTTCTTATGTCAGCCAAAGCGTTAATTCCCCGCAGATTCTCTACTTTGCTCATCGTTGTTATGATGTTGAGTGTGCTGATTGGCAGCGCCGCGTTCCCAACAAGTGCGCATGCCGCCAGCATTACCGTCACTACCTTCGCGGATAACGCCACACAGAATGGCCAATGTTCCCTGCGAGAAGCCATCACCAATGCCAACGACGACGACGCAACTCACGCCGATTGCCCTGCTGGTAATGGCGCCGATACCATCAGTTTCAGCGACGCTCTTGGCACCGCCACTATTACGTTGACTTCGGTCTTGCCAAACATCTCGGACGTTGACGGGCTAACAATCAATGGTAGTGGGGATATCACCGTCAGCGGTAATAATTTATATCAAGTTTTTTATGTGAATCAAAATGTCCCACTCACGCTGGATAGCCTTATTGTCGTAAATGGAAATGGTTGGTTTGGAGGAGGCATCTTAAACCTAGGTATACTGACTATTACGAACAACACCTTCTCCGGCAATAGCAGTAATAAGGGTGGCGGCGTCTTAAACATTGGCTCATTGAACATCGCGAACAGCACTTTCTTTAACAATAATAGTGGTGATGGCGCCGGCGTCCTAAACGAGGGCTCACTGAATATCACGAACAGTACCTTCTCTAATAATAGCGCCAATTCATGCGGCGGCGGGGTCCTCAACTATAATATCCTGACCATCACGAACAGTACCTTCTCTGGCAATAGCGCTCCTAGCGGTGGCGGTGTCTACAATACACACAGAAACAATACTAACGGCGATTTGACTATCATGGAAAGTATCTTCTTCGGTAACAACGCCATTGATGGCGGTGGCATCTCTAATTATGCCAATCTGACCATCACGAACAGTGCATTTTCCAAGAATAGCGCCACCTCCAACTATCCTTCTGGCGGCGGCGTCTATAACGCGGGCTCACTGAACATCACTAACAGTTCTTTTTCTGACAATGATGCTTTATATGGTGGTGGTATCCGTAATTTTGGTCAATTGACCATCAAAAACAGCACCTTCTCTGGCAATAGTGCTAATGAGTGGGGTGGCGGTATTGATAACAATACTGACCTGACCCTGACCATATCGAACAGTACTTTCACAGGTAATAGTGCAAAATATGGTGGTGGACTTTCCAATTACAAAGGATCGCTTTATCTCACGAACAGCACCTTCACCGAAAATAGTGCTATTGATGGTGGCGGCGTCTCCAACAATGGCGCACTGGCCATCACGAACAGTACCTTCTCAGGCAATAACGCTACTGAGAGTGGTGGCGGTGTCGACAATAGTCTATTCGCAGATCTGATCATCACGAATAGTACCTTCTCCGGCAATAGCGCTACTATGGGCGGTGGCGTCCACAACGAATGGGAACTGATTATCAGGAACAGCATCCTTGCCAACAGCTTGAACGGCGGAGATTGTAGGGGTGCCGCAACTGGAACATCCATAAACAATCTCATCGAAGCCACTGGTAATAACGCCTGCGGCCTTACTCATGGCGCCAACGGCAATATAATTGGCATTGACCCCAACCTCGGGACGCTGACCGGCTCACCAGCCTACTTTCCCATTAATAGCGGCTCCCTCGCCATTGACGCGGGTGATGATGCAACATGCGCAGCCTCACCCGTGAACAACACTTCACAAAATGGTGTCATCCGTCCGCATGGCGCGCATTGTGACATCGGTTCGTTTGAATATAATGGCCCCTCTATCAGCTACACCATTTCTGGCAATACCTGGGAGAGTGGAGTAACCCTGAGCTACATAGATGGCACACCCAAAACCGTCATTTCGGATGGCAGCGGGAATTACTCACTCACCGTAACATACGACTGGTCTGGCACCGTCACGCCGTCCAAGGCGGGTTATACCTTTTCACCTGCCAGCATTACATATTCGAATGTTATGTCGAACCAGATTGGTCAAAACTATACCGCCCTGCCAGGTGGCTCTACCATTTCTGGCAATACCTGGGAGAGTGGAGTAACCCTAAGCTACATAGATAGCACACCCAAAATTGTCATTTCAGATAGCGTTGGAAATTACTCACTCACCGTAACAAACAACTGGTCTGGCACAGTCACGCCGTCCAAGACGGGTTATACCTTCAACCCTGCCAGTATTACGTATTCCAATGTTTTGGCGGACCAGACTGGTCAAAACTATGTCGCCCCGCCCATTACCTATACCATATCTGGTAATGCTTGGGAGAGTGGAGTAACCCTAAGCTACACAGATGGCACACCCAAAACCGCCATTTCGGACAGCAGCGGGAATTACTCACTCTCCGTAACATACAGATGGTCTGGCACGGTCACACCATCCAAGGCAGGTTATACCTTCACACCTGCCAGCCTCACGTATACCAATGTTTTGGCGGACCAGACTGGTCATAACTATGTCGCCCCGCCCATTACCTTTACCATTTCAGGCAACGTCGGGGTGGCTGGCGCGACCCTAAGCTACACAGATGGCACACCCAAAACCGCCATTTCGGACAGCAGTGGGAATTACTCACTCACCGTAACATACAATTGGTCAGGCGCGGTTACACCATCCAAGGCTGGTTATGCCTTCTCCCCTGAAAATAGAACCTACACTAACGTGGTCGAAAATCAAACCGCACAGAATTATACGGCTGTTGTCGTAACTTTCACGGATGTGTCTAACAGCTACTGGGCTTGGTCATGGATTGAGCGCCTGTACAACGCTGGCATCACGACCGGTTGTGGTACAAATCCGCTTATCTACTGTCCTGAGCAGTCAGTAACCCGCGCTCAGATGGCTATCTTCCTTGAGCGCGGCATGCGTGGCTCCACCTACACGCCGCCCCCCGGCACAGGTACCGTCTTCGCCGATGTGCCGCTCTCCTACTGGGCAGTCAACTGGGTTGAGAAACTCTTTGCGGATGGCATCACCGTCGGCTGCAACATCAGTCCGCTCCTTTACTGCCCAGACGACTCGGTCACTCGCGCCCAGATGGCCAAATTCCTCCTGAAGGCTGAACACGGCGCCTCCTATACTCCTCCCGCTGTGGGGGGCAGCACCGGCTTCAATGACGTGTCAACCAGCTATTGGGCATCCGCTTGGATTAAGCAATTAGCCGCCGAAGGCATCACAACTGGCTGCGGCAGCGGCAACTACTGCCCCGAAGACCCGGTCACGCGCGCCCAGATGGCGGTGTTCTTGGTGCGGACGTTCAATTTGCCGTGACAATGGGTACGTGTCCTGAAAGCCGGTCTGAAACGTCAAATGGTTTTTCGGGCCGGTTCTGAGCATATATAATGAAAAGCAGCACCTTCACCAGGGCGAGAGCCCCGGCGGAGGTGCTGCAATTATTGATAACGACACCCAATACCAGGGTACTGCGCCGAAGGCCTACTCGGTAAATATTTGAACCCAAATTCCACAGCAATTCTCAATTTGAACCATGTCATTGCGAGACGGTGTTCTTCCGTCGAAGCAATCCCATATTTTAGCGAGGAGATTGCTTCGCAAAGTACGCTCGCAATGACATATTGAGAATTGCTGATTGATTCGTTTACTTGTGACCGATGAATAAAGATGTATAATTAATCACCATTCGCTTGAATTTCAGCGAACTGGCAGTAATCAACTATCTCATTCATCACTGATCCAGCACAGTCAATTTCTCATCGGGAGGCACAAATGTTAAAGACCGGACCTTTCGTATTTCGTTTGTTCAGTGTACTTATGCTTCTTACCCTGCTGGTCAGCGCTCCGGGGGGGGTCACGCCTGCGCACGCCGCAGGGGTTCGGTATGCAACAGCAGGCGGCACAGGCGATTGCTCCAGTTGGGCGAATGCCTGCACGTTAAGAATCGCGCTGACCGGCGCAGCCAGCGGTGACGAGATCTGGGCTGCAGCCGGCACTCATACCCCCGGCACCGCCAGAACCGATACCTTCCAACTCAAGAGCGGTGTTGCAGTCTACGGCGGCTTCGTTGGGATAGAGACGCTGCGTAGTGGGCGCAACCCCAACCCCGCGACCAATGCCACCCTCCTGAGCGGGGAGATCGGCGTGGCGGGCAATAGCGATAATTCGTACCACGTTGTCACCGGCGCAACCGGCGCAACCCTGGATGGCTTCACCATCACCGCTGGCAATGCCAATGGCGGTACTTATCCCAACCTTTTGAGCTCCGGCGGCGGAATGCTCAACGATTCCAACAGCCCGACTGTGACGAACGTCACCTTCAGCAGCAACTATGCAATATCTTACGGCGGCGGGATAGCCAATCAATCCAGCAGCCCGGTGTTGATCAACGTTACCTTTGACACCAACACGGCGGGCAACGCCGCCGGCGGGATGGCCAATTTATACAGCTACCCGGCGTTGGAGAACATCACCTTCAATAACAACTCGGCGGGATCTTACGCCGGCGGGATGGGCAATGATCACAGCGCACCGAAGATGGCGAACGTCACCTTCAACAACAACACTGCGGGAGTTTACGCCGGCGGGATGGGCAATTCGTACAGCAGCCCGGTGGAAGCCTGGACCAACCTCACCTTCAGCAACAACTCTTCGGGATCCTACGGGGGCGGGATGGGCAATGAGTTCAGCAGCCCGACGTTGACCAACGTCACCTTCAGCAACAACTCGGCGGGATCATTGTACGGCGGCGGGATGGCCAATGATCACAGCAGCCCGACGTTGATGAATGTCACTTTCAAAGGTAATACAGCGAGAACCACCGGTGGCGGGATGGCCAATGGACCCAGCAGCAACCCGCAAATTCAAAATTCCATCTTCTGGGGTAATACGGCTCATACCGGCGGAGAACAGATTATCAACGACGACACCGCCACCCCCATAATCAGTAGCAGTGTTTTTCAGGGTGGGTGTCCTGATGGAAGCACTTGCACGACCATCATCAGTAGCGACCCCAGGCTCGGCACGCTCGGGGATTATGGCGGCTTCACACAGACCATCCCGCTCCTGGTGGGTTCATCCGCCATCGACACGGGCAACAACGCCACCTGCCCCACCACTGACCAGCGCGGCATCGCCCGTCCGCAAGGAACGGGTTGTGACATCGGCGCGTATGAATATGTAGTCCCAACCCCGCCCAGTATCAGCTTCACGGATGTTCCCACCACCTACTGGGCCGTGACGTGGATCGAACGGCTTGCCAACGCCGGTATCACCAGTGGTTGCTCAACGAACCCAATGATGTACTGCCCTGAAGATCCGGTCACGCGCGCCCAGATGGCTATCTTCCTCGAGCGCGGCATGAACGGCTCGGATTACACCCCTCCGGCTGCGACGGGTACGGTCTTTGGCGATGTGCTGACCTCCACCTGGGCTGCCAATTGGATCGAGAAACTCTACGCAGACGGCATCACCAATGGGTGCGTGCTCTCGCCGCTGGCCTACTGCCCCGAAGACCCGGTCACCCGTTCCCAAATGGCCGTCTTCCTCTTGCGCGCAAAGTACGGCGCTGCCTACATTCCCCCCGGTGTCGGCTCGAGCACCGGTTTCAACGATGTACTTGTCACCCATTGGGCAGCCGCCTGGATCAAGCAACTTGCTGCAGAGGGCATCACAACTGGCTGCGGCAGCGGCAACTACTGCCCCGAAGACTCGGTCACGCGCGCCCAGATGGCGGTGTTTTTGGTGCGGACGTTCAATTTGCCTTAAAATTAATCTCACTGCAACCAGCCCTCCGAAGGTTAGCCTTTGGAGGGCTTGCATTTCATTTGTGTTTGCTTCATTAAGCTTGAAGCCAAATTACGAATTAGAATTGAGGCGGCCAAACAAGCTCAGACATGAAGAATAATTTTTATTATCGCTGGTGACCGCAGTGGGGGTCTCGCCAGATACGGTCAAGGGGAACGTGCGGCAGGCCCTGGTCAAATTCCATCTATCTAGCAAAGATGAGCTTTGGTTGCCTTCGGCACCTCAAGGCGCCGAAACAGCCGATGGCGGCTTGTGGCCACCTCGGCTAGTTGCTCAATGGGATTTCAGCGAATGGGGTCCACCTGCACGACCTGTCCGAAACCGACGATTACTCGACATCCTCGCCTGCCGCTGAGGCAATCTAATTGGTCTTGATGAAATGCCCGACTTCGTACACAGCCCCGAACAGGGGCGGTGTGCTTTTCATCTGGATGATCTTCTCGCAGCGGAAGAGCTGACTTGCTGCTGCCGCGATCTGCTTTTCAGTGGAAAAATGCGCCTTGCGGATGTCATAGCCCAGTAGGCGAAACATAAAAACCATGAAAGGACGTTCGACGGGCGCGCCATAAATCAGTTGACCGCCGGGCTTGAGGACACGCTGGATTTCTCGGAATGCACGCTCGAGCTCGTCTGAGTGGAGGTGTTCGAGGATACTGATTAGCAGAACTGTTTCGAAGTAGTTATCCTCATAGGGCATGTCAAGTACATTCCCGTTGGTCAGGAATGTCGAAATATCGAGCGCATCGAAAACGGATTTTACGGCCTCGCCCGAGGCGGTCAGGTCAATGCCGTAAATCTCATCGTACAGTTCATGCAAATTCAGGAAAGAGACCCCGCTGCCATAACCGATCTCGAGGACGCGCCTGCCTCCCCTGCACTCGCCGAGACATAACTCTACGCGCCGCCGATACATGCGTCCAAAGATCGGCAGGTAATAGAAACGGATCGGGTCATCCGTATTGTTGCTTTGGTAACTGCCGTGAGGCAGTATCTTTAGTTTCACGCGTCGCTGAGACATCAAAATTCACTCCCATTCAAGTACAAGGATTCGGCGCAGCGTGATTTGTGCAAACATGGCCCACTTATCCAGCCACGGCGTGAAGGACCTCTCCAACCCCGCCCAAAGTGGATAAGTCCAAATCGGCGCAAGTGGGCGCAGAGAAACAC
>Ga0315288_10012728_pt1 | contig 10558 bp, 6 predicted proteins | sample YL17G11_20_MG_FD_203454 | JGI IMG/M metagenome (GOLD analysis project Ga0315288, IMG submission 203454) | Sediment microbial communities from Yellowstone Lake, YNP, Wyoming, USA - YL17G11_20 | ecosystem: Environmental > Aquatic > Freshwater > Lake > Sediment | place: USA: Wyoming | collected...
GGATCACCCGCTCCTGAAGGTAGTGCAACCGCCCGGCACCCGCCTCGGACCGCTGCTCGATTGCCGTCAACAACAGTGCATGGAGACGGGGATTCTCCTGCTCGATCTGCCGGGTCAGCGCCAGGTAGTCAATCGGTTCCATCCAGTGACGGCGTGCCAGGAGGAACCCGCAGCAGCCGGCCACGCCAAGCCCCAGCCATGGCAGCCAAACCGCTTCCCAACCCGCCAAGCGGCTAGCAGTCAACAGAAGCAGACTCACGCCGGCCACCGCCAGCCAGCAGCGGGTCAGCGCGCGCAGCCGGCGCCAGCGTCGCCGGTCGCGAGCGATGGGTTCGAGTCTCGCCTGGAGGAGCGGGTCCATCACGCCGATGGTTGAGTTTGAATTGCCCGCTGGCGAGTCACCCAACCCGCCAGCCCGATTTCCACTATCATGACACCGGCGGCGCCCAGGAGCAACCAACGCCATAGCTTCTGGCGATTTTCCAACTCGGCCTGGTGGTGCCGCTGCGCGGGCTGGGGTGACGGCACGGCTGGGGGAGATGCCGGCTTCAGCGGAACGCCCAGGCGCTCCAGCTCGTCAACCTGCCGCGGCGCAGTCCGGCTTTCCGCCGCGTCCAGATTCACCGCGAACCGCCACGACGAGTCCCCCGACGACACGGAATAGATGCCGGGCAAACCCGTTTCCATGAACCGTGTTTCACCGGGTGTCAGCCGCGTTTCCGAGCCGTCCGGGTTGCGGAGAGTCCATCCCTGTCCCTCCGGTGGCACGGGCAGCTCCACCACGTCTCCCACGCGGTATGCGGCCGGGGCGGTGTCGCGCGGTCCCGCTTGCTCCAGCAGGGCGTACAGCAACGGCACGAACTTGCTTGAGAGGGCGAGCTGACTGTCTGCCGGATGCCATCCCGCCGTCAACACCAGCAGGCGCCCTTTGCCTTTCGGGACCTCGATCAGCGCCGGGTCCCCGTTGTCGAACCGGGCCGGGACGCGCGCGTTGGGAATGCGTGCGGCATCGAGCCGACGGTGTTTCCAGAAATGAATGCGGGTGAAGTCGCTGTAGCGCGGATCGGCGAAGGACGCAAACAGCGGATGCGCGAAGTCGATGGTGCCGAGCATCGCGTAGTCCGCGCCAATCGCCTCGTCCGTGGTGAGGCCGTTCGCACCCGCAAACCGAGCCAGGGACTCGACCGAACTGCTGTCATGCAGCACCCAGAGCACCGTGCCGCCGCCGTTCGCGTGTTCCTCGATCAAGCTGAGACCCCCGGGAGACGGAGCATCGGCGACGATGACCATCCGCGCTGCCACCAGTTCGGGCGCCGTCAGGAGCGCGTCCGCCGGCCGGGCGGCGACCTGGACCGTTTGACGCGGGCCGCCTTGCAGGGCGCGTTTGAGGAAGTAAAGCAGTCGCGACGGGTCCGTCTCCGTGTCGTTTCCAAGATAGAGAACCGACCAGTCCTCGGGTTTCAGGGGGACGTGCCACGCCGTGTTGTCGAAGGCGTCATCGTCCCCGCTCAGCACCAGGCATTCGCCGCTCGCGCCGGTCGGTAGCGCGGGGGCCGGGCTCACCCGGCTTTGCCCGGGGGGGACATAGACCTCGGTCGGTCTGGCCTCAGCGACGTTCTGCCAGTGCAGTTGGAACCGCTCGTGCCGCGCGTCGGCGGAATTGCTCACGCGGACACGCGGACCGGAATTCGTGGCGGGCGCTCCGTCCCCGGCATCCAAGACCCACTGGAGACCGGCGTTGGTCGGGCGCTTCACCTTGGGCGGTTCGACCACCACCTCGACACCCTTCGGCCAACCGTAGCCTTCCAAGCCCTCCAACCGACTGCCTTCCTGGAGATCGCTGACGACCACGATCCGGCGCAGGGCGGGGCCAACCGCGCCGCGATCGGCCTCGACCAATGCTTCGGCCCCGGCGATCAGAGCGTTGCCCAGGTGAGTGGCGGCCCACCCTGGCTTCGTCTCCGCCAGACGCTGGAGCGTGAGGGCCGACCGTTCCTCCGCGTTCAGCGCCTTCCATTGCTCGAAGCTCACGAGGCTCCGCGTCTGCCGGTCGAACGTGAACACGGCCACCTCGTCCTGCGGGCCGGCGCGCCTCAGCAGCGCTTCGACCGACTTGAGCGCCGCGCTCCACAGGCCCTCGCGGCGCATCGACGCGCTGGTGTCCAGCAGGAGGACGGTTTGCCTGACGGGCGTGATTTGCGGCAACACCGGGAGGGGCCGGTCGAAGAACGGGCGCGCGAACGCACCCGCCAGCAGAACCAGGATGGCGCCACGCAGCAGGAGCAGCAGGATGTCCTCGAGCCGGCTGCGGCGGGTGAGCCGGGGCGGGCTCGGCCGCAGGAACATGAGCGAGCTGAACGGCTGGTGCTCGCGCGACGTCTGCCGGATCAGATGAAAGAGGATCGGCAGGGTGACCGCCAAGGCGCCGAGCAGGAAGAGAGGCGCGAGGAAGCTCATGGCGCCGGCCTCCGCATGGCGGTGGTTCGGGCGCGCTTGCCCCGCTGCATCCGCCCGCGCAGGAAATCGAACAACGCCCGCTCGAGCGGCCGGGCGGTGTCGAAGCGATGGCAGTCGATGCCCAACCGTTGGCAGACGGCGTCGAGGCTGGCCAGGTGGGCGTGGAGGTTTGTCCGGTAGGTTTCGCGCACGCGCGTCGGGTCCAGGAAGAGATCGCGGCCCGATTCCAGATCCCGGAACGTCACGGCCTGATTGAACTCGAAGGCCAGCTCGGCCGGGTCGAGGAGATGAAACAAGACGACCTCGTGCCCACAGGCCGTGAGCGCCGTCAGATTGCGCTCCAAGGGTTCGGCGGGAACCAGCAGGTCGGAGATGAGGACCATCAGGCTGCGCTTCCGCACGATCTCGACGATGTGCCGGAGCGGCGCGGTCAGATCGGTGGCCTTGCCGGCGGCGGGACGTTCGAGTTGGAGCATCAGGCGGCGCAGATGACCGGTGCGATGGCGGGCCGGCAGGTAGTCGCGCACCCGTTCGTCGAAGGTGAGCAATCCCACTGCGTCGCCCTGGAGCTGAAGGAAGTAAGCCAGGGTGGCGGCCAAGGTGGCGGCGTATTCAGCCTTGGTGTACGGAAGCGAGCCGTAGGTCATGGACCGGCTCTGATCGACCAGCAGATGGCAACGGAGATTCGTCTCGTCCTCGAACTTCTTCAGGTAGTGGCGGTCCGTGCGGGCCAGGACACGCCAATCGAGGTAGCGCAGATCATCGCCTGGCACATACTGCCGGTACTCGGTGAACTCAGCGGAGAAGCCGTGATACGGACTGCGATGCAGCCCGTGCCAGAAACCCTCCACCACGCCCCGGGCGCGCAGCTCGAGATTGCGAATCGCCATCAGGCTCTGCGGGTCGATCAGGTTTCGATCGTGTCCCTCCGCCACACCTCCGCGTGAGGCGCGGGACTCGACGGTGTTCGGAGCTGAGGTCAGGCGGGGCATGAAGCGCTATTTCCTGACGGCAGCAGCGGGGCCTTTCACGGTTTCCAGCAGCCGGTTGACCACCTGTTTCACGCCGACGCCTTCCGCCTCGGCCCGGTAGTTGAGCAGAATGCGGTGGCGCAACGTCGGATGGGCGAGCGCCTGAAGATCCTCGATCGTCACGTGCGCGCGCCCTTGGAGGAGCGCGCGGACCTTTGCGCCGAGCACCAGGAACTGGCTGGCCCGCAGGCCGGCGCCCCAGCTCACCCAATCGTTGATGAAGTCCGGCGTCCCGTTCTGCTGCGGGCGCGACGCCGCCGCCACGCGGACCGCATAGCGCACGAGGTCCTGCGCCACCGGCACCTGGCGGACCAGCGCGTGGAACCGGAGCACGTCCTCGCCGGTGAACAAAGCCTCAATCGGCGCCGGCGCGCGCGCCGTGGTCTGCGCGACCACGGCCACCTCTTCCTCCTCCGGCAGGTAATCGATGACCACGTTGAACATGAACCGGTCGAGTTGGGCTTCCGGCAACGGGTAAGTGCCCTCCATCTCGATCGGGTTCTGGGTCGCCAGAACGAAGAACGGTTCGGGCAAGACGTGCCGGACCCCGGCCGCGGTCACCTGGTATTCCTGCATGCCCTCGAGTAACGCAGCCTGGGTCTTCGGCGGCGTGCGGTTGATCTCGTCGGCGAGGATGATGTTCGCGAACAGCGGTCCTTTGATGAAGACGAGCCGGCGGCCGGCCACGCTCTCCTGGAGGATCTCCGTGCCCGTGATGTCCGCCGGCATCAGGTCCGGCGTGAACTGGATGCGCTGGAACTGGAGATGGAAAATCTGGGCAATGGACTTGACGAGGAGCGTTTTGGCCAGTCCCGGAGCGCCGGTGATCAGGCAATGGCCGCCGGCGAAGAGCGCGATCAGGATCTGCTCGATGACCTCCTGCTGGCCGACGATGACCTTGGCCAGCTCCTGCTGGATGCGCGCGCGCCCGGCTTGGAGTTGTTCGACCAGTTGTTTCTCGGCGGTGTGGGGATCGGGGGGGTTGTCCACAGGTTTCCTTCGTTCGGTTGCGGGGGCGGGTCAGTGGGTCATGGCGTAGAAGAGGATGTTGATCCCCAGCGGGTAGGCCTTCTTCTCGGAGAACTCGCGGAAATAGAGCTCGTTATCGCCTTCGCGCTCCCAGCCGTCGCCCAGGTCGGTGTTGTGGCAGATGATCGCCATCATCCGGCCGCGGTCGTCAAACAGGGCCTTGTAGTGGGCTGGCCGGGCGTCCGGTCGTTCCCAGGTGACGCCGTAGGCCGGGTGACCGGGAATCAAACTTTGCGTGCCCAGGCCCACATTCGGGATTTGCGGCTTCTCCTTCAGGTCAAAAACGCAGTGGAAGATCGGGTGATCCAGTCGCAGCTCCTCCGGTTCGCGCTCGGGGAAGACGCGCTTGATCTCCAGGTAGAAGTTCTCCCACTCGCGCTCGCCCCAGAAGTCGTCCACCATGAGGAACCCCCCGCTGAGGAGATACCGCCGCAGCGCTTTCACCTCGTCCTCGCTGAAGTAGAGATCCCCCGGCTCGACGATATAGATGAAAGGATAATCGAACAGCTCCGGATCGGTGAGCCGGAGCACCCGCCCGCTGGGATCCACCTTCATCGAGGTAAGCTGCTGGAGGCGGGAGGAGAGGTTCAGATCCGCATCCGGGTAGTCAATCGTCCACTTCTGATAGCCATACCACGTGGAGGAGGAATCGTACTGGATGCGAACAAACGTGAACACGTCCTGTTTGAACTGAGGATCGATCGGCCGTTCGGGAGGCGGGGATCGCTCGGGCGGCGCGCGGCGCGAAGAGCGGGAGCGCTGGGCGAACAGGGTTCCAACGAGGGTCAGCCCAAGCAGCACCAACGTCAGAATTCGCGCCGCCCGGTTCATGGTGCGGGGGAGGAACCCCTGGGGGCGGCTGGGGTCTCCTGGAGTTGGAGCAGCAGGCGGAGCGCGTCGCGATAACGCGGGGCCTCTTCCAACGCCTGCAACACGTGGCGCCGGGCGGGGACCGTGTCGCCTCCCGCAGCCAGCAACCGGGCGACCCGGAAGTGCACGTTGGCGGGGTCGGGCGGATCAAGCTGCAGCAGCTTCTCGTACGAGCGCCGCGCGGTATCGCGGCGCCCAAGCTCCTCGGAAGCGCGAGCCAGATAGCGATGCGGCGCTGGCACCAGCGGGTTCACCGCCAGAAAACGCTCGGCGTTCTCGGCGACCGTGCCCCAGTCTCCGGCCGCTTCACCCAGTTCCATCAGCCGAAGAAACGCTTCCGTGGCGGTGGCGTCAAGCCCCGCCCAACGAGCGAGCATTGCTTGCTCCTCTGCAACTTCATTCAAGCCGCGGTGGACCTGGGCGAGCAACCGGTAGCTGCTGTCGGCGCCGGTGTCATCCGGATAGAGCCGCACGAGCGTCTCGAGCGGTTCCTTGGCTTCCCGCCAACGCTTCTCGGCAACGAGTTCCTGCGCGCGCCGGCTCAGCCGCCAGAAGTTGGGTCGGGTCGGGTCCGGTGTCGCCGGTGGGTTCATCCGTGACAACCGGTCGGCGACATTCGTGGAGCTCGAACTGGGCGGCTGAGTCGTCCGCTCCGTGACTACGATCTTTCGCGGGGTCAACTCGTCCGGCGTCACCGGTGTGTTGGTGCGCGACCACGCATCGGCGACATTCGTGGAAGTCGAGTTGTGTGGCTCAGGTGCTCGGTCCCGGCTTGGGGAAGACCTGCGCGTCATCGCCCGGCTCAGTCCGGGCGATGGGGTTTCAAGCGGGGTCCAGTCAAGGCCGGGCGCGAGCGCTTCGGCCCGTTCGCGGGCGAAGGCGACGAAGCCCCGCTCGATCTCCGGCAGGGGGGCGGTGTGCGCCGCGATGGCCTCGTTGATGGCCCGGCCTTCGCCCAGGTCCTGGAGGATTCGCTTGAGCGCGTCGAAGCCGTACCGATTCACGAGGAACTCGACCACGAGCGAGGACTCGTAGTAGGCAAACTGCAGGTGCCGCGGCGTCTTGGGCGACAGAAACGCGCCGCTGAGCTGGCCGACCGGAACCAGGTCGCCGCCGAGGATCATCTCGCGGGACTGCGGGGTGAGTTGCTGCCCCCAGGCGGGGTGGGCCTGGAGTTCCTCATAGACCGAGATGCCTTCGCTCAACCACCGCGGCATCCGGTTGCGCGTGAGTTGAAGCGTCACGACGTGGGCATACTCATGCCAGAGCACGGCTTCCCAGTTGGCGGGATGCGCGGTCTGTGAGGCCGGGCTGTTGGCGGTGACCACCCGTCCGAAACAGACGCCCAGATAACCTGGATTGTCCGGCATGCCGAACGTGCGCACCGCGAAATCCTTCTGTTCCGGGAAGATCTCCACGATCGTCGGCCGGTCGCTCGCGACGCCGTAACGCGCGTTGAGTTGGGCGCGGGCGCGCTCCAGCAACGCCAGCGCGCGGTCGCCGTAGAGCGCCGCCTCCCGCGGGCTGAGGCGGAGGACGAAGTGTTCGTTCGTCACCGTTTGAAACTTGTCCAACGTTTCGTGGAGCGTGGCAAGATTGAAGGCGGTCACGTCGTAGCCATCGAGTCGCTGAACCTCCTGCGCGAGCCGCCAGCCCTCCGCCTCTTCGCCAAGCCGGAGGAGATCCTGGGCGAGTTGAATCTGAGCGGGCAGAAATGAGGGACTGAAACCGAGCGCCTGTCGCTGGATCGCCGCCCCTTCGGCAAACCGGTACTTCTGGGAGAGCTTGCGCCCGATGAGATGATCCACCTTCGGGTTCGTCGGCCAGAAACGCAGCGCGCGTTCCCGGGCCTGCGCCTCGGCCTCCGCCTGGTTATCGAGGTGCCGCAAGACGGCCCGATAAGCCCAGGCCTCGGGATGCCAAGGGTTGATGGTCAAGGCGCGCTCCAGCGCTTTCTCCGCGGCCACGTAGTCTTCCGCGTCAATCGCCAGGTCCGACCCCAGCACCAAGGCGGGAACGTGATTCGGATTGAACCTGAGCGCGGTGTCCAGCGATTCCAGCGCCTGGCCGCGCGCGCTGGGCGCGTAGGCCTGGGCCAGGCCGAAATGGAGGTCGGCGTCTTCCGCGAACTTCTTCAGCGCCTCGGAGAACGTCTTCGCCGCCAGCGCAAAGTCATGCTTGTCCAAAGCCAGTTGCCCGATCGCCAGCGGCGCTTCGCGCAGCTCCGGATCCGCCTGTTTCGCCGGCTCGAAGCAGAGCTCGAGGACGCGCTTGGGCTCGGCCCCCAGCAGCAACGCCGCCTGGCCGAGGGCAATCCGGTTCGGCGCGTCCTGGTAGTTGCGCCAGCGGGTGCCGCCCAATTCATTCACGTCCAGCAGCAGGCCGCGGGCGCGATCGACCTCGCCGTTGGCGGTGAACACCTCGTGGGCCAGCAGGCGCAGACGGAGGCTGGTCCGGTGTTCCGCCAGGGCGGCTAGTACGTTGGTGGCGGCCTCGGGGTAACGTCCGAGCGCGAGCAGCGACCGCACCTGCCAATGGTGCCATTGCTCGCTGGGCGAGCCCTGCTCGAGGGCCTCTTCGCAGGCGCGCAGGCAGTTCGTGTAGTCGCCACGTAAATGGAGCTGGATGGCTCCGGCGAGATCGCCAGCGAAGGCGCTGACGGACAAGCTGATCGTCAGGACCTGGGCGGCTTGGCCGAAGAAACGAAGCCACGGCCGGCGTGCTGTTCTGCGGAAAGGCACGGCCACCTTTACGCCAAGAGGTCAAGCCGCGCAAGCCCGCCGCTTCGCGGACTTGTCATCCAAACGGGGACGTTTGGCAAAGCTGCAGCCCGGGGGAGTTCAAACGTGTCCATGAATCGCCTCAAGTGCCCGGACAAGTTCGTGTTGCATATGCAACACGAACTTGTCCGGGAGAGTTCGCGGTTCGAACGCGCTCCCAATCAGGGATTGGAGCCTTCCTGGGGATGACCGCCAAGGAGGAGGTTGCTGCCCGCCTGATCCGAGTCAGCACGGCTCAAACTGTCGGCGGCTCGGCGTCCGCGCGATCCAGAATCTCCCCGGCCATCGCCCGCGCGCGCTCCAACAACGCTCCGTCCGCCACCAAGTCCGCAAACCGGAAGCTCGGCAGCCCGCTTTGTTGCTGACCCAGCAGTTCGCCCGGCCCCCGCAACCGCAGGTCCTCTTCCGCAATCCGAAACCCGTCATGGGTTTCCTCCAGGACCCTGAGCCGCGCGGCGGCCTCCTCGGTCTTCAAATCGGCCACCAGGATGCAGTGCGACTCGTGAGCTCCGCGGCCAATGCGTCCGCGGAGTTGGTGCAATTGCGCGAGCCCGAACTGTTCCGCGTGCTCGATCAACATCACCGTGGCGTTCGCCACATCGACGCCCACCTCGATCACCGAAGTCGCGACCAATACTTGGACCTTGCCGGCCCGGAAACCGCCCATCACGGCTTCCTTTGCGTCGGCCCCCAGCCGGCCGTGCAGCAGCCCGACCTGGATGGGCGCGAGCTGGCGCCGCAGCTTCTCCCACTCCACCGTGACGGCCTTGAGCTGGCCCCGGTCGGTCTCTTCCACCCGCGGATAAACCACGTAGGCCTGCCGGCCCTGCGCGATCTGGCGTCGGATGAATTCCCAGACTTTGGGGAGCTTGTCCGCGGAGCGCACGAACGTCTTCAGCGGCCCGCGCCCGCGAGGCAGTTCGTCGATCACCGAGAGATCGAGGTCGCCATACAGTGTCAGGCCCAAGGACCGCGGGATCGGCGTGGCGGTCATGACCAGGAGATGTGGGTAACTGCCCTTGCGGACGAGCCGCTCGCGTTGCGCCACGCCGAACTTGTGTTGTTCGTCGATGATCACCAATCCCAGCCGGTCCAGGGCCACGGTGTCTTCGATCAACGCATGCGTCCCCACCACCAAGAGTGGCGAGGGACGCGTCGCGAGTGACGCGTCCGGGAATTCCGGGCGGTCGCCCGTTTTCCGGGCGCCAGTGCGGAGGTGAACCTGGGTGCCCAGCGGCTCGAACCAGCGACGAAACGTATCGAAGTGCTGGCCGGCCAGGATCTCCGTCGGCGCCATCAACGCAACATTGAAGCCGCTCTCCAACGCCATGAGCGCACTGCACGCGGCGACGACCGTCTTGCCGGATCCGACGTCCCCTTGCAGGAGCCGGCGCATCGGCTGGGTTCCGTCGAGGTCGTGGCGGATTTCGCGCAGCACCTTCGTCTGGGCCCCCGTCAGCGTGAACCCAAGCCGTTTGAGGAACGGCCGCATCAGGCGGTTGTCCCCGGCGCAGGGCAGCGCGCGCGCGTTCGCCTGGAGGCGGCGGCGGCGGCGTTGGATGGCGACCTGGAGCTCAAGGAACTCGTCCAAGGCAAGCCGGCGACGGGCAAGGGCCACATCGGTCAGTTCCTCCGGGAAATGCAGCCGCCGGATCGCGTTCGCGCGCGAGGGCAGGTCGGGGATCGCCAATCCCGGCCAGGGTTCCGTCACGAGCGACACGTGCTGCGGCAGGACCCACCAGAGCAACGAGCGCAGCCAGCGTTGCGGCAACCCTTCCGTGAGTGGATAGATCGGCACCAGGCGATTCAGGTGGATCAGGCTCTCACCGTCTGTCTCGATCACTTCGGTCTCCGGATGGTCCATCGTGCGCGGCCTGAGCGATTCCAACTTGCCGTAGGCGAGCACTTCATCGCCCGACTGAAAGTAATGCTGCATGAACGGCAGGTTCCACCACCGGCAATGGAGCCGGCCCGTGCCGTCCTCGAGGATGAACTCGAACGTGGACTTGCTCCCGCCGCGCCAGCGTTTGAGGCCCAGGGCCACGATCCGTCCCCGGGCGGTGGCGGCCTCGCCGGGCTGCAACTCGGCAATCGCCTTGAAGTGGCGGCGATCCTCATACCGGCGGGGACGATGCAGCAGCAGGTCGCCGACGGTGTTCAGGCCGAGCCGCGCGAGCTGGGCGGCGCGTTCCGGTCCCACGCCCCGGAGCGACGCGACCGGCGCCGCGAGTGGGGAGGTCGGAATGTTGGCCACGGCGGTGGTGATAGCACTCTTCTGGTTTATTTGCACCACTCAGACGGTTCCGCCTGAATCTTTAGCGACCGATGACGGCACTCTGGGCCCCGACGTTCGGTGTCCAGGCTTTATTGACCTACGCATAAGTAATGCAA